>Ga0209829_10000905_pt1 | contig 25287 bp, 22 predicted proteins | sample C_140205_EF_Meta_FD_187311 | JGI IMG/M metagenome (GOLD analysis project Ga0209829, IMG submission 187311) | Freshwater microbial communities from Lake Croche, Canada to study carbon cycling - C_140205_EF_MetaG (SPAdes) (version 2) | ecosystem: Environmental > Aquatic > Freshwater > Lake... | reverse complement strand
ATGAGTTACTTGTCGATCACGATGCAGCAAATCCACTTGAAGCTGCTGCAAAGGCGAAGAATTTGAACTATGTAAAACTCGATGGCCAAGTGGGAATTATCGGAAATGGTGCTGGACTTGTTATGAGCACACTAGATGTTGTTGCTTATGCGGGTGAAAAATTCGGCGTTAAACCAGCAAACTTCCTTGATATTGGTGGTGGCGCTTCAGCACAAATTATGGCTGATGGCCTTTCAATTATTTTGGGTGATAGCGATGTTAAGAGCGTATTTGTAAATGTATTTGGCGGCATCACCGCATGTGATGCGGTTGCAAATGGCATCGTTCAAGCTCTTGAAATCTTGGGCGCTAAAGCAACCAAGCCAATAGTCGTAAGGCTTGATGGAAATAACGTATTAGAGGGGCGTCGCATTTTAAATGAAGCAGCGCACCCACTCATTCAACAACTCGACACCATGGATGGCGCTGCAGCGCGCGCCGCAGAATTGGCGGCAAAGTAATGGCAATTTTTGTAAATGAAAATACCAAGGTATTAGTTCAAGGAATGACTGGTTCTGAAGGAACCAAGCACACCGGACGTATGCTTAAGTCTGGAACAAAGGTTGTCGGTGGTGTTACTCCGGGCAAAGGCGGCCAGAGCGTTGAAATAGAAGGTGTAACACTTCCAGTGTTTAACACGGTTGCGGAAGCAGTTGCAGCGACTGGTGCAAATGCCTCAGTTGTATTTGTGCCACCTAAGTTTGCTAAGGCAGCGGTCATTGACGCGATCGATGCGAAACTTCCGCTAGTTGTTGTCATTACTGAAGGAATTCCGGTTCACGACACCGCCGCGTTTTACGCCCACTCAGTTGCAACTGGAACAACACGGCTCCTTGGACCGAACTGCCCAGGTTTAATATCACCAGGAAAAAGTAATTTAGGAATTATTCCATCTGACATTACGGGCCCGGGACGAATCGGCCTGGTTTCAAAATCTGGAACCCTGACCTATCAAATGATGTATGAACTTCGTGACTTTGGATTTAGTACTGCCGTAGGAATTGGCGGTGATCCAATTATTGGCACAACTCACATTGATTGCTTGCGGGCGTTCCAAGACGATCCAGACACTGATGCCATTGTGATGATCGGTGAAATCGGTGGCGATGCCGAGGAGCGCGCAGCAGCATTTATTGGCGAGTATGTGACAAAGCCAGTTGTTGGTTACGTTGCTGGCTTCACAGCGCCCGAAGGAAAAACTATGGGACATGCGGGTGCAATTGTTTCTGGGTCCTCTGGTACTGCTGCTGCAAAGCAAGCAGCCCTGGAGGCTGTTGGGGTTAAAGTTGGCAAAACACCAAGTGAAACCGCAGCCTTAATGCGGGCCATTCTTAGCAACCATAAATAGTTCGGAGCAAAAAATGCTCGGTCGAATCCTGCTGATAACTTTTCAACAGGCGATGCGCAGCGTTGTACTAACACTCTTTCCAATTGGATTTATCTCATTACTTGCCTGGGCAACAGCTGGCAGTGCAACAGGCAATACATCCGATCCAATTCGTGCCGCCCTCTGGCTCTGGCTTGCAGCTCACTTGGTTCCGTTTCATCTTTCACTTGCTCCCTCATTCACAAGTGGTGCATTAACTTATCTGCCACTTGCCGCAGCGATCTTTCCAATTCTCGCGATCAGAAGTGGCTTTAAACGGAGCGCTGCATTCCTAGGAAATGTCCGGGCTGCTAGATCTTTTATAATTATTTGGTACGTTCTTTTTGCCACCGCCGCTGCGGCACTTTCGCAAAGTTCAAGTATTAAACCAGTTCTTTACTTGGCTCCGATTTACGCCGGATTATTGGCCTTAGGTGCCACCATTGAATCGAATTTGCCAGTGTTAACCAACTTAAAATTTTTACTTCAGATATTTGGTGTCTTTCTAGGTGTTGCACTAGTCCTTGATGCAGCAGCAATGACAGCGCACTTTAAAGTGGTACACGATCTGGCTATCGTGATTCAACCAGGTTGGGTTGGTGGAGTTCTTTTTTTAGCGATTCAACTTTTATATTTGCCAAATATCGCACTTGCGACGTTGAGCTATTTGTTTGGAATTGGGTTCTCGATCGGAGCAGCGACTCAAATAAGCCCGTTCAATTTTGATTTGACTGCGCTTCCAGCAATTCCAATCCTTGGTGCGCTTCCGACCGGTAAACACCCGTTAGTAATTATTTCTCTCTTAGCTCTTGCGCTGGCAACCCTTCTACATCAATTGAAATCTCGCTCGTCCGCATTCTCACTTCTCACAAACTCAAAAGTTATATTTTCCCAGGTTGTTCCGGCGGCCCTTCTTTTGGCAGGCATCTCTTTCTTCTCGGGTGGCGAGCTGATAACAAAAGATATGAATCCCGTGGGAATTTCTTGGTGGAGTCTGCCGAGCGTCTTTCTGGGCGCCGAAATTCTCACCGTAATATTGGCGCTCTACCTTCCAGCGCTCATAAAATCTTTCAGTCGAAAACGGATGAATATCTAAAATGCGCATTGTTATTTTGGCATCGGGTAGTGGATCCCTCGCACAAGAGATTTTTGACGCAAATTTGTCGCTAGAAATCTCGCATGTGATTTCTGATAAACCTTCGGAAGTATTAGATCGAGCGACACGTGCCGCAATTCCCACAACTTATCTTCCGCTCGAAAGTGATCGAAATTCCTGGGACGAAAAACTATTTTCGCTAGTTGAAGGATTGAAGCCAGATTTAGTTGTAAGTGTTGGCTTCATGAGAATACTGGCGCCAAAGTTCGTCGCAACCTTTCCAACGATAAACACTCATCCAGCCCTACTTCCAAATTTCCCAGGCGCCCATGCCGTTCGAGACGCAATTGCAGCTGGCGCACAAATTACGGGTGCAACCGTTCATTGGGTGGATGCGGGCGTGGATACCGGCAAGATAATCACGCAGGTTGAAGTCCCGGTTATCGAGGGTGATGACGCTGCTTCACTGCATGAACGCATTAAGATTGTGGAACGCCGCCTCATTGTCGAGACGCTAGCTAAATTTGTCGCAACTGGAATTGATGGTAAAAATTAATGGAACGAAAACCAATCACCAGAGCGCTAATAAGTGTTTACGATAAAACTGGCCTAATTGAACTTGGAAAATCCTTAAGTGCGGCTGGGATAGAAATTCTCTCTACCGGTTCGACTGCAAAAACTTTAAAAGGTGCTGGAATTTCGGTGATACCGGTTGAAAGCTATACCGGCTTCCCGGAAATGTTAGGCGGTCGAGTAAAAACTCTTCATCCAAGAATTCACGGCGGGATTCTTGCGGATCAAACTAATAGAAGCCACCTACAGGAGCTTGCTGAGCAAGATATCGCACCATTTGATTTGATTGTTATTAATTTATATCCCTTCACAGAAACAATTGCCTCAGGGGCAAATTTTGAAGAGTGCATTGAGCAAATTGATATTGGTGGTCCGAGCATGTTGCGTGGTGCCGCTAAAAACCACAATTCGGTTGCCGTGATTTGCGATCCATCACAGTATGCGCAGCTAACTACCGCAGTAACAGCTGGTGGATTTAGTCTGGCAGAGCGTCGTGAATTAGCGATGCGCACCTTTAGAAAGACTGCCGAATACGATGCTGCGATTGCTACTTGGCTAGGCGGCGAGTTGGATCAGAATGATTGGCGGGTAGCGCTCTGGGAGAAATTAGCTGATTTACGTTACGGTGAAAATCCTCATCAAAGCGCTGCGGTATTTGCAGACAAACTTGGCTCCGGCGTTGGAATTACGAAAGCAAAACAACACCACGGTAAAGAGATGTCCTTTAATAACTACACCGATGCTGATGCGGCTTTGCGAGCCGCTTATGACCATAGTGATCCCTGTGTCGCGATAATCAAACATGCCAACCCATGTGGAATCGCTATTGCAACTCAAATTTCTGATGCCCACCTAGCGGCGCACGCTTGTGATCCCGTTTCAGCATTTGGGGGTGTGATTGCCGCGAATCGAAACGTCAGCGTAAAAATGGCCCAGCAAATCTCTGAGATTTTTACCGAAGTTGTAGTCGCACCAGGTTATGAGTCTGGCGCCATTGAAATACTTGCAGCAAAACCATCTATAAGAATTTTAGAGATTTCTGGCTTTGAAATCGCGAGTGCGGAGTTGCGACCAATTTCTGGTGGCGTACTCATCCAAAGTTCGGATCTAATAGATGCCGCTGGTGATAGCGCAACGAATTGGAAACAGGTTAGTGGCCCAAAAGTTGATTCCCAAACTATTAGCGATTTGGAATTTGCTTGGCGAAGTGTGCGCTCAGTAAAGAGCAACGCTATTTTGTTGGCTAAGGCTGGTGCATCAATTGGCGTCGGAATGGGACAGGTTAACCGAGTTGATTCGGCCAAGCTCGCAGTTGCTAGAGCATCAGATCGAAGCGTTGGAAGCGTTGCGGCAAGTGATGCTTTCTTCCCATTTGCAGATGGTTTGGAAATTTTATTGGCCGCGGGAATTAAAGCGGTCGTGGCACCAGGAGGAAGTGTGCGAGATGGCGAAGTTATCGCAGCAGCCGAGCAGGCAAACGTAGCCATGTTCTTCACTGGAGTTCGGCACTTTTCGCACGCTTAATTTCTTTTCGCTTTCTTTTAGATAGTATTGCGGCATGAGCGCGCAAATTCTTGATGGTAAAGCAACTGCCGCAACTATCAAAGATGAGCTCCGTCAAATTGTTGCAAAGTTAGCGAAGAAGCCTGGACTTGGAACAGTTTTAGTTGGTGATGATCCTGGTTCGCATTCTTATGTTGGCGGTAAACATAAAGATTGTGCTGAGGTTGGAATCAATTCAATTCGAATAGATCTTCCAGGTGATGCAAAGGAAGCTGATGTGCTTGCTGCGATAAAAGACTTAAATAACAGCGATGATTGCACGGGTTATATTGTGCAATTACCACTTCCTAGCTCTATTAAGGCGAATCGAATCCTTGAAGCAATTGACCCCAAGAAAGATGCAGATGGATTACATCCGTTAAATTTAGGCAAACTCGTTTTAGGGGAGCCCGCACCTCTTCCCTGCACACCGCGCGGAATTCTGGAGCTTTTACATCGCTACAACATAACAACTAAGGGTGCGGAAGTTTTGGTCATGGGGCGCGGTATCACTGTTGGTCGGCCACTTGCTTTGCTTCTCTCTCGCAAGGGCGATGATGCAACCGTGACAATTACACATACGGGCACTAAGGATGTAGCGCTCCACACTAAACGTGCGGACATAATTATTGCCGCAATTGGCAGTGCACATTTTTTAACTGCCGAAATGATTAAGGCAGGTGCCGTCGTATTGGATGTTGGAATCACCAGAACTCCTGCTGGATTACCTGGACTACTTGGTGATGTTCATCCAGATGTTTCGAATATTGCCTCTCATGTAGCTCCAATGCCTGGTGGTGTTGGCCCAATGACTCGAGCGATGTTGCTTACCAACGTTGTTGAGATGGCTCAAATTAAATAATGGCCACGATAAATTTCAGTAAATATTTCACGCAAATTCGCGCCGCTTCGTATGGATTAGTTCTCATCGGACTGGCCCTTGGAATCGCAGGTGCAGTGCGCTCGGCCGCAATATTGGTTGCAATAGGTGCTGCCACTTTCACCTCGAACCAATTTATTTACTCGAATAAGCGCAGGAAGATCGAATTCATTCTCCCCATGGCTTTGGCGCTACTTCTCTTTGTGGTGGCGCTCACATTGCCTCATGCAAAGTAATATTTGAACCCTGAAATATCACTTAAACTTGCCCCATCGAGCCCCATCGAGCCAGCCGTCATTAAGAAAGATTAAAAGAGACTATAAGAGAGTATAAGAGACTAAAAGAGAGAAGACCAAATGAGCAGATCTGGGAAAGTCACAGTAGTAGGTGCCGGTTTCTACGGTTCAACAACCGCACTTCGACTTGCAGAGTATGACATTTTCGAAACCGTAGTACTTACCGACATTCTTGAAGGCAAGCCTGAGGGCATCGCTCTTGATATGAATCAATCTCGTTCGATCGAAGGATTTGAAACGAAGATTGTTGGCGCAACTACAACTGCTGATGGCGCCGGATATGAAGCAACTGCAAATTCCGAGGTTGTTGTTATCACAGCTGGCCTACCGCGCAAGCCAGGCATGAGTCGAATGGATTTAATTGGCATCAACGCTGGAATTGTTCGTGGCGTTGCTGAGAACATCGCCAAGCACTCACCGAACGCCGTGATAATTGTGGTCTCTAATCCACTTGATGAAATGACTGCGTTAACTCAAATCGCGAGTAACTTTCCTAAGAACCGCGTGATGGGCCAAGCAGGAATGCTCGACACCGCGCGCTTTACAGATTTCGTTGCCGAAGAACTCAAGGTTCCAGTTTCTAGTGTTAAGACTCTAACACTTGGTTCCCATGGCGAGACCATGGTTCCAGTGCCAAGTCGTTGTACCGTTAATGGCAAGCCATTAAGTGAATTACTCGATCAGGCAAAGATTGATCAACTGGTAGATATGACACGAAATGGTGGCGCCCAAATTGTTGCGCTGCTTAAAACCGGTTCTGCTTACTACGCACCATCTGCCGCAGCGGCTCGAATGGCTAAAGCTGTTAAAGAAGATTCTGGTGCCATCATGCCAGTCTGTGCTTGGGTTGATGGCGAATACGGAATATCTGGAGTTTATCTAGGAGTTGAAGCCGAGATTGGCAAAGTCGGTATCCGCAAGGTCGTTGAAAGCGCACTCACAGAATCAGAGATTGCTGATTTGAAGAACGCAGCCGAAGCGGTACGTGCAAAACAAGCTGATGTAAAAGACCTATAAGAATCAATTTAATAAAACTATAAGAGGGCGGCGAAGCAAAATATGTCAAATGTGTCTAAGATAAAAGTTGAAGGAACAGTTGTAGAACTAGATGGCGATGAGATGACCAGAATTATCTGGCAATTCATCAAAGAGAAATTAATCCTCCCTTACCTCGATGTAAATCTTGATTATTACGACTTAGGAATTGAACATCGTGATGCAACTAATGATCAGGTAACAATTGATTCCGCCCACGCAATTCAAAAGCACGGCGTTGGCGTCAAGTGCGCAACTATTACACCCGATGAGGCACGGGTTGAAGAATTCAAGTTAAAGAAGATGTGGAAGTCCCCAAACGGAACCATCAGAAATATCTTGGGTGGCGTGATTTTCCGAGAGCCGATCATCATTTCAAATGTACCGCGATTAGTTCCACATTGGACTAAGCCAATTGTTATTGGCCGTCATGCTTATGGCGATCAATACAAGGCAACAGACTTCCGGGTGCCTAGTGCTGGAAAGTTAACTATGACATTCACGCCACAAGATGGTTCTGCGCCCATGGAATTTAACGTCTTTGATTTTCCAGCTTCAGGCGTTGCTATGGGTATGTATAACCTTGATGAATCAATTCGCGACTTTGCAAGAGCCTCGATGAATTATGGTTTGAATCGTAACTACCCAGTGTTCCTATCAACGAAAAATACTATTTTGAAAGCTTATGACGGCCAATTCAAAGATATCTTCGAGGAAGTCTACGTTTCAGAGTTCAAAGATAAATTTGTCTCTGCCGGCATCACTTATGAACATCGTTTGATAGATGACATGGTTGCAACCGCACTTCGTTGGGAAGGTGGCTATGTCTGGGCCTGTAAGAACTACGATGGCGATGTTCAATCCGACACCGTTGCACAAGGCTATGGCTCACTTGGCTTAATGACATCTGTTCTGATGTCACCAGATGGTCGCACTGTTGAATCAGAGGCGGCCCACGGAACCGTTACAAGGCACTTTCGTGATCACCAGCAAGGAAAGCAAACATCAACAAATCCAATTGCTTCGATCTTTGCTTGGACCCAAGGCTTATCTCATCGCGCGAAGTTGGATAACAACCCAAAGCTTGCCGAGTTTGCAACTACTCTTGAGAAGGTCTGCGTCTCAACCGTGGAGAGCGGAAAGATGACAAAGGATCTGGCAATTCTTATCTCAAAAGATAGCCCTTGGTTAAATACCCAAGACTTCTTAGCCGCAATTGATGAGAACTTAAAGGCTGCACTTAATTAGAAAAGTTCATAAAAAAGCCCCGGATCGATTGTGATCCGGGGCTTTTTAACTTTTAAGTTAGCCCTTATTGATTCGTAGTCCAGATGTTGCATCAAACAAGTGAATTGCAGTTTGAATTGCACTCACTGAGATTGTTTCACCTGGCTTTGGTGGATTCTTTGGATCCCAGCGAACGATCACTTGGGCACCTTCGTCAGTTTCGTTTGCGAACTTGATTGATGAGTCGGCTGGCTTGCCATAAACAAAGGCGTCCGCGCCAAGTTCTTCAACAACTTCAACAACGACCTTGAAGCCGCCTGAAGTTGCAGGAACGAAACCTTCTGGGCGGATACCAACTGTTACTGAGCTGCCAGCACTTGCTGGAACATCGATTGAAAATTCACCAAGGTTTGCCTTGCCGCCAGAAACTGGAACACGAAGCAAGTTCATGGCAGGTGATCCAATAAACCCAGCTACGAAAGCATTTGCTGGTGAGTCATACAAGTTACGAGGAGTATCAACTTGCTGTAGCAAGCCATCCTTGAGTACCGCAACACGATCACCCATGGTCATAGCTTCTACCTGGTCGTGAGTTACATAAACTGTGGTGATTCCTAGGCGACGTTGTAGCGCTGCAATCTGAGTACGAGTTGCAACACGAAGCTTGGCGTCAAGGTTAGAAAGTGGCTCATCCATCAAGAATACTTGTGGCTCGCGAACAATTGCGCGACCCATTGCAACACGTTGACGTTGTCCGCCAGAAAGTGCCTTTGGCTTGCGATCTAAGTAATCTTCGAGATCAAGAAGCTTTGCCGCTTCTTTCACACGACGATCACGTTCGGTCTTATCAATTCCAGCAATCTTTAGTGCGAATCCCATGTTTTCTGCTACAGACATATGTGGGTAAAGCGCATATGACTGGAAAACCATTGCGATATCGCGATCTTTTGGCGCAATGTGAGTTACATCTTTATCGCCAATTCGGATAGTTCCGGTATCAACTTCTTCCAACCCCGCAAGCATGCGAAGTGAGGTTGATTTTCCGCAACCTGATGGTCCTACTAGTACGAGGAATTCACCATCATTAATTGTGAGACTTAACTTATCTACTGCAGGTTTTGTCGTGCCCGGATAAATACGGGACGCATTTTCAAATACGACTGATGCCATGACTTATTGCTCCTTCTCCGGGCAGGTACGTGCCCGACGATCCGTTGGATAAAGGTTCTTCCCGCTCGGTTGAGCGTGGGCAAACTCTAGCGATCCTTGGGGAGTTGTGCCATATAACCCTTAACCTCATACCCTTAACCTCGTGACCCTCCATGTCCTACGTGACGTAGCCATTGTGCTCTTTTTTATCCTAGTCGCCGGGGTCTTTGTAGCGGCGGAGATCGCCCTGATCTCACTTCGGGAATCTCAGATCCGCCAACTTGCTGGAACCAGCAAGCGCGCTGATCGAGTCGTCCAGTTGGCGCAAAATCCAAACCGATTTTTAGCTGCGGCTCAAGTTGGAATTACTTTCTGCGGATTTCTCTCCGCTGCACTTGGTTCCCAACGTCTCGGCGTTTATGTAATTCCAGTATTACGTGACTGGGGACTATCAGAGAACCTTAGTAAGACACTCTCCCTGATTTCATTAACGATAGTCATCTCTTACATCTCATTAGTCTTTGGCGAACTGGTTCCTAAACGACTTGCGCTTTATCGAACTGAAGTAATCGCGCTAGCTGCGGCACCAACAATTGATGGCATTGCTAAAGTTTTTCGCCCCGTTATCTGGCTGCTTTCAAAATCAACGGACTTGATTGTAAAGATATTTGGACTTCGCGTCGGTGAGGTCCGTAGTGAAATTTCTGAGGCCGAGTTGGTTGATTTAGTTACTGGGCACACCGCTTTGAGTGCGGAAGAGCGTGACATCGTTGAAGAGCTTTTCAATGCAAGTGATTTACAACTTCACGAAATTATGGTGCCACGCACCGAAGTGGATTTCCTCGACGTTGGGTTGACCATCGCAGAAGCAATCGCGCTCGCAGTTGAGCATGCACATTCAAGATATCCAGTAACACGAGGAAGCACGGATGAAGTTATTGGTTTCTTACATGTGCGGGATTTGCTGGACCCAAAGTTAAGTTCGCGCACTCAAGAAACAGTTTTGGATTTAATTAGACCAGTCCTATTTCTTCCTGGCACAAAAGGTGTCCTACCAGCGTTGGCCGAAATGCGCGCGCGGCGACATCACATCGCGATCGTGCTCGATGAATATGGTGGCACGGACGGAATTGTGACGATGGAAGATTTAGTTGAGTGCCTGATCGGTGATATCCAGGATGAATACGATCTTGAGAGCGGTGAAGTTTCACCACAGCAAAAGCAGGGTGAATTCAAGGTTGATGCCCTAATTTCAATTGAGGATTTACACGATCAAACTGGGATCCTGATTCCAGAAGGGCCATATGAAACTGTGGGCGGATACGTGATGCACCATCTCGGGCGAATTCCAACGGTTAATGATGTTGTTAAATTAGCCCCGCCAACAGTTGGCCGGATAAAAGTGTTAACAATGAACGGCAAACGCGCGGGTCAATTACTCATCTCTGCTGAGGAATGGAAAGATAGCGCCCATGATGAGTGAAGGCCGGCCTCAAGGTAGCGAGCGAGTTCTATCTGGAATTCAGCCAACTCATGATTCTTTTCACCTCGGAAACTATTTAGGTGCCATTAGGCAATGGGTGGAACTTCAAAAAACACACGATGCTTTTTATTGCGTAGTTGATCTGCATGCATTGACCGTAGAACCAGACCCAAAAGCCTTACGCGCCAGAACTCTCGCCTCAGTCGCACAGTTAATTGCTCTTGGTTTAGATCCAGAAAAATGCACGCTATTTATTCAATCTCACGTGCCGGCGCATAATCAGCTGGCTTGGGTTTTAGAGTGCTTGACTGGATTTGGTGAAGCCGGACGTATGACTCAATTCAAAGATAAGTCACAAAAATCTGGCGCTGATCGCACCGTGGTTGGCTTATTTACTTATCCAATTCTGCAAGCAGCCGACATTTTGCTATATCAAGCAAACAAAGTTCCAGTTGGTGAAGATCAAAGGCAGCATATTGAATTAACAAGAGATCTTGGCCAACGCTTTAATTCCAAGTTTGGCCCAACCTTCACAATTCCAGAAGGTTACATAATTAAGGCTGCGGCCAAGATTAATGATCTACAGGATCCAACTTCAAAGATGAGTAAATCAAGTGCTTCGCAAGCTGGTGTTATTGAATTAATGGATACCCCTGAAATAAATACCAAGAAAATCAAGAGCGCTGTTACTGATACTGAACGTGAGATTAAATTTGATGAGAAGAATAAAGCTGGCGTCTCAAATCTCTTGACCATCTACAGCGCTCTCACAAAGAAGAGCATCGCAGATTCGGAATCAGATTTTTCTGGAAAAGGTTATGGCGACCTTAAAACAACTGTTGCCGAAGTTGTGGTGGAATACCTAACACCAGTTCGCGCAAAGGCGCTGGAACTTTTAGAGGATCCAGCACATTTGAATTCAATTCTTAAACTTGGCGCCGAAAAAGCGGGTGCTGTAGCTTCCAAGACGCTAAAGGATGCATACGATGCAATTGGCATCATTCCGCGTACTTAAAGTTGGATGTGCCGCTCTAGCCGCGTTCTTTATGGCTGGGGCCTCAACTCCTGCGATCGCGGCAAATCCGTCGATAAAAATTGCAGTTATCTATGATGTTGGTGGCCGAGGTGATAAATCCTTTGATGACGCAGCTGCTGCGGGGGTAGACCTCGCAAAGAAAAAATTTGGGTTAACATCTTTTAACCTTCGTGAAATAGTTACAGTTGGCACCGAGTTTGATCGCGAAAATCGCTTGGAGTTTCTAGTCAAGGCTGGTTACACCACAATAATTGCCGTAGGCGCCAGCTTTCACAACGCTGTGGCATATATGGCACAAAAATATCCTGAGAGTCAATTCGCAATAATCGGCGATTCGAGTCTGGGATATTTAAATGTTTCTTCGCTTAACTTCGCACATGGCCAGGCATCATTTCTTGCCGGCGTCTTAGCCGCGAAGAGTTCTAAGTCGGGCAAAGTTGGCTACCTGGGCGATGCGGCCGAACCTACGAATTTAGTTGATCAAGATAATTTTCTTGCTGGTGCAAAATATGCTTCGGGAAAAACTATTGTAATTACCAAGCAAGCTAGCGCTGGACTAAATCAAGAAGTTAGTTCTCTCGTTAAGCAGGGCGTTGACGTTATCTACTCAACATTTTCCAGAAATGGTGATGTCCTAGCGCAAGTAGCGGCTCTGAACACGCCAAAACACAGTGTGAAGTTAATTGGAGTTGCACCGGATCAATTCTTTTTGACATCAAAAGTGGCCGAGCAATATGTAATTGGTTATGTTGTAAAACGATTTGATACGGCAGCGTTTGAGTTGATTGGCGGGGCGGTTAATGATCAGACAATTATGGAAGAAATTGATGCAAGCGCTGCTGTTTATGGCCGTGTCTACACACTCACAAAAGGCCTTGAATTAAAAGTCACGAGCGGCTCGCAAGCTACGAAGTTAGCCGTGTCACAGGCCCGCACCGCCCTCCTGTCAAAGAAAATTACGAGCGCGAAATAAGGGCTTCTGCCCAAGGCTTGAGTTTGGGTTGAGAGTTTGTTACCAAACCGCAACGCGTGGAAAGTTGCCGAGCGTGTACACACCGCTAAGGTTGCCTCAACAACGACCCCCTCTGTAACAAGAGGATTTTCAGGAGGAACATTGAAGAAGTCAATTAAGTTACTCGCAATCATCGCATCGACTGCACTTGTCGCTGGCGTTGCCGTTGCACCTGCATCACAAGCAGCAAACATCAAGCTTTGCTTAGCACTTGATACCGGCGGCGTGGATGATCACTCATTCAACGCGGGCGCCTGGGCTGGCGCTCAAGCATCAAAAGTTTCTGATGCGGAATACCTACCTGCAACATCTTCTGCAGACTTCGCACCAAACATCAAGAAGTTTGTTGATAAGAAGTGTCAACTAATTGTTGGCGTTGGTTTCGCTATTTCAAGTGAAATTGTTAAGTCAGCAAAATTAAACCCAGGAATCAAGTACGCAGTTGTTGATGATCAGGCTTACGATCACGGCGCTGATGGTTCTGTCTACCCAGGTTCACCAGTAGCAAACGTAAAGGGCTTGACTTTCTCAACTGACGAAGCAGCCTTCCAAGCAGGTTACCTCGCCGCTGGAATGTCAAAGACTGGCAAAGTTGCTACTTATGGTGGCGCTCCATACGGAACCGTAACCATATTCATGGATGGCTTTGCAAAGGGCGTTGCTTACTACAACAAGAAGAAGAACAAGTCTGTAAAGGTACTTGGCTGGGATCCAGCAAAGCCAGCAGCAGGAACCTTCGTTGGTAACTTCAGCGATGGCAACAAGGCACTTACAATTTCAAATGGTTTCGAACAACAAGGTGCGGATGTAATCCTTCCTGTTGGTGGATCACTTGGACTTTCATATGCCCTCGCCTCTGTAAAGAGCAACAAGTCACTAACAATCTGGGTTGACTCAGATGCTTATGACCTATTGCCACAGATTCGTTCGGTCCTGTTGTCAACAGTTGTTAAGCAAATTGGAAACTCTGTGAAGGCAGTAGCTGCAGATGTTGCCGCTAACAAGTTCACAAACGCGTCATACGTTGGAACACTTGCAAACAAGGGTGTATCAATCGCGCCATACCATGATCTATCATCACGAGTACCAGCACTCCTTCAGAGTGAAGTACGCAAGATCGGTCTTGATATCGCAGCAGGAAAACTTTCAGTCAAGTAATTTCTGATTGAATCCTTCTAAGTAGGAGGGCTGAGAAATCAGCCCTCCTACTTTTTTGCTTAAAATTTAGATAGGATCGCATCGTGTCATTAGAGTTACGGGGAATTACCAAGCGCTTCGGCGCACTTGTCGCGAACGATGCCATAAACCTCAAAGTCGAAGCTGGGCAAATTCACGCCATCCTTGGTGAAAACGGCGCTGGCAAATCCACGCTTATGAATATTGTTTATGGCTTAGTCGAACCAGATTCAGGTGAAATTCTTGTTGACGGAGCACCAATCAAAATAACCGAACCAAGTGATGCCCTCGCGGCAGGCATTGGCATGGTCCACCAACATTTTATGTTGATCCCAGTATTCACAGTTGCCGAAAATATTATTCTTGGCCATGAGAAGTTAAAGACCAATCGAGTTTTAAATTTAGCGCAAGCCCGAATTGATATAAAGCGAATCTCCGAGGAGTTCGGCTTTGAAGTTGACCCAGATGCACTAGTTGAGGAGTTGCCAGTAGGTGTGCAACAACGGGTAGAAATTATAAAAGCCCTTATTTATGATGCCAAGGTATTAATTTTGGATGAACCCACAGCGGTCTTAACGCCACAAGAGACTGATGAACTTTTAAAGGTTATGCGTAAATTGCGCGAGAAAGGCACCGCAATAATCTTTATTACTCACAAGCTGCGGGAAGTTAAAGCGGTCGCGGATGAAATTTCTATTATTAGACGCGGCAAAGTAGTTGGCACCGCGTTGCCATCCGCATCCCAAGAAGAACTAGCTTCACTAATGGTTGGCCGGCCAGTTGACCTAACCGCAAATAAGAGTTCTAAAGCGGCCGGTGAATCAATACTTATTGCGCGAGACTTAACCATTAGAGATGTACTCGGACGCGCTGTGGTGAATAAAGCAAACTTTGAAGTTAAAGCGGGTGAAGTTCTGGCGATTGCTGGGGTACAAGGAAATGGGCAATCTGAACTTGCTCGGGCAATAATAAATCTGGAAGATCATGTTGAGGGTTCACTGTCAATAGCCGGAAAAGAATTGGTGGGTATGTCAATCCACGACTCACTTCATGAAGGCATTGCCTTTATTCCAGAATCCCGCGAACTCGATGGTCTGATCGGAACATTTTCCATTGCAGAGAATCTAATTTTGGATTTGCATGATGGTGCGCCATTTTCAAATGGGGTTTCTATTTCAACCAGTGAGGTTGCAAAGAACGCTGAAATTCGCGTTAAAGAGTTTGATATCAGACTTCAATCAAGTCAGGATCCCGTCTCATCTCTTTCTGGTGGAAACAAACAAAAAGTTGTACTAGCTCGCGAACTCTCTCGGCCGGTAAAAGTTCTAGTTGCATCCCAACCCACACGCGGCTTGGATGTGGGATCAATCGAGTTCGTCCATGAACGGATATTGGCTGAGCGCGATGCTGGTCGAGCCGTAGTTCTCGTAAGCACTGAATTGGACGAAGTTATGGCGCTGGCAGATCGAATCGCCGTTATGTATCGCGGTGAAATTCTAGCAACAGTCGATTCAACTGTATCGAGAGAAGAGTTAGGTCTGCTCATGGCCGGTGTTGCATCGAAAAAGGCTTCGGTCGCATGAAAACTTTTTTCAAAAAGGCCGCTGATGTATTAAAGCTTCCACTCTTATCCTTTTTTCTTGCCTTCTTATTAACATCCGTTTTAATCGCGTTCTCTGATGCCAAAGTACTTAAGAACATTGGTTCACCTGGAAAGTTTCTATCATCGGCTGGCTCAACCGTCGGAAGTGCATTTCTTGCGCTATTTCAAGGTTCAGTCTTTGATATCAATCTGGCGCGTGGCCATAACTTCCTACAAGGTTTCTATCCGCTCTCAGAAACTTTAGTTACTGCAACCCCACTTATTCTTACTGGACTTTCGGTTGCACTTGCCTTCAAATCAGGGCTATTTAATATTGGAGCACAAGGACAATTTATCTTCGGAGCCATTGGCGCTTCCTACATCGGATTCCATTTTCACTTGCCTCCTGTGGTTCACGTAATTGCAGCGCTTGTTGTAGGTGTAATTCTCGCGGCTTTCTGGGGTGGGCTAGTTGGCTTGCTAAAAGCTAAAACCGGGGCACATGAAGTTATCGTGACAATCATGCTTAATTATGTTGCTGGCTATTTCATTTTATGGATACTCAAAACTAAAACATTTTTAAGACCTCATCGGTTAGATCCAATTGCGCCCGAAGTTGGAGTTAATGCCCGCTTGCCATTAATTGCGGGGGCTAATCAAAGGCTTCATGCTGGAATATTTATTGCTCTTGCTGCAGCAGTTCTTGTTTGGTGGCTCTTATCTAGAAGTACCCTCGGATTTAAGTTCCGAGCAGTTGGTGCAAATTCAGCTGCTGCTAAGACCGCAGGAATTTCAGTGCCGTTTGTTATGACAACCACTATGTTAATTTGTGGTGGCTTATCTGGCCTAGGGGGCGCCGTACACGTTCTGGGTAGCGAGCATGCACTAAACACGGATATTGCAGGATCCTTTGGATTTGATGCAATTACCGTTGCGCTACTTGGCCGAGCCGAACCTTTTGGAACGGTATTAGCTGCAATATTATTTGGTGCCCTTCGAACGGGTGGGCGCACGATGCAATCGAATACTGGAACTCCGCTAGATATTGTCCTTGTAACCCAAGCACTTATTGTTTTATTTATCGCAGCGCCAAACTTCGTCCGTTTTGTCTTCCGTCTTAAGAATATTAAGGCTGGCACAACTCTCACTTCAAAGGGCTGGAACGGATGAGCCAAATTAGGTCAATCGCCGAACGCCGGCGCCTACGTGGGATTTATGTCCTAGTCGCACTTTCGCTCTTTGAATTACTGATGTTTGGTTTTTTGAAAGCCAGTTCGGAGAAAACTACCTTTGGCTTTGTCTTAGGGAAAGAATGGGTTTGGTTCCACGAGTGGGCAGTTAAATCTTCCCAAGGTGCTCAAATATTCACATTGATTTCGCTGGCGCTTTGTGGTTGGGCATATTTGCGATTTAGAAACGGCAAAACCATTGCGCTTGCTGCCGGGTTGATATCAGGACTCCTAATTTTAGCTTTCATTGATTGGGCAGCAGCTGGCAAGTTCATTCCATTAACTGGAATGCTTCAAGGCGGACTGCTTCTGGCCGCTCCACTAATTTTTGGATCTATGTCGGGCTTACTTTGTGAACGCTCTGGCGTAATAAACATTGCAATTGAAGGTCAACTTCTCGCATCGGCATTTACGGCAGCAGTAGCTGCGAGCCTCTGCCACAGCGTTATTTGGGGCTTGATAGCGGCACCAATTGCTGGCGCCCTGATTTCACTAATACTTGCCACCTTTGCAATTAAGTTTGGGGTCGATCAAGTCATTCTGGGCTTTGTGATAAATGTATTTGTAATTGGTTTAACGGATTTTCTCTATAAGAAATTACTCATTCCTTACGGCGCAACCTGGAACTATGGCCTTACTTTTTCGGCGATAAAAATTCCGTTGCTTTCTAAGATTCCAATAATTGGGCCAATCCTATTTTCACAATCGATAATTGTTTATTTGATGTATCTAATTGTTGGCCTCATTAATTTTGCGCTCTTCAAGACTCGCTGGGGACTTCGAACTAGGGCTATTGGTGAACATCCAACTGCAGCAGATACCGTAGGTATCGATGTTAATCGACTTCGCTTTCGAAATGTATTGCTTGCTGGCCTAGTTGCAGGTGTTGGTGGTGCCTACTTCACAATTGGATCGGTTGGTTCATTCGGTAAAGAGATGACATCTGGTGCTGGTTTTATTGCATTGGCTGCTTTGATATTTGGTAAATACCGGCCGATGGGCGCGGTTGCTGCAGCACTTCTTTTTGGCTTCTCGGATAATTTAGGGTCCACGCTTTCTATCATCGGGGTTTCGATTCCATCTGAATTTATGTTGATGGTTCCTTACATTGCAACAATTATTGCGGTGACTGGTCTGGTCGGACGAGTTCGAGCTCCAGCAGCCGATGGAGTTCCATACACAAGAGGTGAAACACATTGAGTTCAAATATTGATTGGGAGTTGCTTCATACCGAGGCGAAGAAAATTATGAGCAAGGCATATGCTCCGTATTCCAAGTTTCCGGTTGGCGTCGCAGCGCTAGTAAGTGATGGCCGAGTTGTAAGCGGATGCAATGTTGAAAATGCTAGCTATGGCTTGGGGCTTTGTGCCGAATGTGGCTTAGTGTCTAATTTGATCGCTACGGGAGGCGGCAAACTTATCGCCGTTGTCTGTGTTGGCGGGGATGGGAATTTCCTCTCTCCCTGCGGTCGTTGTCGCCAACTTTTATTTGAACATGGCGGAAGTGAATTATTGTTGATGACCCCTGATGGGCCAACGGCAATGTCAAAGATGCTGCCCTGGGCCTTTGGACCTGAAGATTTAATTAAATGACCGAAGCATTTTCGGCAGTCGAAGTTATCTCTGCCAAGCGGGATAAAAGTTCGCTAACAGATCCACAAATCGATTGGGTCGTCGACGCATACACGCGTGGCGTTGTTGCAGATGAACAGATGTCAGCGCTGCTCATGGCAATTTTGTTAAACGGAATGGAACCACGCGAAATTTCTCGTTGGACCGATGCCATGATCAAGAGTGGTAAGCGAATGGAATGGTCCGCACTCGATCGCAAAACTGTTGACAAGCATTCAACTGGGGGAGTTGGCGACAAAATTACTTTGCCACTTGCTCCATTGGTTGCGGCATGCGGTGGCGCTGTGCCACAACTCTCTGGTCGCGGCCTTGGTCACACTGGTGGCACCCTCGACAAAATGGAATCAATTCCAGGATGGCGCGCATCATTGTCCAATGCCGAAATGTTAGATGTATTAAAAGATTGTGGCGCAGTTATTTGCGCGGCAGGAGCTGACTTAGCACCAGCAGATAAGAAGTTATATGCACTTCGAGATGTGACTGGAACGGTGCAAGCAATTCCACTTATCGCATCTAGCATCATGAGCAAGAAGATTGCCGAAGGTACTAGCGCCCTTGTCCTAGATGTTAAAACTGGTTCAGGTGCCTTCATGTCAGATCCAAAAATGGCGGCCGAGCTTGCTCGAGTGATGGTTGAACTGGGAGTTCGTGCTGGCGTGAAAACCCGAGCCCTGGTAACTGCGATGGATGTTCCACTTGGATTAACTGCGGGTAACGCACTTGAAGTTCGGGAATCGGTAGAAGTTCTTGCTGGCGGAGGACCAAGTGATGTTGTCGAATTAACTTTGATTCTTGCCCGCGAAATGTTGGATACCGCAGGTATCAAACCGTTAATGGACCCAGCAGATGCCTTAGCGAATGGCGCTGCAATGGATAGTTGGAAAGCGATGGTGCGCGCGCAAGGTGGTGATCCGGATGCCAAACTCCCAACCGCAAAAGAATCGACTCAAGTACTCGCAACAACTTCAGGAACTTTGACATCAATGGATGCCATGAAAGTTGGCGTATCTGCTTGGCGCTTAGGAGCCGGAAGATCTCGCCAAGGCGAAGCGGTACAAGCAGGTGCTGGAATAGAGATACATGCCAAGCCAGGGGATGCGGTAACAGCGGGGCAGCCGATTTATACCCTGCACACTGATGAGAGCCCAAGATTTGCTCGAGCACTTGAAGCACTCGAGAATTCATTTGAAGTTGGTAATGCCGGTGCAAAGGTTGATCGCCTGCCACTTATAATTGAGAAAATAGAAGGATGAGATGTCACTAACTAATCGCCCAACGCCAGAACAGATAAAACGTCTGCCTAAGGCGCTTTTGCATGATCACTTAGATGGCGGATTACGTCCAGAAACAATAATTGAGTTAGCAAATGAAATCGGCTACCAAGCCCTGCCAACCCAAGACCCAGTGAAACTTGCTGATTGGTTTGAGGAGTCTTGTAATTCTGGATCATTAGTTCGCTACCTAGAAACTTTTGAACATACGATCGCGGTAATGCAAACTAAAGAAGCAATCATCCGGGTGGCGAGGGAATGTGCGCTTGATCTGGCACGCGATGGCGTTGTTTATGCCGAAGTGCGCGGTGCACCAGAACTGTTCACGCAAAAAGGTTTGTCGCTCGATGAAATAATTGAAGCAACATCCGAGGGCTATCGACTTGGCATCCAAGATGCCGCAAATGAAGGCTTTAATATCCGAGTGGAATCATTGCTTTGTGCCTTGCGTCAAAATGATCAGGCCCAGGCCGTTGCCGAGAAAGTTGTTAAGTACCGTGACCTCGGTGTTGTTGGTTTTGATATTGCTGGCCCAGAAGATGGCTTCCCACCGACAAATCAACTAGATACCTTTAATTATTTACGCCAAGAAGATGCGCACTTCACAATTCACGCCGGTGAGGCATATGGCCTGCCATCAATCTGGCAAGCAATTCAAATGTGTGGCGCCGAACGCCTGGGCCACGGAGTTCGCATAATTGAAGATATTGATTTCTCTGGCGCAAAACCCAAGTTAGGCCGGCTGGCCTCTTACGTTCGCGATCGCCGCATTCCACTTGAACTCTGCCCGACATCAAATCTGCAGACGGGCGCCGCGAAAGATATTGCTTCACATCCGATTGGCGCACTGGCAAAGCTGCGCTTTCGAGTAACTTTAAACACCGACAACCGTCTGATGAGTCGTACTTCCATGACGCACGAGATGAGCGAAGTTGTTAAGGCTTTTGATTGGAACTTCCAAGACCTACAACGCGTCACCATTAATGCGCTGAAGAGTTCTTTCATTCCATTCGAGGAACGTCTAGCAATTATTGAAGAAGTTGTGAAGCCAGGTTACGCAACTATCGCTGCTGAGTAATTAAACCCCGATCGGGTGCCAGACCGTCTTACTCTCCATAAAGCTTGTAATCCGAAGTGGTGAAGTTATTTCATCAAATGAGTGAATTCGCTTCAGATTTTCGGCACCCGCAACCTTTAGTTCAGTAAGTTGTTTCCTACCAAGACCGGATGCATCAACACCATCGATATCCATATGAGCTCCAACCCAAGAGAGCAATTCACCGGCCTTGCCCGTCAGAATATTTACAACCCCAGCAGGTAGATCACTTGTGGCTAGAGCTTCCGCTAGTGTGATTGCAGATAAAGGATATTTCTCACTTGCGATCAAGATCGCGGTATTTCCACTTGCAATGACTGGGGCTAAACCTGCAACCATATTTAATAGCGAAGGTTTTCCATCGGCAAATACTGCAACAACGCCAAGTGCTTCTGGGATTGTGAAGTTGTAAAAAGGACCAGCAACTGGATTTGTTGCGCCACTTATCGAGGAAATCTTGTCAGTCCAGCCGGCATACCAAACCCAAGTATCAATCGCCTTTGCAACCTGAACCTTCGCAGCACTTGCAGAAATTCCTTCCTGCGCGATGAGTTCAGCAACAAATTGGTCGCTGCGCCCTTCCATAATTTCGGCAACTCGATAGAGAATTTGGCCGCGGTTAAAGGCGGTCGCATTGCTCCAACCAGAAAACGCACCACGAGCGGCAACAACACATTCACGTAGATCTTTTCTTGAGCCTTGTGCCGGGTTTGCCAAGAACCTACCTTTGGAATCTTTGACCTCATAGACTCGGCCAGATTCGCTACGTGGGAATTGACCATTGATAAATAATTTGTAAGTTTTCTTTACATCAATTCTCACTTTAGTTTCCACCCTTCAAATATCCAGCCAGACCATGGCGCCCGCCCTCGCGTCCCCAGCCTGATTCTTTATATCCACCAAATGGGCTAGTGGCATCAAACTTATTAAAGGTATTGGCCCAGATAACACCTGCGCGAAGCCGTTGCGCTGTCCAAAGAATTCGAGATCCCTTGTCAGTCCATATTCCAGCGGATAACCCGTAAGGAGTGTTGTTAGCCTTTTCAATCGCTTCCTGTGGCGTACGGAAAGTTAAGACAGAGAGAACTGGTCCAAATATTTCATCACGTGCGATGCGATGGGATTGTGAAACACCCGTAAAGATTGTTGGGGGATACCAGAAACCGGTTTTAGGTAATTCACATTCTGGACTCCACCGTTCGGCTCCTTCAAGGTCGCCGGAATCAGAAATTTCTCTGATGCGAGCGAGCTGGGCTGCGCTATTAATTGCGCCGAGATCAGTGTTCTTATCAAGTGGGTTTCCAATACGAATCAAACTCATGCGCCGCTTTAGTTTTTCGATAACTTCATCTTGAACGTTCTCTTGTACAAGCAGTCTGGAACCAGCACAACAGACATGTCCTTGATTAAAGAAGATGCCATTAACAATTCCTTCAACCGCTTCGTCGATAGCCGCATCTTCAAAGACAATGTTTGCTGCCTTGCCACCGAGTTCTAGAGTTGCACTCTTATTGGTATCTGCAATTGCGCGAGCGATTGCTTTGCCAACCCCGGTAGAGCCAGTAAAGGCAATCTTGTCGATGCCGGGATGGTTTACCAAATGTGAGCCAGTAACACCATCACCTGTAATGATGTTTACAACCCCAGCAGGTAAACCTGCCTGTTGGCAAACCTCAGCAAATAAAAGTGCGGTAAGTGGCGTGGTTTCAGCAGGCTTGAGTACAACAGTGTTTCCAGTTGCGAGGGCAGGTGCGATCTTCCAAGCAAGCATTAGTAGTGGAAAATTCCACGGAATTATTTGACCAGCAACACCTATTGGCTTTGGATTTGTACCCATTCCGGCATGTTCAAGTTTGTCTGCCCAACCTGCGTGATAAAAGAAATGTGCTGCGGCGAGTGGAATATCAGTATCACGAGATTCACGAATCGGCTTGCCGTTATCTAATGTTTCCAGAACGGCAAACTCGCGGGCCCGTTCCTGCAAAATACGAGCAATTCTAAATAAGTACTTGCCACGTTCTGCCGGTGGAAGCTTCGACCAAGTTTTGGTGAAGGCGCTGCGAGCGGCGCTAACGGCTAGATTTACATCTGCCAAATCTGCATAAGCAACTTTTGCAAGAACTTCTTCGGTGGCTGGATTGATGGTTGCAAATCGCTTTCCTGATTTAGGCGCGACAAATTTCCCATTTATGAAGAGTCCATATTCGGATTTGATGTTTACTATTGTGGTCGACTCTAGAGCTGGGGCGTATTCGAAGTTGCTCACTGATCTCTCATTCATCAATCTAGGGTCACGTAATTAGGACTAGCGTAATACCCATCCCGCATTTTCATTCGCTGCATGAGTAAATCATTTAGAAGCGCACTGGCTCCGATTCTAAAGAGGCTTGGGGTAAGCCAATCTGGACCAGCAGTCTCGTTTACTAAAACTAACTGCTTCATTGCATCCTTAGTTGTGCGGATGCCACCAGCAGGCTTCACACCAATTCGTACGCCAGTTTCCTTGTAGTAATCACGCACCGCTTCAAGCATCACTAATACGACTGGTGCGGTAGCAGCGGGGGAAACTTTTCCAGTACTTGTCTTTATGAAGTCGGCGCCGGCCAGCATGGCAAGGTAAGAAGCCTTTCGAACGTTATCTAGCGTGGCCAACTCGCCGGTCTCCAAAATAACTTTTAGGTGCGCGCGACTGCCGCAAACTTCTTTGATTGCCTTAATTTCATCAAAAACTTCACCAAGTCGACCCGATAGAAACGCGCCACGATCTATAACCATATCAATTTCAGCCGCACCGTCTTCGAGCGCATCTTTAGTATCACGAATTTTAACTTCCATGCTGGCTCGACCAGATGGAAACGCGGTAGAAACCGCAGCAACTGGAATATTTTGGCCACCATTTTTATCTAATTCAGTGCGCGCAATTTTCACCATATCGTTATAAACACAGATTGCACCAACACTCGGCACAGTTGGGTCTGATGGATCGGGGCGAACTGCCTTGGCACAAAGCGCGCGAACTTTGCCAGGTGTATCGGCACCCTCAAGTGTTGTTAAATCAACCATCGTGATGGCCATATCGATGGCCCAATTCTTACTCGTGGTCTTAATGCTTCGAGTCGCAAGCATCGCTGCTCTGGCTTCGGCACCAATTTGATCAACCGGAGCAAGAGTGCGTAGATATTTTTTCAGAGAAGATTCACTGCCATCAACGATCATACGAGAAGGGCTCCAAGTTCATTCTTCAATTTTAGTACCATTTCATCGGCAGCGGCCTTATCACTTTGCGATCCGCTAGCCCGTACTACTTCAATGTAGCACTTGAGTTTAGGCTCAGTTCCACTAGGTCTAATTATTATTCTGGTTTTCCCCGCGCCATCAGCAAGCCAAAGCCGCAGGCCGTTTGTTGGCAGTAAATCAGCATCGGGATGTAATAAATCATCAATTTGTTCAACCCTCAGGCCAGCGATCTCGGCAGGGGGGCTAATGCGAATCTTCTTTAATATTTCCTCAGTCTGTGAAATATTGACTACTCGAATTGAGATCGCTTCGGTTCTATGAATGCCAATCTCATTCCAAATTTCATCTAAGTATTCAAATAAATTGCTACCGGCGTATTTCAGCGCTGCGGCGCACTCAGTAAGCATCAGCGCAGCAGATAAGCCATCTTTATCATTTACAGTTTTGGAATCAACACAATAACCAATTGCTTCTTCGTAGCCAAAGGCAAGATTTGGAATTTTAGCCAACCACTTGAAACCAGTTAGCGTTTCACTAAATTCGATTCCGTACTTTGTGGCAATTTTTTTAAGCGCGGATGAGGAGACGATTGAGTTTCCGTAGGTACCATTTTTGATGAGTTCGGACCGCTTTGTTGCGATGTAATAACCAAGAATTATGCCAACCTCATCCCCACGCAACATCCGCCAGCCAGCTATTGGATCTTGGGCAGCAATGGCACAGCGATCAGCATCTGGATCGTTAGCAATTACTAGATCAGCGCCATGATTAATAGCAGTCTCCAGAGCTAGATCAATAGCGCCAGGCTCTTCTGGATTTGGGAATGTCACGGTTGGAAAATCTGGATCTGGTTCACATTGCGCACTCACCAAAATAGGTTGCTGGTAGCCACTCTTTAGAAATAAGGCTTGGATTGATTCCGTACCAACACCATGCATTGCGGTATAAATAACTTTGATATCTCGGGGACTTTTCACGATTGCTGCAGTTTCATTTAAATAACTTGTGATTACAGCTTCGGGAACTATTTCCCATGTGCTACCCCGAGGTTGTTCGTTATTTATTTTAGAGATCTCAACCGCAATATTTGCATCGGTAGGTGAAATTATCTGAGAGCCGCGATAACTAATGCCATCGACATTTCCACCAAGATAGACCTTGTAGCCGTTATCGGCTGCCGGGTTGTGGCTTGCGGTAACCATGACGCCACAATCAACCCCCAATTTATTTACGGCATAAGCAAGCAATGGCGTGGGGAGAGGGCGTGGAAGAAGATGTACTTCCAAGCCAGCGCCTGCGAAAATTTCAGCACTCTCTTGCATAAATTCTGC
>Ga0209829_10000904_pt1 | contig 25325 bp, 20 predicted proteins | sample C_140205_EF_Meta_FD_187311 | JGI IMG/M metagenome (GOLD analysis project Ga0209829, IMG submission 187311) | Freshwater microbial communities from Lake Croche, Canada to study carbon cycling - C_140205_EF_MetaG (SPAdes) (version 2) | ecosystem: Environmental > Aquatic > Freshwater > Lake... | reverse complement strand
ACCCCACCTCGCTTCAGCGCGGTATCAACAAGGCCGTTGAGGCCATTGTCAGCGAGCTTGCCCGCATCTCCAAGAAGGTGAAGGACAGCTCCGAGATCGCTCAGGTCGCCACTGTCTCTGCTAACTGGGACAAGACCATCGGCCAGATCATCGCCGACGCGATGGACAAGGTCGGCAAGGACGGCACCATCACCGTTGAGGAAGCCAAGTCGATCGAGACCACCCTGGACGTCGTCGAGGGAATGCAGTTCGACAAGGGATACCTCTCCCCCTACTTCGTGACCAACGCAGAGGGAATGGAGGCATCACTCGACAGCGCCTACATCCTCATCCATGAGAAGAAGATCAGCTCCCTCAAGGACCTGCTTCCTCTCCTTGAGAAGGTTGCCAAGAGCGGCAAGCCCCTGCTCATCATCGCTGAGGACGTCGAGGGCGAGGCCCTTGCCACCCTCGTGGTGAATAAGCTCCGTGGCACCCTTCAGATCTGCGCCGTCAAGGCTCCCGGATTCGGAGATCGCCGCAAGGCCATGCTCGAGGACATCGCCGTCCTCACCGGCGGACGCTGCATCACCGAGGACCTCGGCATCAAGCTCGAGAACATCACCCTTGAGGATCTCGGCCGCGCCAAGCACATCACCGTCGACAAGGAGAACACAACCATCGTCGAAGGGTCCGGCAAGAGTTCTGACATCCAAGGCCGCGTCGGACAGATCCGTCGCCAGATCGAGGAGACCACCAGCGATTACGACCGTGAGAAGCTCCAAGAGCGTCTTGCCAAGCTCGCAGGCGGTGTCGCCGTCATCAACGTCGGTGCAGCCACCGAGACCGAGATGAAGGAGAAGAAGGCCCGCGTCGAAGACGCTCTCCACGCCACCCGTGCGGCGGTCGAGGAAGGTATCGTCCCAGGCGGCGGCGTCGCTCTCATCCGCGCCCAGAAGGTACTCGACACCCTCAAGCTTGAAGGTGACGAGGCAGTCGGACTCGAGATCATCCGTCGCGCCGTCGAGGCTCCCCTCCGCCAGCTTGTTGCCAACGCAGGCAAGGAAGGAGCACTCGTCGTCCAGGAAGTGAAGAAGGGCAAGGGCAACGAAGGGTACAACGTCGCCACCGGCGAATACGTCGACCTCGTGAAGGCTGGCATCGTCGATCCGACGAAGGTCACCCGCAGCGCCCTGCAGAACGCTGCTTCCATCAGCGGACTCCTCCTCACCACCGAGGCCGTCATTGCTGACGCCCCGGAGAAGGAGAAGGCTCCAGCCATGCCACCAGGCGGTGGGATGGGTGGGATGGGTGGAATGGACTACTAAGTCCGACTCCAAGCCTAAACAGCTCAACAGAGAGCCGGGTGCGCAAGCACCCGGCTCTTCTTTTTTGTGGTGGCTTGGGATTTGACGCTCTCGCTCCCGCGAGTAGCCCCCTTCGGGCTACGCTAAAGCGTAGTTTATCCCGGCCGTCCCCACGGCCCGGTATTTGGCGGATAGCGGCGTTGCTCTGCGGTCGAAGTATAAGACATACAGCTTTCCTTGACCGCCTAGCTCTCCATTCAAGCTTGCGAGCCTGAAAGCTGTGGGGGAGCACTTTCTCCTAGAAAACTACAACCACACGGGCGCCAACGACCAAGGCATTTGAGTACTCATGGGTGCCGCCGGGATGGATGATGTACTGGATGTCAGGTTGGATCGAGACAGAATGGAACCTGAATGCATAGGAGAGTTCTCCAACCGCCTCAAAGGTGGCACGATACCCCCTTTCACTGGCATTCTGGACTTGTTGTGAACCCACCTTGGCGCAGCCGAACGCCAGACCGAGCCTGTCTTTATCGCGAGTAGGTATCAGGCCCGTGTAGACCAGCCCCGCATCAGAGTATAAGGAGACTGGCGCGTCTGCCTGTGGAGAAAAACCAACCCGAAAGAATGATGATAGGCCTCGAATGAAGGTGGCATTGGGGGAGACGCCCTGAGTCTGGACGTAATTTCTGTCACGATTAGTCGATGCTTTGCTGTCGGCAAGCGTGCCCGGTGAGATTTTGTCACTGGGGCGGTAAAGCTCCTGATCGATGATGCCGTAAAATCCGGAGTTGTAGGCACTCGCGGTGGGTGGCGCAAAGGCAAACTGATCAAGACTCGATTCCTGAGCGTCGGCTCCAGATTGGATCCAGAAACCTGCCTTGGCAGTTCCGGAAAGCCCACGCTCGGAGGGAGATTTGTTCCAGGATGCCTGAAGTTCATTAAGTGAGAGAAGTCCTCCCGCCGGGCCGAAGTTCCAATTGAAATTGTATTGATTGTCCTGCTGCTGGAAGGGGTTCGCCTGAGAAATGGCACTCCGAAGTGTCAGCCAGGGGAGGGGCTGAAGCGCAAGCCTGATCCCCGGGGTTGCCATCGGACACTGTGGGCCTCCGTTGGGAATGTTCATTGCGAACAGAGGGGCGATGCCGAAGGCAGCGTTCACAAAAAAGGTAGCCGTGTCCGAAATGATGAACTCCGTGTCGAGGCCGAGCAGGCCCCCGCGTATCGAGATGGCATCACCTAGGAAATTCTGCTGAAACCACATCTCATAGCACCTGAATGCAGGCACACCGGCGATACCACTCGCTGTAAGGGAATTGCCGAGGTATTGAGCCGATAGATTATTCCCATAGAGCCAGAGCCAGGTCGTCTTGACAGAGGCTCCTTCCCAGCCGACGGCCTTCTTGAGATCGATCAGGGCACTCGTCACGAATATGCCCGAATAAGTGGAGCCCGTGCTCATCCCCCCCGTCGGGTTTCCAAGGATGTCGGAGGCAGATTCCACATTAAAGGTCACTCCGTTTGTCTCTGCGGCCGAGCGAAGCGACTGCAGTCGAACTCCTAGCACTAGAGGCTCCTGCAGTGGAGCAGGTTTTAACGGATTGACCGACTGGAGGGTGAAGTCGTCATCAGCCATCAGGGGCTTTGAGAGCACGCAGAGCACGAAAAAAAGCAGGAGGGGTATCTGCTATTCATGAGGAGTCAGGGGGCATCAGCGCATCTTCACAAGAGCTAGTAAAGAAGCAGTTAGGAATTGTGAGGGGAAACTTCGAGTGCGCATGAGTTCAGCACCCGCTTGGCGATAGACAAGCATATGAGAACGGCCTAGATATCGACGACCTCTAAGACATCCTCCACGTTCCAGAATCACCCTCCGCATCACCCGTCTCAAAGCCATGAAAACAATCACCACATCGCTCGTCTGCGCATCTCTGATCCTCTCCTCCATCAGCAATTCCTCCGCATGCACCGCGATGATGATGAAGGATGCGAATGGGAATGCCTATCAGGCCAGGACCATGGAATGGTCAGGAGTCTTGCCAGAGGCGCTTCATTACCTTCCCGCTGGATCTCAGGTCCAGTCTGAAACCCCTGACGGCAAGCAGGGCATGACCTTCAAGACGAAGTACGGTTTCGTGGGCGTAAGCCTGAAACATATGGCTCCAAATGCCAAACAAGCTGCGATGGCCGAAGGTGCCAACGATCAGGGACTTTCCCTTTCTCTCAATGCATTTCTCGGTTCCGAAGCACCGGCGGTTGATTCCGATCCCAGAAAGGTTTTATCAGTACTAGATTTTGGTGCTTGGGCCTTGGGAAATTTCCAGAATGTGGCTCAGGTCAAGCAGGCGCTACAAAACAAGGATGTCAGCGTGTGGCTCCCTCCGCTCGCAATCCTTGATGGGATGAAAGCTCCTGTCCATTACGCAATCTTTGATAAGACGGGCGCAGGTATCGTTGTGGAATTTACTGAAGGAAAACTGAATGTTTATGACAATCCGGTCGGCGTGATGACCAATATTCCGGATTTTCCCTGGCACTTGAAGAATCTAAATAACTATGCCCAACTGACCAATGTCGACCGCAATAGCGGGGCTTTCGGCAGCCTGAAGGTCAGCTCTCCCGACGGCGGCAATGCACTGGCGGGCATTCCTTCCATCCAGATCTCTTCTGGACGTTTCGTGAAGGCGGCCTTTTTTACCAATTACGTGAGGAAGGCCAAAACGCCCGCCGAGGCCATCCAAACCCTCTCCCATGTGATCAATAACTTTGATCGTCCTTACGACTTGTCTGTCGATCTTCCCACTGGTGGGGTAGGTGCTGAGGGTGGTGACCCTAATGCCACGAGTTCCGAGGTGACTCTCTTCACCACGATGAACGATCTGGCTCAAAACCAGTTCTACATCCGCCCCATCAATTCGATCAATTTTTCCAAGATCGATCTTCATAAGTTAGCAGGTGTCAAAGAGGTCAAAAAAGTTTCCTTCGATCAGGTTGCACAGCTTTATGGTGGCGATGCCACTGAGCTGTTGCTGAAATAGCAATCGACACCAAAAACCTCGAAGGCATCCCCCTTCCCCTTGTTCCCTTGGTTGGGCGGAATTGCGGCAATCCGCTTCTCCAACTCCTCAAACGACTTCAATCCGGAAAACAGCCCGGACTTGGAAAACGCTTTGGCTTAGGAATGCAGCGGCATGGAGATGTGGGACATTTATCGCAGGAGCATATCCATGACGAGAATCTTCATTCCTTCATCCTCACACACCCGTCCGGTCACCAAGAATGCAAGGCCACGTCACTTCCTCCTATCCCTGGACGGGAAGAATCCGGTAAAACTTTCCAATGAACGCCGTTTTTTGCTCACCCAGTCGCTACACTCAGGGCCCCAACGCTACCCGGGATCTTGGTTCTGAAATGACCCGCTTGGGCCTTCACGGTCCCGCCCTGATCGTTGCGGGACGGTCGGCTAGGGCCCAGCTCGGGGAGATCTGGCAAAAGACGCTCGGGGACGCCGGCATCGCTTTCTCCATCCATCCCTTCGCAGGGGAATGCACCCGTGCGGAGATCTCCCTGATCGTGGCTGCGGCCCGTACCGCCAAGGTCTCGACAATTGTCGGCGCGGGGGGTGGCAAGGCGCTTGATGCCGGCCGAGCAGCCGCATCGGAACTCGGCCTGCCAGTGGTGAACTGCCCCACAATCGCCTCCACGGATGCTCCCTGCAGCGCCCTCTCGGTGATCTACAATGAGGAGGGGGAGTTTCAGGAGTTCCTCATCTACGGGAAGAACCCGGAACTCATTCTGGTCGACACGCAGGTCATAGCGAACGCACCGGTAAGGCAGCTGATCTCGGGAATGGGTGACGCACTCTCGACATGGTTTGAGGCGCGCGCCTGCTCCATGTCCGGCGCAGCCAACATGCGCGGAGGATCCTCCACACTCGCTGCCCTGGCGCTCGCTGAACTCTGCTACAAGACTCTGCTCGTGGACGGGGTTGGGGCTCTGAATGCAGCTAAGGGGCACGAGGTCACTCCCGCACTGGAGCGAATCGTTGAGGCCAACACGCTCCTTTCCGGGCTCGGCTTCGAGTCTGCGGGACTTGCTGCGGCGCACTCCGTTCATAACGGTCTCACCCGTGTTCCAGGCTCGCATCAGTTCCTGCACGGAGAAAAGGTCGCCTTCGGTGTCCTCGTGCAACTGATTCTCGAGAAGACGGATCGCGCTGAACTCGACGAGGTGCTCTCCTTTTCAGCGTCCGTGGGCCTTCCGATGACGCTCTCTGAGGTCGGCTGCGGGGATCTTTCCCCGGAGATGCTCTCCATGGTGGCGGCCCGTGCAATTGCTCCTGGTGAGACGATCCACAACGAACCGTTCAAGGTGACGGAGTCGATGGTAGCCGAGGCGATCTTGGCGGCCGACGCGGAGGGCCGGGCCTTCCGATCGAAGGCGGCCTAGTTTCGTTAACGCTCTGTTCCGGTAGATCCGCAAGCTGGTTCCTACCACCCTCTCATCCTTTTGACTTGCGGTCTTGACGGCTGTGGACTGCCATATTGTTCGTGCACGCCGTTATCCGCCATTACCACTTCGATCCCAAGGACAGTAAGGAGATTGCCGAGAAACTCACCAACGGCTTTATGCCTATCATGAAGAAGGCCAAGGGTTTTGTCCGCTACTACTGGCTCGATAACGGAAAGGGCGAGGGAGCCTCATTCAGTCTTTTCGGTAGCCGGGAAGAGGCGGAGGCCTCGGTACCTCTGGCTGCCGAGTGGGTTCACGAGAACTTCACTGCCTCCCAGATCATGAAGCAGAAGCCTGAAGTTATTGAGGGGACTGTGGTCGCCCACGATTGATTGTCACACTGATCTGGGGTCCCAAAATCATCAGTTATTTCTCCACAAGACTCATGTCATGACCACACCCGCCCTCATTCACGTTCCATCTGGCTCAGGTAAATCCTTTTGGGGGCCGGGTGGTGACCGCTATCGCTTCCTGATCACTGGAGAGACCAGTGGTGGCTCCTGCTTCATCGTCGAGTGCCTAGTGCCTCCTAGTGGGGGGCCTCCCATGCACACCCATCTCCGGGAGGATGAGTGCTTTTATCTCATGGAAGGGGAGTTGGAGATCGAGGTGGGGGGTAAGAGGGTTGATGTCCGAGCCGGCGATTTCGTCCATGCCCCGAGGGGAGTTCCTCACACCTACCGCAACACCGGCTCAGGTCATGCCAAGATGATTGTCACATTCACCCCGGCCGGCATGGAAGGATGGTTTGAGACGACGCTCGTGCCGGTGAGGGAGAATGATGAGGCACCTCCTGCACCTAATCCTGCCATGATTCAGCGCATGTTGGATGCCGGGCCTCAGTTTGGAGTCGAATGGTGAGGGGGAGTCCACTCCTTGAGGCTCATCGGCTCCTTAAAAGATGTAGCCACAAAAGGGACAAGCCGTAACGGATGCAAAGCAACGGGTGGGCAAGCAAACTCACAAGGGGAATCTAAGGATGCCCTCCTATTTCTCTTATCGGAGATGCTCACGAGAAATCAGTGCTGTTCATTATGTGGCTATGACTCAGTTTAAATCGCTCTAGGGCGATCCTTTTGGCGATCCCATGGTGGTGGGGCTTACCCCTTGCCGCTGTTAAATCCACTCTGCCTCGCAGGGAATCCCCGATCTCCTACGAGATCCGCTGGACGGAGACCTCGACGACCATCTTACGGGTTCCCTTGCCTCGGAAGGTTCCGCCAACGGGCCGGATGTCTGAATAGTCTCTGCCCACAGCGAGCTTCACGTATCGGGTGTCGCTTTCGCGGCGATGCGTCGGATCATATCCCTTCCAGCCATAATCGGGGATGAAGACCTCGAGCCACGCATGGCTGGCCTCTATCTCGCCGGGGAGCTTGTGCTGATTGAGAAAATAACCGCTGACGTAGCGCGCTGGGATGCCGTGGGTCCGGCAGATCCCCAGCATGAGGTGGGCGAAATCCTGGCAGACGCCCTGCTTCTTCTTAATCACTTCGGGCGCCCGCGTGTTCACATTAGTGGAGAGCGGCGTGTACTTGTAGTTGCGGTGGATGTGCTCGCCGATAGCGATGGTGTCGCTCCAGACATCGCTGAGCCCGTTGGGAAGAGCATCTACGGCCTCTCGCCAAACGTCGGCTCCGAGAGAGACGAACTCCGAAGATTGGAGAAAGTCAAAATGCTGTTCTCTAACTGCCGCAGATTCCAGGGCTGTCCGATCGGCTACGGGAACCGGGCCGCGTGATTCCGTGAGAGTCTGTACTTCCGAAATGGCTACGACCTCGAGTGACTCGTGAGGTTCAGGGACATCAAAATAATGGACGCAGTTGGCGTAGAAGTCCGGGTAATCACGCACCGAGGAGGCTGGATCAAGCTGGAATTTGAAATCTCGGCACATTTGCAGTGAGTCCGTGATCGGCTGGAGTCGGGCCTCATTGAAGCTATCCTTCACCACCCCCTCATAGGTGTAGCGGGTGAGGTGTGAGATGGAGAGAATCAACGGTTCGGTCCAGGGACCTTTCGTGGGTGCTTGATGAGTGATCGGGGCTGCAGGAGTCATGGCTATTGCTGTTGCTGCATTTGCTGCTGGTGAAGGAGAATCTCCGCCTGGGTGTCGACAGGCGGGTGGTACATGTATTCCTGATAGATGTGGTCGTCGAGTCGGTCGAGTGTGGTCTGGACGAGTTGGAGGAACTCATGAAGTCCGTTGTTCAGGATCTCCTCGATGGTCATGAAATTCATGTCCGAGAGGAGCTTGCCGAAGGACCGCTCTTCGGGGCTCTTGTATTCGCGGCGCTCGTTGCCGCTGAGGCGGTGCAGATCCTCGTCGAGATGCTGCATGCAGGCACGGATGGAGCGGGGAAAGGTGGGTGAGAAGATCAGGAACTCTGCCACCTTTTTCGGAAGGATGTCCTCGACGTGGAATCGGCGGTAGGCCTCCAGCGCGCTCGCCGAGCGGAGGATAGCCTGCCACTGGGCCGCGTCCACGGCACCTCCCACATCGGCCACGCTTGGGAGAAGGATGTGGTATTTGAGGTCGAGGATGCGGGTGGTCTTGTCGGCACGCTCCAGGAACTTGCCGAGATTGATGAATTCGTATCCTTCGTTGCGGGTAAATGTGGATCCGGTGAGTCCCTGAAAGAGGTGGGAGTATTTCTTGATCTGCTCGTAGAATTCATGGGCGCCGCTGAGCCAAACCTCCCGCGCATTCTTCGACTTAAGGAAGAGGTAGCACTCGTTGAGCGTCTCGAACATCTCGAGGGAAATCTGATCACGGACCTGACGTGCATTCTCACGAGCGGAGAAGAGACAGGAGATGATCGAGTTGGGGTTCTCCTCACGAAAAGTCAGGAACTCGGTGACGCTCTCGCTATCGGCGCGTTCATAGAGCTTGTAGAAGGTTTCCTCGTCTCCTGCGGAGCGCAGGATCGGCAGCCAGTGCTCCTTGAGTTGCTCATCGTTAAAATCCGCAAAATCGAGCATCAGCTGGAGGTTCACATCAAGCAGTCGAGCCACATTCTCCGAGCGCTCGATGTAGCGGCTCATCCAGTAGAGGGAGTTGGCCACGCGCGAGAGCATCACGTGGCTGTCACGCCGGTTGGAGATTGGCTTTTGGGCCGTAGGAGTCAGAGGTTCACTCATGGATTGAGTCAAAAAGAGAGGCTCGGTGAATCGTATTGTGTCGTGAAAAAAAAGGGAGAAGCGCCAGATGGATCTTAGGAGTCCCCGTTGAGGACCCAGGTATCTTTGGAGCCTCCGCCTTGGGAGGAATTCACCACAAGAGAACCCTTCCGAAGTGCCACGCGAGTCAGTCCGCCGGGCGTGACAGTGATCTTATCGCCGTAGAGGACGTAAGGTCGGAGGTCGACATGACGTCCCTCGAACCCACCCAAAGCATCGTCGTTACACCAGGTGGGATGGCGGGAGAGGGAGATAGGGTGCTGGGCGATAAAGTTACGAGGATTCCCCAAAATCTGATCGCGGAAAGAGGCGATCTCCTCCTGCGAGGCCCATGGTCCCATCAGCATACCGTAGCCGCCAGCCTCGTTGGCCGACTTCACGACGAGCTTCTCCAGGTTATCGAGGATGAAGAGGCGGTCCTTGTTCTCACTGGCAAGGTAGGTGTCGACATTCGGAAGAATCGGATCTTCACCAAGGTAGTACTTGATGATCTGAGGAACAAAGTAATAGACAACCTTGTCGTCAGCGACGCCGGTTCCGATGCTGTTGGCGAGGCTGACATTGCCGGATCGGTAGGCATTGACGAGTCCTGGCACGCCGAGAAGTGAGTCGGAGCGGAAGACGGTCGGATCGAGGAAGTCGTCATCAATACGCCGGTAGATGACGTCAACAGGGACAAGTCCCGATGTGGTCCGCATGTAGACCCGTGCATCACGTACGACGAGGTCGCGTCCCTCGACGATCGGTATGCCCATCTGGCGTGCAAGGAAGGCATGCTCAAAGTAAGCGCTGTTAAAGACGCCCGGAGTCATCAGGACGACGTTTGGCTGCCCACCTCCCAGTGAGGCAGGTGCAACATGCTGGAGCACCTTGCGAAGCTCTGCCGCGTAGCCATCGACCGGCTTCACCCGTGCCGAGCGGTAGATATCTGGGAAGGCGCGCTTGAGGGCTGCCCTGTTCTCCAGCATGTAACTGGCACCGGAGGGGCAGCGCAGATTGTCCTCCAAGACAAGATAGTTTCCCTGACGGTCACGGATCAGGTCGGTGCCACAGATATGAATGTAGATATCCTTAGGGACATTGCATCCCATGAATTCACGCCTAAAATGCTTTGCCCCGAGAATGTAGTGGGGAGGGATGACGCGGTCCTTGAGGATCTTCTGGTCGTGGTAGATGTCGTGCAGGAAGAGATTCAGTGCGGTGATGCGCTGGATAAGGCCCTTCTCGATCCTTTGCCATTCAGTGTCGGGAATCACCCGGGGCATGAGATCAAAGGGGAAAATCCGCTCTGTGCCCTGATCGTCGTTATAGACTGTGAAGGTGACGCCGCTGCGCATGAAGGCGAGATCGACCGCTGTCTGTTTGCTACGGTGCTCTCCGGTATCGATGGTCTGAAAACGCTCCGCTACTTTCTGGTAGTGTGGGCGCACCGTGCCACTCTCTGTGAACATTTCGTCAAAGAAGTCTTCGTTTTGGTAATGATCGAGGAGCATGGCAGGAGAAGGGAGGTGAAAAGCTACAGTCTAAAGGTTAAATTGGGAACAGGAGAGAAGGTGAAAGGGGAGGCTCTCACTGGCAGAGCCCTTCTTTCAGATGGATAAAAAGCAATTCTCGCGCCAGTTCTGGCATGATTCTGATAAAACTACTGATGAAGGAGTAACTCCTTGATCTTGAGCTCGTAGTTATCGCGGGCATTCAGGAATCGAAGGCACCCCTGCTTGTCGATCAGCCAGAGGGTGGGCAGGGCGTTGATCCCGAACTTCCGCGCAATCGAATTTTGCCATCCCTTGCCGTCAAAGGCGACCGGCCAAGTGATCCCAAGCGAGCGCATGGCTGCGTTCAGATCAGCGACATCCTTGTCGAGACTCACTGTCACGACCTTGAGCGCCGGAACCTCTGCCGCATAGCGTGCAAAGTGGCTCATCCAGACCAGACTTGGCGCCGACTCCGCTGACCAGAAGACGACAGCCACCACATACCCCCGCTCTTTACTCAGGTCAAAAGATTGCCCGTTGGAGGTTCTGAAGGAGAGATCGACCGGCTTCCCCAGTTGGTCGAGACGCTTCCGGTCATCCTGCAGACGTTGGGTCAGTCCCTCGTCCTTGCCGGTGGCCAGGGCCATCGCCTGCTCGATAAGGGGGCTTTTCTGCTCGGGGTGATTGTCACAGAGCGAGGCGGCCTCCGCGAGGAGTCGTGGGGTGCGTCGATCTTCGGGGAATGACTGGGCGAAGGTGCGGGCACTGGCGATGGCATTTTCTCGGCGCGTATCTGGTGTATTACCTAGATTCTGCCACTGGAGTGAGATGCGCCGAAACATTGTCTCCGCACGCTGTGCCTCATCGGGGGCCTGCTTCTCCAGAGCGATGAGCTTTGCCAAGGCGGCGTTGACGGCAGGTGAGTTGGCTTCCAATGAGGCGAGTCGAGCTTGGGCTACCGCAAGCCGGACACGGGATTCATAGACATGGGGCACGTCGGGTAACTCACCGGCTTCTTTCAGGAAGGCTTCATTGGCAGAAATCTGATTCTCGAAGTGTGACTTCATCGCTGCCTTAGCCTTGACTGGGTTTGGGGAGAGCTTCGTCACTGGGAGATCGAGGGCGGTGACCTTTGCCCAGTCTGCATGAAGTGGAAGAAAACCTGCCGCAAGCGTGAGAGTGCAGGCGAAAAGGAGAGGGTGGAGTCTCATAAGCATGGGGCAGGGAGTCAGCGTGGAGTTGGCAGCTTGAGTGAAAGGTAAAGGGGGCAATGATCACTCGCCTCCTTCCAATACGGGGGGCGGGCAATGCCTGATTGCGTCGGATCAATCTCCATCTCCAGTCTCTTAGCCACCATGATGTAGTCAATGCGAGAGTAGACGTCCGCTGCCCCCCAGTACTCTGTCCAGAGCTCCCCTCGGTCATCGGTTAGTGGCATGGCTCTGAGGCTATCAGGCCAATCCGGCTTACCTGTGATCTGCCAGATTGTTTTTTCGTTCTTCGTGTCGTTGAAGTCGCCCATGAGCACCAGGCGCGTCGAGGGATCGGATCGCAGGATGTCACGGACATAGCGGCGGATTTCCCGTGCCTCCGCCTCTCGGAGATCGGATTCCTTATACTCAGCCACCTCCATTTTGGCCTTGAGATGGACGCAGAGAATGCGGACTCGGTATCCCGGTGACGGCTCCACGGTGATATCGAGTATGCCTCTTGGACTATGCAAGGTTACTCCTCCTACCCAGAGGGAAAAATCGCCATGTGAGCGTCTCTCCACGATCGGATAGCGACTCAAGAGGGCAAGGTGGCGAGTCGGATCGTTGCCCTCAAGGTACTCGGAGAAGGGGTAATTTAAGCCGGCCTTGCGAAGGCGGCGCTGCAGGTCCTCAAACTGCCTGGGCTCGCCGATCTCCATCAACCCAAGGACGTCGGGGCTCACGTCACCAATGATGCGGACGACGGATACCTTTTCGGAGTCTGGCTTCCCAGCATTGGTGTGAAGCTTGCCATTGATCCGCCGAGTCATGGAGAGGTAATTCTCCACATTGTAGGTAGCAATCCGTAACTCCCCGGTAACGGCGGGCGACTTGGTTAGGTTGACCTCAACTGCAAGTGCAGCAGAGGCAAGGAACAACCAACAGGCGACTCCAAAAGGAGAGATCACCCTCATTCCAGCAGGCGACTAGGACTGCTTCTGATCGTTCTTTGTCTCGGAAGTGCTAGCTATGGAGGAGGTGCGGTCAGGTGAGTCGAGAGGGTTGGAGGAGGGCTTCGCCACTTCCTTGTCAAACTCATCCTTGGCCTTCTTGAATTCATTCACACTCTGGCCGAGACCGCGTGCCAGTTCAGGTAGACGCTTTGCCCCAAAGAGGACAAGCACGATGACCAGAAGGATGATCAGATCGGGCCCACTTGGGATACCAAAAGCCACGATGGGGTGAAATCCGAGAAGGGCTGTGGTCATGTGCATACCTCTTTCCTAACATCACCTGCGCTTCCTGCAACAAAACTCCTTCAGGGAGGGGGTGGCTAAAGCCGACCTAACGATCCCAACCTGTGGAGCTATTGACCCTGTAAGCGCATTTACAACCCCTTGAGACCAGCAAGCAGTAGCTCGGCGTTGGTCTTCGTTGTCTCAAGGTTGAGGGTCAGGATCTGCATAGCCTCGGAGGCGGGCAACTCCATGAGCTGCTTTCTCAACTGGAGAATGCGCGAGTACTCATCGGGGTGGTAGAGGAGCTCCTCACGGCGGGTCCCGGATTTGGTGATATGAATCGCGGGGAAAATGCGCTGCTCCATGATGGAGCGGTCGAGGTAGATTTCCATATTTCCGGTCCCCTTGTACTCCTCAAAGATGAGGTCATCCATACGGCTATGGGTTTCCACAAGTGCAGTGGCTAGAATGGTGAGGCTTCCCCCCTCCTCGACATTGCGGGCCGATCCAAAGAATTTCTTGGGTCGCGCCAAGGCTACTGAGTCAACGCCGCCACTCATGGTTCGGCCCTTCCCTTTGATGTTATTGTTATAGCTGCGCGAGAGGCGGGTGACGCTATCGATCAGGATGACGACATCCTTCTTGAGTTCGACGAGACGCTTGGCACGTTCGGAGACCATTTCGGCAACCTGGACATGACGTGAGGTCGGTTCATCGAAGGTGGAGCTGAAGATGTCGCAGTCGAGGGCACGGCGTAGATCGGTGACTTCTTCTGGCCGCTCATCCACGAGGAGAAGCATCAGGTGGACATCCGGATGATTGGCCCGTATCGCCAGCGCGAGGCTCTTCAGCATCATCGTCTTCCCGACTCGCGGAGGGGCGACAATCAGTCCTCGTTGGCCCATTCCTAGCGGAGCAATCAGATCGACGGCACGGGCGGTGGGGTTGGTCTTGCCTGGCTGTTCGAGGTAGATGCGCCTGTTGGGGAACATGGCGGTGAGTTTGTCAAACTCCGTTGGGCTCTTCCACTCCCCCACGGGGATACCTTCGATCTCGGTGAGGGTATCGAGGCCAAGACGCCGTTCGGAGATCATGCGGACGGTTCCAGACACCTTAAGTCCGGGGCGGAGTTCATACTGGCGTAGCAAGGAGACTGGAAGTACCAGGTCGCAGGGAGTGGGCTGGAAGTTAAAGATGGGCCAGCGGATCATCGGCGCATCAGGAGCAAACTCAAGAACTCCCTCGGCCGTGAGCACTCCCCCGCGCTTGATTTGATCACGAGCGAGATCAAGCGCCAGATAATGCCTCGAGGAATCCCGGAAGACGGAAAGATGTCGCTCCTCCGCAAGGGCAAGCAGGCCAGCATGACTCATTCGATGAAGCGTCTCCATTGACAAGGGCTGTGGTGGTGGCACGGGGGGCAACTGAGGCTCTGGGGGAAGCGCAGGAGTCACCCGCAGAGAGGTCGGGCGAACGTGCTGAGTGGGAGTGGTTGGTTCATCCGCTGGGTGGATTCCGTCATGGATCGATACCTCGTGATCTACGGAGTGACCTTCATTTGAGAATTTCACATCACAAGCCTCCGAGACCTGAGTTGCGGTGTATGGAGGGATGGACCTCGGGGTGGAGGTAATCGTCGAAGCTGTTGCCGTGGTGGTATCAACGGCTGGAGCGGATGGGGTATCCTTTTCTGCGTGAGATGGGGATAGGTCTTCCTGCACGCGTTTCTTAGTCTTGGCTGCTTTTGCCGACCGTGCTGCAGGCGCCTTGGGCGCAGATCTTGGCTCCTTTTTGGAAGGTGTCGTCATGAGGTCTTGAGAAGAGAAGTCAGTAATTGAATCTGTGTTTTGAGTGAGTCGGGAGTTCCGTCATTCCACAGGAGATGGTCAGCTCGAAGAATCTTATCGTGCTGAGGATGCTGAAGCTTCAGCCACTGGCGTGCTTCCTCGGAGGTGAGGGAGCGACTGTGTTTCAGGCGCTCGATCCGGATGGTGTCCGAGCACTCCACCACAATGCTCCTGTTGAAGAAGGACTCCAACTCTTTTTCAAAAAGAAGTGGAATTTCAGCCAGAAAGAAAGCATCTCGTGACTTTCGATGAGAGGCGGCCAGTGGCTTCCAGATGCTCTCGAGGCGGGGATGGAGAATATCCTCCAGGGTCTTCTTCGCCGCAGGATCGGCTCCGATGAGACGGAAGAGGTGTCCCCTATCTGCCTTTCCGGAAGGGTCATAGCAGGAGTCCCCAAGCGCAGAGGTGATGAGGTTCCTGACCTGTGGATTGTTGTCGAGGAGTCGCCGGTTCTCCTCATCGGCCGAGTAGCTCGTCACGCTTGTCACACGCGCATCCAGACCAAGACAATCCACCAGTCTCTGAAGCACTGTGGACTTACCGCTACCTATGCTTCCCGTGATGGCGAGTGACGGCATCGAACTGGTGCTCGGTTTCGAGTGGTCGCCCGATGAAATCCTCCTCGTGGGACTATTTGCTCTGTATTGAGGACGAGGAGATCGTGGGCTGTGGAAGGTCCTGCGGAAGTCCGAGTGGCTTGACGATCTCCGTTTCCTCAGAGTCAGAGCGACGTGGCTGTCCCTCAGCGTCTAAGATCCTTGGAGTGACAAAAATCACGAGGTTCTTCTTAATCTTTTGATCGGCATCAGAGCGGAAGAGTCGCCCCGCCAGCGGGATGTCTCCCAGGAAGGGAACCTTGTCTTGGACCTTCTGGACATCCTCGCGGATGAGTCCACCGAGTGCCACGGTCTGTCCATCCCAGACAGTCACGAAGGTGTTGACATCACGCACTGAGAAGACGGGTTGATTGATCGTGTTGGTGGTGATGACTTGGGCGATGGGCGTACTGACTAATCCAAATGCTGTGATGCTTGTGGTTGTTCCAACAGTGTTAATCGCGGAGCCGTAATTGATAAACCCATCAAAGTCTGTCACCCTTGGGTTGAGTTCCAAGTCAATGGTGTAGCCATCGGGACCGATGGTGGGTTTTGCTTCCAAGACAACACCGAGGTCTTGTTTGGTAAAGTCACGAGGAAATGAGGGGGTGACTGTCGGTGGGGGCTGATTTGCAAGGTTGATATTTCCATTATTTCCATTCCCCTGAATTTGAGTCTGTGTGCTCTGTGGGACTACTGGAGGATCGTATGCCCTAGGATAGATGAACTCATTGACGATTTTCACCGTCGCCCTGACGCCACTCTTGGTGGTCACCTTCGGAGCGGACAACAGGTCGATTCCTTTCTTTTGGTTCAGGGCCCGGATCACGAGTTGAAACTGTGGGTCTGAAAAGACTCCTGCAATGGAGAAAATACCTGGGGCAACGGTATCAGTGAAACCTACTCGACCAGCTAGGAGTGCATCGATGGAATTCCCTGAGATGGCTTGATCGCCTGATCTCAGAGCTCCGACTGGACTCATGGGGGCGCCGCCGGCCATGGGGTTTCCAAAGGGGAAGTTGTCGCTGGTGGCTGCAGCGGAGTTTCCTCCACCGCTCCCATAGACCCCGCCCCCGATGCTGAAGGGGCCAAGGAGCCAGCTGAAGCCAAGTTCCTGAAGATTGTTCTGATTGATCTCGAGGAACTTGGTTTGGATATCAACCTGAGAGGGGGCAACGCCCATCGCTGCATCCACGAGGGAATCAATCACGTCGATGTTGTCCCTGGTATTTCGTACGACCAGTTTGCTGCCCGAGGCGAGGTAGTTAGCACTCGCCCCGGTGGGAAAATCGACTCCTTGGGAGATCAGATAGTCCTTGGCCTCCTGACGCTGCGCGATACGTGCCTTGTTAGGATCGCTTAAACCGCCTCCTGCCTGAGGGAGAGTAGCGCCACCATCCAGAGCCTTGGGGGGGATGAATGTAGGTGGAACCTGATACTCCTTGGTAACCAGGATATCAGTCGGCTCCGAGAGGGGTACGATCGAGACGGCGTAGGGGTCGATCTTCAGCTTCAGGTTACTGAGCTTGCTGATGTAGTCTAGAGCTACATACAAGGGGACATGAGAGAGCGCTAGAGTGATATGCGGCTCGGCAGTGGGAGATGCAGGTGATGCCGAGGTAGTAGTAGGTACCCCAGGTGGTGTGATTGGGGCTGCCTCAGTTGATGAAGCCGAAGTGCCGAGTTTGAGGAAAATATTCACCCCCTTCTTGCTGGGATCCTGCTCCACGCTCTTTTGCTTGAGATATTCAATGGCCTCGCTGATCGGAGAGTCGCTAAGGTCGATCTTGGGGATGATGATCGTGTTGAGCTTTGCAACAATCTGATCGGTTCCCCGAAGATCCTGTTGGCGTCCGGCTGTCTCGGTGGAGCGGCCCTGCTTGGACTTGTGAGGAGGGCGTTCCCATGCCTTTTCAACCTGCCAGAGCATCCTGCCCCTAGTCTCGTTGTAGGCCTCGTTGGCGTACTGGATCGTCGTGTTATGAATTCCCTCCATGCCCTTGCGTGCAGCTGTGTTGTAGGGATCCATTAGGAGAACCTCTTCGTATTGTTTGAGAGCCAGCTCATTGCGGCCACTCTGGGCCAATCCGGACGCCTCCCTCAGGAGTCTAATCACTTCGTCACGTTGGGCTGCTGACTTGGGTGTGACTGTCTTGTTAAAGAATTCAGGCTGCTCGAGATTGGAAAGAAGTTTCACTGCTTCCCCATTGCCGGGATTGATGGAGGGATCGAGGATCGACTTGGTAATGCTTTCGGCGGAAAGCGGGCGACCGGAGTTATCCATGATGCCATTACGCTCGGCAATGGAGTCGGTGAAGACGCCGTCGTTGATCAGTTGGCGTGCGTAGGCCAGGGAGATGGAAGTGTAGTCTGCGACTAGCGCGGCACGTTCGCTCTTGGCTGCCTCTCCCGATGGCGCCATAGCGATTGCTTCCGAGGCATCCTCATAGGCTCCCTTCAGGTTCTTTTGGGATTGCTTCTCACGTGCTTCTCGCATGAGGGAGCGGGACTTTAGAAGATTCTCCTGACTTCTGACAATGGCGCGCTCTGACTCGGCTGCCAGAGAAGTTGAGGAGAATGAAGAGGGCGATGACGAAGAAGAGGTGGCTGAGGACTCGCCACCAAGCAAAGTCAAGGGGGCAGCTGAAGCCAGAATGCCAAACCCGGTCAGTAAAGTGTAAGTGGAGAAACGCATGAGGGAAAAAAGTGAGTGGGGTCTCTCTAAGACGACTGGAATTACTGGATAGACTTGGAGGATTTCGAGGCAGTGGAGGGATCTCCGGGAACAGCCTCCGAGGTGACCGCCTTCGCATCGGGAACCAAGACCTCCTGGCCGTTTTCCACCGCCTTGATCAGTGGCTGCCCTGCCGGATCAAGGAGGCCCGCTGAGACGAAAATCAAGAGGTTCCTTTTAATGCGCTGGTTGGAGGAACTACGGAAGAGGGAGCCAACCAAGGGGAGGTCTCCGGCAATGGGGGTCTTATCCTGCACCTTTTGCACATCTTCGCGCATGAGGCCGCCCAGCACGACAGTCTGCCCATCGTAAAGGGTCACTTGGGTGTCCACTTGGCGAACACTGAAGACGGGCTGGAGGATTGTGTTAGGAGTCAGGACAATGGTTCTCGTTCCAATAACAGTCTGTACCCCTGCCACGCCAAGAGTCACATTAGCGACCGTCGAAATAGGGGAGCCGTAGTTCACAAATCCTTGGAACTCTGTGATCTGCGGAGAGAGGCTCAGTTCGATTGTGTAGCCATCAGGTCCCACGGTTGGCTCCACTTCAAGCTGTACGCCGACATTGCGGGTTTCAAAGGAGGTGGGAGTAGCCGGGGTGGCTGGATTGACGCCTGCTCCTTGGGTTTGGGGTACTGTCGGTGGCGAGTAATCACGAGGGTAGGGAAACTTGCGCGTGATGTTGATCGTCGCCTTGCGACCGCTGGTGACGGTGACCTTGGGGGCTGATACCAGATCGATCCCCTTCTGTTGGTTGATGGCCCGCAGAACAACCTGGAACTGAGGATTGGTGAAGACGCCAGCCAGCGCCAGAACACCGGCCGCTGGACCTGCAGGTGAGCCGAAGAGAAGTCCATCCAAGGCATTGGCCTTCACAGCTGCCGAGCCGGTGCGGTTGCCCGCAGTCAGATTGCCGCCTGTCACATTAGCGCCAGCAGTCTGCATGGCTCCAGTTGGAACGCCGCCATTCACAAATGGGAAACTTGTGATTGCCTGGCTCTGCTGGTTGCCGACCGTTCCCCCGCCGCCGTAGGCACCGGTTCCTCCGGGGAGGTTAAAGGCTCCCATGAGCCAGTCGAATCCCAGCTCCTGAAGATTATTCTGAGTAATCTCGAGGAAGCGTGACTCAATCTCAACTTGGCTAGGGGGTGTTGAAAGCGAGACCTCAACCAACGAATCAATGAGGTCCAGGTTGGCCTGAGTGTTCTTGACGAGCAGCTTGCTGCTGGAAGCCAAGTAGGTGGCGCTGGCACCTGCAGAGAAGGTGACTCCCTGTGACTCTAGAAACTCCTTGGCCCCCGACTTACCAACGGTGCTTGGTAAGCTTGAGCCGCCTGCGTAGGCGGTAGGAGTAGCAGTTGACGCGGTGGTGATGAATCCGGGAGGAACCTTGTACTCCTTGGAAATCAGCGTTTCCGTTGGCTCGGAGAGTGGGACGATGGCAACGGCGTATGGCTCGATCTTCACCTTAAGGTTTGCGGCCGAGGCGATGTATTTGAGCGCTTCCCCAAGTGGCAGGTCGCTGAGCGAGAGATTGATCTTGGTGCCGCCATCAAGGGCTTCCTTGGTAGGGTCCAGCTTAAGAACGATATTCACACCTCTCTTGGCTGGATCGGTTTCCGTGGTGTCGAGGGTGCGGGCTTTTTTCTGCAGTTTTTCGACCGCCTCGCGGACTGTTTCGTCTGAAAGTGTAAGCTGGGGGATTCGGATCTCTTGTAGCTTTCGACTGATGGCGCTTGTCCCCTTCATGTCGATCGGGCTCTGCTCGACGATGGTGGAGGCACCCGTGTCAAACTTAGGGACAGGTAATTCCCAGGCACGAGCGACTTGGGCGGTCATCTCGCTGCGACGCTCGTTGTAGGCGGTCTCCGCATAACTGGAGCGCTGCTTGTTGACGCGTTCCATCCCAAGTCTGGCGGAGGTGTTCTCAGGATCCAGATTCAAGACCTTCTGATAGTCATTGAAAGCGGCGTCAAAGCGGGCCGATTCATAGAGTCCTTGAGCTTCGCTTAGGAGCTGTTTCACCTGTTCCACCTTGGAGATGAACCCTGGTGTCATTGTCCTGTTGAACTGATCGGGATCGCGGAGTTGTTTCTGGAGGCTTAACAGCGGTGCGTAGTTGGAGTCGTAGGGTTTTGAGGTAGCGGTGACGACGACCAGTTCGGCATCCTCATAACGCCCTTCAGAGATTCGTTGGGTGGCCAAGGAGAGCGCCGACTTCGAGAAGGTTTCCATTGCGACAGACCTTAACCCAGCGGATGCCTGTCCACCTACCGGCAGGGCGTCGACAGCGCTCTTGGAGAGGGCAAAGGCTGTCTCGAAATCATTATCAGCAAGCGCCAAGGAGGCTTTTGCGATTTGTGATTGGGCCCAGTTACTCCTCTCCTGAAGAATCCTGATTTCCCGCTCGGACTGACCCACGACACCTTTCTGCTGAGCGTGGGTCAGGGGGGATATGGTCAAGCTGCAGAGAAGAAGTAACAGGAGATTCTGCTTCATTACGATGCGCGAACTGACATGAGATTTGATGGACTGATTACAAGGATGGGTCACGGGAGGAAAGGCGTGGGAAAATGAGTCTAGGGAGCAGGTGATGGCGTGACCGTCGGAGAAGGAGTTGGCACTACCGAGTTCAATGCTGATGGCTTCACTGTAAACGACTTGCCATCTTTATTAAGTAGGATTCCAGCGCTGGAAAAGTCCACCAGTTTGTAAGTTTCCGTGTAATTCTTGTCAAGACTCCCAAGGGTCAGCTCTTTACCCCTCTCTACGGTGATGTCTTCCCGAGGTGCCCCTGCAAGTTGGTAGTGGAAGGTGACGCTCTCAACTAGTTCAATGTTTTTCTTCCTATACTCGCGGGAGGTGCTTTTCTGGACTAGTGCGTGACGTTCACCAGTCAGTGTATTTTCCAGGATCAGTTCCGAGACATCGTACTCTGTGTCATTGATCGTCTTTTTCTTCGGTATTAATTCAACAACTTTCAGGAAGGGGGCGCCTGGAACAATTGCTCCTAACACGACTGGTCGCACGGAGTTATCCAAACGGTCTCCCTTTGCGGGATTGGGAAGAGGTTGGAGGGGGCGGATCATATACTCCTTGCGTCCCTCATTCTCCTCTTCTCCGAGAAACTCGAGCGTGTAGTTGCTCTTTCGGATGTCTGCATCGGCGTAGCTTAGTTTGGTATAGAGGGGGGGGAATTGTTTTGGGTTGTTAGGATCAGTTCCAGACTCAAACTCCTCCCTCACCGTGAATCCCTTGTGCTTCGGGTCACGCTCCAAGATATTCACATCCGTGTAGTCAAGCTGATGATCTATGAGCCACTGATTGGGGACTGGGGGGTAGAGTGGCTCTGTTCCCTCCATGGGGTCAATAAGTTTGCCATCTCTCAAAAGGTAGGGACGTGAAACCATTGGCGAAGCCCCATCCTCTCTTAGTGGCCAAACAGGTGGCTTTTTCAGTTTTTCCATGGCAATCACAGCATTCGTGGAGGGGGCGGTCGTCGCATCCCCGGATCCCTTTGAGTTTCCAGCAGCGGTGGAGAATGAGTCTTGAAAGTCACGAAACTGAGTGGTGAGGATTGCCGCACTCGACAAGGCCAGGAGAACAGCCAAGCCTAGAAGCACCAGATGGTAGTAGCGGGGGAGAAAGTTTTTCATCGGCCTGATGCTGTCATGTTCAGAGGATCTTATTTTGCAGTCGCTCCCGCTGGCGGTGCAGAGTCGGGAAATTCCAAGGCTCGGACTTTCATGGAAACATTAAGAAGTTCACGGCCCACGACAATGGGAAGTCTTTGAACAGCATCCCCCCCGCTTGGGTTTGGCTCGGGAACCTCAGGTGTGGCGTTGCGACGGGGAGGCTCGCCCGAACTATTCTGTAGTTGAATGCCCTCAATGAGCAGGAAATATGGTGCCAATGAGAGGGAGTTAATCAATTCGCGAAAGGAGCTTTGGGTGCTACGAAAGCTCATTTGAATGTTCAATACCGACTCGTATGGAGAAGTTGGTTTGGCTGGTGTGGCGGGCACGGGTGCCGCAGCAAGAGGCTTGCGCGCCAACTCTCTTTTGCTTCCGTTAGGGACTACCTCTGCTGCCGGCTTGCTGAATTCGGCAATGATAATCCCTTTTTTAGTGACTAAGATCTCCCCAAGCCAACTCAAGAGAGTGAGTTGCTTAGCCAGATTGAGTGACTCTTCCGCGCCAGGCGGCTTGTTCTCGTACTCCTCCATTCCCAAGTAAAAACCGGGAGGAAGCGTGGCACCTGAGGTAGCCGCTAGGGTCTTGATTCTCGTGACTTCCTTGCGAAGGGTATCTTGAAACTGTTGAGGTCTATCTTGGGGCTTCACTTTACCCAAATCTCCAAAAACAGGCACCGCAAAGCGCTGAAGTTCTTTGACGAGTGCCTTCAGTTCCCCCTGTTGCTCGGCAAACGCCTTTTCAAGCTTTGTCAGGTTTGCCTTATTGGGGAAAGGTTTCAACTGAGAGAGCTTGGCCAGTTGGGATGACTTCTCCGTATATTCGGCAAAAGCGATGCTGTACTCATCCCAAGCTGTAAAAGCCAGCCAGCTAAGCAGTGCGGTTGATAGGAAAAAGGCAACCACGAGCGAGGCCATCAACGTATTCTGTCCAAACCAGGTTGTGATCTTGTTCATCCTATTTAGGGAAGAGAGGTGAGGGGAGTTCGGAGCGGTATTCTTAGTGAGAAGGGATAAGCCCAATACTCGCCGCTCGGACTACCGCGCTGGGTGATGATCTTGGATTTCTCCTTTTCCTCCACCGCGAATATTTCGGAGGACTGAAGGGAGGTCACCAAATCATCGATCACAGAAGCCTGGCGTGGGTTATCAAGGTAGAGTCCCTTCACAAGCAGGGCGGTGATAAGGGTTGGGCCTTCCGAAGGCTTTGCGGCTACCCCTTTCTTACCCGCGTCTCTGACAGGTTGGATTTCAGTGATCCAAAGAAATCGCTTGGGAACACGTGCGCTCAGATCTGCCAAGATCATGGGGTAGACCTCCCTCAGGCTAATTGCTGAAAGAAGGAGTGTTGACGTTTTTCCCAACACATCCTGCTCGCTCGTGACCCTCTGAATCTTAGTTGAGATGTCCTTTTCCTCGCTAATTGAGGAAGACATTCGAAGAGTCTCATCGCGCGTCACTGTTGTGGCCTTCAGTGCGTAGATATACCAGGCGGCGAGTGCTGCGAGGAATAGAAGCATGGCTCCCACCAGGTGGGGAAGGCGCTTTGTGAACTCCTTTTGCTTGGTCAGAGCGGGGGTCAGAAGCTTGATTGGTGTCCTTGTTCCGGGGATCAGTTCCAAGGCTCCCCCAACAAGCTCACCCAGATTGTTGGGATTGGACTCAATGAAGGAGGAGGTGGTCGAGTGATCAATGTCACCCTCAGAGATGCCAAGAAGCGGATTGAAGAATGAAACTTCCTTTTGGAGTTTCTCGTTTAAGAACTCCGCGAGATAGGGCAATGAGGCCATCCCACCTGTCAAGAGGACGAGATCAGGATCACTCCCCCCCATGTTTGAACGGTAATAACTGAGGGAGCGGCTGATATCAGCCTGGGTCTTGAGGAGTGACTGCCGAGCGATGCGGGCCAGATTTGCCTCAATAGGATCCGATGGCGGCTCAAATCCCGCTCCAAGGGCAACACTGCCGCGGTTGATCTTGAGAAGCTCAGCCTCCTCTAGGCTGGCATTAATGTCCTTGGCGATGGCTGTTGTTACTGCCAAACCGCCTGAGGGGATGCTTCGGGAAAAGAAAGAACCTGGAGAGGCAATGACCATGTTGGAGGTCCTTGAACCGATATCCAGAAGGAGCGTGGTCGAGTCAGACTGCTCGGGGATGGCAAAGCGCAGGGCGTCGTACAGGGCGAGGGGGGCGACGGTGACGGCAACGATCTTTAGGCCATTTACTGTCACCGCGTGGCAAAACGACTCCAAAATATCTGACTTCACCGCAACAAAAACGATATTTACCGCACCGGAGGGAGTTTCGCCCTTGATCACGTAATCCCAGACAACTTCATCCAGCGGGAAGGGGATATTCTGCTGAGCTTCAAATTTCACAACGGCATCGACCGGCCCGGATGCCCCTCCGGGAACGTCTAGCGGAACAACGCGTGAAAAAACCGTGTGAGCAGGTAGAACGAGAACAACATCAGACCTTCTGAGCTTCCAATCCTTGAGGAGTTCCTGAAGAGCGAGTTGTGTCTGATCTGGCCTCGAGGTGTCCAGCGCAGGGTCTAGGAGGAACTCACGGCGCGCAGCGCGAAGTAGCTTAAGCTCCCCGGTTGATGTCGTCGTGAACTCCGCCAATCGAAGCGACTGCATGCCGATATCCAAAACAAGGAGCTTTCTTGGGGCGGCCATGGGTAGGTGTGAAACGTGGGAGTTGGGGGAGCGACCCTGGAGATCTCGTGCTTGGAACTTACTGCTTTTTAACCGCTTCGTAATAATCCGAATTGAGAGCGGCAAAGGGAGTTTCGCTCTTGTTTAAAAGATACCCGGCCGTCTGCTGATACTGTGGCCACCACTGTCCGGAGCCTTTGAGACTCTTCTCCGCGACTACTTGGCCCTGACGCGTGATGGTTACGCCGATATCAACAATGCCAGCTGACGCACTAGCAGGAATCTTGCCGTCAAAGAGCCTCTCCATGCTTCTTGGGCTGAGGTACATGACCGTTTTCAAGTCATTCTGCTTGGCGGGCAGGGAGGTATGGGTCACCTGACCGGTAAGGAGTGTTCCCTGAGGGAAGGTAACGCTCTTGTTAGAGAGGAGCACATAATAATTGAAAGTAACTTCATCACTGAATTTTGCGGTTGTGATGAGTGGTTCCCATTTAAAGGTTACTTCTACTTCCATCCATTTCTTAGGTGGTCCGGAAACGGATTTCTGTGTTGCCCCGGAATACGAGACGGCCGGGGTGGTGACGATCTGAGGGTCAATTTTTGTGATCGCGAATTCCGTATTAGCCTGCGCTTGGAGCAACACAACACTGTAAAAGAGCATGGCTGCGGCCATCAAAACAGAGTGAATGGCTCTCAAAGGGGAGGGGGAGATCTTAGGGGAATGCATCTTTTGGGGTAGTTATCACATCGGAAATCGTTTCAGAGATCCAGAATGAATATTCAGCCTGAGGTTTAACCTTCAGGACTTCAACGTCCGTGGGGGGGCTATGGGGCTTAGCGGGCTCCTCGCCGGAAAATCACGGCAGGTATCGTCTGGAGCATGATCCAGAGATCAAGCAACAATGAGGCATTATCAA
>Ga0209829_10000903_pt1 | contig 25353 bp, 20 predicted proteins | sample C_140205_EF_Meta_FD_187311 | JGI IMG/M metagenome (GOLD analysis project Ga0209829, IMG submission 187311) | Freshwater microbial communities from Lake Croche, Canada to study carbon cycling - C_140205_EF_MetaG (SPAdes) (version 2) | ecosystem: Environmental > Aquatic > Freshwater > Lake... | reverse complement strand
CGTACACAGGGCACAGGAGGCATTAGTGCAGAACGTGCATTGAACTATGGTTTCACTGGCCCTAATTTAAGAGCAACGGGAGTAGACTATGATGTGCGTGTGCAACAACCTTATAGTAGCTATCAAGATTTTGATTTTAAAGTACCGGTTGGTACTACCGGAGATAATTACGATCGCTTTTTAGTGCGCAATGCAGAAATGTATGAGAGCATTTCTATTATTAAACAAGCCTATCAAAAAATACAAAACTTTAAAGGTGCAGAAGCTGAAGTTTACCATGCCGATGTACCCGAATATTATTTGCCCAAGAAGGAAGATGTTTACACCAAGATGGAAGCACTTATTTGGCATTTCAAAATTATCATGGGAGAAATAGATTTACCAAAGGGACAGATTTATAGTGCAGTGGAAGGTGGCAATGGGGAATTAGGTTTTTATTTAATCAGCGATGGGGGACGTACACCGTTTAGATTGCATTTTAGAAGACCTTGTTTTATTTACTACCAAGCATTTGAAGAATTAATTAAAGGGGGTATGTTGAGTGATGCAGTGGTAACGATGAGTAGTTTGAATTTAATAGCAGGAGAACTAGATGCGTAGCTTTTGGGATGCTTAGCTTTTGGGATGCATAGCTTTTGCGATGTGTAGGAATTGAAAGTAGTGGAAGGAAAAATAATTATAGAGAAAATGAAATTTGTATATGAGTCTTCAATTTAATAACGAACAAATGACCGAGTTTAAACGCTTGGTAGTTCGCTATCCAGAAGGGAAACAAAAAAGTGCATTGCTACCGGTGTTGCATTTAGCGCAGGATAGTTTTGGAGGTTGGTTGCCAACAGAAGCGATGGATTATGTGGCAGGCTTATTAAGCATCGAACCCATTGAAGTTTATGAAGTGGCTACTTTTTATAGCATGTACAATTTAAAGCCAGTAGGTAAATTTGTTTTTGAAGTATGTCAAACGGGCCCTTGTATGATTAGTGGTTCGGATAATATCATCGCTTACATTCAAAAGCAATTAGGTATTCAACCAGGCGAAACGACCAAGGATGGAGTGTTTACTTTGAAATTGGTGGAGTGTTTAGGGGCTTGTGGTTATGCGCCGATGATGCAAGTAGGAAAAATTTACAGGGAACATCTAACCAAGGAAAAAGTGGATGCGATTATTGAAGAATATAGAATGCAAGTAGTAGCACAAAATTAGAAATGTAGCAACAATGGGTGTAAAATTATTATTAGAAAAAGCCAACGTGCCAGGGATTCGTACTTACGATGTATACCGTCGTGAGGGGGGCTATGTGACAGCCGAAAAAGCGTTGAAGGAAATGACAATGGAGGCTATTGTAGAAGAAGTTAAAAAAAGTGGACTAAGAGGAAGAGGCGGTGCAGGTTTTCCTGCAGGAATGAAATGGAGTTTTATTGCAAAACCAGAAGGCGTGCCACGTCACTTGGTATGTAATGCAGACGAAAGCGAACCGGGTACTTTTAAGGATCGTTATTTAATGGAATTCTTACCCCATTTATTAATAGAAGGATTACTTATATCTTCTTTTGCTTTAGGATCCAATGATACCTATATCTATATCAGAGGAGAATACGCATGGGTAGCAACTATTTTGGAAGAAGCCATTGAAGAAGCTACTAAGAATGGATTTTTGGGGAATAATATTTTAGGTACTGGTTTTGATTGTAGAATACATGTACATCGTGGTGCAGGTGCCTATATCTGTGGGGAAGAAACAGCATTGATAGAATCTTTAGAAGGTAAAAGAGGTAATCCGCGTATCAAGCCTCCCTTCCCAGCCATTCAAGGAGTATGGATGCGTCCAACAGTAGTGAACAATGTAGAAACTTTAGCAGCCATTGTTCCTATTATCAAAATGGGTGGCGAAGAATATGCAAAAATTGGAATTGGTCGTTCTACTGGAACTAAATTAATTTCTGCTTGTGGCAATATTAATAAGCCAGGGGTGTATGAAATTGATATGACCATTTCAGTGGAAGATTTTATTTACAGTGATGAATATTGTGGCGGTATTGCCAATGGAAAAAAATTAAAAGCCTGTATCCCAGGAGGATCTTCGGTTCCAATCTTACCTGCCAACTTATTATTAAAAACAGCCAAAGGAGAAACACGTTATATGAACTATGAGAGTTTAAGTGATGGTGGTTTTGCTACTGGCTCCATGATGGGTTCGGGTGGATTTATTGTTTTAGACGAAGATCAATGTATTGTAAAAAATACTTTAACCTTAGCGCGTTTTTACAGACACGAAAGTTGTGGACAGTGTTCGCCATGTAGAGAGGGAACAGGGTGGATGGAAAAAATAATACAAAAAATAGAATTAGGAAAAGGAGAAATAAGTGATATCGATTTGTTATGGGACATTCAAAGAAAAATCGAGGGCAATACCATTTGTCCTTTAGGAGATGCAGCAGCTTGGCCGGTAGCGGCAGCGATTAGACATTTCCGTGACGAATTTGAATGGCATATTAACAATAGAGAATTATCACAAACAAGTAATTTTGGTTTACAACACTATGCAGACCCTATCCATGTGCCTGCATAACATTGCGTAAAACTATGAGTGAACAAACATTATTGAAAGTAACAGTAGACAATATCACCATTGAAGTGCCAGCGGGCACTACGGTATTGCAAGCAGCGCGACAAATTGGAGGCGCTGTGGCACCGCCAGCGATGTGTTATTATAGCAAGCTGCAAGGTAGTGGAGGAAAGTGTCGTACTTGCTTAGTTGAAGTTTCAAAAGGTTCTGAAAAAGATCCTCGCCCAATGCCAAAGCTAGTGGCTTCTTGTAGAACGACGGTGATGGATGGTATGGAAGTGAAAAATATTACCAGTGAAAAAGTAATTGATGCAAGAGCAGGCGTTGTTGAATTTTTATTATTAAATCATCCTTTGGATTGTCCAATATGTGATCAAGCGGGTGAATGTCATTTACAAGATTTAAGTTTTGAACATGGCAAGTCAAGCACACGCTATGAATTTCAAAGACGCACGTTTAAAAAACATGATATAGGAAAGCATATTCAATTGCATATGACAAGATGCATATTATGTTATCGTTGTGTATTTGTTGCCGATCAATTAACGAATAAAAGGGCACATGGTATTTTAGATAGAGGAGATCATGCAGAAATTGCAACGCATATTGAAAAAAGCTTGGATAATGAATTTATAGGCAATGTAATTGATGTATGTCCAGTGGGTGCTTTAACCGATAAAACATTTCGTTTTAAAAATAGAGTTTGGTTCTTAAAACCTATGGATGCGCATCGCGATTGTCCTACTTGTTCGGGTCGAGTTACTTTATGGAACAGAGGAGACGAAGTATTTAGAGTTACCGCACGCAAAGATGAGTGGGGAGAGATTGAAGATACACCAGAGGGTAAACCAGGTTGGATTTGTAATACCTGTCGATTCGATAAAAAGCATGCAGCTGATTGGGTAATAGAAGGGCCCCGTGAAATAAGCAGACATTCTGTAATTGCACAAGGGCATTATGCTGGAAATATTGGAACCACACTTCCGACAGAAATATTTAATGCAGTGAATGAAGGAAGAGCCCCTCATTTATTAATGGACATACACAATGAAAGCGAAGTAAACTTGCCGTCTGTTCATTTAAGTGAAATAGAAGGCCCTTCCCACGGAACTACTTTTAACAATAATATTAATAAGCCTAATAAATAAAGTATGACACTGTTAGCATTTGATTGGGCCTTTATTATTGAAAAATTAATTTTGATTGTAATTATTGTGCTCACTACTTTGTTGATTACTTTATATACCACTTTTGGAGAAAGAAAAGTGGCTGCTATTTTACAAGACCGACCAGGTCCTAATAGAGCGGGGCCTTTTGGTTTATTGCAACCCTTAGCAGACGGATTAAAATTAATCATGAAGGAAGAAATTATTCCCAATGCATCTAGTAGGTGGTTGTTTATCATTGGTCCAGGCTTAGCCATGACTGCAAGCTTGATGACTTGTGCGGTGATACCTTGGGGTACGGCCATTCATTTATTTGGAAGAACCATTGAATTACAAGTAGCCGATGTAAACATTGGCATTCTTTATATTTTTGCTGTGGTAAGTATGGGGGTATATGGTATTATGATTGGAGGATGGGCCTCCAACAATAAATTTTCTTTAATGTCTGCACTAAGGGCAGCTTCACAAGCCATTAGTTATGAAATTGCCATGGGCTTAGCTTTAATTGCTTTGTTAATGACCACTGGCACTTTAAGTTTAAAAACAATTGTAGCCGATCAGACCGCAGGGCATTGGTGGAATATTGTTTATCAACCATTGGGCTTTGTTATTTTCTTTATTTGTGCGATGGCAGAATGCAATCGTACCCCTTTTGATTTGCCAGAAGCAGAGAATGAATTAAATTTTGGTTATCATCAGGAATATTCATCCATGAAATTAGGCTTCTACTTATTTGCAGAGTATGTGAATATGATTATGAGCAGTGCGATAATGGCTTCGATGTATTTTGGTGGCTATGATTTACCTTTCTTTGATGAAACAACAGTGGCGCCTAATATTGCGGCCATGATTGGCTTAGGCACTCTGCTTATTAAAATAGTATTGTTTGTATTTTTATTTATGTGGATTCGCTGGACCATTCCTCGTTTTAGGTATGATCAATTGATGAATTTGGGTTGGAAAAAAATGATACCATTGGCCTTATTGAATATGTTGTTAACTGGGGCTTTAATCTTATCAAAATTATAATTTTTAAAATTGTACGAATAAAACATGCAAGCATTAACCAATAAATCAATCGCAGTAAATCGCAGTCCCATGACATTTTGGGAGCGTTTGTATTTGATCAATATTATTAAAGGCATGATGATCACTTTTAGTCACATGTTTAAAAAGCAGCCTACCGTTAGATACCCTGAACAAAAAAGGGAATTTAGTCCGGTGTTCAGAGGCTTGCACGTGTTAAATAGAGATGAAGAAGGTCGTGAAAATTGCACCGCTTGTGGTTTATGTGCAGTGGCTTGCCCTGCAGAAGCCATTACGATGGAAGCGGCAGAAAGGATGGAAGGAGAAGAGCATTTGTACAGAGAAGAAAAGTATGCAGCTAAATATGAAATTAATATGTTGCGTTGTATTTTTTGTGGTTTGTGTGAAGAAGCTTGTCCAAAAGACGCTATTTATTTAAGTGAAACATTTGCGCCAGCCAATTATACGCGTAAAGGATTTATTTATGACAAGAACGATTTATTAATTCCCAATACTTTAACCGACGCCAATGCGTTGGCAAAAGCAAAAGGAGTAGAAGCTTAATCATTATGAATGCATTAGAAATTATATTTTATGCCTTATCTGCTTTTGCACTGGTCTGTGCCATCATGGTGCTGATTAGCAAAAATCCGATACATAGTGTGTTGTGGTTGATTCTTGTATTTTTTGCCATTTCGGGTCATTATATACTATTGAATGCGCAATTTTTGGCCATCGTAAACATCATCGTTTATGCAGGTGCCATTATGGTCTTGTTCTTATTTGTGATCATGTTGATTAATGTAAAAAAAGACAGCGAACCGCAGAAGCAATTATTTGTAAAATTTATTGGAGTGATTGCTGGAGGAAGTTTTTTAACCTTAACCATTTCTTTGATCAAACAAGCCCAACCGTTAGTGGGCAAAACAGTATTATTAAAAGAAGGAACTATTGGGTTGATACATCCATTAGGAAAAGCTTTGTTTAACGACTATGTGGTTCCATTTGAAATAAGTAGTGTGTTGTTTTTAAGCGCCATGGTGGGAGCGGTGCTGATTGGAAAAAAATAAAAATTCGAAAGTATGCCTATACAATATTATATCTATTTCTGCTTAGCCCTTTTTAGCATAGGGGTGGTGGGGGTATTAACTCGTCGTAATGCGATTATCGTATTTATGTGCATTGAATTAATGTTGAATGCGGTTAACTTATTATTGGTTGCCTTTTCTAAAATGTACAATGGAATAGCCCTGCAAAATGGGGCAAGCGTTACAGCAGGCATCGACGCGCAAATATTTGTATTTTTTATTATGGTGGTAGCAGCAGCCGAAGTAAGTATAGGATTAGCCATTATAGTAATGATGTATCGCAATACACATTCTATAGATATCAATTTCTTAAATAGATTAAAGAACTAAGTCAATGGGAATCATGAAAGTGTTGGTAGGGTTTATCATATTGTGGCCACTTGCTGGATTTTTATTCAATGGGCTAGGACGCAACTATTGGAGTAAGAAAGTAATTGCTTATAAAGCAACAGGCTATATAGTTGCTTCTTTTATTGCTAGCATTTTTGCATTTATATATGTACAGGAACATGGGGCGACAACTGTTCATTATTTTGACTTTATCAATACAGCCACTGTAAAAATTCCTTTTGATTTTAAAGTAGACGCTTTGTCTAGTCTTTTTTTATTGGTGATTACGGGGGTGGGTTCCTTGATTCATTTGTATTCCACTGCTTATATGAAAGAGGAAGCAGCCCCGCATTACGCACGTTATTTTTCTTATTTGAATTTATTCATATTCTCCATGTTGATCTTGGTCTTAGGAGATAATTATGTAGTGATGTTTATAGGCTGGGAGGGTGTTGGATTGTGCTCTTATTTATTAATTGGTTACTGGTTTACCAATGGTAATTACAATTATGCCGCTAAGAAAGCCTTTATCATGAATCGAATTGGCGATCTTGGATTTTTATTGGCTATTTTTTGGCTCATTGTTAAATTAGGCTCAGTCAATTATAGTGAAGTATTAACAGCGGAAAGTTTATCAAAATTATCTAGTGCCGATATTACAGGAATTACCTTATTATTATTTGTAGGCGCGATGGGAAAGAGCGCACAAATTCCATTATTTACCTGGTTGCCTGATGCGATGGCTGGCCCAACACCAGTATCTGCTTTGATACATGCAGCGACCATGGTAACGGCGGGCATTTACATGATTACAAGAAGCAATTTATTATTTAGTCATAGTGAGCTTACCCAAAATGTAATTGCTATTATTGGAATTAGTACAGCTTTATTAGCCGCTACTATTGCCATCAAACAAAACGATATTAAAAAGGTATTGGCTTATTCAACCGTAAGTCAATTGGGCTATATGTTTTTAGGTTTGGGGGTAGGTGCTTATTCGGGTGCTGTATTTCATGTAATCACGCATGCTTTTTTCAAAGCCTTATTATTCCTAGGAGCGGGTTCGGTCATTCACGCCATGCACCATGAACAAGATATTAGAAAAATGGGCGGATTAAAATCAAAATTACCTATTACACATCTTACCTTTTTAATAGGTTGTATCGCCATTGCGGGCGTGCCACCATTTAGTGGATTCTTTTCTAAAGATGAAATATTGGCTGCAGCTTTTGCAAAGAGCCCAATTTATTGGGTGCTGGGTGTGATAGGCGCTGCCATGACTGCTTTTTATATGTTCCGATTGTATACCACTACTTTCTTAGGAAAATTTAGAGGAAGCTCCGATCAAGAAAACCATGTGCATGAATCACCCCTTGCCATGACATTGCCATTAATTTTATTGGCCATTGCAAGTGCATTGGCAGGTGCTATAGGAATTCCCGAAATGATGGGTGGTCATCATTGGTTGTCGCATAATCTTATCCCAATTGTAGGGGAACCCATTGAATTGGGTTTATCACATTCACTAGAGTGGACTTTAATGGCTGTCTCTGTAAGTATTGCAATATTGGCTTTACTATTTGCTATTTCTATTTATAAAAAGAAAACAGACGAGGAACCTTTAACAGCCCTTGGAAAATTTTTATATCATAAATGGCATATTGACGAATTATACAACGAAGGCATTGTACAACCACTAAATCGTTTCGCAGGTTTTTTAAAAGATATAATAGAAAAACAAGTTATAGACGGAGCTGTCAATGGCACCGGGAAATTGATTCAATACAGTGCTCGAAAAGTGAGACTTATCCAAAATGGACAAGTAGGGTATTATATTTTATTTATGGTTTTTGGTATTATTTTACTTTTCATGATTTGGTTTAATGATATTTCTATCTTACTTTTTTTTAATAAATTAACTAAAAATTAATTAAGCAACCATGATGTTAGTTTCATTTTTGTTCCTTCCCGTTTTGGCTGCAATAATACTTTTGTTGATAAAAAACAATAAGACAGCTCAATGGACTGCCATTATTTTTAGCGGGCTTACTTTATTAGTGGCACTGCAAATGCTTTATACACCCATGGACGATATTAATATTGCCTGGTTGCCCAATTTAAACACTCGATTTATTTTACATGCCGATGGCTTGTCTAAAATTTTAATATTACTTACTGCTATCAGTTTTCCTGCCATCTTATGGGCTACCGCCAATAATGAATATAAAAATAGAAATGTTTTCTTATCACTGCTACTTTTCACAGAGGCAGGTTTAATGGGAGTATTTTTAGCAGCAGACGGTTTGCTATTTTATTTCTTTTGGGAATTGGCATTGATACCTATTTATTTTTTATGTTCTATATGGGGCGGAGAGAAAAGAATAGCCATTACCTTTAAATTTTTCATTTATACTTTTCTAGGTTCCTTGTTTATGTTAGCGGGCATTTTGTTTTTAAATGCACATAGTTCCGATCATAGTTTTTTAATCAATTCTTTTATTAATGCTCATTTAACTGGTGGTCAACAAGTCACGGCTTTTGCATTATTTTTTATTGCTTTTGCTATTAAGATGCCTATTTTCCCTTTACATACTTGGCAGCCCGATGCCTATGAACAATCACCCACGGCGGTAACCATGGTCATGAGCGCTGTGATGGTTAAAATGGGATTGTATGGAATTCTTAGGTGGTTGTTGCCTTTGTTCCCAGTGGCATTTATGGTACATACCCATGTAGTGGTTATTTTATCTGTCATAGGAATTTTATATGCTTCTTTTATTGCCATTCGTCAAGACGATATTAAAAGATTAATTGCTTACTCCTCCATTGCGCATATTGGTTTAATGAATGCGGCCCTATTTACACATACTCAAATAGCAACACAAGGTGCTTTGATACAATTGTTTTCTCATGGTATTAATGTATTGGGATTATGGATAGTTGCTGATATCATCGAACAACAAACGGGTACTAGATCCATGAAAGAAATGGGGGGGCTTGCCAAGAAGCAACCAACATTAGCCATTTTATTAGTAGGGTTTGCGCTCGCTAATATTGCTTTGCCTTTAACCAACTCTTTTGTAGGAGAATTTTTAATGTTCACTGGTTTATTCCAATTTAGTCCTTGGATGGCAGCCTTCGCAGGCGTGAGTGTAATATTAGCGGCTATTTATACTTTAAATATGGTGCAGAAAGTAGCGTATGGAGCCATAAGCGAAAAAATAAATACCATACAAGCCCCCAATAAAGGAGCGCAAGCGGTATTGATTATTTTGTTAATCATTGTATTGGCAACAGGGGTATATCCTCAACCATTATTTTCATTAACGGCCGATACTTTACAACAATTGTTTGTCAAATAATTAAATGAATTAGTAATGAATGCGATTATAGTTTCTACTTTATTGGGCGTGATCATGATGTTTTGTTCTTGGGGCATTAAAAGTCAACAAGCACAAAAAAATATTGCCTTAATAGGGTTGTTTATTTTAATCATTGCCAATTTAGCACACATGTATGGTTGGTATGTAGTTGACTATGACACCAAGGGTATGTTAACGTATAGCTTTTTTGGTTTGTACGCCAATACTTTATTATTTGCACTCACTTTTATTTATGTTTGGATCAATGGGGATGAAATTGCTAAAATAGGAAATACATCAGCCGATTTTTATAGTTTATTCTTTTTCATTTTATGTGGTATAAGTGTATTGACCTCATTTGATAATTTATTAATGTTATTTATAGGCATAGAAATTTTATCTATCCCATTGTATATATTAACAGGTGCCGACAAAAAAAATATGTTTAGCAATGAGGCGGCCTTAAAATATTTTTTAATGGGGTCTTTTTCAACAGGTATTTTATTATTGGGTATCACTTTAATTTATGGTGCTACAGGAAGCTTTCATTTAACTACACCAATCGTAAGTATCAGCACTGGATTTGCGCAAGAACAAATTTTATTATCAGCAGGATTAATCTTGTTGTTTGCTGCCATGAATTTTAAAGTATCTGCTGCGCCTTTTCATTTTTGGACCCCCGATGTGTATGATGGGGCTCCAACGGTGTTCACTTCATTTATGGCCACTATTGCAAAAGCTGCAGGCTTTATTGCTTTTATTAATGTTTTTAATAGTCAATACAAGGCCTTGGGTTATTCCTGGACCCTCTTATTGACTTTTGTAATTATTGCTACTTTATTGGTAGGTAATATTATTGCGGTGTTTCAAAGAAGTGTAAAAAGAATGTTGGCCTATTCAAGTATTGCACAAGCTGGTTTTATGTTATTTGCTTTGTATGGTAAATCTGAAATTAGTAATGAAGCGATTTTATTATATGCTGTAGTTTATTCCATTGCCACTATTGGTATTTTTGCCGTCTTGGTTAAAATGAAAGAAAATAGTTTTGAAGCATTTCATGGCTTGGGCAAAGCGCAACCTTTATTGGCATTTGCAACTACTGTGTTTTTATTCTCTTTAGCAGGCATCCCTTTAACAGGCGGATTTTTTGCAAAATATTATATGCTCAGCGCCTTATTAAAAGCCGGTGCTGGACTTTGGCTAGTGGTAGTGGCAGTTGTATTTGCAGCCATCAGCATATATTATTATTTTAAAATCATTCAGGCGATGTATTTTACTGCTGGGGAGCCGGCAATAAACCCATTGCCCAATCAATACAAGTATAAGCTGTTGACCTTGGCGATACTACTGCTCATCCTAGGTGTATTCCCTAATTTACTGCTCAATTATATCTACTTTTAGCCGTCCTTCATTTACTATCGCCAAAGCCATGGTCCTTGTAGAATCTGTCTTACCTTTAATTTTATAAACATAGTACAATGACTATTCAGGATTCTTTTGTGTTGGCATGGCGCACCGTAAAGGGGAATAAATTAAGGACAGGAATTACTGTTGCCATTATTGCTTTTGGTATTATGGCATTGATAGGAATTATTACTGCTATTTCTGCGATGAATCAAAGTTTAAAAGAAAATTTTTCTTTTATGGGAGCCAACGCATTTGTTATTCGATACAAAGAAATGAATGCAAGATTTGGTGGCGGTCCTAATAATGGAGATGAGTTTGGCAAATCCAAAAAAGGGCAAAGAGAAAAGAAATCCAATTTAGATAAGGTTATTAAAATAGAGGAAGCTAATTATTTCAAAGATCATTTTGGATTTAGCCGTGCTGCTGCAAGTATTTCTATTAGGAAGAATGGTAATAATGAATTGCATTACAAGAATAGAAAAACCAATCCGCAAATTTCTTTAATGGGTGGAGATGAAAATTATTTAGCAGTAAATGGATATTCATTAACTCAAGGTCGAAATTTTAATAATGTAGATATCAATAGTGGTCGTAATGTTTGTATCATAGGATCCAATGTGGCCGCTAAATTATTTCCAGGCAAGCCTGAAAAGTGCTTGGACAAAGTCATTTTATTACAAGGCAAACCCTATCGTGTTATAGGTTTATTGAAATCAAAGGGCTCTAGCGCCATGTTGCGTCAAGATGATGTTGTTATTTCTTCATTAAAAAATGTAAGACAATATCAAGGAAGTTCATCTTATTCATTAGGAGTGATGGTTAACAATGTCACCGAATTAGAACCTGCTATTGATGAGGCTACGGAGCAGATGAGAAAAGCTAGAAGATTGATTCCTTCAGAGACGGATAATTTTGTGGTAGATAAAAGCGACAAGTTTGCAGATATGTTTATTGGCTTTTTAGCAGGCATTAGTGGCGCTGCAGGAGCCATTGGGATGATTACATTAATTGGAGCTGCGATAGGTTTAATGAACATTATGTTGGTAGCAGTGAGTGAAAGAACAAGAGAAGTGGGATTGATAAAAGCCATCGGTGGAAAAAGGAAAGACGTACGCCGTCAATTTTTATTTGAGAGTATTCTTATTAGCATTTTAGGAGCCGTTTTTGGGATTATTTTAGGAGTTTTGGTGGGCAATATATTTAGTTTGGTTTTACATACTGGCTTTGTGGTGCCATGGATGTGGGTGGTCATTGGCATCGTCATTTGTTCGGTGGTGGGTTTGGCGGCAGGTATCTATCCAGCCATGAAAGCATCTGCCTTAAATCCTATTGACGCCCTTAGGTACGAATAGACGTATTCCCTAAATTACAAGTTATTCAGGCCGTTTTAGTATCCATTTTAGCTTTTGAGGGCTTATCTTCTTGAAAATGAACCCCAAATTCGGTATTTAGCAGCCTTTATACCTATAAAGATGATCGAATTATTTAATACAAGTAAGACACCCATTTTCATTCCCGCCAACAGCAGTTAGTTTTAAGATTAATTTTAAATAAATTTATGGATTGAAATTTGTTTCAACCAATAAATTACTTATTTTGTAACCCCTTAGAAACTAGTGCGTAAAGATTTTCAATAATCTTACCAATGGTGAAGAGGACAATTTCTTTAAAAAATTTTTATTTAAAACCAAAAATCAATTGAATCATGGCTGAGATTAAATCAACTGCAACAGCTGCTGCTTCAAAGAATGCAGCACAGCCTCAAAAGAGCGGAAATCTTGTTGCAACTTTAGCACCTATCTTATGTATTTTAGCAGGTTATGTTATCTGGCGTTTTGTGCTAGGCAACGGAAGTAACTTTACTAACCCAGACCCGAATGGTGGATTCTGGCCTAGTCATAAAGGACCAAAAGGTACCTTTACCAAAATGTACGAAGGCGGTATCGTTGTGCCAGTTTTAATTGGTAGTTTATTAATCGTGTTAACTTTCGTTATTGAAAGATTAATGACAATTAAGAAAGCTGCAGGAAACGGCAACATTGCTGAATTCATTCGTAAAGTACAATTTCAATTAGCCAACAAAGAAGTCGATAAAGCAATTGCTGAGTGTGACAAACAAAAAGGATCTGTTGGTAATGTTATGAAATCTGGTTTGACTAAGTACAAAGAGATGATTTCAAACACAGAATTAGATACAGACCAAAAAGTATTAAATATTCAAAAAGAAATCGAAGAAGCAACTGCATTGGAATTACCAATGTTAGAGAAAAACTTAGTATTCTTATCAACTATCGCATCAGTAGCAACCTTATTAGGATTGTTTGGTACGGTATTAGGTATGATTCGTTCTTTCTCTAAATTAGGTGAAGAAGGTGGTGGAGAAGCTGCTCGTGAATTATCTCAAGGTATTTCTGAGGCCTTGTATAATACAGCATTGGGTATTGGTACTTCAGCAATCGCAATCATTATGTACAACGTATTCACTACAAGAATCGATGGTATTACCTATGGTATCGATGAGTCTGGATTTACATTAACTCAAAGTTTCGCAGCTAACTACAAATAGTAGTTGAAGCAAATAATATTTTAATAAGGGCAACCTTATAAATAATAATTAAAAGAATATACAAATGGGTAGAGCCAAATTACCTCGAAAGAGTACCACCATCGACATGACTGCCATGTGTGATGTGGCTTTCCTTTTATTGTCATTCTTTATCTTAACTACTAAGTTCAAACCTTCAGAAGCGATAGCAGTTACTACACCAAGTTCAGTATCTTCTAAAATTGCTCCAAGCAAGGATTTTGTCTTAATTACTATTGATAAAGACGGCAAAGTATTTCTTACAATTGATGACAAGCAAAAAAGAGAAACTATTGCGAACTCTTTGAATGCCACTAGAAATTTAGGAATTGATGTTCCTGCTTTTAAAAGTGCCAATTTCATAGGAGCTCCATTTAGCGGACTAAAATCTTTTTTAGCCATCACTGAAGAAAACAGAAAAGGGAACTTACTTCCTGGTATTCCATGTAAGGACAGTACAGACAATGAATTAATAACTTGGATGCAAGTGGTAAACGAAGCTTATGCTGGCTCAAAATTGGACCTGGTTTTAAAAGGGGACAATTTAGCTAAGTATCCAGCTTTTAAAAATGTACTAACTGCATTTAAGAAAAACAATATTCAAAGATTTCAAATGATTACCAATCCTGAAAATGCTCCAATGGGTTCAGAATTGTATAAGAAATCAATGAGTGGCGAAAAACAGGAAAACTAAATTATAAACTAATTAAAAGCTATTTACTATGGCAGAATTAGATACCTCGGGCGGTGGCCATAAGAAAGGACCAGGGGTCAAAAAAGGAAAAAAACTATCAACGCGTGTCGATTTGACACCGATGGTGGATTTAGGTTTTCTTTTGATCACCTTTTTCATCTTTACTACCACCATGAGTCAACCTACAGCAATGAAGTTGATTTTGCCTGATGATAAAGTAAAACCTGAAGAGCAAAACAAAGCAAAAGAATCAGGCGCTTTAACCATCTTAATGGGTGCAGATAATCATATATATTATTACGAAGGGCAATTAAAAACAGACGCTTCCAATTTTTTGTCTGCTTCCTACAATGGAGAAAATTCCATTCGTGATATCATCTTGAAAAAGAAAGAGTATGTAAGAAGTATCGCACAAGATCCAACCAATCCTGAAAAGGATTTAGTTATCGTGATTAAGCCAAGTTCAAACTGTACTTACAAAAACGTAATTGATATTTTAGATGAGATGTCAATTAACGTTGTAAAAAAATATGCACTAGTAGATATTTTTGACATTGAAGAACTATTGGTTAAAAAATCCGATGAGGCCGCAAAATCTTCTAGCAATTAAAAGCATTAAAAAATGGACATAAACAAAATATTAAACGCCGATATTCTGGACCTCATTTTTGAGGGAAGGTTTAAGGAATATGGCGCTTATGAACTTAGAAAAACCTACAATGATCGTCTTAAGAAGGCGTTGATTGGAATGGTAACTGTTACCGTTCTATTGGCTGGTGCTGCAATTTGGTCAAATAGCGCTAAGAAATCAAAAACTGAAATTATAGTAACGGATGTTTCTTTAACAGACGTAACTCAAGAGAAAAAACCACCTCCACCGCCACCTCCACCACCAAAAGTGGAACCACCAAAAGTGGAAATGGCAAAATTTACACCTCCTAAAATTGTAAAAGATGAAGAGGTAAAAAAAGAGGATGAGGTAAAAGAAGTTGAAAAGCTAGAAGACGTAAAAATTGGCGCTACCGATCAGAAAGGTATTAAAGATGATGGCTTAGTGGCACCAACAGAATCAGCAGTAGCACCTCCAGCAGAAGAAGAAACAGATAAAATATTTACGGTGGTACAAATACCAGCTGAGTTCCCAGGGGGTACACAAGGTTGGATTCGTTACCTAGAAAGAACTTTAAACAGAGACTTGCCAGTTGAAAACGGGGCTCCTGCTGGAAAATATTCAGTAGTGGTATCTTTCATCGTATCTAGAGATGGTTCTATTAGTGATGTAAAAGCAGAGAACGATCCTGGATATGGTACTAAAGATGAAGCTGTTCGTGTAATTACAAGAGGTCCAAAATGGAAGCCCGCAGTTCAAAATGGCCGTAATGTAATTTATCGTCACCGTCAAGCCATTGTGTTCGTAGTTTCTGAAGATTAGTTGTAAAACTTTCTTTAAATATATTAAAATCCCTCCCGAGCACTCGGGGGGGATTTTTGTTTTCTAGGTCATTATACATAAATACTTCATAAAGTTTACCTTTGTACTATGCGCGAAAATTTAAGCACTTGGAATGATACAATAGTGGCCTTGGCCACACCACCTGGTTTGGGCGCCATTGCTGTGATTCGATTAAGTGGAGCAGCATCCATTGCCATCACTAGTGCTGTTTTTTCAAAACAAGGATTAAATAGTAAAGCATCTCATACCGTACATTTTGGGAAAATCATCAATGGTAAAGAAGTGTTAGACGAAGTGGTAGTTACTATTTACAAAGCACCAAAATCTTATACCGGCGAAGAAGTGGTGGAGATTTCATGTCATGGTTCACCTTTTATACAGGATTCTATTTTACAATTGTTTCAGGCCAAGGGAGCTCGATTGGCGAAGCCGGGTGAATTTACACAGCGTGCTTTTTTAAATGGGAAATTAGATTTAACGCAAGCCGAAGCCGTAGCGGATTTAATTGCCAGTAATACCGAGGCAGCGCGTAAAACGGCATTGTATAATTTAAAAGGAGGATTTTCTTCCGACTTGCAAGTGATGCGCGAAAAGCTGATTAAATTTTCGGCATTAATAGAATTAGAATTAGATTTTTCACAAGAAGATGTTGCTTTTGCCAATAAAAAATCATTGGAGATATTAGTGCATGAACTGCAAGCAAAAACAACCGCCTTATTGCTCTCTTTTCAATTAGGCAATGTAATAAAACATGGAGTACAAGTAGCTATTGTAGGTAAGCCCAATGCAGGAAAATCAACATTATTAAATACTTTGTTAAATGAAAATAGGGCCTTGGTAAGCGAAATACCAGGTACTACACGTGATACGGTAGAAGAGTATTTGAATATACAAGGTGTGATGTATAAGTTAATTGATACGGCAGGCATCAGGCATTCCACTGAAGATAGTATCGAGCAAATGGGTATTGAAAAAAGCAAAGAAAAAATTCAAGCAGCGGATATTGTGATTGCCTTATTTGACGCGAGTAATACAACAGCTGCACAAATAAAGCAGTGGAATCAGGAATTGCAGGGAGCGCACAAACTCATTTTTGTGGGTAATAAAATGGATATCGCTATTGACCCTTCCCTTGAAAAAGATTCTGATTTAAAAGACATTATTTTTATTGCAGCCAAAGACAAAAAAAATATTTTAGCACTTGAAAATGCATTGCATCAAAAAGTAGTGGGAGATGGGCTTAATAAAGAAGGCACTATTGTTACCAATGCAAGACATGTGGCATCACTTAAAAGATTATTGTTTGCACTCAATGATATAGACACTGGTTTGGCAGACAATGTCACAGGTGATTTACTCGCCATCGATATCAATCATGCATTACATTATTTAGGGACCATTACTGGACAAATTACCAATGAAGATCAATTGGATTTTATCTTTTCTAAGTTCTGTATTGGAAAGTAAATGGGGCAATTAAAAATTTACAAAGAAAGATGGGTATAGTCTTCGATAAAGAATAAAATATTATCAAAGTCGGCAAATTCACTTTCTTGATGCAGTCCTTTTATCACTATTGTTTTCATTCCAGCTTTTTGAGCACAAAGAACACCTTTTGGGGTATCTTCAAAAACAATGCAGTCCGCTGATGCTACCCCAAGTAGTTCAGCACATTTTAAAAAAGTTTCTGGATGCGGTTTGCTAATAGCTACATCATCCGCACTCACAATGGCTTCAAAATAATCTCTAATAGCAGTGTTATCAATGACAAAGTCAATATTGGCTAAGATGGCAGCCGATCCAATCCCCATTTTAATCTTTTGCTTAAAAGCGTTTTTAATAAATAGTGCAAGCCCATCAATAAGTACTAAATGTGGTTTAAATTCTACTCGATACATGGCTTCCTTATTGGCGCCAATGGATAATTTTTCTTGCATGGAAAATTTACCTGGAAAAACTCTTTCCAATAGCTCATCATTTTTTCCATAACATTGGTGCTTTACTTCTTCAATACTTAATTCGCTACCCAAGGCAGTTAATTGTTGGTGCCATGCGCCAATATGATAAGGCATGTCATTGACCATGGTTCCATTTAAATCAAAAATAAAAGCTTTTGCCTGCTTTAGCATACGATACATTATTTATTGTTTATTAATAGCTTACATAGAACCACCTTCAATAAATTTGGCTTCTACAGTTAATTCATTGACGGGTTTTCCTGTTTGCATATTGGCCATCATTTGTAGAAAGGCTAATTTTCCTAATTGAAAGCCACTGGTTTCTACATAACTAATAACAGGATAATATAAATTGGGAATAAATCCATTGCTAATACTTATTACACCCATTTCGGTGGGTACTTTTATTTGCAATGCTTGAATGGCTTTCATAACGCCAATTAATATTTCATCGGTCATACAAAAAACAGTATCAAACTTTACTGTTTTGTTATAATTATGTTTAAAAATTTCTTCCGCATCATTGGAGCTATTTGCATTGATATACTGAACACTTGTTTTAGGAGCGAAGTCCTTCATGAAGTTTTGGAAAGAAGTTTTTCTATTTTGGCTTATGGAAAGTGCAGGATCACCAAAAATGGCCAATACTTTTTTTGCATTTCGTTTAATGATATTTTCGGCTGCAATTACTCCGCAGCGTTCATCTGCCATCCTTACTTTCGTAAAGGAATTGTCCTTAGGAACAATATCAAAAAAAACAACAGGAATCTCATGTTCATTCATTTTATGATATACCTCTAAGTTTTCGGCACTGGCCGATAAGCAGGCAAACAAGCCAGAAACTCTATTTTGTCTAAAAATTTTTAAGTTGTTTAATTCATTTTCTGCGTTGTGGTTAGATTGAAGAATCATTAAGGCATAACCATTTTTACGACTTTCTTCTTCTACCGCTGCAATAAAACTATCATAGAATAAATTTGCAATGGCCGGAACAATGACACCAAATATTTTACTACTCTGCATTCTCAATTGAATGGCATAAGCATTGGGTTCGTAATCTAAGCTTTGCGCCAAGGCTTGTACTTTAGCTTTTGTTTTAGCAGAAATATCTGGATGATCTTTTAATGCCCTTGAAACAGTAGAGATACTTAATTGTAATTGTTGTGCTAATAATTTGAGGGTGGTATTGGTCATTGATTCATTGAATTAATAGGGTAAATTAAGATTTTCTTAACGCATTATTACCGCAAATTTACCGCAAATTATAGACAAACGATTGAAATTTAATGAAATAGTAAATAATTTTGATGGATTTAAAGCTTAAATATTGAATTTTATAGGTATAGAAATCCCTTTATCTTATTGATTTTCAAATATATATGATTTAAAATGAACAATAATCAGCGAATACTTATTCGTTTAAGCAAAAAATAGTTAACAATAAAGTAACCACTGAATAAATTTTCTACCTAATTTACGTGTTATAACATTGTTAAAATGCAAAAAATTCTTAAATTTTAAACTTAAAACACATGAAAATTTTAAAGTTTGTAAGGCCAATGATGGTTGCCTTGCTTTCACTTTTCTTCGTCTTTTCAGTACAAGCCCAAACGAAGGCTCTTGCTGGTAAGATAGTTGATGCCAAAGATGGTTCAGCTATTTCTGGTATTACTGTAACTGCTGTTACCGCTAGCGGTAAAAAAGTTGCAGCTGTTTCTTCTAATGATGGTACTTATAAAGTAGCCTCTGCTGAAGTAATTACTAGAATAGTTGTTTCAGGAGTTGGTTTTGAACAACAAGATCTTGCAGTGGGTAAAAATACTACACTGAATGTTTCTTTGACTTCTTCAGTAGCTAGCTTAGGCGACGTTGTCGTTGTAGGTTATGGTACACAAAAGAAGAAAGAAATCACTAGTGCTATTACTCGTATTAGCGCTGAGGAATTCAACAAAGGAAATATCAACAACGTTGCACAATTATTGCAAGGTAAAGTAGCTGGTCTTTCTATCGCTCGTCCAGGTGGTAACCCGAACGAAGGTTTCTCTATCAGATTGAGAGGTTTATCGACCATTGGTGCCAACACTTCACCTTTGGTGGTGGTGGACGGAGTGGTTGGTGCAGATTTAAACTCTATCGATCCAGCCGACATTAAAAGTGTCGATGTATTGAAAGATGGATCTGCTGCAGCTATTTACGGTACGCGTGGATCTGCTGGGGTAATCATTGTTACAACTAAGAATGGTTCAAGAGGTGGAACATCTTCTTTCAATTATTCTTCTCAAGCAACTATGGAAAGTCCTGTAAAATTTACAGAACATATGAATGCTGCTCAATACGGTGCTTTAATTAAAAAATTAGGTACAGGTAATAATTTAGGAGCTAATACAGATTGGAATAAAGAAATTACTAGAAATGCAATTACGCATGTACATAATTTATCTTTCTCTGGTGGTACCGATAAAACTACTTTTGATGTTTCTATGAACTATAGAAATGCAGAAGGTATTGCAATCCAAACTGGATTCCAACAATTAAATGGTAGAGTTAATTTAACACACAGAGCATTAAACGATAAGTTGGTGTTTAACGTTCAATTGACTTCTACTTCTAAGGAAGCTGATCTTGGATTTAGTAACGCATTTGAATATGCTACTATTTACAATCCAACTGCCCCGCTTCATTCTACAGATCCAATGTACGACCTAGCAAAAGGTGGTTGGTTTGAGCAAAATGCAACTGAGTATTCAAACCCAGTAGCGATGTTGATGCAGAACTCAAATCATCAAACAACTAGAAAAATAAATTTTGCTGGTTCGGTGGAATATGAAATAGCAAAAGGATTAAAAGTTTTAACTAGATATGCTCAGTCTACTAGTAATTCTGACATCAATGCTTACTCTCCAAGCAATGCATTTATTGACCGTGGTTTCTATACTGGTGCAACTGGTTTAGGAAGACATGGTTATGCTTGGAAACAAGAAGATAAATCAGTTTCAAGTTTATATGAAAACACATTAAGCTATAATACTAAAGTAAGTAAGTTAGATGTGAATGCAGTAGGTGGTTATTCTTACCAAGAATTTACCAACCAAGGATTTAGCATGGGTGGTGGTAATTTTATTACTGACTTATCTCATGAGTCTATGGGAGCTGCTCAAGATTTTCAAAATGGATTAGGTACTTTAGGTAGTTATATGAACGGTAGTAAATTAGTAGCGTTCTTTGGACGTGTGAACTTAAACTGGGATAATTACGCTTACTTGTCTGCTTCGGTTAGACAAGAAGGATCTACTCAATTTGGAGACAATAACAAATGGGGTATTTTCCCAGCGGTTAGTGGTGGTGTGGATTTAAAGAAAATCTTAAACATTGGTACTTTTGATGCATTGAAATTGAGAGCAAGTTATGGTGTAACAGGATCTCTTCCTCCATATACAGGTTTGTCTCAGTTAACTTTCGCAGGTACTGGAAACTACTTGATTAATGGTAACTGGATTACTACTTATGGTCCAAACCAAAATTCAAACCCAGATTTAAAATGGGAGAAAAAATCAGAGATTGACTTTGGTGCTGACTTTGCTTTGTTAAACAATCGTTTAACAGGTACTGTTGATTATTACCAAAGAACCACTACCGACTTGATCTTTAATGTAACCGTACCTTCTCCTCCAGCTTTATTTAACAGAGCATGGAGAAACGTAGGTGATTTAGAAGCCAAAGGTTTTGAGGCTGCTTTAAACTACAAAGTAATTACTGAAGGTAAATTAACTTGGAACACAGGGGTTAACTACTCAACTAATAAAGTTACTTTAACAAGATTAGACAAATCAGCTGGTTCTTATATTGGTGAAACTAACTTAGGTTCTCCAGGACAAGAAGCAACTCAAATTATCAGAACTTACGAAGGCGGCCAAGTAGGTACTTTCTGGAATGCTGTTTACCGTGGTATTGATGCTAATGGTAAATACTTGTTTGATGATGGTAAAGGAAACGCTGTTTTATCTACAGCGACCACTTACAAAGCACCTATCGGTAATGGTATGCCTAAGTTTGAAATGGGTTGGTCAAACGTTTTCACTTATGGAAAATTTGACTTAAACTTCTTCTTACGTGGTTCATTCGGTCATCAATTAATCAATACATTTAGAACATTCTACGAGAATCCAGCCAATGCTGCAATCTATAACGTAGTTAACACTAAGTATTTTGATCCAAAATTGAACGACGCGTCTATATTTAGTAGTTTGTTTGTTGAAAAAGCAGACTTTGTTAAATTAGATAACGCTACTTTAGGCTATACTATTCCAGTTTCTGCGAAATCAAAAGCGCAAGGTATTAAAAGTTTAAGAGCTTTTATCACTGGAAATAACTTAATGACCATTACTAATTATACAGGAGCTGATCCAGAAGTTAGATGGCAAGATGGTGGTAATATCTTAGCTCCAGGTATTGATAGAAGAGCAACTTGGGTGATGACTCGTTCTTTCACTTTAGGAATTAATATTGGACTATAATAAATAATTCAATTAAAAACTTTTATAAATCGACAATATGAAAAATAACTTTGTAAATAAACTATTTATAGCATCAATGCTACTAGTAGTCGTTTCTTGTACCAAATTAGACGAGGGGCCACTCTTGTATGATAAAGTAACTGGAGATAAATTTGGAGGTACGGATTTAGAATTAAGTGCTGCAGTAGGTGCTGCTTATTCTAACTTATCCAATGTGGGTGGTAACGGTAACTTGTTCGCTTTAAATGGAGCAACTACTGATGAGATTGTAGTTCCAACAAGAGGACCAGATTGGGGCGATGGTGGTCATTGGGTTAGATTAAAGAGACATACTTGGAAAGCAGACGATCCAATGCCAGGTGGTGCTTGGGGATTTTGTTACGGTGGTGTTTCTACTTGTAACCGTTTGATTGCTACTTTACAAGGCATTAATTCACCTTCGGCTGCTAAATACATTGCAGAATTGAAAGTATTACGTGCTATGTATTATTTTTGGCTAATGGACTGGTTTGGTAATGTTCCTTTAAGTATCGACTTTAAGAACGTTGATCCACCAAAAAATTCAACCACCGCTCAAGTATACGCATTTATCGAATCAGAATTAACAACCAATGGTGCTTTGTTGGCTAAGCCTACATCAGTTCCTGATGTTGCTACTTATGGTCGTGTAAACTATTATACTGCGCAAGCTATGTTAGCTAAATTGTATTTAAACGCTAAAGTGTATACTGGTACTGAGCAAAATGCAAAGGCAATTGCCGCAGCAAATGCAATTATCAACTCTGGCGTTTATAAATTGGCTCCAACATATGCTGAGAACTTTATTCAAAATAACCAAGATGCAAAAGAAACCATTTGGGCTGTTCCATTTGATCGTATCAAATTGGGTGGTTTTAACGTAAATATGATGACATTAAGTTATTTGAATCAAACTACATACAATATTAATGCGCAACCATGGAATGGTTTTGCATCTACTTCTGAATTTTATAATTCATATATAGATCCAACTCTAAATCCTGGCCCAACTGGTACTGTAGTTGGTCTTGATTCAAAAGGAACTCCAACAGCTGGTACTGATGATAAGCGTATGAGAAATAACTTCTTAGTTGGACCTCAGTTTTCATCTTCTGGAGAAAGATTGGTTGACAATGGTGCTGAACCAAATGACCCAGATGGCAAACCTTTCACATTCACTCCTTATGTGAATGAGTTAGAGCCAAATGCTTGGCGTCAATCTGGTGCTAGACTTGCAAAATGGCAGTTCGTACTTGGTATGACTTCTAATATGGATAATGATTTCGCTATCTTCAGATATGCTGATATCTTATTAATGAAAGCGGAAGCAACTGCAAGAGCTGCTGGCAACTGGAGCGATCCTGCTGCTTTAGCTATTGTAAATCAAATTAGAACTACCCATGGTGGTGTTGATGCATGGACTACTATGACAGCTGATCAATTTTTAGCTGAAAGAGGTAGAGAGTTAGCTTTTGAAGGATGGAGAAGAAATGATTTGATTCGTTTTGGTTCATTCCAATCGGCTCGTTTATTCCAAGATGCTTCTGCAGCTTACAAAAATCTTTACCCTATTCCTGCAACTCAATTGAATGCGAATAAAAATTTAACTCAAAATGCTGGCTACTAATAAGTAGAAGTATTTAACATTAAATTTAGATTTTAAAACAGCAAATAGCCCTGGCTATTTGCTGTTTTTTTTATTAAAAAAGGGGTATTTTTATATACTAAATACTCTTCAATGACAGGAAGGCGTTGGGCTTGCGTTAAGCAAGCATTTACTTTGAATTATCTGAATGGGTTGCTTGCTTTAAGCAATTTGCATCGCATTGCCTTGGTCGTAGTATATGCATTTTCATTGCATGCTTGCGGTTTAAAAAATCCTTTTAACAAGCAAGAATCTCTATTCTCATTATTAGATTCCACTACTACAGGTATTCGCTTTGCCAATAATGTTCCCTATACCGATACATTGAATGTATATACTTTTAGAAACTTTTACAATGGAGGTGGGGTAGGCGTAGGGGATATTAATAATGATGGCTTGCCTGATTTGTTTTTTTGTGGCAACTTAAGTTCTAATAAACTCTATTTAAATAAGGGCAATTTTCAATTCGAAGACATTACCGAAAAATCCGGTTTGGCAACAGCTGGTATCTGGTCAACCGGAGTCACTTTTGCCGACATCAATGGAGACGGCTTATTGGATATTTATATTTGTAAATCGGGTGATTTTACTACTCAGCACAGAACCAATGCATTGTACATTAACAATGGCAATTTAACTTTTACCGAAAGTGCTGCAAAATATGGATTGGATAATTTAGGCTTATCTACGCATGCTGTTTTTTTTGATTACGATAGGGATGGCGATTTAGATTGTTATTTATTAAACAATTCTTTTAAATCGGTGGGTAATTTTGATTTGATAAAAGATCAGCGAAAAATTTCGGATAGTTTGGGTGGTAATAAATTGTTTCGTAATGATAATGGCCATTTTAAAGATGTTACTGCAGCCGCTGGTATTTATAGTAGTAAAATTGGATTTGGCTTGGGGGTGACCATTGCGGATGTCAATAAAGATGGCTGGCCAGATATGTATATTTCTAACGATTTTTTTGAGCGTGATTATTTATACATCAATAATAAGAATGGGACCTTCACCGAACAAATTGAAAAAAGCATTCATGAATTAAGTTTGAATGCCATGGGTGCTGACATTGCTGATATGAATAATGACGGGTACCCGGATATTTATGTAACAGATATGTTTCCAGATATAGAGTCAAGAGTAAAAACCAAAGCAAATTTTGAAAAATGGGATAAATACCAGGCCAATTTACAGGCAGGGTATTATCATCAGTTTGTGCGTAATACATTACAATTAAACAATGGCAATAATAGTTTTAGTGAGATAGGCAGGATGGCTGGGGTGGATGCTACCGATTGGAGTTGGGGAGCATTGATTACAGATTTAAATAATGATGGACTAAAAGATGTTTTTGTAGCTAATGGGATTTATAAGGATTTAACCGATCAGGATTATATTCAATATACGGCTAACCCCAATGAAATCAGAAAGATATTAACGAACAATAGAACCTCAGGTATTAAAACCTTAATTGATTTAATGCCTTCGAATGCATTGTCTAACTATGCGTATAGCAACAATGGCAATTTAACATTTAC
>Ga0209829_10000902_pt1 | contig 25373 bp, 28 predicted proteins | sample C_140205_EF_Meta_FD_187311 | JGI IMG/M metagenome (GOLD analysis project Ga0209829, IMG submission 187311) | Freshwater microbial communities from Lake Croche, Canada to study carbon cycling - C_140205_EF_MetaG (SPAdes) (version 2) | ecosystem: Environmental > Aquatic > Freshwater > Lake... | reverse complement strand
AGGCGCCTGTTGAAACGCTGGATCCCAACTCATTCCTTCTTGTCGGAAGGGAGGAATGGCAGATAAAATCAAACCGCGTACAAAAATATTGGGTAGAAGGAGATAGGGATGGCAGCTCTTGGTCGATTTGGTACAGGATTTGTAAGTGGGGTTTCTCGTGCAGCTCCTAGCTTTTCTCGTGTAGCTCCTGGGCTTTCTGGACTTAGAACAGGACTAGGAACAGGACTTGGAGCAATGGGTAGAGGAGCTCGTTCTATAAGTGAGGCCGCAATACGTGATGCAGAAAGCGCAGCAGCAGCGGCAGCGGCGGCAGCGGCGGCGGCACGAAGAGCGGCCGAGAGAATGACCACAGGAACAACAGCCGCTAAAAAAGCATATGAAGCAGCACAAAAAGCTCAAAAAAAGGCGACAGATCTTGCTAGAAGATCACTAGCAGCACAAAAACAGGGAGCAATGAAACAAGCTTTTCCGAAGCATTCACGAGCGTTGGCGGCTAGGGCAATAATACGTCGGGTAAATAACTCATTAAATATACATAATGAATTTGGTATATATACTGCAGTTCTTAAACAACTAGCACAAGATCAGTTTGGATCAAGATTTGCTGATATCGTTTTTGAAAAGAATGGTCATAATGGAAGTGTTATTGGACTTGATTTGCGTAATACAGCTTTCGAAACAGGAGATTGGAAGTATAAAGATGAAAAAGGGATGCATAAAGAACATGCTTGCCCAATTAAACTTGCGACAAAACTAGTATATTCTCTTCGTAGAGTAACAAATGAAACAGAACCAAGGGAAACGTGTGTTTTAAGATTAGCACTTGCTATAAACTATACAGGAGAAGCTAAAGGGGAGGGAAGTGTATCACCAGTTAAAGCAGAATATAATACCTTTCTTAGTAGCATTGATAACGAGCTTGAGGCGGATCCAAGTATATCATTTCAACAAGCATGGGATCGTGTTTATGAAGGAGCTAAAGTTCAAACACAACATCATAAAGATTTTAATACAAATATTAAATTTTGGACAGATAGAGCTTATAATAATGGACTAAAAGGACCATATGATAGATTAAATAATGGAATGCCTGGTTTGTTTCTAGGAATAAATGAGACGACTGAATCAGTTGCACAATGTATCCGTGAACAAAACAATATTTTGGAAAATTATAGGCGTACTACGTTTCCTAATCATCCTCCATTAGATTCTAGAACATCTGGTGGAGCAGTAGATTTTAAAGAATATCCAGATATTCTAGTGGATTCCATAAATGATGGATGTTTTTCAAAATTATTATCAGATCCAAGATTAATCATAAATCAAACAGAAGAATCTCCTCCTAAAGAAGATAGATCTACTGTAATATCACGATTAGTTAACGTGTTAGATAGTGTATGGGATACATTTTATGGTGATTTTGCAAAAACTATTACAGAAGAACAAATAACTACTATTATTGAATCGGCTGAAGAAAAGATAAAAAGATTAGAAGACCTTCCCGCACTACCTCCCAATAATAATGATAATGACAACAATAATAATAATGACAACAATAATAATAATGGCAATAATGGCAATAATAATTCTTTGCCATGGGGTGAAGGTTATATACCAGGAAACTCTCGAACGTTTGCTTCTACACTAGTTCCTAATAATAGTCGACGATCTCTGCTTCCCTTAACTTTCGAGCAGGCGCGCACACGCGCATCTCTGCTACCCCCGCAGGCGCCACCACTTGATTCTCCATTTACTTTTACGGGTCCTGGGTTAGTTGCTAAGGAACATGGACTCTCACTGCCTGGAATACTAAAGCCTATAAAAAAGATACCCACGGCTTTTGCTGGATCTACAACTCCGCCCTTTTCTCCTATGGTGGTTAATCGTAGAGCTCCGCCTGTTTCACCAATGGGCCTACAAGGGGGCAAAACTCGACGCTACCGTGCCCGTCGCCAAACTCGCCGCCTGCATAAATCTCGTGGGACAATGAAGCGTAAGCAGAGAAAAACTCGCCGTCAGAAGTAGAATGGCTTCGCCGAAACACTACGAGACGACTGCGAAGGGCGTGATGATGTGGGCTAACTCTGAACTCGAGCATGTCGGTCGCATCGCGGGCGTAAAGGACAAAGATCTTCAATATTCCTATGCGATGAGCACACTCTACGGAATGGCACATCTCAAAGATGCACTCTATGAGCTCGTAAACGATCCCGCATACAAAAATCATAAGACAGATCTACTTCGCACGCACGACACTGTAATCCGCGTGATGAAGCATCTCTGTAAAGAATATAAGCTCAACTTAAATGCGATCCGCTCATTTAATGAGCGCAAGGTCCTCAGTGACCTGAGCTATCTATCAAAAACAAATGGAACACGCAAGAATAAGAAATCAAAGCGCGGAACACGCCGCCGCTAAGCGTATCACTGAAAAATTGCGTTTGCGCCCCTATTATATAGAGACGCAATGGCAGCCGCCTCGGCAATGAATGTTTCACTCCGAAAGTTCGATATGAAGAAGATTCCACAGGATGCTGTGGCCGTTTTTATCGGCCGTCGCCGTACTGGCAAAAGTACACTGGTTCGCGACCTCCTCTACCACCACCAGGATATGCCGTTAGGAACCGTAATCAGCGGTACGGAGGAATCAAACAGCTTCTACGGGAAAATGATTCCGCCACTTTTTATTCACGGCGAGTTCAGTCCAGTGATTCTTGCAAACTTCTGTAAACGCCAGAAGTTGGTGATGCACAAAATCCAGCAAGATATTGCCGCCCAACGGCAAAGCCGCATAGATCCCCGGTCCTTTATGATTCTGGACGACTGTATGTACGACGATTCCTGGACTCACGACAAGAATATTAAATATCTCTTCATGAACGGTCGTTGGCTCAAGGTCTTCTTTTTAATCACTATGCAGTACCCCCTCGGTATTCAACCGGCGCTCCGAACGAACGTAGACTATGTATTTATTCTACGCGAACCCTATTCCTCCAATCGTAAGCGCATCTTTGAGAACTACGGCTCCGCATTTCCTTCTTTTGAGTTTTTCTGCCAGGTCATGGACCAATGTACACAGAACTATGAATGTCTTGTGATTGATAATACCTCACAGAGCAATAAACTCGAGGACTGTATTTTCTGGTACAGGGCCGAAATGCATCCTGAGGCCTTCCGTATTGGAGCACCTGAGTTTTGGCAGCACAGCGCTGCCCATTATAGAGACAAGGATGAAGAGGATATAAATCAATATGACCCGAATGCGGCACGAAAACTGAAGGGACCACCTATAAATATTCGTAAGATGTAGGACTATGAACGGCGATATTCTCGCAGCATTCTGTATTTTATTTGTAGCCTGTGGCCTAATGGTATGGCACACAGTAACGCGTACACTGGAAGGATTCGAAGCACAAGCGGGCGATCGCTGTGGAGTTGATCTTCCACCGTGCCCCATGGGGACAAGGTGTATAAATGGATATTGTATGTCACCTAATGCTCCTACACTACCGGTAAACTCTGATTTAGAAGTGAAACCTTCCGATCGAGATGATCCTGGCAGCTTTCTCCACACAGAATAGAATGGCAAAGGGTATATATGGAATGAGTTTTGCTGTATCCGTGCTGGTTATTTTACTTGTTGCACTTGTTGTACTTCCGTGGTTTAACACACGGTTTCCCGGCCTGACCCAGGGATTCTCGAACTATGATTGTAAGCGGACAACGGAGTGCCCCGAGGGAAGTTTCTGCCAGAATGATAAGTGTATCGAGATTAATGCTCCTGTGACGAACGGCGGTGTTGTTACGGGTGCGTTTTCATAAGACTGTTAAGTGTTTTTTCAAAAAACCGATAACAGTTACTGCTTCTTTTGCTCCTCCCTTCTACGCTCAAGAACAAGATCGTGAATCTCAGATGAAAAGAGACCATTAAACTCACCAGAACCCGGTGCACTGAACGGCGCAGGCTCTGATCCTACGCCAACCTCAGCACCAACCGTCTCATTCGCAAGGTTCTGGCCAGCCATACCCCGAACACCCTTCTTGCGCTGCTCTGAATAAAAGGTATCGCGTGCTGACTCATTCTCCTTATACTTCTTCATGAGTGTATTCAGCTGATCCTCTGCGTATTCCTGCTCACTTACCGCATTAGGATCCGGATCCCACGGCAGCCATTTTCCGACCTCACCCACAAATACATTGTGGATCGCATCGCTTCGCTGGAGCTTCTTTGAGCGAGCCACAGCCTCACCCTGGCTACCATAGACACCGCGGATCTTGAGGCCCCGAACCGTTGTGCGGAAGTTATTCTTTGCAAAGAACTCCTCCTCAAGACGAGCGGTGTGCTTGTAGAGAAAGTCATCATACGCCTCCTTGATCTGCGTAGTGAGAATCTCCTTCTGATTCTTGCGGACATAGCCCTCTAGATCAGCAAGTACATCCTCAATCTTGACCATGCTCGCCCGGCACTGAACGGCAGCGCCTGATAGATCAAGCTTCTCACACTTGACAGCCTCTGCCTCAAGCTTCGTGTTCATTCCCTGAACCATCGTCGCAAGAAAGGTCTCGAGCTTCTTTGTTTTGTACTGGATTTCATAGTCCTTTACGAAGGCTGTAAAGAAATGAACACTCTTATCGGCCAGCACTTTCTCCGGACTCAGAAAACTTAGTAAGCAATACTTCTGGCCAGGGATTTCTTGATCCTCCTCCAGGAAATCCTCCTTCTCGGTATACTTACTTCCATCGTTTGACATTCTATGAAGCCAACACACTTTCTCTTTAAGGGGTTTTCCGAGCATGATTGAAAAAATTTTCTTATCAACAAATATACAAATGGATCTGTCTGAAGTTCTCAATCGCGCCATCAAGTATCTGATCGAGGGTATCGCCGTTGGCCTCGCGGCCGTCCTTGTACCCCGGAAGGGAATCGACTTTCAGGAGGTCGTAGCCATCGCGATCGTCGCGGCGGCTGTCTTTGCTGTACTCGACCTCGTTTCGCCGTCCATCGGTGTGACGGCGCGTCAGGGCGCGGGCTTCGGTATTGGTGCGAACCTCGTAGGGTTCCCGCGGTAAACGTGCGATGACCCTTTATTGATAATCTACCATAACAACTCATAGATACACACTATTCTATTTTTCTATGTCATAGATAAATAGAAATGCGTCTTTCAAATACTGCGTTAGTCCTTGTTATTTTTGCCGCTGCGATTTTACTCGCAGTCTTACGACCGGTTCGTGAGTATTTTGGTTCGCCTGGTACATATGTTCAACTTGCAACAAGTCATGTACCTACCGCCGAGGATGCGTATTATTACGCTGATGTATATCCGAGGGAGGTTCGTCGTGAGATAAAAGATATGACAGGAGATGATCCTGGGCCACTGCGTCCGTGGGCCTTCCCGTATGCAGGTGGATATTACTTAAATTGAGCGGATAGAGTGATTGTTTAAAAATATCTATTTTTTATTTCTTTATAATAAGAAATGAAGAATAAAACTAGAAAGGTATCTAGGAGCAAACGACGTACTCAAAAAAAAAAAATCAGGGGCGGTAGTTATCTTAATAGTTTATATAAATCAGTTGAACCTGAACTCAAAGAAAAAAAGCCAGCACCAAAAAAATCATTCACTGCTTTTAACTATCTTGCTAACTCCGCAATCTCATTAACCGCGTCAAAATGTGAATCTGCTGTCTTTCGTTATAGAAAAATAATAAATATTTTAAAAGAATCTCTCTATGAGTATATTGACTCACTTGGAAGAAGTTTTACACTTATGTCACCTCAATCTATTCTTAAAGGAGGCCTCATCTATATACGTAAAATTCCTCGGCTTAGCCGATATTCATCTTTTATTCAGATCGATGAATCCTATAATGGTAAAATGATGCAACTTATAGTTGAAATGTGGATCCGTGAAATTCAAGATGAAGTGAAATTTCAAGTTTTAAAAGGAAATAAAGAAATGGTACATGATTTAATCGATTTATATATCGATAAAAAGATTTCTACAGTCTGTTCTGGTGAAAATCCTGAAACTACAATTATCCGAAAATGTAGTTGGGGTGGCGAATTATATAAATCACCACGTTGTCCTGGCTATCATCCTTATAAATTTTAAATCAACCTCACAAACTGCCAACTCAAATCTTCACAGATTTTTTTCCAGATTTTATCCTGGGTCCCTGCGTCCATGGGTGTTTCCGATGAGTGGAACATATTATGCTTAAAGTTATTGTAACTGGTAAAAGTTAAATATGAGAATTGCCGTTCAAATCGCAGGTGATTTTCGATTTATACATTTAACCTATCTTTCTCTACTGCGATCACTTGACTCCACGAAGAATGAAATTGATTTTTTTATTCATACATGGAAAAAAGAGAATACGGGGTACGGAACTATACCATTTCCTGGACGAGGCGACTGGCACAATGAAATTATTGTCTTTTCAACTGAACAAGGCCTCAATCTTTATAAACCCAAAGCCGCCTTAGTTGAAGACTATGAAGAAAAGAAAGAACTTCATCCTAGGTCAACCACTATACAGGAAGGATTACGTTCACGATTTTTATCTATGTTTTATTCGATTCATATGGCAAATGAATTAAGGAAACGATACGAACAAGATAGTTCCACAAGATATGATCTTGTTGTAAAATATAGGACAGATTGTTTTGTAAATCATTCTATACCAGCGATTAGTTCTAAAGAGATTGAGTCAAAAATACCATTTATATGTATTCCAAACTCAAGTTTTGTAGTGATTGATCATATCACAGATTTTATTGCCTGGGGTACACCCGATCATATGGATATCTATACATCAATCTATCCAGTGTGGAAAGATCGTGAGTTTGATGATCCTTCAGGAGTTATGATGGGTTTATTTAGCCCCGAACAGATTTTAATAAGTATACTAGAAGGCTCTTATTTAAAACGAGATTTCTGTTATTTTTCACTGATAAAAATGGATGGACCACGTGAAGCAACTCGTACTCCATGGTCCTATCAGCAACGAATCGAGTTTATACAAAACTTATATAAAGAGTTTGTAGAGTTTAAACAAATGACCTAATCTACAACTATGCGTATTGCGATTCAGATTTCTGGAGAGTTTCGATTTCTTAAATTAACAGCTGATTCATTTATGAAACAGATGCAAGATCCAGGAACTGAAATTGATTTTTTCATTCATACATGGAAAAAAGAGAATACGGGGTACGGAACTATACCATTTCCTGGACGAGGCGACTGGCACAATAAAATTGTCGTTTTTTCAACTGAAGAAGGCCTCAATCTTTATAAACCCAAAGCCGCCTTAGTTGAAGACTATGAAGAAAAGAAAGATCTTCATATACTACCACGAGGTATGTCTGAATATTATTCCATGTGGAAAGCAAATGAGATTCGCAAAGATTATCAAGAAAAAAATACTATACACTACGATCTTGTTATGCGGTATCGTACCGATTGTATTTTGAATGAACCTATTACTAAAATATCAGCAACTGAAATCGCAAGGGGCACTTCATTTTTATGTATTCCAACATCAAATGAAGTAAAAAGTCTTGATTCAATCCATAATCAACTCGCCTGGGGTACACTTGATAGTATGGATATCTATACATCTATTTATCAGATGTGGTTAGGCAATGATATGTCAGGGTATACACCTGAGGAAATGCTTTACATATATTTGAACTCTAAAAAGAATATTCTAGATCTAATAACCAGATCACGTACTTCATTTTATCTTGTTGATTTTCATGGAAAACCACGTGGAGAACTTAGATACTCCGAATAAATCCCCATCCAAGATCTTCACAAATCTTTTGCCAGATTTTATCTTGAGTGTAGAGTTTATCGCGATTTTTTAGCAAAGGAAAGTTTGGTAAATAATCGTCCAACTCAAGAAGTTCACAAAACTTGTAGAGAACATACGAATATGAAAGAAAGTTGCTGCGACCCTTTGGACAGTGCTTCTGAAAATGCGGCTGAATCTCCTTAAACATATAGCGCAACTTTTCTTCGATTTCACGGTTCATAACCGGCGCATTTTTGCCATTGAGGCGATTCGTAATATGAGGCACGTGTTCATAATATTTATTCGCCTTGATTTTCTTCAGAATCTCGCGAATCTTCGCAGGCTTCAAACCTTCAAGTTGTGTAATGCGTTCCTTCTTAAGTTCCATAAGAATCTGATCATAGATTTCTTGAGGAATATCGGTACATTCCTTCGCCTGGAACTGAGCAAGCCATTCATTAAAATGATTAATGCGCTTGTACGCATAATAACTCACTTCACGCGGCGGATCCTTATAACTTGGCTTATCACTATCCATTAAGACAAACTCTTGATTTCCACAAATAGCACAGCTAAACAGTGCTTCATTTGAACTAAAAATCATTTCTGCTCCACATTCGTCACAGAGTCCAAATCCACTCTCAGCTTCGCAGGATGTATTTCGAGCATGACCAGGATCTACCTTTTGAAGATACTTATCAAGTAACTTATCACGTTGTAGATTCTCACCCTTCATTTCCTTTTTTAGCTCCTGAAGAGTTTGTTCCGTGGATACTTCTTGAAGGGCCGCAAGAACACTCCCCGGCTTCATGAAAGTTCGTGTAGTTTGAAGACTTTCAACGCCATTCTGAATCTTTTCCTGGATATCATAATACTTATATAAGATATCACCCGTTTCAAGAAAATAGTTATATACATCTTCCTCTTTTACAATGGTTTCAATCTCCCGCTTAATATCACGAAGACGATTCTCCTTCAGATTTCTTTCAATGATATTTTCACATGACTGAATCTCTGTTTCCAATGAAACTTTCTGTGCTTCAAGTGAATGGAGATTCTCCTTTTTATCTAAAAGTTTCCCCATCTGAACTTGGTGAATCGCATCGAGCGTAGTACGAGCCTCCGGATTACTCCGCTTTGTTGGCCGTATTTTGAAATAAGGCTCTGCCATCCGTATCCTATGGTTGAAAACTCTATTTCTTTTAAGCATAACTAAAAATCACCCTCTCCGCCAAAATTATTTTCTCTGCGAAGGTTATAAACTAAAATGACAGGTGGTGGTCTTATGCAGCTCGTCGCCTATGGTGCTCAGGACGTCTATCTGACGGGTAACCCGCAGATTACTTTTTTCAAGGTGGTATACCGTCGCCACACGAACTTTGCCATGGAGGCCATTGAGAACCCGTGGAACGGCGCGCCGAACTTCGGCAAGCAGGTCACGTGCACGATCCAGCGCAACGGTGACTTAATCTACCGTATGTACCTCCAGGCCACCCTGCCTAAGGTTACTCTCCTGGCCAGCGACGGCTCAGGTGCCCAGTTCCGCTGGCTCAACTGGGTTGGCCACAACCTCATCGACTGGGTTGAGCTCCAGATCGGCGGCCAGCGCATTGACAAGCACTATGGCCAGTGGCTGCACATCTGGAATGAGCTCACGCAGGAGCCGGGCAAGCAGGCCGGCTACGCGAAGATGGTGGGCAACATCCCGCAGCTCACGAACCTGCTGGTTCAGGGCGGCGAGGACTGCGACAATGATTGCGCGGGCGGTGAGCCGAACACGTCCAACGAGCTCGGCAACTGCTCCCCTGAGTACACGCTGTACATCCCGCTGCAGTTCTGGTTCTGCCGCAACCCTGGTCTGGCGCTGCCGCTCATCGCGCTCCAGTACCACGAGGTTCGTATCAACCTCCAGTTCAACGACCTCACGAACCTGATGTGGTCCTATACCCCGCAGGCGACGTCCTCGTCTGCGATCCAGACGCGTGTCGGTAACGCTGGCCTCGTCGCCTCATCCCTCTATGTCGACTACATCTACCTCGACACGGATGAGCGCCGCAAGTTCGCGCAGGTGTCCCACGAGTACCTCATCGAGGTTCTCCAGTTCACGGGCGGTGAGTCCATCACGTCCTCCAGCAACAAGCTGAAGCTGAACTTCAACCACCCGTGCAAGGAGCTTGTCTGGGTTGTCCAGCGTGATTCCTTCACGAGCTGCGACACGACTGTCATCAACCCGTGGAAGGGCCAGCAGCCGTTCAACTTCTCTGACTGGTGGGACCGGTCAGTCCTGGAGTCTGGCTACTCCGTCACGCGTGTTGAGGGCATGGCGGGCAAGAACCCGTGCGTCACGGCGCTCATCCAGCTCAACGGCCACGACCGCTTCCAGGTCCGCGAGGGACGCTACTTCAACGAGGTCCAGCCGTACCAGCACCACACCAATATCCCTGCGGTTGGTGTCAACGTCTACTCCTTCGCGCTCCAGCCTGAGCAGCACCAGCCGAGCGGCACGTGCAACTTATCACGCATTGATAACACCACGCTGCTCCTCACGGTCTCCAACAACGCGGTCGGCACGGCCACGAGCTCCACGGTCTATGTCTATGCGACGAACTACAACGTTCTCCGCGTGATGTCTGGCATGGGCGGCCTCGCGTACTCCAACTAAACATACAACCCAAGTGGTTGTTGTTTATATATTTTTATACTGATTGAATAAACCTTAGTATATTTTCTATTCAACTAGCATTGCTAGATGAATAAAAAAATAACAAAAATATTTTTTTATTAGAGTCGACTATGTTGACACCGTAGTCGAACTAGTCGATCGTGTGCGTCTTCGTAGAACTGGTCCCTGAATCTCGGTAGGTACTTCCATTTCTTCCGAATCTGTCATCCATGCGATCACCTTTCCCATTGCTCCAAGTAGACTAAAGAATCCAGCAACCAAGAGTGTTTTATAAATACCCTGTGAATGCTGAATCATTGCCATAATAATCTGACAGAATACACTATCCATAATAACAAGACTCTGTACAAATCCCCAGACACCCTTTGGAGCACAGAAACACATATATAGATGAGTCGCAGAATACGCAACAAAGCCTACTCCGAGTCCAGTTACAATCCCCCAACATCCTACGCGCCGTGCCGTCTTTGAACAGGTATCAATATATGATGTCATCTTTATGATTCACTATTCCAACTTAAAATTCAAATTTCATAGTAGATGTTGGATATATCAAAAGTAGACGATATTAAGGATTTTCTCTATATCATACCGGCAGCAGCGATTGTCGAGTTTATCACTTTACTTCTAACTAGAAATGCGGGTCAAAAACCATTATTTGGTGTAAATTCTCTTAATGATTGGTATGATCAGTTTGGTATTTTTGCAGTTAGTGCTGATGTATTAAGTCTGATTATTGGAATTGTTGGTGCCCGATATATCTATTCCTTCTTTTTTAATCATATTATGGAATGGTCACCGCTTTATTTTATTCTGATTGTAGTTCTTTTTCAGATTGCACATGATCTATTTTTCTATTTTGCCGTTATTAGACAAATTCCACGGGGCCATAATGAAATGATCGATATTTTCCAGGAGTATGGAAAAGAGAATGGTACAAAAGTTCTAGTTGTTGATGCGGCAATGGTGATTGGAACGGCAGTCGGTGCAATGTATCTAAAATCATATCCCGATCATATTTCCTTTTCAGCTTTAATTTTAATACTTTACGGAATCTGTTATAGTGTCTTCACCCGTCCGACTGCGCCTCCTCCGCCCCCTCCGCCGCAAAAAAAACAGGTGGCTGAGATTGATCGATCCTTTATGCAGGAGTCAATGGGTCCTCAAGGATTACTGATGCCTCAGAGTTCTCCAGCAATGTATTAAGTGCCGCAATACGCCGTTCCAACGCCCCGCCATGCTGTTTTTTTGAAATATGTTTCCAATGCCATTCAAATGACAGTGCATCATGCTTCGTAAAGGGCCCTACATAGCAATGCCGCCGCCACGTTTCTCCAGCTGCGACTTTTGCCCGAGTAGCCCGTGCCCCACCCGCTAACTCTCCTTTATGTTGACGCAACCGTCGATCTACATCTACAGTTGCTCCAATATATGTCGCACCACCTGAAGATACAAGGCAATAACAATACCAGTCCATATCTATCTACTCCTCCTTAGCTATAAGCGCCAGATAATGATGCCTACACACGGGTGAATAGAGTTCCTTGCCACCCACTTGAACTTGTTCATCCGTTGATTTTTTATCACTATATGTGAAGAGTGCTGCATTAGGTTCTTTACATTTACTACAGAAGGCATGACGCTTAACAACTGTATCGCAGTATGGAATCAGACTGAGAAGTTCTCCAAATGGCTCCCTTGCTGTATCACCATCTAGACCTACACAAATCACATCCTTCTTATCGACTTCAACTGCATGAAGTACAAAGTCTCTCAAGCCTCCAAAGAACTGTGCTTCTTCAATAATCACTAGGCGCGCATCCATATAGAGAAGTGTATGACAGGCCAAGCTTAAATCTCGTAGAGCGAGAGCAGGATATTTCTGATTATCATGACTAATAATCTCTGGTTTCTCACTGTAGCGAGTATCGCCACTGTGAGTAATCACAAGAATGGGCCACCCAATCGCATTATATTTGCGAATGGTGCCGAGTAGTTCCGAGGACTTGCCCGCAAACATAGGACCGAGAATAATATTGAGGCTCATTTTGTAATACATATAGGCACTCCTTCTCACTTCAAATTTAGGCAACTAACACGCATTTATATTCATATCAACTACATTAAAATAGGTCATCCCATATACAGTTCCCTTTGGCGGAACCGTAATCCGTACGAAGGCCCATTCACGACCAAAGGAAGGAACAAAGATTTTACTATGGCTTATAAAGCCATCAGGAATATCAAGATTACTATATAGCATCTTAATCGCATCAACCCCTGACATATCCCACGGATAACATCCACCGGCATTAATCGTAATCACACCGCCTTCGGGCATCCAATCAAGCAACTTTGTAAAAAGTGCTGACCACATTGGATCCTTCAAATCAGGATCAACCAGATCTACATAGATACAATCATAGACCCGAGGCTCCTCAAGAATCTTAAAAATATCACTATGTTCTACTGTAAGTCGGGGATCATCAAATACATTTGAGCCGGTCGCCGTGGTTGTCCACCCATCTTCATACTTACGAAAATGATTAACAAGTTCTTCATCCCAGTCAATCATTGTTACCTGTATGTCACGTGAGCCAACGCGGCCAAGTACGGCGCGCGCAGTCGCACCTTCTCCACCTCCTAGAATACAAATGCGTGATCGTGTACTAAGTTCTTCGTGGATACCCGATACAAGATTACCATGATAAATAGCTTCATCTCGCTGTGCGGATTGAATGACGCCATCAATAAAAAGTGTACGTCCAAACAAAACTGTATTTAAAATATCAACCTTCTGCTTCGCAGTATCAAAATGGAGTGATCCTTCAGGATAATATCGTAGAATACGAATAGACTCTCCATCGCGCTCCTCATACTCCTTGATTTCAGACATTCCTATGTCTTCTATCAAACAGTTTCTTAAGGCGCAACATCCGCATTTACCATTTCTTGAACAAGTCGAGCAAAGGATGTTCTATGTTCCCATCCAAGGTCTTCTTTTGCTTTCGTTGGGTTACCAATAAGTACATGAAGTTCATTAGGGCGGAAAAACTCAGGATTAATAGTCACATGTACAATACCAGTTGTCGCATCATATCCTTCTTCATTAATGCCTTCACCTCGCCATAGAATCTTCTTGCCAATCTGGGCAAAGGCAATCTCAACAAACTCGCGAACTGTATGTGTCTCACCTGTTGCGAGTACCCAATCGCGAGGAGTATCCACTTGTAACATGCGCCACATACCCTCTACAAAATCGCGAGCATGTCCCCAATCACGCTTCGCATTTAGATTTCCAAGCGAAATCTGTGTCTCTTCACCATGCACAATCTTTCCAATACCAAGGGTAATCTTTCGAGTTACAAAATCGGCGCCACGACGAGGTGACTCGTGATTAAAGAGGATTCCATTACAGGCAAAAATACCGTAGCCTTCGCGATAGTTTCGTACGGACCAATATGCGAATAACTTACTGACTGCGTAGGGTGAACACGGAGCAAACCCAGACTCTTCCGATAATACGCTGATCTCCTTACCAATGCGGTTTCCATAGAGTTCACTCGTACTTGCCTGATAAAAACGAATCTTATCTTTACAAGGAGAACGACGAATACATTCGAGAATACGTAAAACTCCGAGGGCATCTACATCAGCCGTGTACTCAGGAATATCAAAGGAGTGTCGTACATGACTTTGTGCAGCGAGATTGTAGATTTCAATCCGCTCCGCATCAACCGTTGCAAACTCCTGAAAGATTGTCTGTATGCTATATGTATCGCGCAAATCTCCGCGCTTCACCTTGAAGTTTTCATGCTTTAAAATATGATCAATCCTCTCAAAATAATGATTTGAACTTGTGCGCATCATACCCCACACCTCATAGTTCTTATTAAGTAGAAGTTCGGCTAAGTAGGACCCATCTTGTCCAGTTACACCGGTAATAAATGCAAGCTTCATTATCTTTCTAAAGAAAAGCCGGTTTAGGCTCTATCATTTATAATAGGAAGTTTGTAGATATAGATACTAATGCCCTTTTCAATGTATAGATATGTTTCTCTACTCGTTGACTCAGGAACATCAACCATATGACAACTTTCTCCATACTCTTCTACGTATTTCAGATCCTCATCTAGAGTTTCTTTGTGCTTCAGCTTAACTGCGGCAACGGCCTGATCATAGGTAGTGTATGCGACAAGATACGGGTCTCCATTTTCAACCACAATATAGATGGACTCCATGTGTGTTCATTTTGTATATAGCCTACATCAATTTTTAAAACAGTCGTTCTCCTAGGTTCGCATTTATATTCTTATAGCTGCGTCCATTTCTTACCCAGACTTCGGGTGTAAGTCCAAGTAATAAAGCCATACAGAAGAAAGAACTATCAACAAGTAAACACTCTTGAACATACATCATAAGATATGCGTAGTCAAGAATCGGACGACCCACCCATGCCTGCGCGACAGCATGCCATGGATGTGATTCTGCGTACATATTTTCAGACGGATTGATAACGAGTGAATCTAATAGATTGACTCGTATCGGTGCCACCGCATCGGATGCCTTTGGATGAACAAATCGAACACGAGTATATGTATCGATAAGCAGTTCAACTTCCGCGACATTTTTCTTAGGAACGTTAAACCAGGTCTTCATATATGCGGTATCCATTCCAAGGTCGCGATAGAAACAATGGGGGAAATCCTCTACATTTCCAGATCCATGATATCCGAGCATATAGACTGTGTCATATCCGTGGGTCGCACGTTCATACGCTTCACGTGCCGCACCAAATCGCGGAGATACATCTGAATCGGTCTCAATCAGAAAAAATGTAACAGAGGGTTCATTTGAATACAGATCACGTAGATTTGTTTCATATTGCTTCTTCACGACTACACATACCTCATCAAATACAGATGCTAAATACCGAACCGCTCCACTTATGAAAAACTGATCTCCCATTCCTTGATGGCCGCAGACAAATGCGCGCTTTCCCTTGTATCCCTTTTGTTCCTTGTAAAGACTACCAACATTTTCATTTATCGTTCTCTTAAGTCGGAATCGCCGTTGATTTTCATGTGCGAGTTGCTTCATTAATACAAACTCTCGATTTGGCTCACCTGCCTTTGAATGGAGTTCATCTTGGATTGTCCACATTGTACGATTCGCTTCAAGTAACTTTTCATAATGAAACTTATCTTTGTCAATCGCATCCTTTACAAGAGTATAGAGTGAGGCATATTCGCGCTGAACATCGATGCGACGAGTATCTTGAATTGATTCTAGTTTTATTTCTAAAATAGTGAGCCGATCAAGTGCTTCACCATACGATGATGGTACCAGAAGGGAATTCATACTGAGTCTAGAAAATAACTGGTATGAAGAGTTTAACCCTCCTATAAAATTTGATTTCGCGAAGGCTTAGAAACTTCATTAAGAAGAAAGAGAAGATGCCTGCCGGATTCTACCGACCGAGTTCAGAAATCGAGCCCATTGTGGGAATACAGTTCGGTATCTTTAGTCCGGAAGAAATCGAGCGACGTTCTGTAGTTGAAATCACGTCAAAGGATACATATGAAGGGAATGAACCGAAGATTGGTGGTCTCTTTGATCCCCGAATGGGTGTCCTTGATAATGGAAAGAACTGTCGTTCCTGTGGTCAGTCCAATCACGGATGTCCCGGTCACTTCGGGCACTACCGTCTTGCCCGCCCTGTCTACTTTTATCAGTTTCACCCGATGATTATCAGCATTCTTGGCTGTGTATGTATCCGGTGTAGTAAGTTGCTGATCGATAAGGAATCACACAAGATCATTCAGAAAAAGCAGGGCCAGGCCCGGTGGCGGGATGTGTTAGCGCTTTGTGGAAACATTAAGCGCTGTGGCCAAGATCGCGAGGATGGATGTGGTTCTCGGCAGCCTAACAAGTATATGCGTGAAGGAATCGCCCGGATCGTCGCAGAGTGGGAGAATCTTGATTCGCCTGGCTCAGAGGCAAAGACAAAGACCCTTCAGCCACTTGAAGTTGAGTACGTCCTCCACCTTTTCCGTCGCATTAGCGACGAGGATGTAGATTTTATGGGTTTTAGTCGCTTCTGGTGTCGCCCTGATTGGATGATTTGTACGGTTCTTCCGATTCCACCGCCGCAGGTACGGCCGAGTGTCGTACAGGAGAACAATCAGCGCTCAGAAGATGACCTGACACATAAGCTATTTGATATCATTAAACAGAATAAGATTCTACAACAAAAGATTGAGAGTAATGCGGGCAAGAAGGTTATTGATGAGATGACGAACGTTGTTCAGTATCACATTGCGACGCTTGTTGATAATCAGATTCCTGGTGTTGCACCGTCTGCTCAGCGAAGTGGTCGGGCACTAAAGTCGCTTCAGCAGCGTCTTGGCTCCAAGGAGGGACGTATCCGTTATAATATTCAGGGCAAGCGTGTAGAGTTTTCTGCGCGCTCTGTTATTACGCCTGATCCGAATCTGAGCATTGCTGAGATTGGTGTACCTATGAAAATCGCTATGAATCTTACAAAGCCTGAAATCGTGACTCCGTATAATCGTGATCAACTCTACAGGCTTGTACAGAATGGTCCTGATACGTGGCCTGGCGCTAAGACGATTGTGCGTGCGAAGGATGCGCGTATGATCAGTCTAAAACACGTAAAGACAAATGAGATTACTCTTTACTTTGGTGATACAGTGAATCGCCACCTACTCGACGGCGATACGATTCTCTTCAATCGGCAGCCTACGCTTCACCGCATGTCAATGATGGGACACCGTGTGAAAGTACTACCGTATAATACCTTCCGACTGAACGTTATGGTTACGAGCCCCTATAACGCAGATTTTGATGGTGATGAAATGAATGCGCATATTCCGCAGAGTTATGAAGCAAGTACGGAACTTGAGGAGATTGCCGCAGTTCCTTTCCAGATCATTACACCCCGTGATGGAAAGCCGGTCATTGGTGTAGTTCAGGATACTCTGGTTGGCTCCTATCGTATCACGCGGGAGGGTGTCAAGCTCAATCGCCGTGAGTTCATGAACCTCATGATGTGGAACAAGCGGTTTGGAGCACCTGATTACGGTGATCTTGCGAATCCTTCCGTGATTCCGTTGCCAAAGGCGGGTGGTACATCATGGTCTGGACATCAGGTCATTACTACGCTCCTTCCGCCGATCAATATGACAATGAATAACAAGAGTGGCGATAAGGTTGTTATTCGCGAAGGTGTACTTGAAACAGGTCAGCTCGATAAGGACATCTTTTCCAAGGCGAGCAAGGGTATTATTCACATTACATACAACGATTATGGCCCTGAAACAACGGTAAATCTCCTGGATTCACTCCAAAATACGATTGAACAGTTCTTAATCTATGATGGATTTAGTGTGGGTGTAAGTGATTTGATCGCAGATAGTGGCACTCGTGAGCGAATGGAAAAGGCGATCACGGATCGCAAGAAGGAGATTGAGGAACTACTTCTCCAGGTTCACCTTGATCTCTTTGATAACAGCACGGGTAAGAGCAATCAGGATGAGTTTGAAGGGAAGGTATTCGGTACGTTGAACAAGGCCACCACGGATGCGGGTAAGGAAGGTCAGAGTTCACTTGCTCTTCAGAATCGTCTACTCGCAATGGTAAGGTGCGGTAGTAAGGGCAATGAAATCAACGTAGCGCAAATGATTGCATGTGTGGGCCAGCAGAATATTGATGGTCGTCGTATTCCCTACGGATTCACGGATCGCACGCTGCCTCACTATAAGAAGTATGATGACGGCGCAGAGGCCCGTGGATTTATTGAGTCTTCATTTATCAAGGGACTTACGCCGCAGGAGTTCTTCTTTCACGCCATGTCAGGTCGTGAAGGTCTGATTGATACAGCTGTTAAGACGGCCGATACGGGTTATATTCAGCGTCAGCTCGTAAAGGGTATGGAGGATCTTGTTACACAAAACGACGGCACTGTGCGCAACTCAAAGATGCATATTCTTCAGTTTCACTATGGTGAGGATGGCGTAAACAGTACAAAGATTGAGAATCAGAGTCTTGACTATGACAAGGTTACCGCAGATGATATTCGCACCAAGTACGGAATGACGGATGTAACAAACTGGACTGAACTTCTATCAGGCGATCTACCTGATATGAATGAAGTACAGGTTGCTCTACAAAAGTATGTAGACACTGTTCTACAGGATCGGGTCATGATCGTTGAAAAGGTCTACAAGAAGGGACAAGGTGTGGCCATCTATGCGCCTGTAAATATTGAGCGTATGCTTCTTAATGCGAAGGGTGACCACTCAAAGAAGTCGCAGACGGATCTTTCACCTCTTTATATTCTTCAGGGAATCGAAAAGGTGATCCAGCGCACACAGCCGTATAATAAGCTCTGGTGTGCCTTGCTTCGATTCAACCTTGCGCCGCACAAGATGATTAGGGACTACAAGTTCCCTACAGTTGTCTTTGATGCTCTATGCGAGAGCATTATTATTCGGAACTGGAAGAGTCAGGCACAGGCGGGTGAGCAGGTGGGCATTATTGCGGCACAGAGTATTGGTGAGCCTTCTACACAGATGACACTAAATACTTTCCACTTGGCAGGTGTAGCAGCAAAGTCAAATGTAACGCGAGGTGTTCCGCGCCTAAAGGAACTTCTCAAGGTCACGCAGAATCCCAAGGCCACTTCGCTTACAGTGTATCTGAAGCCTGAGTTCCGAACATCAAAAGAGCGTGCACGCGAAGTTGCACAGGATCTGGAACTTACTCTTCTGAAGGACATTGTAACAAAAGTTGCGATTTATTATGATCCTGAAGATGATGTGCTAGAGGAAGATCGTGAGCTGATTGCCTTCTTCAAGGCCTTTGAACTCGGTGAGAAGAAGAAGCCTGTAAATAAGTTTATCCTTCGAATGGAGTTCGATCGTGAGAAGATGTTTAACAAGAATATTACCATGGATGATGTGAACTTTGTACTTATGAATTCAGAGGCAGGCGATAAGGGCTCAAATGCGATTGAAACAATCTACAGTGATTTTAATAGTCCTCGCCTTGTTATGCGTATTCGTGTAGAGCCGATTGATGATAAGTCATCCGCTAGTCTTGATGATGTATCCTCAATGAAGAGGCTTCAAAATCGTCTGCTAAATGGAATCGTAGTACGGGGTGTCCCTTCAATCAAGGCAGTCACCTACAGAAAGATCAAGGACTTCAAGGAAAAGGATGGTGATAACTATAAGCCCATTGAAGAGTATGTACTGGATACGGATGGATCAAATATTCTTGAGGTGATTACGCATCCTATGGTGGATGCTTCAAGGATTTACACGACACATGTATACGATGTGCTTGATCTTCTAGGAGTTGAAGCCGCAAGGGCGATTCTTCTGACGGAAATCATGGGACTTTTCGAGGAAGTTGGTCTCAACTTCAGGCATCTGGGTCTTCTCTGCGATGTTATGACACGCAGCGGCCGCCTTATGTCAGTCGATCGCTATGGCATTAATAAGAATGATATTGGCCCCCTGGCGAAGGCATCCTTTGAGGAGACAGAGAAGATTCTGTTGAATGCGGCGCTCTTCAGTGAAGTGGATCCCGTAACAGGAGTAAGTGCGAATATTATGACAGGTCAGACGATTCGCGGTGGAACTGCCTTCTCACAGGTTATGCTAGATCAGGATGCGATGATGCGTCTTCAGGAGAATCTGCCGATTGATGAAGAAGATGAGGAAGAAGATGATGAGTTTGATGAAGAGGCGCTTGAGCGGCGTGTAGTGAGTGAAAGTGAACAGAATGAGGTATGTAATGACACTGTTCTTCGGGTCAATCAGGTCATGCCACGCACATCAGAGCTTCCTGTAGACTATCAGGAACTAGAGATGGAAATCAATGAAATCTAACGGCACTCAAAGCCAGGGCTCGTATTCAAAGTATGGAAATCGTTTCAGGATCTGCGGCCCCTGCGCCACCTATACCTCCTTGGCTACGTGTACGATGGATTTACACAGTTGGTACAGTGCCAACTATATCCTATAATCCATCATGGGAAGGATGGAGAGAAAAAGAACATACTGAAATCAATGAACTCAAGGATCAGATTGATGCTCTTGAATCGGATGGAACATGGGAACTTCGAAAAAAGTTGGCAAATCAATATGAACTTGTTCATACACATGAAGATCGGTATATGCCGATTTCACTTGCGATTGTAAAACCTCTTAGCCGATCCTATTTTAAGATGATTGAGATTCTATTTATTACACGTTTTTTTACAAGATATGCGAAGGTTCGTTCCTTTCGCACAGCGCATGTATGCGAAGGTCCTGGAGGATTTATCCAAGCCTTTACTGAACGATGTGAGCAGGAGCGAGTAAAGGTTGATTTATCACTAGCAATGTCACTTCGTCCTGTTCATGTACAGATTCCTGGCTGGAAACGCGCGATACCTTTTTTAAAGAAAAATCAACAGGTTCGTATTCTATATGGAGCGGATAATACGGGAGACATCTATAATCTAGACAATCAAGTTGAGTTTGCGGCAACATGTGGACCTCAGAAAGTTCATCTCTTTACAGCCGATGGTGGATTTGATTTTAAAATGGATTATGTTCGCCAAGAGCAATCTGTATTTCGCCTCGTAGTATCCTCATTTGCGATGGGATTTCAAACTCTTGCCCTAGGCGGTATGATTGTAATCAAAGTGTTCGATACCTTTGCGAATCCAACTATTGAACTCTTAGCTTTTGTATCAGGATATTTTAAGGAATGGACACTCTATAAACCTGCGATGAGTCGCCCATGTAACTCAGAACGCTATTATATTGGCATTGGATTTAAGGGAGTAACTCAAGATACACTTGATTTATTTACAGCACTCCAAAAAGATCTTTCTACACGTGATATCTCAAATCTAGAAAGCCTTTTTTCAGTCCATCTGCCTATGGTTGAACGGGTCGCTGAGTTTCAACAGGAGATTGAAGCGATTCAAGTTCAAACAATAAAGAAGGCATTAACACTTGATATAAAAGAATATGCACCTTTTTGGCGTGAATCCTATATACGAAGTGAAGAATGGTGTAAATATTTTACTGTAAAGTGGAGGAAGATTGTTGTTCAGACACCTGAGGTTTAACAAATGTATCAAATACACGCTGTCCCACAATGACGGATGCCTCATGCTGAGACAGTTGACCAGTACCCATGCGATCTAACATCGCAAGCATAGTTGTTAAACTCTGCTTATGATATCCGCCAGGACGGGTGACCATTTCAAACAACTTCTCATAATCACGCTTGAACTCAGGCAGAGCTGCCTCAATCTCTTCACGTGTTTTTCCCTCCTTCTGTAGACTCTCTGTGCGTGAAATGAGACTACGAACATAACTCGCGCGATCACGCGCAGTTTCAGGATCAATCGGAATCGCAGGCGGTTCTTCGGGTAGATTCGGTGGGCGCCCTTGACGTGGAGGTAGCCGAGACATCTAGTAAGAAAGATTCTCTTTCTTTAGTAGGAATAAACGCAATGTCTGAACCGGTCGCACCTTTACAAGCCTCCACCGCAGCAAGTTCACAGGATCCAAACTCCATCACAAATCTTTTGAAACAAAGTAATCAACAAAAAAAACAGGCAACTGCTGATACAGTTTATGATACAAAAGGCAGTTCTTATGAGCACTTTACAAATAAAGATGAGGCTCTATCGATTATCACATCCTTTTTAATCGCAGCCGGTATTCTCGCAGTCATTGGTGCATTTCTACCTAAGAAATCACGCTAATCAATAGAAAGAGGATGAGTGAAGAAAGTCTTATGCGGTTACGAGCGGCACTTATGAAATGGAAACGTGCGCATATGTTAAAGGGTCTTTCAGAAGATACATCGCCTGACCCTATTGAAAGTCGCCGTCAAACTGCGGAGACTCTATATACTAGCTTGATGAAACGTCTAGATCAAAAGGTTCAAGAAAATCAAGTCGGCGGCGGAACTGGAGAAGAGGTTGAGGAAATACTTAGTTCATTAGGTGATCCTAAAACATGGCTGCCCTCTCAGATTGAAGAGGTTCGCGCAGCCTTAGAAAGTGAGTTAGTCGAATATCCTTTTACATTTAATGAAGAGTTGATTTCTTCTTTTAAAGAAAACAATCTTCCCCCTTTCTAGTAGAATGCCTCTGTTTGGGTTTTTAAATAAAAGCCGTAAAGCGGCAAAATCCCAACGAAGAACTGTAAAGAAACGCTCAAGCGCCTGTCCGCCCGGCCAGGTAACGCGTTCAGAATATCAGCGCCGATACAAAACTGCCGTGCGTGAAAAGGGATATCTTGTTCGTCGCGGTGGAAAGACTGTCCGAGTCTTTCCAAAGAAGTTAAACTCTACCCACGTTAAGCAGGCATGTATTAAAGATCCTGGTCTACCTGCTTCTCTGGCACCCGGTGAACGGATTGGCCCCCTTAGACAAGGGGAGTTGAAGAAGTATGGATATGTCTACCGTCTGTCAGATGATGCGCGTCATGAATCTCTTAAAAAAGCGGTCGCTGCCTATGGTGCACTAGGCGTATATAGAAAGTTAGACGCTGTTGCGAAACTCTCTGTTCATAAGTTACCCAGTGCGAGTCGTATCTTCAAACGCGATCGTGAATGGATTAAGCGCACCTACGGAAAGGCTGGACACTTACATAAGTCGTAGGGGAGTGCGTTGTCCACTAAAGAATGGTATGCCACTTGAATAGGTAGAGGGATGCTGGTATTTCTCATTATTACAGCAATATTATTTTCAGGTTTTGTGCTAGTACTTCTAGGCAGTAGCACAAAAGAAATCGCTGATAACTGGCCGAAATATCGGTGTAGTCCATCTGTAATGCCATTTGCGGGATTCTATGGTCATGACACAGGTGAAAACTTCCAGTTTTGTATTAAAAATATATTTGAAGGGCAAGCTGATTCACTTCTAGGACCTTTCGGCGCAGTTTTGGCCACCTTTATTGGAACTCTTTCAACCCTTATTGAGTCTGCTAACTCCATGCGTATTCAGATGGCAACTCTTGTAGGTGGCGTATCGAATATTACATCGGATTTACAAGATCGTATTACCCAGGTTATGTTCCGTGTACAAATCACCGCAACTCGTATGAAAATGTTGATTGGGCGATTATTTGCGACCTTTTATTCAATGATCTACATGAGTATGTCAGGCATTACTGCGGTTACGAATATGGGTGATACATTTCTCTTCGGATTCCTGGATACTTTCTGTTTTCCGCCTGAAACACCGGTGAATATGATTGGCTATTCAGATCCGATTCCAATCTCGGCTGTGAAGATTGGTGATCGGTTCGAGGATACAGGTAGTGAGGTGACTGCGACCTTTTCCTTTTTATCCGATGGGCAAGAAATGGTCCGATTTCCCGATGGTGTGGAAGTCAGTACAAATCATTATGTAAACTATAATGGTACATGGATTCAAGCACGATACCACCCTAAGGCAAAGGCGATTGGACCTTGGACAGGTGGACTCGCACGCCCACTCATTTGTTTAAATACATCGGATCATACACTTTCGGTTGGAAAACAGATCTTCTTAGATTATGACGAAACAAAGGATGGAGATCAACTGACTATGAAAATGGTTGAAGAACAGATTAATCATTTAATAAATCAAGAGATATCTCCTGTTACAGACTATAGTCCTTCGATATCTGCGACTACGCACCTTCGCTTAGCAGATGGAACTACACAACCGGCCGCTGCGATCCAGCTAGGAACACGCCTTCCTACAGGAAAAGTGGTTGGATGTATACAAAAGCTAGTTACACATGCCTGTATTCATGGAGATGATTTAATCCATGATAGTACACTCTGTTGGAGTGACACTCGTTGGGTTCGCGCGGCCACTCTCTATCCTATACGTGAACTTGAAACTCCTCAAATCTTCTATTCCTTTATTGTCGCACCCAGTTCAACGATTGAACTCGCATCAGGACTTACTTTGCGCGATTATATTGAAATCTTAAGTCCGGACACGGAATCGGTCTACGCTCAAAAAATCGCAGAATCACCTTCGTATCCTACAACAGAGAGAGTGGAGGTCAAATGATTCTCTTTTTTATAACGACCTTTATCTTCTTATTTGGCCTTGGCTATCTATTTGCCACGGTTGATCGACAAGAAGTTATGGCACATTGGGATGAAAGACGGTGTGATCTTCCTGTCATGATTGTCGCAGGATATTATCAACCAAAGACAAGTACACAAAGTTCTACTGAGTTTGCGACAGACAACTTCACATTCTGTATGGATAACATGATTAAAGAAGTATTTGCCGTTGCGCTTGCTCCCTTTATCAACATGTTCAAATCCCAAATGGATGCGGCAGCGGTTGTACAAGAGATCCAGAACTCAATGCGTGGAATGATTGCAAAATTTCAGAATAAGTTTTCAGGCATTTTGGAGGGTGTTTTTAATCGGTATATGAGTATTGGATTTCATTTAAAACTCACCTACAAGCGATTTATGGATGCTATGAATCGTGTAGGAGCCATTGCGGTAAGTACACTCTTTATGGGGATTTCTATGGTAGTTGGACTTGATGCCGGTTATAACTTTATGATCAAGGTTGTCATGATTATTATGGGAATAATCATTGGAATGATTATTCTTTTATTTGTTGTGCTTATTCCCTTCTTTCCACTTATTTTCGGTGTACTCGCATCTGTTGCTACGATTGGCTTAGGCGCAGGTATGGGAGCTGCCTTTTGCTTCGCAGCAAATACTCCAGTTGTTCGAAAAGACGGAACAACCGTTCCACTTCATAAACTTGTCGTTGGTGATTATTTATACGATGGAAGTCGCGTGGATGGCATTGTTCATTTTACTGGAAAGG
>Ga0209829_10000898_pt1 | contig 25575 bp, 21 predicted proteins | sample C_140205_EF_Meta_FD_187311 | JGI IMG/M metagenome (GOLD analysis project Ga0209829, IMG submission 187311) | Freshwater microbial communities from Lake Croche, Canada to study carbon cycling - C_140205_EF_MetaG (SPAdes) (version 2) | ecosystem: Environmental > Aquatic > Freshwater > Lake... | reverse complement strand
GGACATCGTCAAGCTCTTATCCCCCAAACCCCCAAGTGTCAAAAACACTTGGGGGTTTGTCTTTATGCCGTCGCTTTATACGCGACTGACCCTTTGCAGTGACAAAGTGGTTAGCAAAGTGATGACGCTCAGAGGGCAACCCCTTAGGGGAAACCATTGAAAACGACTGAAACTTAGCCCATTATTAATGGTCTCAGGTAAGATGAAATTAACTTGCATCTGCATTACGGAGATTTAATCATGTTCGAACCTTCGCCTCCCACAACCCCTACCACGCCTACTCCAGCCAGCGCAATTGACCTCAAAACCCTGACGCATATCGCCTATGGACTGTTTGCCATCGGAATCCTGTCGATGGGTGTGTTTGGCGCGGCCGCGGTAGCAGCGGTAATTTTATTATTTGTTAAAAGAGCTGATGCGGCAGGTACGGTTTATGCGCTGCACTTTGACTGGCTGCTACACACTTTTTGGTGGGGCGCTCTTTGGTTCGCCGTCAGCGCGCTTGCAACCCTGGTGTACATCGGCTGGGCTGGGGTCGCAGCCACTGGCATTTGGGTGATTTATCGTTTAATCAAAGGTTGGCTTGCACTCTATGAGTTACGTACCGTAATCTAAACGCACTGCGGCAATACCCGCACAAACAAATTCCTTATTTACAAAGCAATCTGAACGAACTCATCGTTTAGCCAAATAAAAAAGGGAAAAGACACGTGAGTATCTTCTCCCCTTTTTACCAACTTATGCCCAAGGGCAATAAGACCGGTTTACTTCAAGTGACCACTGATAATCTTGGTCAATTCAAACATTGAGACTTGGTTTTTACCGAACAAAGGCTTGAGCTTGTCATCAGCATTGATGTTGCGACGATTTTTTGCATCTTGCAGGTCATGCTTTTTGATGTATATCCAAATCTTTTTGGTCACTTCTGTACGTGGTACAGGTGCTGCACCGATCACGGCAGCCAACAACGCACTAGGTGTCATCGGCTTCATGAAAGCAGCATTGGGCGTACGTGCAACTTTCTTTGCGGCAACTTTTTTAGCGGGCGCTTTTTTTGCAACAACTTTTGTTGCTACAACTTTCTTGGCAGGTGCAGCCTTTTTTGCGGCAACTTTCTTGACTGCAACTTTCTTTGCGGCAGGTTTAGCGGCTACTTTTTTAACTGCTACTTTTTGAGCGGCAGGTTTCGCAGCAGCGGCTTTCTTTGCAGCAGGCTTTTTGGCGGTGGCCATGTGATTTCTCCTAGAGAGATAGATTAATGTGCACAACGAGCGCAGCATACCGTGTATGCGGCGAATAGACAAAGAATTTTGCGGTTTCCGCTATAGAAACACTATAAATGTCGCAAATTTGCTCTAGGGGTAAACTATTTCATCTCACTACAGCTAGCTCGGACTCAAACATGTACCCACGATCCCCACTCGCTTCTATACAAAAATTTCATCAAGAACTGACTCTGTTGCGAAGGGATTTGCACGCTAATCCAGAGCTTGGGTTTCAAGAAATTCGGACTGCAAGTATTGTCGCAGGGGCACTTGAAGCGCTTGGGGTTGAGGTACACCGCGGGGTTGGCCGAACGGGTGTAGTCGGTGTCATCCGTGGGCAACGACATGATTCGGGTCGCTCAATCGGGCTTCGAGCTGATATGGATGCCTTGCCGATCAAAGAAGAGGGCGCCGCGCAGTACTGCTCAACCGTGCCCGGTTTAATGCATGCGTGCGGCCATGATGGCCATACCGCCATCTTGCTGGGAACTGCCAAATATCTTGCACAGACTCGCCAATTCGATGGAACAGCAATACTCATTTTTCAGCCAGCTGAAGAGGGTTTAGGAGGCGCTAAGGCAATGCTCGACGATGGGCTCTTTGAGCGATTTCCTTGCGACTCAATTTACGCATTACACAATTGGCCCGGACTGCCAGCAGGCACAATTGGGATTAATCCAGGGCCCATGATGGCCGCGTCAGACCGTTGGGAGGTCACGATCGAAGGGCGCGGAGGGCACGGTGCGCACCCCTACCAAACCATCGATCCGATTGTTGTTGCTGCACATGTTGTCACCGCGTTACAGACGATCGTCTCACGTAACGTGCATCCCGTTGAGGCCGCGGTGATTTCGTTGGGGCACATCCAAGCAGGCAGCCCTCATGCGCCGAGTGTGATTCCTGGTAGAGCATTGCTGGTCGGTACCGTCAGAACCTTTAGCGATACCGTGCAACAGCTTGTCGAGTCGCGAATGCGTGCGGTGATCAGTTCGGTGGCGCTTGCCTTTGGAGCGACCGCCGAACTCAAATACCATCGCTCTTACCCTGCCACAATCAACTCAGCAGCGCAGGCTAATTTCGTTGCTGATGTTGCCACAGACTTGTTTGGGGCTGAGCAAGTTGTTCGCGACTTAATCCCGTCCATGGGCTCTGAGGATTTTTCGTATATGTTGCAAAAAAGGCCGGGTGCGTATTTTCGGTTGGGCCAGGGCGGCGCCGACCAAGGACGGTTTTTGCATAACGCGAACTTTGACTTTAACGATGCGGTCATACCGGTGGGCTCTGCGATGTTTGCAGCCCTTGTTGAACGCAGTATGCCACTCGAAAACTAACCATGGCTCAAGACACACTCACCCTTACACGGCCAGACGACTGGCACATCCATTTGCGCGACGGCGAGGCCATGCAGGCTATCGTAGGTCACACGGCAAGACAATTTGCACGAGCAGTCGTCATGCCCAATTTAAAGCCGCCTGTGACCACTGTAGCGCTTGCGCAAGCGTATCGCAGCAGAATCGAACAGGCGCTCGATGCCTGCGCAATTCCGAAGACCAGCTTTACTGCGCTTATGACCTTGTATCTCACTGACAACACTGAGCCTGATGAAATTGCTCGTGCCCACGCAACTGACGACATTGTCGCCGTCAAGCTCTATCCCGCCGGAGCCACCACCAATTCAGATGCGGGGGTGACCGATTTGCTGGCTAAGTGCGCAAAGGTGTTAGAGATGATGCAACGGGTGGGCATGCCGCTGTTGCTGCATGGCGAAGTCACTGACCCAGAGGTTGATGTGTTTGACCGCGAGGCGTTATTTATCGATCGAGTCATGATCCCGTTGCGCAAAAGTTTTCCAGAGCTGAAGGTGGTGTTTGAACATCTTACGACCAAAGAGGGGGTCGATTATGTGCGTGACGCGGCTGGACCGATCGCCGCGACCATCACTGCTCAGCACATGCTCTATAACCGCAATGAAATTTTTAAAGGCGGTATCAGGCCGCATTTTTACTGCCTGCCGATCTTAAAGCGCGAAGTGCACCGCCAAGCCTTGGTTGAAGCTGCAACAAGCGATAGCCCTCGATTTTTTTTGGGTAGCGATAGTGCACCACACGCTAAAGGCTTAAAAGAAAACGCCTGCGGCTGCGCCGGTTGTTATACCGCCGTACATGCGCTTGAGCTCTACGCCACTGCGTTTGAGCGAGCGAATAAAATCGAGCGTCTGGAAGCTTTTGCCAGCTTCAGGGGCCCTGATTTTTATGGCTTGCCGCGCAACGAGGGTGTCGTCACGCTAAAGCGTGAGCCTTACACGGTGCCCCTAGAAGTGCCTTACGGCACCGAGACCTTGGTACCCCTTGCGGCTGGTGAAATTCTGCCCTGGAAAATGATTTAGGGCAGACCGGAAGGTTGCATAGACCTATTGCTTGCGGGCCTCGAGAGCTTCCCAGCGTTCAAAACGCTGTACAAGTAGCGTATCAAGCTCGCGCATCCGTGCTTGAATCGTTGCAAGCTTGGCTGAATCGTTTGTGTACAACTCGCTGTTACCAAGCGCAGCAACTAACTGTGCCTGCTCTTGCTCGATAGCGTTAATTTCAGCCGGTAGCTGCTCAAGCTCTTTGGTTTCCCAAGGCGTCATTTTTGCGCCACGTACTTTACTAGCGCCCTTTGCCAGCAGGGCAGAACCAGTCGGTTGCGCAGCTGTGCGATTTACGCTGGTCGTTTGACTATTAGGTGCAGCGCGAGCAGGCGCCTCAGTTGCCGCTGGCTTGTCAGGCGAAGCTTTTTTGGGCACCGCCGCTGAGGTCAGCTTTTCAAGTGCAGAAGCTTTTTTTGGCTTCGTGCGCTGGCGCTCCCAATCACCAAAGCCGCCTACGTAATCCTTCCAGCCACCCTCGCCTTCGCTCGCAATAGTTTGGGTGACGACATTATCCAAAAAGGTTCGGTCATGGCTGACGAGCAACACTGTACCGGGATAGTCTTGCAGTAACTCTTCAAGTAGCTCGAGTGTCTCGATATCTAGATCGTTGGTGGGCTCGTCGAGGACCAAGATATTGGCTGGACGTGCAAATAAGCGAGCTAGCAACAGGCGCGCGCGCTCGCCGCCTGACAGACTCTTGACGGGAGATTGTGCACGCGCGGGCGCGAACAAAAAGTCACCGAGGTAACTCATCACGTGCTTGCGGTTACCGCCAATTTCAATCCACTCGCTTCCTGGGTTGATGACGTCGGCCAACGTGGCGTTTTCATCTAGCTGGCTACGCATCTGATCAAAATATGCCACGCTTAAGTTGGTGCCCAGTTTGATGGTGCCCGAATCGGCTTGCAGCGTGCCTAAAATCAATTTGAGCAGCGTTGACTTACCGGCACCATTTGGACCAATGATGCCGATGCGATCGCCACGCATGATAATCGTCGAATAGTCTTTAACGACGCAATGATCACCAAACGATTTGTGCACGTGCTCGAGTTCAGCGACCAGTTTGCCTGAGCGTTGTCCTGCATCAACTGCGAGCTGCACGTTGCCTTGACGCTCGCGTCTTGCGACGCGTTCAACCCGTAATTGCTCAAGTCTTCTGACACGACCCTCGTTACGGGTGCGTCTTGCTTCAACCCCTTTACGAATCCAAATTTCTTCTTGAGCCAGCATCTTGTCAAAGCGCGCGTTCTCAAGGCGCTGAGACTCAAGCCATTGCGCCTTGCGCACTTGCCAATCAGAAAAATTACCCGGAAAGCTCAACAACTTGCCACGATCGAGCTCAACGATGCGCGTCGCGACCGAATCCAAAAAGCGTCGATCGTGGGTAATGATGATCGCGCTGCCTGGCCACTGCTTCAGGGTCGTTTCAAGCCAATTGATGCCGTCCAGATCGAGGTGGTTGGTGGGCTCATCAAGCAGCAGTAACGTAGGTTGATTGGCCATGGCGCTAATTAACGCGACACGCTTGCGCATGCCACCCGAAAGCGTCCCGACCAAGGCTTCAGGAGGCAGACCGAGTCGGTCGATCAGGGCGAGTACGCGTGGACCACGCTGCCAGTCTTCGTTGTCTGGATCATATTCGCCCATGACAGTTTGTTCGATGGTTAAGGTCTCGTCAAGAATCGGCTCTTGTTCAACGGTTGCCACGCGGACGTGACCAGCGGTCGTAATCGCACCGTCGTCAGGCTGCGTTCGGCCATCAAGCAAGCGGAGTAAAGACGATTTGCCAGCTCCATTTCGACCAATCAGACCAATTCTTTCATCTGACTGAATGGTGAGGTCTGCGCGGTCAAGCAAGGGATGGTGACCATATGCGAGTTGCACGGCACTGAGAGTGATTAAAGCAATAGACATGTTGGGGGCTGTATGCACGCTAAGCGCGCGGTAGATTCATCAGACCGCTATTGTCGCAGGACAAGGGATTTACTGTTTGTTGATACCCAGAGCCTTTAAGGGATTGGGTCGTACAATAGTGCGGCAAGGCAGGCTGGGCAATCGCGGTGCTTTCGGGCAGCGAGGAAGGTCCGGACTCCACAGGGCAGGATAACGGTTAACGACCGTCCGGTCAGGTGCTCGCGCAAGCGAGTACAGGGCTGAGGACTAGGGCCACAGAGACGAGTCTGCATTGGGGGTGTGCTTTTGGGCACACTCTGTCACGGTGTTGCCGTGATGATGGATCTGCTCGTCAGCTCCGACAATGCAGGGTGAAACGCGGCAACCTCTATCCGGAGCAACACCAAATAGGCATGCGTGTGAACTTGTATCACGACGGGCGGCTCGCTCAAGTATGCGGGTAGGTGGCTAGAGCATGCCAGCAATGGCACGCCAAGAGGAATGATTGCCAGCCTAAGCAATTAGGCTTACAGAATCCGGCCTATAGGTCTGTCTTGCACTTTTTACCTAACACCCCCCAAATCTCATCCAAAATTGTGCAAATATTTATTTAGCACTTAGGACAATCCCTTGTCGTTCGTTTAACAATTAACTTTTAGTTGCTTGTGCAATGCTTTGATTTATTTGAGTATTAGTCTTTCAGATAAATTTCGAATAATTCGCTAACCCCTTGTTCCCATTGAAAAAAAACTTAATTTACGCTTGACCGAGCGAAACCATTCGCTTAAAGTGGTGAAAAGTAGGTTTTTGTGTATTTAAGTGGGGTAAAAGGGTGTTTCAAGGCAGCAGTGCTCTCACGCTTGATGCGAAGGGTCGGATTAATGTTCCGAGCCGGCATCGCGACGCTCTGGTTGAGCAGGCGAAGGGCTGCCTCACGCTGACTCGGCACCCGGATGGATGTCTGCTGGTGTATCCGCGACCCGAATGGGAGGCTAAGCGTGAACAAATTGCCGCCTTCCCGATGTCAGCGCGCGCATTACAGCGCTTACTTTTAGGCAACGCTCAAGACGTAGAGATTGACGGCTCGGGCCGCATACTTGTGGCGCCTGAGTTGCGTACGGCCGCAGGATTCACCCGTGATGTGATGTTGCTAGGTATGGGTGCGCACTTTGAGTTGTGGGATGCTGCGGCATTAGCGCGCCGCGAGGCCGCTGATTTATCGCAAGGCATGGGTGATGTTCTAAACCAGTTTTCGTTTTAAGCCGTGACAGAGTTTGCCCACCGGCCCGTGTTGCTCGAGCCGACTGTCGAGGCCTTGGTGTTGACAGATTATGGCAAGAGAGACGTGCTGTCTGAAGACCGCGACGCTGAACAGGCCCGGCGATTGTCGGGCGTGTATGTCGATGCGACGTTTGGCCGAGGTGGTCATTCAAAAGCACTGTTGTCCAGGCTAAGTGCTGATGCTCGGCTGGTGGTGTTTGATAAAGATCCTCAAGCGATTGAGGTTGCAAGAGAGTTAGCGCGAATAGATCGCCGAGTCTTGGTGATTCACGAAGCGTTCAGTGAGATGCCCGAGGCCTTAGCGGCCCTGGGAATTGAAGCGATTGATGGTGTGATGTTGGATCTGGGGGTTTCGTCACCGCAGATCGATGATGCAGGGCGTGGATTTTCGTTCATGCGGGATGGCCCGCTTGATATGAGGATGGACACCACGCGAGGAGAGACAGCTGCGCAGTGGTTGGCGCAGGCCAGTATTGAAGAGATGCGGGAGGTCATAGTTAGATATGGCGAAGAACGGTTTGCTTTTCAGATTGCAAAGGCGATTGATGCTCGCCGCGCAGAACGTCCGATCAACACCACGCTCGAGCTCGCCGAGCTCGTGTCAAGTGTCGTCCGTACGCGCGAAAAGGGTCAACACCCGGCTACACGCACCTTTCAGGCTTTACGGATTTACCTCAATCGTGAACTCGAAGAACTCGAGAGCGCCCTCCAGGCAGCTCTGAATTTATTAAAAACAGGCGGACGTATGGCCGTGATTAGCTTCCACTCGTTGGAAGATCGCGTTGTCAAGCAGTTCATCACCGCAGCTTCTAAACCTGAAGCCGCGTATGCCCGCCTCCCTCTGCGTGAAAGCGAAATGCCTCAACCTGTATTGTTGGCGCTGTCTCGTGTGCTGCCAACGTATAGCGAAACGTCGGACAACACGCGTTCACGCTCGGCTGTGTTGCGCGTTGCAGAGCGTACGTCAACCGCCTTGGGTGCGCTAGGCGCTGCTGCTTATTCGCCTGCACCCAAGCGTGTGCTCAAACGCGGCAAAAAAGGGGCGCATTGATGGGGCGTCTGTGTTTTTTGGTGGCTAGCGTGTTAATGATCTCGGCGATATCGCTGGTGACCGCCCGCTATCAGGCGAGACAGCTCTATGTTGAGCTCGACCGCTCAAAAACACAGGCGCTTAATTTTGATATTGAATGGCGACAGTTGCAGCTTGATCGCGCAGAGCAAGCACGTAATGCAAACGTCGACAAACTTGCCCGCGAACAATTAAAAATGACTTCGATTGTGCCCGAGCGCACAATTTATATCAATCAGTCTGCATCAAGCCTGACCCCGCGAGGCGAAAAATGAAGCGGCTGCCATTTTTTGATAACCCAGTGCTACGCGTACATTACCCGCTATGGCGCGGTCGCTTAGTGCTCAGCTTGTTGGGCCTGGCGTTCTTGGTTTTAGCCTTGCGCGCGCTGTATTTGCAGGGCATCACGACTGAGTTTTTGCAACAGCGCGGCGAGCGAATCTATGAAAGCACGCTGATCTTACATGCAAGTCGAGGCAAAATTCTTGACCGTAACGGTGTTGTGCTCGCTGCGAGCGTGCCTGCGAGATCGATCGCGATTCGCCCTAAAGAGACTAAAGAGGCTCCTGTAAAAAAACTGCAGCAACTTGCTGAGTTTCTCGAACTGTCACCCGAAGAGTTGCGTAAAAAGCTGTCTGACGAAAAACCCTTCGTGTACTTGAAGCGTCAGGTGCCACTTGAGATCGCACAAAAAATAACTGACCTACGCATTCCTGGTTTGATCCAACAACCGGATAACCGGCGCCTGTACCCTGAAAGCGAAGTGATGGCCAACGTCGTTGGCTTCAATAATTTAGAGGATCGGGGTCAAGAGGGCGTTGAGTATTTGTTTAACGAACAACTTTCAGGTCAGGCAGGTAGCCGTCGAATTATGCGAGACCGACTCGGCCGTACCATTGAAGGTATTGGTGATGTTGATTTTCCGGTCGATGGCGACGATATAAAGTTATCACTTGATACCCGGATTCAATATCAGGTTTACCGTGCCTTGCAAGACGCGATGGTGACAAACAAGGCGAAGGGCGCAGCAGCGGTGGTAATCGATGTTAAGACGGGTGAGATCCTGGCGTTAGGCAATATGCCAACCTACGACCCGAACAACCGCGAATCGTTTCGAGGCGCTAATCTGCGCAATCAGGCGCTCACCGATACGTTCGAACCTGGTTCGATTATGAAGCCCTTTACCGTTGGTCTGGCACTTGACCTCAAGCGCATCACGCCGGCCACTCTCTTCAATACCGGTAACGGTAAGTTTAGTTATCAGGGTGCAACAATCAGCGATGTGAGTGCGAATGGCACCCTTGACCCGGCTGGCGTGTTGTTAAAGTCAAGCAATATCGGGATGACATTAATTTCAGAAAAGCTTCAGGCGCGTGAGATGTGGACCCGGTTTAACGAACTCGGGCTCGGGCAAATTCCGCAGACGGGGTTTCCGGGTGCGGCAGCGGGGCGACTGAGGCCGCATGAGCGTTGGCGTCTGATTGAAAAAGCGACTATGTCATACGGATACGGGTTGTCCGTGTCGCTTTTACAAGTAGCCCGCGCCTACACGGTGTTTGCTCGTGAAGGCGATATGGTTGGCTTGTCGCTGGTCAAGCGAGAAGGTCAGCCCGCCACCACGCAGGTTTACCCACCCGAGGTCGCTCAAAAAATTCGCGTGTGGCTTGAAGCTGCGGCCGGACCAGAGGGCGCGAAAGCAGCACAAGTACAGGGCTATCGCGTCGCAGGCAAAAGCGGCACCGCACGTAAGATCGTGGATGGCAAATACAGCACAAGCCGCTATCGTGGTTCGTTTGTAGGTTTTGCTCCGGTGTCGAACCCGCGCATCGTCGTTGCAGTCACCATTGATGAGCCTCAAGCCGGTGTGTATTACGGCGGCAAGATTGCTGCTCCGGTATTTGCAGCAATTGTTGGCGGTACCTTGCGCACAATGAATGTGCAACCCGATACAGCGTTCGAGTCAGCCGTTGTGGCAGTTGGCGGAGGCTCTAGATGATGCGCTCAGTCCTGCTCGATTCGCGTCTCTCAACACAGAACCTGATTGCGCTCGTGCGCGGCAAAATCGAGTGCGGTGCACATTTGCAGTCAGATTCGCGGGCCGTGCACGTGGGCGACGTGTTTGTGGCGTGCCCAGGCTTGAGTGGCGATGGTCGGCATTTCATGGCCGAGGCGATCAAGCTTGGGGCTAGTGCAGTTCTCATGCACGTTGACTCAGCTGCGCAATGGCAGACGACTGATGCCGACGTGCCAGTATTTGGGCTGCCTGACTTGAATGAACGGCTTGGCGCACTTGCTGATCTTTGGTACGACCAACCTTCTGCACATATGAAGGTCATGGCGGTAACCGGAACTAACGGCAAAACGAGTTGTGTGCAGTGGCTGACGGATGCATTACAGTCAGCGGGTTGCGCAGCCGGCGCACTTGGCACCCTAGGCTTGCGGTTTCCGGATGGATCAGTACGTGCGGGTGCGCTCACAACGCCCGATGTCATTTCGGTGCACCGTAGCTTGGCTGCGTTGCGCGAGGCGGGTGCGCAATATGTCTCGCTTGAGGCGTCGTCAATTGGCTTAGAGCAAGGCCGGCTTGCCGGAGTACGAATTTTTGCGGCTGGGTTCACGAATCTTTCGCGCGATCATCTAGACTATCACCACACGATGGAAGCGTATGCGGCTGCCAAGGCGCTCTTGTTTGCTTGGCCGGGGTTGCAGGCTGGGGTGTTGAATGCAGATGATGCATTGACTGCGCGCTTAGTTTCTGAAGCAACCTGCCCGATCACGACCTATAGCCTTGATGACCTAACAGACTCTGGCGCCGTCGCGCTTCGGGCAGAGCTTTTGGCCGATACTCTAAGCGCTGGACATTGGGCCTTGCATGCTGACGATAAACGGGTCGCGATTCACGCAAACGTATTTGGTCGGCACAATATTTCAAATCTGTTGTGCGTTGCGGGTTTACTCAAGGCGCTCGACTGGTCTTTGGCGGATATCGCCTCTAGTTTCGCTAAACTCGCGCCGGTTGCCGGTAGGCTCCAAATCGTCGAGCCTCTTTTAACTGACCATGCCGTACCCACCGTCTTGGTTGACTATGCCCACACCCCCGATGCGCTTGCACGCGCCTTAGAGGTGGCACGTGAGTTGGCGCAGACGCGTCGTGCAAATGTTTGGTGTGTCTTTGGCTGCGGAGGAAATCGCGATGCCGGGAAACGTCCGTTGATGGGTGAAGTTGCACAGCGTTTGGCCGATCGATTGATTGTGACAAGCGACAATCCGCGCGATGAAAAACCGCTGGTAATTATTGATCAGATCATTGCTGGATTCTCTGGTTCGAGCACTGAAGTCAAAATTGAGCCAGACCGTGCGCAGGCAATTTTGGCGGCAGTTTTAGGGGCTGCCCCAAATGATGTCGTCCTGATTGCAGGCAAAGGTCACGAAACCTATCAAGAGGTTACCGGTCGGCGTGTGTTCTTCGATGATCGACAATGGGCTCAGGCAGCGTTTTTACTTAAACAGTGCCGTGTCATTCAAACCGATTCGCGGCGCCTTGAACAGGGCTCAATATTTTTAGCGCTCAGGGGGGATCACTTTGATGGTCATGACTACCTTGAACACATACAAAGGGTTGGGGCCTGCGCCGCGATTGTCGATACACTGCGGCCCGTGTCTGGCCTAGCACAAGTAGCCCTGGGCGACACCCGCGCAGCTTTGCTGCAACTTGGCCGCGCCTGGCGCAAGCAGTTTGCCATTCCAATGATTGCCGTCACCGGCAGTAACGGTAAGACTACCACCAAAGAAATGATTTCTTCTATTCTGGCCTCATGGGTGGGTGAAGCGCATCGCTTGGCGACCGTCGGTAATCTCAATAACGAGCTAGGAGTCCCACTAACCTTGTTACGACTGCGTGCTGAGCATCAAGCTGCAGTAGTTGAGTTGGGTATGAATCATCCAGGTGAAATCGCCATCCTCGCTCAGGTCACCGCGCCAACAGTGGCCTTAGTCAATAACGCGCAGCGTGAGCATCAAGAGTTCATGGTCAACGTTGAGGCGGTCGCGCGTGAAAACGCTGCCGTCTATGCCTCCTTGATGCCCGAGGGGATCAAAGTATTTCCAAGTGTTGATACGTTTTCTCAACTGTGGCTTGAGCTTGCGAGCGAGCACGCTAGTCTGCGCTTTGGTGTGAATTCGCAAGCTGAGGTCTGGGCTAGCCATATCCAAACCGATGTCCTGGGCACAAGTTTTATTGTCCATACGCCGGCAGGCGAGGGTCGGGTGACGCTGTCCGTACCGGGTATGCACAATGTGCTGAATGCTTTAGCAGCAACGACCTGCGCAGTGGCGGCAGGTGTACCGATTCCGGCAATTGAGCGAGGCCTCGCTGCATTTCACGCCGTTTCAGGTCGGATGCAGCCGCACCGCCTCCCTAATGGCGTGATGCTGATCGATGACTCCTACAACGCCAATCCTGACTCGGTGCGGGCGGCGATCGATGTGCTTGCGTCCTTGCCCGTGCCGCGCGTGCTGGTGCTAGGCGATATGGGCGAGGTTGGTGACAACGGGCCGGCGATGCATGCAGAGGTTGGAGCGTACGCACGTGAGTGTGGCATTGAACATTTGTTGACGCTCGGGCAGGCAACGCAATTGTCCGCGACCGCGTTTGGAGCGCAGGCGGTTATATGCGAAACACCTGAACACGCAAGCGAGTGGATTGCACAACACCTTGTAAAAAGTATCTTAATCAAAGGGTCGCGATTTATGCGCATGGAAAAAATTGTGCGCGTCTGCCTAGAGCAGTTTGAGGCAACTGACAAAGATGTGGTGAAACATGCTGTTTGAACTTTTCGGTTGGTTGGCAGACAACTACGCGCGTGGATTTTCAGTTTTTGAATACATCACCCTGCGCGCCGTGTTGGCGTGTGCAACGTCTCTTATGATCGGCTTGGTGGCCGGACCAAGTGTCATCCGTAAGCTCACAGCACTCAAAATAGGCCAGACTGTTCGCAGCTATGGGCCTGAAACACATTTGGTCAAAACGGGTACGCCAACGATGGGCGGCGCGTTGATTTTAATTTCGATTGCCGTCAGTACTCTTTTATGGGCTGACTTGCGTAACCGCTACGTATGGGTGGTGTTACTGGTGACGCTTGGCTTTGGCTTGGTGGGCTGGGTGGACGACTATCGCAAAGTGGTCTATCGCGATCCTGAGGGGATGCCTGCACGCCAGAAATTCTTTTGGCAGGCCTTAATCGGCGCAGCAGCGTCGCTCTATTTGATGTTTGCGATCACGGCGCCCAGCTCTGCGAGTCTGTGGTCTGTGGCGTCAGATTGGGTGACTAGCGGTTTCACCGTCACGCTGCCCCCGCGCGCTGACCTCATCGTGCCATTTTTCAAAACTTTTAGTTACCCACTTGGTGCTTTGGGCTTTGTGGCGGTGAGTTGGTGCGTGATTGTCGGTACAAGTAACGCGGTCAACCTGACCGATGGACTCGATGGTTTAGCGATTATGCCAACTGTCATGGTTGGCTCAGCCTTAGGCGTTTTTGCCTACGTGGTCGGACGCGTCGATTATTCACGTTATTTGTTGTTTCCATATGTGCCGGGCGCGGGCGAGTTGATGGTGTTGTGCGCAGCGCTAGCAGGTGCTGGCTTAGCCTTTTTGTGGTTTAACGCGTATCCCGCACAGGTGTTTATGGGCGATGTCGGCGCCTTGGCGCTTGGCGGCATGCTGGGCACGATTGCGATCATCGTGCGCCAAGAAATCGTATTGTTCATTATGGGTGGTGTCTTCGTCATCGAAACACTGTCAGTGATGTTGCAGGTGTCCTGGTTTAAATATACACGTTACCGCTATGGCAAGGGACAGCGTATTTTAAAGATGGCGCCCCTGCACCATCATTTTGAAGTCGGCGGCTGGAAAGAAACACAAGTTGTGGTGCGGTTTTGGATCATCAGCATGATGCTGGTGTTGATTGGTTTGGCTTCACTAAAGATTCGATGAACGAAACAGTTTTACCCTCTGCACTGCCTTCGCTAGTCCTGATCGTTGGGCTCGGTGAGACGGGTGTTGCCGCAGCGCGCTGGTGTGTGCGCAACGGTGCCGCCGTGCGAGTGGCCGATACGCGTCTGACCCCAGCGGGACTTGAGGCGTTGACCCGGTCAGTAGAAGTCACGGCGCTAGACTTGCATCTGGGGTGCGATGTGTTCGACGCTTCGCTGCTCAAGGGGGTAGGTGCACTGGTGTTGAGTCCTGGTCTGGCGCCCGGCCTGTCGCCGGTCAAAGAGCTGCTTGAGCAGGCTCAGGCAGCTGGCATTGAAGTGATTGGCGAAATTGAATTGTTTGCACGCGCCTTGCAGCAACTGCTGGTTACGCAGCAATATGCACCGCGCGTGTTGGGTGTGACGGGTACAAACGGCAAAACGACGGTGACAGCACTGACTCGCCATATGTTGGCCGCTGCGGGTATTCGTGTGCGCGCTGCTGGCAATATCAGCCCGGCGGCGCTTGACTCGTTAATCGATGCCTTGGATACAAACACGCTGCCCGAGGTGTGGGTACTTGAGTTGTCGAGTTTTCAACTCGAAACAACCCGCAGTTTGCGGTTGACTGCAGCTGTTGTGCTCAACATCACGCAAGATCACCTTGATTGGCACGGCAATATGCAGGCATACGCGCAGGCAAAAGCGCGCATTTACGACATGACAGATTTGCTGTTGGTAAATCGCGATGATGCAGCGGTAATGGCCATGTGTGAATCACTTTCGGCCATAAACGTTCGAAGTTTTGGTCGCGATGCGCCAATGTTGACGGGTGATGTTGGGTTTGAAAGCAGTCACGATGTGTGTTGGCTTACGATTTCAGAGGCAACCGAGTTTGAGGACGATTTGCCAGCGCCCGTGAGGCGTAAAAAAAATGCGCCACCTCCTGAGCGTGCCTCTGGCCGTTTGGTGCGCTTAATGCCGATGGATGCTTTGGGATTGCATGGTCTTCATAACGCGCTCAATACGCAAGTAGCGCTGGTACTGGCTCGAACGGTCGGCGCTGGTTTGGGTGCCATTCTTCGTGCCGCGAGCGACTATGTCGGCGAACCACACCGGATGGAATTTGTTCGCAGCGTGCGCGGAGTCGATTTCTTTAACGACAGCAAAGGTACCAACGTCGGGGCGACGGTGGCTGGATTAGAGGGGTTAGGACGACGTTCAGTGTTGATTGCTGGCGGCGCTGGAAAAGGTCAGGATTTTTCACCTTTGGTTTCAGTCGTGGCACGGCATGTACGCGCGGTCATCCTGATCGGACAAGATGGGCGTTTGCTGTTTGATACGCTCGCCCCTACCCAAGTCCCATGCCTGCTTGCAGAAACCTTGCCCCAGGCAGTTGAGCTCGCTTTTGCTCAGGCCCAAGAGGGTGACGCGGTGGTGCTCTCACCCGCCTGCGCCAGTTTAGATATGTTTCGTAACTACGGGCACCGCGGTCGGGTCTTTGTGGACGCTGCGCATGAACTTGCGCTCAGCCAAGGAGAGGTGGCATGAGCCTCTTTGCTGACTTAACCAACAGTGTGAACGCAGTACGCCCAACCCGCACTACCATGCGTAATTACGATCTGCCGCTCGTGATCGCGACGAGTTTGTTAGTCGCTATCGGTATTTTGATGGTGTATTCAGCGGCAATCGCCCTGGCAGATGGGCCACGCTTCTCAAATTACGGGCGTTATTACTTCGTCTTGCGTCAAACTTTGTATGTCGGTGCAGGTCTGTTTGCTGCTGCTTTCGTCTTGACGGTGCCGATTGAGTCGTGGCAACGAGCAACGGTCTGGATCTTTATTTTCACAATACTACTTTTGGTGGCGGTATTGATCCCAGGGATCGGGCGGCGTGTCAATGGTGCCATGAGGTGGCTGCCCGTTGGGCCCGTGACTTTTCAGCCCTCTGAGTTGATGAAGCTTGCCGCGTTGCTATTCACGGCGGACTACACCATCCGCAAGCAAGATCAAATGCACAGTACGTTACGTGGCTTTTTGCCAATCGCGGTAGCGTTGGCATTAGTGGCAGGGCTGTTGCTTAAAGAGCCTGATTTAGGTGCGGTGATCGTGGTGGTCGCGATTTCAATGGGGATCTTATTTTTAGGTGGGATCAACGCGCACATATTTTCAGGGATTGCAATGCTCTTGACCTCTGGCTTTGCGTTGGCGATCTATCTTTCGCCCTTCAGAACGCGGCGTATTTTCGCCTACTTAGACCCTTGGAATCCAGAAAATGTGCTGAAAGATTCTTATCAGCTCTCTCACTCATTGGTGGCAATTGGCCGGGGACAATGGACCGGCGTCGGTCTTGGTGGAAGTGTCGAAAAATTGCACTATTTGCCTGAAGCGCACACCGATTTCATCATGGCTGTGATTGGTGAAGAGCTGGGGTTTATCGGTATTCTGTTGATGATTGCCTTGTTTGGCGTCTTGGTGCATCGTTGTATCGAAATCGGGCGTCAAGCGATTGCGATGGAGCGCCCCTTCGGGGGGCTCGTATCGCAAGGCGTTGGAATCTGGTTTGGTGTTCAGTCTTTCATCAATATTGGCGTTTGCCTGGGCTTGCTCCCTACCAAGGGTTTGACCTTGCCGTTGGTCAGTTATGGCGGCACTGGCATCGTGATGAATCTGTGCGCGATCGCGATTGTGCTCAGGGTTGACTTTGAAAATCGCAATATGATGCGCGGAGTTCGCTCATGAGCTTGCGCGCCCCTGTGGTGTTGATCATGGCCGGTGGCACCGGCGGTCACATTATGCCTGGCCTGGCCGTCGCTGAAGTCTTACGTAAGCGTGGCTGGGCTGTTCACTGGCTGGGCAACCCCGAAAAAATGGAAGGTAAGCTGGTTCCCGCTGCGGGCTACCCCCTGGCGGTGTTACGCTTTTCGGGCTTTCGTGGCAGGGGCCTAGTGGCAAAGCTGAAAGCGCCATTCTTATTGCTACGCGCCCTCACACAGGCTTGGCAACAGTTCTCAATTATTCGCCCGAATGTTGTGCTCGGGATGGGTGGTTACGTAGCGTTTCCTGGTGGCGTTGTGAGTGTTTTGCGTGCGACGCCGCTTGTGCTGCATGAACAAAATGCCATCGCCGGGATGGCCAATCGTTGGCTTGCACGCATCGCGCAGCGCGTCTTGGCCGGTTTTCCGGGGGCCTTAGAAAAGGCCGAAGTCGTAGGTAATCCAGTTAGACAAGATGTCGCTGCATTGTCCGAGCCTCAGAGCCGATACGCACAGCGTAGCGGTTCGTTGCAGGTGTTGGTGCTTGGCGGCAGTTTGGGTGCCACGGCGCTCAACGAACTGCTTCCGCAGGCGCTTGCTAAGATCCCGCTCGCCCTGCGCCCAGAAGTCACCCACCAAGCAGGTATGCAGCATTTGGACACGTTGTTGGCGGCGTACACGCAAGCAGGTGTTCGTGCGCGCTGCGTGCCATTTATTGAGAATATTGCGCAAGCGCTTTCTAAAGCCGATTTGTTAATTTGTCGGGCCGGCGCAATGACAGTGGCCGAAGTCGCGGCCGCCGGTGTTGCTGCGCTGTTTGTACCTTACCCCCACGCAGTGGACGATCACCAGTCGGCCAACGCACTTTTTTTAAGTCACGATATGGCCGCCTGGCTCATCCAGCAAAAAGAGTTAACACCCGACACCCTGAGTCAGTGGTTACTCGCCCGTAGCCGCGCTGAACTGAGTGGCGTGGCGCAGCGTGCAAGAGCACACGCACGCCCGCACGCGGCGCAGCGGATCGCTGACATTTGCGAAGACCTTGCGGGGGTGGCACCATGAAACACCGTATTGAACATATTCATTTTGTTGGCATTGGTGGCTCAGGGATGAGCGGCATTGCAGAGGTCTTGCTAAACCTCGGCTATCGCATTTCTGGATCTGACCTCGCCGACTCTGCTGCGACTCAGCGACTCAAGAGCCTGGGCGCACGTATTGCCCTGGGTCACCTGGCCGATAATATTGCGGGCGCTGATGCGCTTGTGACCTCGACCGCGGTGGCTAACAATAATCCCGAAGTCATCGCTGCGCGTCAGGCGCGAATCCCCGTGGTGCCTCGAGCGGTCATGCTGGCCGAACTCATGCGTCTTAAAAGGGGAATAGCGGTTGCGGGCACTCATGGTAAAACAACGACGACGAGTCTTGTGGCCAGCGTCTTGGCTGCAGGTGGACTCGATCCAACCTTTGTAATTGGTGGCCGACTGACCGCTGCCGGAGCGAACGCTGGGCTGGGTCAAGGAGAGTTCATCGTTGTCGAAGCAGACGAATCAGACGCCTCGTTCTTAAATTTACTGCCCGTGATGGCGATCATCACAAATATCGATGCAGATCACATGGATACCTACGGGCATGATCTTGCGAAGCTTAAAAGTGCCTTCGTTGAATTCACGCAACGCTTGCCGTTTTATGGCAGCGCGATTGTTTGTGGTGACGATGCCAATGTGCGCGAAATCATCCCGTTTATTTCACGCCCCATCACAACCTATGGTTTGTCGTCCGATGCTCAAGTCGTCGCGACAAACGTCAAGGCAATTGGTACGCGCATGCAGTTTGATGTGCGGCGTCAAACCCGTGAGGGTGACTTGAGCCCGCTTGCAATTAGTTTGAATCTTCCAGGGCTTCACAACGTACTGAATGCGCTGGCGGCGATTGCTGTGGCAACCGAGCTTGGCGTGAGTGATGCGGCCATCGCTCAAGGGCTGTCAGAATTCAAGGGTGTTGGACGTCGCTTTACACAAGTGGGCGACTTCAAGGCTAGCAAGGGCGGTACCTTTAGGGTGGTAGATGATTATGGACATCATCCGGTTGAGATGGCGGCCACGCTGGCAGCTGCCCGCGGCGCCTGGCCAAATCGCCGAGTCGTTTTGGCGTTTCAGCCCCACCGGTACACCAGAACGCGCGACTGTTTTGAAGACTTTGTGAACGTGCTGAGTTCTGCGGATGCCGTGCTGTTGACCGAGGTCTACGCCGCGGGCGAGCCGCCCTTAGTCGCTGCAGATGGACGCGCCTTAGCGCGTGGTGTTCGTGTGGCGGGCAAGGTTGAGCCCTTGTTTGTAGACGATGTCAATACTATGCCAGAGGCGATTTTAAATTTCGCGCAAGACGGTGACATCGTGATCGTGATGGGCGCAGGTTCGATCAGTAAAGTGCCCTATCAACTAGGAACACCAATATGACTCAGGATTTTGGTAAGGTTGGCGTGTTGTACGGTGGCAGTTCGGCAGAGCGCGAAGTATCGTTGATGTCTGGCACAGGTGTGCACGCGGCCCTTTGCAGTCAGGGCGTCAATGCGCATTTGTTTGACACGGGCAAAAGTAGTTTGGCTGAGCTTGCTGCGCAACAGTTTGATCGCGTCTTCATCGCCTTGCATGGGCGTTATGGCGAAGACGGAACCTTGCAGGGCGCACTTGAACTACTGGGTATTCCGTACACGGGTAGCGGCCCAATGGCCTCTAGTCTTGCGATGGATAAGGTAATGACCAAGCGAGTCTGGTTAGAGGCTGGACTGCCGACCCCGGGATACCGGGCGCTGACGGAAATTAGCGAAGTGGCTGAGGCTGCCAAGGCGTTGGGCTTACCGTTAATGATGAAAGCCCCACACGAGGGCTCGACACTTGGTATCGTGAAAGCGACTGAAGTCTCTGCGCTTACCCAAGCTTACCAAGTTGCTGCCCAGTACGATGAAGTGGTTTTGGCTGAGCAGTTTATCGCGGGGCGCGAGCTGACGGTAGCGATCTTGGGTCGGGGCAAAAACGCGCGTGCGTTACCCGTGATCGAAATAGTTGCGCCGCAAGGTAACTACGATTATCAGCATAAATATTTCTCAGATGACACACAGTACGTATGCCCCGCGTTGCTTGACCAGGCGCTTGCGACTGAAATTGCAGAAATTAGTGTGAAGGCTTACCGCGCGTTGGGTTGCGAAGGCTGGGGGCGTGCTGATCTAATGCTTGATCAGAATAATCGGCCTTGGTTGTTAGAGATCAATACTTCGCCCGGCATGACTGGGCACTCGTTAGTGCCGATGGCGGCCAAAGCAGTTGGTATGGGTTACCCCGAGTTATGCATGCAGATTTTAAAGGATGCCAGTTGTAAGATTGGACATCTTCGCGACGAACAAAGTTAACGAGGCCGATTGTGTGGAACGAAGCGCGTACGATCAACCGACTTGCCAACACCCTTGCGGTGATGGCGGTGTTGGCTGTGCTCGCCGGTTGCCTGTACTGGGTGATGCAACGTCCACTGTTCAGTTTGAAAGCCATCGAACTCGAGCCGACGCGCAATACAAGTTTGCGGTATGTCACACCCGAAACTGTTCAAGCCTCAATCGCGACAAAACTCATCGGCAATTTTTTTACCATCCGTCTTACAGAGGCGCAAACTGTTTTCGAGGCAGTGCCCTGGGTCAGAACCGCCTCTGTGCGCCGCATTTGGCCCAACACTTTGCGCGTTACAGTCGAAGAGCACCAGCCGCTTGCGCTCTGGAACGAAAACCAGATGATCAACACCTGGGCTCAGGTCTTTACGGCAAATCAGGGCGAGCTCGACGACGATGTAAGCCTTCCCCAGTTCGAAGGCCCCCAAGGCAAAGAAGGGTTGGTGGTGTCTCGGTACGCAGAGCTCGAGCGCTGGTTTGCGCCGCTTGGGCTAACAGTCAAAGAGTTGTCGCTAAACAATCGTTTAGCCTGGCAGGTCAAACTCTCAAACGGCATGACCTTGGCACTGGCACGCGATCCTGGTGCAGAGGCTGCAGATTCGCAAGGTGGAATCCCCGGAGCCTTGCCTTTTTCAGAGGGAATCGAGCGGTTTGTGCAGGCGATGCCTCAGATCAATCAACGAACGGGTGGGCGCGCGCTGACGCATGCCGATCTACGCTACCCCAACGGCTTTGCGATTACGCTAGCCGCCCTTCCAGAACCTATTCAACCGAAAAAGAAACGATAACGCTATGACCCGTGACATCAAGGATCTGATCGTCGCCCTCGATATCGGCACCAGCAAAGTCGTTGCTGTAGTGGCTGAGATATTGCCAGAGGGCCGTTTTGAAGTGCTAGGCTTGGGCCAGCATGAATCAAGCGGTATGCGAAAAGGTGTAGTGGTCAACATCGAAGCGACGGTCACTGCCATCCAACGCGCCCTAGAAGAGGCCGAGCTCATGGCCGATTGCAAAATTCGAGATGTGTATACCGGAATTGCCGGTAGTCACATTCGTAGTTTTAATTCGAGCGGGATGGTCGCGGTGAAAGACAAAGAGGTGACCGCCACCGACGTCGCACGAGTCATTGAAACCGCAAAAGCGGTGAATATACCAACCGACCAGCAAGTACTGCATATCTTGACTCAAGAATTTATTGTCGACGGACAAGAGGATATTCGCGAGCCGATAGGAATGAGTGGTTTGCGTCTTGAGGTTAAGGTCCATATTGTCACGGGATCGGTCAGCGCAGCACAAAATATTGTGAAGTGTGTTCGCCGCTGCGGGCTTGAGGTACAGGATTTAATTTTGCAACCACTGGCGTCTAGTCAAACGTGCTTGACTGCCGATGAAAAAGACCTGGGTGTGGTGCTCATTGACATCGGTGGGGGCACCACCGATGTCGCGATCTACACCGGCGGCGCAATTCGCCACACTGCAGTGTTGCCCATCGCTGGCGATCAGATTACCAATGACATTGCGCAAGGGTTGCGCACACCAACGCCAGATGCAGAGGATATTAAATTGCGCTACGGCGTTGCCAAAGAAGTGCTTGCCAGCCCCGACGACACGGTCGAGGTGCCTGGCTTAGGCGATCGCGCTCCGCGCTTGGTCAAGCGCCAGACGCTTGGCGCGATCATCGAACCAAGAGTCGCAGAGTTGTTCGATTTGGTACAGGGTGTGGTGAGAGACTCGGGTTACGAAGACTTATTGTCGTCGGGTGTGGTGCTGACCGGTGGCACGGCTTTATTGCCGGGCATTGTCGAGCTCGCTGAAGATATATTCTTAAAACCAGTTCGCGTCGCAGTACCTGACTACAAGGGAAGTTTGGCAGACGTCATGCGTAACCCCCGGTTTTCAACAGTAATGGGTTTATTGAGCGAAGCGCGCATGCAACGCCTGCGAGGCCGAAAAGCCACGCAGCAGTCTGGCAGTTTTAAGGCAGTTTTGACTAGAATGAAAGAATGGTTTATGCATTGAATTGGCGTCATTTGACGCCAAACAGGTCGGCAGCTTCTTTGAGATTGCCGGTCTGCTAGAGAGGCGTTTCAAACTCGATGCGGACTTTATCGGCATCGTGTTTGAAGCGATTTCTAAATAACGTAGTTGGGGACTTTTAGAAACGTTTTGCAGTTACGACTTGAGGGAGTCAATCATGATGTTTGAAATGTTAGATAACGCAAAGAAATCCACTGTTATTAAGGTGGTAGGTGTGGGCGGTGCGGGTGGCAATGCCGTCTCGCACATGATCCGTTCGGGTGTGCAGGGCGTCGATTTCATTTGCTGCAATACCGATGCGCAAGCGTTGGCTGCTACGAATGCGCCGGTGCAGATTCGATTGGGTAGTTCGGGGCTAGGTGCGGGCGCTAAGCCTGATCAAGGCCGTGCGGCAGCCGAATCGGCGCGCGAAGAAATTCGCTCGGCACTTGCGGGCGCGCATATGGTGTTTATCACGGCTGGAATGGGTGGTGGTACTGGAACTGGCGCAGGTCCGATTGTTGCTGAAGTTGCAAAAGATCTTGGGATTTTGACCGTGGGTGTGGTCACCAAGCCCTTTTCGTTCGAAGGCAATCGGCGCATGAAAATGTCTGAAGAAGGCATTGACGAGCTGTCAAAGCATGTGCATTCTCTGATCGTGGTGCTCAACGAGAACCTATACGAGCTGATGGATGAAGATGCTACTCAGGCTGACTGCTTCAAAGCTGCCGATGATGTCTTACATAATGCATGTGCCGGGATTGCCGAGATCATTAATGTTGAAGGTAACGTCAACGTTGACTTTCAAGACGTAAAAACTATCATGGGTGAGCAAGGCCAGGCCATGATGGGTACGGCGATTGCCAGCGGACCAGATCGTGCCAAGATTGCAGCAGAGCAAGCAGTCGCGTGCCCACTGCTCGAAGGTGTTGATTTGAACGGTGTGCGCGGTGTGTTGGTGAATATCACCGCAAGCAGCTCACTTAAAATGAAAGAGACCCGTACGGTGATGGATCACATCCAGAGCTTTGCCTCGGCCGATGCTACCGTTATTTTTGGTACGGCTTACGACGAATCGATGGGTGATAATTTGCGTGTGACGGTTGTGGCAACGGGTTTGGGTCGCGCTAAACCCAAGTTGGTGCAGGTGCCTGAGGCCGCCGTTGGTTTACGCAACGGGACTGATGGCTTGACCATAGCCAATGGTGCAGAGATCAGCGCACCGACCGTGATTCGCGGTCGAGGTGCACATGCTCAGGCTCAGGTTCGTGCACTCGAAACTTCGGGCATGGAGCATTACGACATACCTGCGTTTTTGCGCAGACAGGCTGACTAAGTCAGGATTGAAGTGGGTTAAAGACAGTATTTAAAAAGCTTTATTTAGTCCTCTTGCGTCGCTCCCTCTGCCAGTCACTCCGTTAGGGGTGGCTGGCTGCACAGTCGAGTTCTTTGACTCAGGAGTGTTGTCGCCTGTTATTTGTGTCGCGCCAAGGGCTAAAAGCGTTACAATAATGTCAGATTTTTTAGATTTTTAGGCTTTATGTTTCGTCAACGTACCATCAAACAACTTGTTAAAACTACCGGCGTTGGCTTGCATTCAGGCCGACGGGTTGAGTTGACGTTGCGTCCTGCGGCCCCGGATACCGGAATTGTCTTCCATCGAATCGACTTGCCAGAGGTGGTTGACCTTCCAGCTCAGGCAGCAATGGTAAAAGACACGCGAATGGCCTCTGTTTTGTCAAACGGCCAAGTAAGGGTGTCGACGGTTGAGCATTTGATGTCAGCGCTTGCTGGGTTAGGTATTGATAATCTGCACGTTGACCTAACCGCCGAAGAAGTACCCATCATGGACGGCAGCGCTGCTACCTTTGTGTATTTGTTGCGTTCTGCCGGAATCCAAGAGCAGGCCAGTGCAAAGCACTTTTTACGCGTTTTAAAGACAATCGAAGTGCGTGAGGGCGAGGGCGCTGACGCCAAGTGGGCCCGCCTTGAGCCACACGAGGGTTTTGCTGTCGCGTTTTCAATCGATTTTCGCCATCCAGCGATCGATTCGACTGCAAGCTTTGCAGAAATCGACTTTGCAACCGACTCTTACGTCAAGCAAATCGCCCGCGCCCGCACCTTTGGTTTTGTTAACGAAGTTGAAGCGTTGCGCTCAGCTGGTTTGGCGCGCGGTGGCAGTTTTGACAACGCAATTGTGATGGATGAGTACCGCGTCTTAAATTCAGACGGTTTGCGTTACGACGACGAGTTCGTCAAGCATAAGATTCTTGACGCCGTTGGCGATCTGTACTTGATCGGTAAGCCTCTGGTCGCCCGCTATGTGGCCTGCAAGTCGGGTCATGCTTTAAATAATCAGCTGGCGCTCAAGCTTTTAGCCCAGCCCGATGCCTTTGAAATCATCACCTACGAGTCTGCAGCCCAGGCTCCACAGGCGTTTCGCCACGAGTGGAAGCTGGCTTGACCGTTTGGGCTTGAACCGGTTGATGGTGCGCTAACAGCCGAGCGACCGCGTCAGCGAGTGGCCCCGGCCTTAACTGCTGCGTCAACGCTTCAAATGTTTTCAAGTCTTGCTGGTCGAGCGCTCGCGCCTCTTTTAGAGGCTGAACAGTTGCCGGGATTCCGAGCCCGCCCTGCACCCTGAGTTTAATTTCTGCAAAATTCCAGCCCATTGCGCGTATGTGAGCGGTCACTCTGGGAGCCAATTGCCGAAATTTTGCAGCAAAGGCTGCATTTGAAACCATCAAGGTCAGCGAACTTTGTTCGATTTTTAACACCTCAAACGCGCCGCGCATGGTGGCAGGCAGGGCTTGTTCAACCGCGGCACGCAGTTTGAGGTGCAGTTGAGCCGTTGCAAGCACGCTGGCCGCTTGTGCATCGTGGCCCAGCCAACCAATTAGGTGAGCTCCCTTTGTTGGGTTGCCTGAGGGCCTGCGCGAAATCGTAACCATGAGTGAGAAGGATATGTATGAAGGTAGTCATTATGCCTCGCGATCGGGCCGTACAAGGGATCTTATCGTTGAGTTTCGGTCAGTGTCTGCTTTGTGGACTCGTCATATTTGTCTTGCTCTTGCACGCTGGAGCCACCCTGCAACGCTCGCTTGGGTCAAGCTTAGCGGTTCACTCAGGCGTCGGTGAGAGCGGATCAAGTGCAACTTACCGCGCTCGGTTGGCAGATCAGCAGGCATTAGACTCGCTGTACATGCAGGTCGGCGTCTTGCAGGCCAACTATCAACGACTTGAAGTGCTCAGTCAAAGGGTGGCTGGCCTGGCGGGGTTACCTGCCACCAATCTAGAAATTGTTGCCACTGACGTCGCGATGACCACACTGAAAGTTGATGGTGAGGTAACGCAATTGAGGGGCTTGGGGCAGCAACTGCGCACTTTTCAGGCAGCTTTGATGAAAAAGACAGAGCACTTCGTGGTGCTCGATCTGCTGCTAACCAAACATGCTGCCAAGAATGCCCGAAAGCCAACCGC
>Ga0209829_10000894_pt1 | contig 25601 bp, 24 predicted proteins | sample C_140205_EF_Meta_FD_187311 | JGI IMG/M metagenome (GOLD analysis project Ga0209829, IMG submission 187311) | Freshwater microbial communities from Lake Croche, Canada to study carbon cycling - C_140205_EF_MetaG (SPAdes) (version 2) | ecosystem: Environmental > Aquatic > Freshwater > Lake... | reverse complement strand
GGATCGGCCGCACGCTGTTTACGCTGCGCAACGGCCACATCCGCGACCCGCGTTATCCCAAGAGCTATGCCGAGAAGTTCATCCTCGACCCCGAGGGCCAGCGCGCCCCGGCGCATTTCCACCGCACCAAGCGCGAGGACATCATCAACCGCGGCGGCGGTAATATCTGCGTGCAACTCACCCAGACCAACGCCGAGGATCGGCCCGCCAAGGGGAACCTTGAGGTGGTGGTGGACGGCTGCCGCCGCACGATCGCCAGTGGTGAGACGGTGCGCTTGAAGCCGGGCGAGAGCCTGTGCATCCCGCCGCGGACCATCCATCAATTCTGGGGGGAGGAGGGCACCGGCTATCGCATCGACGGTGTGGGCTACACCGTCAGCGGTGAAGTTTCGAGTGTGTGTGACGATGTCACGGACAACTTTTTCTTCGCGGACCTCACCCGCTATCCGCGCATTGTCGAAGACGCGCCGCGCATCCACTATCTTTGCAACGAATACCCCGCCATGACCGCGGCCTCCCGATAGTTTCGATGAATTCTTCCGCTCCGCGCACTACGGCCGCGCTTTTTTGCTACCGCTCGAACAACCGGTCGTCCGTCAACAGCCAGACTCGGTGAAAACTATCCCGACCGTGCAGCCTACCGACGGCGTCTCGCAGCCGCGCCAGCAAGGCGGCGCGGTTGGGTTGGGCCAGCGTGATTGCGATCACCCCCGCATGGTGATTGTGCAACCAAGGAACCGTGTGAAAAAAGTCGCGATCCGTCGTGACGAAGATGGCGCACAATTCCTGAGCCTTGGCGAAAAGATCGTCGTCCGAGGTGCCCGCCGGAAAATGCTCCAAGGCCCGGCTGCACTCGTGACCCACCGCGGTCAGTTCATCTACCGCCGCGCGCGGAAAATTTTCGTCGAGGAAAAAGCGCACGACCTTGGCTCAGACCACGCTCATCTCGAACTGCGCCAACCGGCTCGCGAACGCGAGGCAGGCTTGGACATCGGCCTCGGTCAGGGTGGGATAATCCTCCAACACGGAAGCTGTGCTCTGCCCAGCCGAAAGGGCGCCCACGACGTTGCCGACAGGCACCCGGGTGCCCGTCACCACCGGCTTACCGTGACAAATCCGGGGATTGATCGAAATGCGCTCCGAGACCGTCGTTTTCATCACGCAAAACTAGCGCTCCCCAACTTCACCGCAAGCCTGCGCTCGGCGAGCACCTCCGCTGTCGCGTCGGCCTGCGGCACGCGACGAGCATCCGTCCCGTCTACGCGTCCTGGATTTAACCCCTGAATAGGTCTTCCGACAATGTCGCATCCACCTCTCTCCAAACCCACCCGAGCCCGCTTCGGCGTCGTCGGATTTTGTGTGGCGCTCGCTGTAGTTACTTACCTCGACCGCGCGTGCATCGGCGTGCTGTCGGGCGATATTCGCCGCGACCTTGGGTTGTCCATGCAGCAGATGGGTTTCGTCTTCAGTGCGTTCACGCTCGCTTACGCGATTTTCGAAATCCCCTCGGCTTGGTGGGGTGAAAAGATCGGTGCCCGCAAAGTCCTCGCGCGCATCGTTGCGTGGTGGTCGGTGTTCACGTTGCTCACCGCCGCGGTGACGGGATACAAGAGCATGCTCGCCGTGCGCTTCCTCTTCGGCGCCGGTGAAGCAGGCGCTTGGCCGAATGCGACGCGGGTCTTTTCACGCTGGATTCCAGCCAGCGAACGCGGTCGCGTGCAGGGTGTTTTCTTTGCGGGCGCTCATCTGGCTGCCGGACTCACGCCGCCGCTCGTGCTGCTCCTCTCGCCGTTGGTGGGTTGGCGCGGGGTGTTTCTGATTTTCGGCAGCCTCGGCTTCGTCTGGGCGTGGTGCTGGCTGCGCTGGTTCCGGGATCGCCCCGCCGACCATCCGGCCGTCAACGCCGCCGAACTCGCGCACATTACCGGTGGCACCGTGGCCGCGCCCGGCGGCCATGGCCCGGCCGAAAAGCTCTGGGGTCCCCTCGTGCGGAGTCCCGAGGTGTGGCTGCTGTCGGTGGTCGCTTTCGCCAATGGCTACGGATTTTATTTCGTCATCACGTGGCTCCCGACATTTCTCGGCACGCTCGGATTTTCGGCCACGACGCTCGCCGTGTATTCCGGGCTGCCGATGATTTTCGCCGTGCCGGCCGATTTGCTCGGTGGCGTCACGACCGACTGGCTTGCGCGCAAGTTGGGTCTGCGTCTCGGCCGTGCCCTCGTCGGCGGCGCGGCTTACTCCGTCGCTGCGGCGGCAATGTTTGCGGCGACGCGCGCGACCGACAATCCGCACGCAGCAGCCGTGCTGCTCGCCGTGGCGGGTGGCGCCTCGATGTTTGCCTTGGCCGCTTCGTGGGCGACGTGCATCGAAATCAGCTCGGAACATTCCGGCTTGGTGAGCGCGACGATGAATACGATGGGCCAGGTCGGCGGAATGCTCTCGCCCATCGTGCTCGCTTGGTTGGTCGAACGTTCCGGGGCTGCTGGAAAGTGGCTGCTGCCGCTGCAACTGATCGGCAGCGTCTACGCCGCAGCGGCCCTGTGCTGGCTCTTTATCAATCCCCGGCGGCAGCTTTCCGGCACGTCGCACGCGCACTAGTTTTTCGGCCCCAGTGCATCGTGTAAAAATTCTTCCTCCCTTCGAAAATTCCCGCCTCAAATGGGAGGCTCGTTTCCACTTCGTGCGTGGGCCGCGCCCCCGGCCTCGATTCAACCGATGCCTGAATTCCGCCGACGGATCCACGTCGTGGCTGCTCTGGTTGCTTTGTGGATGATGGCAGCGAGGTGGTGCCGGAGGAGGATGTGGCGGCTTCGCAATATCCGAGTCGGCTTCGCCAAGCCATGCGCAGACGGAGCTGACGAATAAGAACACGCTGGGGCGCTGGCTCGCACCGCAGTTGGACCACCGCACATCTTACCCAAATAAAAACCCGTTCGCGGAGTTGAGTCCGGCACCGATTTCCGTTTGCTCCACCTATCACCCCGTATTCCTGAAAGGTTTGGCTTTCTCCTCCTATGAAATTCACACGACGTCATTTTTTGAAAACGACCGCAGTGGCTTTGGGCATGCCCACGTTTATCCCCGCCTCGGCGCTGGGCCGAGACGGCAAGGTGGCGCCCAGTAATCGCATCGTGGTCGGCGGCATCGGCATCGGGCCCCGCGGGCGGGAGGTGCTCAAACACTTTCTCAGCCAGACCGACGTGCAGTTTGTCATGATCGCCGATGTGCAGGAGGCGCGGCGCGAAGTCGTCCGCGTGATGGCGAACCGGCAATATAACAATCAGGACTGCGTGAAGACGCGTGACATGTATGAGGTCCTCGCCCGTCCCGATATTGATTCCGTGCTGATCGCCACCGGCGACCGGTGGCATGCGCTGCTAAGCATGCTCGCCGCGAAGGCGGGCAAGGACATTTATTGCGAGAAACCGTGCAGCATGACGGTGCGCGAGAGTCAGGAATTGGCCGATACGACCAACCGTTACGGACGGGTTTTTCAATCGGGCACGCAGCGCCGCAACGTCGACAACTTCCAATTCGCGGCGGAACTGGCGCGCAGCGGCAAGCTCGGGAAAATCCACACGGTCCACGCCGGAATTCTTCCGCTGCAGGAGAGCTTCAAATGGTTGCCCGCGGAACCCGAGCCGGCCCGCGAGGTGGTCGACTGGGACCGCTGGCTCGGTCCCGCTCCGTGGAGGCCCTTCAACCAAGACTACGTGAACGGTCGTTGGCGCGGTTACTATGATTTTCATGGCGGTGCCGCGTTGCCGGAATGGGGCGCGCACACGGTCGATCTTTGCCAATGGGGCGCGAGTGCGGACCACACCACGCCGATCTCTTACGAAGCTGACGGCCAGACCATCTACGGGAAATACGCCAACGGCGTGAAGCTCGTGATGCGCCTCGCCGGCTTCAAAGGCGAAGGCAACTGGGTCGTCCCCGGCACCTGCCCGGTGCGCTTCGAAGGCGACGAGGGCTGGGTCGAGGCGGCGGACACCGGCAAGATCGCGGTCTCCTCTCCCAAACTTCTCGCGGGTGGCGCGCCGAAAGAAATGCACGGCACCGATCCGTCGAAGCACGTCCGCGATTTCCTCGATTGCGTGAAGTCGCGCGGCAAGCCCGCGTGCAATGCCGACGTCACGCGGCGTGGTCACATTATCTCCCATGTCGCTTCGATCGGATGGCGGCTCGGCCGCAAGGTGGAATTCGATCCCGTTTCCGAGACGTTTGTGAACGATGCCGATGCCAACCGCATGTGCAGCCGCGCCCGTCGCGCGCCTTGGCACGCCTCCTGAACCCCAGCTCCGTGGTTATCCTATGAAACTCATTCGTTTTCTGCTTCCGGCCGTTTTGCTCCTCGCCTTGGCCGGGTGTTCCGCAATTCCCGAGGCAAAACAGAGCCCGGTCGAAATGGCGGCGCTCGCCGTCCTCGCCGCCGATGCCGGGCTCAATGAAAAAGCCCGCGCGTGTCAGGAACTCGGTGACTTTGGTGGTCCCAAGTCCGTCGCGCCGTTGGCGGCGCTGCTGAACAAGGAATATCTCGCCGACTACGCGCGCAGCGGACTCGAAGGCATTAAAGATCCTTCGGCGGGTGTCGCGTTGCGCAATGCATTGCCCACGCTCGAAGGCCGGTATCTGGCTGGCGTCGTGAATTCGCTCGGGGTGCGTCGTGAAGTCGCGGCGGTGCCCGAGCTGCAGAACTTGGCGCTGGATGTGAAACGCGGCGTCGCCGAGGAGGCAATCGCTTCGCTCGGTATGATCGCCAACCGAGACGCGACCAAAACCCTGCAGCAGGTGCTCAGTGGCGGACCCGCCGAGCTGCGGGTGCCTGCGGCGCATGCCGCCATCGCGGCTGCCGCGCAGCTGGCGAAGGACGGCAATGTCGCCGTGGCGCGCGAGTTGTTGGACTCTGTCGTCAAGGCACTGCCGCCCGGCCAGCTCGCGACCGTGGCGAAGAATCAGGCTGTGGCCCTCAGCGCCAAAGCAGGAAAAACGGCGCCGAAGTGAAGGTGGCCGTCGCTGCGGCCATTCACTTGTCGGGCATCACGTAGACTCCGTTCCACTCAGGCGGTGTGGGCTGGTGGGAGTGTTTCGTTACCAGCACGAGAAAAACGAGTGACGGGTTGCTGGTAATTCCGGGGTCGCGGCCTGGCCGGTTGGGCTCCAGCGCGGCGCTGCGCTCGAAGTAGCCGCGGGCTCCGGTCCAGTCACGCGCGTGGTAACAGGCGAGACCTTGGGAGAACAGGTCGAGGCATTCGCGGGTGCTGTCCGCCAACTCTTCTTTCAATGCGACCACTTCGGACACGCCGACGTCAGCCATCCGCCCTTTCACTACGATCCGGCCGAGCGGGCGAAACACCACGCGATCGCCGCCTTGCTGGAGGCAGGCCAGCTGGGTGGCTTCGCTGCAAAGCGTGTAGACGCCGAAGATCCGCGCGCCCGATTCGAGGCGGGCGGCGAGATTCACGTCATCACCCATCATGGTGTAATTGAATCGCGTGCTGCTGCCCATGTTGCCGACGATGCAGAGGCCACTGTTGAGGCCGATGCGGGTGCGCATGGCGGCGACCGACGGCGGCCACTGATCTCCTTCCTTCGCCCATTTGGCGCGCAGTTTGCCGAGCCGGGATTGCACCTGCAAAGCCGCTAAACACGCGCGAAAGGCGTGGTCGGGCACCGGCAAGGGTGCACCGAACATGACGACCACGCCGTCGCCGATGTATTTGTCGAGGGTGCCGCCTTCCGCGTGAATCAGGTCGGTGCACGCGGTGAGATACTCGTTCATCAGTGCAACGAGGCGGGTGGCCGGGAGTTTTTCCGACAGACTGGAGAACCCCTGGATGTCGCTGAAATACGCCGTGATTTCCGCCTCGATGCCGCCCAGTTTCGGCGGCTCGCCGGCCTGGATCAGACGCTCAACCAGCCGCGGTGAGACGTAGGTGCCGAACATGGATTTGATCTGCTGTCGCAGGCGCTGCTCCTCGCGAATTCGTTGGCTGATGATCAGGGAGCGCAGCCCGGTGAAGCCGAGCAGCGGGCCCATGACCGGTAGCCACCAGTTGCCCGACATCCAGAGCACGGCCGCGAACACGCAGTAGCCCGCCGCGCCCATCACTGTGCCTCCGATGAGGTGGAACACCGAGCGGTGGGCCGTCCCGAAAATCCCGGCGTAGGCGAACAGCACGGCGAGACTCCAGACCAAAGTGTCCGGGGCGCGCCGAATGTAGTCGCCGGTCAACATGTTGTTCAGGGCGTTGGCGTGGAGGAGAACCCGAGGACTCGCGCGGTTCAGCGGAGTGGGGCCGGCATCGGCCATGCCGGTCACGGTTCCACCGATGAACACAATTTTCCCCGCCAAATCCGGCGGCTTGGGCGCGTCCGGCCGTTTCTCAAAACGGTAGCCGCTGATCGTAACGAGTAACTCGATATACGAATAGGTAGGGAAATCCCGATGTTCTCCCACGACATCGTAGCGGTAGTTCAAGAGGAAATGTCCTTTGCCATCGATCGGAATGCGCCACATCCGCTCCGGAGTGGGTAGGTAGATCGCCTCGTCCAGTTTCACCCGCACCTCGGTCGCCGGCACCTTGAGATACAGCATCAGCGCCTGCAGCGATAGCGAGGGATAGTAGTGTGCGCCGACCCGGGCGATGAGCGGGATCTCCCGCACCAAACCGTCGGCGTCCTGCGGCACGTTGACGGCTCCCCACCAACTGGCGGCTCGCATGGCAGGGAAAGGCAGGAGGGCGACGGACTCTATTTTTTGTTGCTCGAGCAGGGAGACATCTCCCTCGATTTGACTGAGGCGTTGGGTGGGATCACTGGCCTGCGGCTGATTGTCGTCGGGCGGGCGGCCGGGCACCGCGCCGACGACGATTTTGGTGCCGGCTTGGATCGCACGTTGCGACTCGAGGGACATGTCCGCATCGCCTCGGCCGTCTTTGTTCTGGCTGTCGAAGATGACGTCCCACGCCACCACGGCCGCGTGTTCGGCGGTGAGAAACTTATTGAGCTGGCCATGCCACACCCGGTCGACGGGCCACGGGGCGATATTGGCCTGCGATTTGTCGTCAAACAAAGCGATGGCGATGCGCGGGTCGGGCGGAGGCTGGAAGTAGTGGCGATACTTCGTGCGCAAATCGAGCGTGCGCGCCTCCGCCATCCGGAGCAGATCCGTTTTTGTGAGTGCAAACGCCAGGCCGAAACACACGAGGGGCATCCACCATGTTTTTCGGAGGTTGTTTTCCGTATTCGGCACCATGTCGCGCGACGATGCGGCAGCGATCGTGAGTGACCAAGGAATTTCGACCGTGGGGCGTCTTTTGTCGGTCGAGCAACCGGCGCGGAAGCATCGCCAAATTTCGCAGCCACGAAGACCCGGTGCCGGGCCGACCCGCGCGTCGGGTGAGAACATCCTAGACGTCGCGTTGATTTCAGCTAGGAGTGTGGGCCATGAATAAACCCTGGTGCTCATGGTTCGTCGGCTTGTTTCTCAGTGTGGTGGCCGGGGTAGTCGCTGTTTGCGGCGCCGAGCAAGCGGCGGTGGTGGTCGCCGTTCAGGTGCGGGGCAAGGTAGAGGTGCAGCACGGAGCGGCGGATGCGACCGAGACCGTGACGGACGGTCGGCAGCTGGCTGCGGCGGATACGGTCACGACGGGGAAGGATTCCAGTGTCATCTTGGTGATGGAGAACGGCACGACCGTTTCTTTGCGGGAAAACAGCCGGCTGAAGATCACCGTCGCGTTGCAAGCGCCGGCGGCCACTGATGCACCGGCCGCCAAGAGCTCCGGCCCTGAGGCGCAGGAGTCGGGTACGTCCAATACCAACTTCGAATTGGCGTTTGGCGAAATGCTCGCGCGGGTGCGCAAACTAAACCCGTCGTCGAAGTTCGAGGTGCAGACACCCGTCAGCGTGGCCGCCGTGCGCGGGACGGTCTTTGAGGTATCCTACCGCGCCGACCAAACCGGTCCGGCCCAATACCGCCTCAGCACGGCCAGCGGGCTCGTGCACGTCACGCCGCGCGGAGGTGAACTGATCAAGGTTGCGGCCGGCGAGCAGGCCGAGTTCGCGGCGCGGGTGAAGGGGAAACGGGTGAGAATTCAGCCCGTCAAGCACACGAAAATTGCCCCGCAGAAGCTCGCTCAATTGGAAAAAGAGTCGGCGGACACCGAACGTAGCGGTGCCGGTGCCCTCGCCAAGCGAGCTGCCGCGCCAGACGCGGCGCCCAACGCCAAGGCCGCTCCTCGTCCGGACGACAAAGCCAAAGAGGTCGCACCCGAAAAGCCCAAGGAAACCCCGAGCCCCGCCCGGGAAACCCGCAAGGATGCCGCACCTGACAATTCGAAAGCGGCTAACCCGCCAGTGGAGAAAAAGAAGAAATCAGCGGACGGCATGCCGAAAAAATCGGAGTAAGCGACCGACGATCTGGTTCGTCGCGGAGATGCATTGAAGGAGATTGCCGGGTAGTGCGCGCTTTCACCGCAGGAGCGAGCGGAGCGAATCCGGCGGGAAAATAAGAGTGTCGGATCGGAAAATTACTTGGCGGAGGCATCGGGCTTTGCCCGGATGGGGGGATGAACATTGCACGCAGTGTCCTCGGAATCGTGGTGTTGGGAGGGTGGGCAATCGCCGGAGCCGGCGCGGCGGACCCGACGCGACCGGCGGCTCCGGAGTTTCGTGACGCCGGCCGGGTGGCCGCGACCAACGAGACCCAGTTTGATTTCACCTCAACGATCAGCGGCGTGACCTATCGCGTGATGATGGCCACCCCGAAGGAGATGCAGCCCGGTCAGACCTATCCGGTCATCTACGTGTTGGATGGAAATTGGTATTTTCGGGCGATGGCCGAGACCACGACGTGGGGCAGCGGAAAATAACCGCCGGCGATCGTGGTAGGGATCGGCTATCCCACGGAGTCCAACGCGGACGTTTCTCGTCTGCGGCAATTCGACCTTAGCCTGTCACTTGCGTCGCGGGGTATGCCCGAGGGCAAGTATGGTGGCGGCGATGATTTCATCCGGGTGATCGAAGAGGAGGTGAAACCGTTTGTGGCTGCACGTCTCCCGGTTGATCCGAAGCGGCAGATCCTCAAAGATGAGCCGGCTTTTGTCAGCCGGGTTAAGTCGGGCGGTCTGAATCTGCGGGTGCTGGTCACTTCAGTGGGCGAGGAACAGTATCGCGGCCCGGATCCGGCATTGCGGGAGAAGGACGTTGCGCGAATGATCGACAGTGCGTCGGAGTTGGTCGATCGGCTGAAAGGGTTGGAACCCCACGGGCTTTCGATCGCTTGGACGCTGATTCCGGACGAAAGTCACAATTCAGTTTCGCTCGCAACCATCGGGCGTGCAGTGCGGTTTGCGCTGCCGGTTGTCCCCGGCAAGCAATAGTTCCGGGGACGCGAATGCTGGGACGCAAACGCGCGTCGAGACGGGGCGTCTACCGGAGCACCGCGTCGAGCAACGCGTAAGCGGTTTCGCGCTGGGCATCGGGGAAGTCGTGTTCGCTGTCGGGGTGGGCGACGGTCAGGCGATCTTTGACTTCGTGAAGGGTGTAGACTTCGCGGGCGGCGGCGAGGCAGCGGTCGACGGACTGCCACGAGAAATTGGCGTCGCGGAGCGGGGCGTTGACGAAGACGGGGCGCGGGGCGAGGGCGCCGAGGACTTCGTGGAAATCGTAGGGGATGTCGGCGAGGCGGCCGGCGTAGTCGGCAAGGCGCGGCATGTAGCGATCCTGACACCAGCCCTTGCCGTATTTCCAGACCGCGGGCTGGCCGCCGTAATAGTCGAGGTAGGAGTCGAAGCCGCAGCTCGAAATAACGACAGAGATGCGCGGGTCGAAGACGGCGGTGTAGAGAGAATTGTGTCCACCGAGCGAGTGGCCGATGGCGCCGAAGCCGGCGGAGGTTTTCACGAACGGGAGCGCGGCGAGGAGGTCGAGGGCACGGGAGTTGTCCCAGATGGCTTTCATCGTGCCGCTCGCGTAGCCGAGGCCTTTGAGGTCGGGCGCGTAGTTGGCGAGATGCGGATAGGCGGGAGCGATCGTGACGTAACCGCGTGCGGCGAGTTCGCTGGCGTATTGGCGGTTGGGCTTGCCGCCCAGGCCAACGACGACGCCGGCGCCGGCGGTCTGATCGGTGGGATGGAGGCAGAGGACGGCGGGAAAGGTGCGGGCGGCGGCGGCAAGCGCGGCTTTCGGAATGCAGAGGTAGGCGGGCGTGCGGCTGCCGGGCTCGGATTGGTAGGAGATGCGACGGATGACGTAGGTGTCGCGATCAATCTCCTCCTCGATGCGCACATCGAGCGGGACGCGTTTGGGCGAGGTCGCGCCGGGATACGCGCCCATCACGGACTCCATGCTGCGGACAATCTCAGAGCGGCGTTGTTGCCAATCGGCGGTCGTGCGCACGGGGACGGTGGCGCCGGACTCGTTGCGATAAACCAGGAGAGTTTCGCGTGGCAGGCGCGGAGGCTCGGTGGCGAGGGCAAGGACCGAAGCGGCGAGAGCCGCGAGCGCAGTCAACGGAAGACGGACGGCGAGGGACATGCCCGAGCTTCGTGCACTCCGTCGGGCAGTTCCAAGCTTGAATCTGGAGGGAGCGATCCGGCTACAGCGCTTTGCCGTCGGCCTTCGTGCCGCAGACGAACACCTCGAGGCCGAGTTCGGCGGCGAGGGCGGCTTTGGCGTAGAGGGCGAGATCGGCTTCTTTCGCGCTGTGCGCATAGGCGACTTGGATGTGGTTGGCTTTGTGGCGAGCCATCATCTGGTCGCGCGAGACGCCGTAGGTCACGGCATGCATGATCGGCCATTGCACGGTCGTTTCTTTCCAACGGCGCTCGGTCTCGGCCTGCGGGAGCGTGATGACCTTGGCACGACCGAGGTCCATCTTGAGTTTGCCGTCGGCGACGAAGATGCGGCTCCAGACGATTTCGCCGGGCTTCGCGATGCCGCGCACGGTGCCGCCGCCGAGGCGGAAATACATCGGAGGCTGGCGCAGCGAGTCGGTGCCTTTGTAACCGCCGATGTGATGCGCGGGCGGGGCGCTGCCGGAGATGAGAAACACCCAGACGTAGTCGTCGGTGGTGCCGCTCGCGTCGGGGGCGCCCCAACGCAGATCGTGCAGCGTGTTTTCGACCGGCTGACCGAGGGCGGTGTGGATGCGGTTGGTGAAGAGCCCGTCGAGGCCGGCGCACTCGTCGACTTCGTTGAAATGCGTGAGGGGCTGGCCGGGGCGGATGACTTTGCCGGCGGCGTTCTTGACGGGCGGGCGGTCGCTGTTGTTGAGCAGGCCTTCGACGAGATCGCTGGCGGGGAGGAGATCCTTGAGGCCTTGCTGGTATTGGATGCCGATCGACTCGCAGCCGAATTCATCCGCGATGCGGAGGGCGGCGACGTAGGTTTTGCACTGCCAGAGGACCTGCGCCTCGGTGAGTTCGGTGGCCTCGTCGGAGCCGAGGTGGAACTTCATGCCCTTCTTTAGGAGCCATTGGTAAACGGCTTGGGCCTCGGCGTCGCTGACCTGCGTGGCGCCGTAGTAGAGGGCGGACTGCGAGAGACGCTCTTTGTAAACGCCGGTTTGGAAGAGAAGCTCGTCGGGGATGATGGCGTTATACATGCCCATGCAGCCCTCGTCGAAGATGCCCATAATTGATTTCCGGCGGCGGAGATCGTCGGCAATCTTCTTGGCGATGGCGCGGGCCTTGGGCGGGACGCTGGCTTTGGCGAGTGGTTTGACGTGGGCGGTTTTGTGCGTGGCGACGCCGGTGGAGAGCCAGGATTTCAGACCGGTGAGAAAATATTCGTCGGTGAAATCTTCGCTCCACAGCGTGGAATACTTCACGCCGGCTTTGGTGAGCGAGCCGTTGAGATTGAGCATGCCGACGAGGCCGGGCCAGGTGCCGGACCAGTTGGCGACGGTGAGAATCGGAGCCCGGTGCGAGATGAGCCCGTGGAGCAGGTGGTGCGAGTATTGCCAGACCGCCTCGGCGACAATGAGCGGCGTCTTGGGGTCAATGCCGGCGAAGACCTCCATGCCCTCCTTCTGCGACTGGATGAAGCCGTGTTTTTGCGCAGCTTTGTAGGGATGGGCGCGGACGAGCTTGTAGCCGAGCTTGGCGAGGGCGGCGGTGAGGGTCTGCTCCATCGCGTGCTGGGCGGGCCAGCAGACTTCGTTGGCGGATGGGCGGAGGTCGCCATTGGCGACGAGGAGAATGGTTTTGAGTTTGGCCATGGGAGGAAGGGATTTGGGGTTGGATAGAAGGCGTGGCTAGAGAATATTGTCCGGCAAGTCCTGAGTAGAATGCACTCGATCTGCGGTGGCGGGAATGGATAGTTCTCGCATTCACATGGAGAAAATCGGCCGATCTGATGCGACCCACCTGCTGTCCAAGCAGGTATCGGGCGCGCGTTATTTTTTTCTGAACCTCGCACCGCGCCGGGCCGAATCACTCACGCTCGTGATGGGCGGACGCGAGCATTGCAACCCGGACTATGCGGTCGTGCGCGGGCAGTTTCCATTTTTCGTGCTGGAGTATGTCGTGTCGGGACGGGGCACGGTGAAGTTGGGTGGCAAACAACACGCGCTTGGCCCGGGGATGGTCTATGCCTACGCGCCGACGACGCGTTGCGAGATCCGGGCTGATCCACGCGATCCGATGGTGAAGTATTTCCTCTCGGTTGCCGGAGCGGACGTGACCAAGCGGCTGCAACGTTGCGGAGTCGCGCCCGGGCGCGTGCGGCAGCTCGCGGCGCATGCCGAGGTGACGAGCGTGCTCGAAGACCTCGTGCGTGAGGGGCAGCGGTCGGGGGCGTTGGCGCGACGGATCGGCGCGGTGCTGTTTGAATTGTTGCTGCTGAAGATCGAGGACTCGTCGTCGCTCGCGCCGCACGACAGCGAGCCGGCGCGGGAAGCGTTTCTGCGTTGTAAGGCGCTGATCGATGCGCAGGCCGAGCGGCTCATGACCCTGGGGGAGATTTCGCAGACGGCGGGAGTGGAGGCGTCGAGCGTGTGTCGATGGTTTCGTCGCTACCAAGGGACGAGTCCGTATCAGTATTTGCTGCGGAGAAAAATGAACATCGCGGCCGAATTTCTCGTCGAGCACGGCGGCCTCGTAAAGGAGGTGGGGCAGCGCATCGGCTTCGTGGACCCGTATCATTTTTCACGGGCGTTCAAGGCCGTGCACGGCATCGCGCCGCGGGCGTTGCTGCGCTACCGACAAACTTCCTGATTATGGCATCACATCCCACCGACATCCGTGCTCTCCACGTCGCTGCGCTCGATATTCCGCTCTTCGAGCCGTTCGGAATTTCCGGCGGTGCGCAGGCGGCGGCGAACAATGTGCTCGTCACGCTCGAGCTGGCCGATGGCACGCTCGGCTACGGGGAGGCTGCGCCTTTACCGGCCTACAACGGGGAGACGCAGGCGCAGGCGCTCGGGGTGTTACGCGGTGCGCAGCTTTGGCTGGCGGGGCACGCGGGTGGAGATTGGCGACGGGCGGCGGCGGATTTTCGCGGACGTGGCGGCGCATGGTGCGGCTCGGCGCAGTGCGCATTTGAAATGGCGCTGCTCGACGCGCTCACCAAACAGCGGGGCGAACCTTTGGTAAAATTCTTCGGTGGGGCCGGCACGGCGCTCGAGACCGATATGACTGTGACGACGGGTTCCGCCGAGGAGGCGGCGGAGGCGGCGCGGGATATCCGCGCGCGCGGCATTCGCATGATCAAGGTGAAGGTCGGCGGGAAAGCCGGACCCGCGCACGATCTGGCGCGCCTCTATGCGATTCATGAAGTGGCGCCCGATTCGCCCCTGATTCTCGACGGCAACGCGGGCGTGTCGCGGGCGGCGGCGAGCGAACTCGTGCGCGGATTGAAGGCACGGGGCATCGTGCCTGCGCTGTTGGAGCAGTGGCTGGCGAAAGACGATTTGGCCGGGGCACGGGCCTTGGGCGAAGAGAGTGGATGGTTGGTGGCGGCCGACGAAAGCGTGACCAGCGCGGCTGACGCTCGGCGCGTGGTGGCCGAGCGGGCAGCGGGCGCGATCAATATTAAACTGATGAAAGGCGGGGTCGCGGCGGCGCTCGACATCGTGGCGGTCGCGAAGGCCGCCGGACTGAAGCTGATGATCGGCGGCAACCTCGAATCGATTTTGGCGATGACGGTGTCGGCGTGTTTCGCGGCGGGGCAGGGCGGCTTTGATTTCGCGGACCTCGATACGCCTTTGTTTCTCGCGGAGAATCCGTTTGACGGTGGCTTCGCGCTGGACGGCGGGAAAATTTCCGTCGCGCATATCGCGGCGGGCCACGGTGTGACGCCGAAGAGTTAGCGCGGCGGAAAACTCCAGAAACGACATTGCCCGATACGTGTGGCTCCATTTCGCTACGCGCCTCATGTCTTCGAAAACCGCTCTCATCACCGGCGCATCGCGCGGCATCGGCCGTGGTATCGCGATTGAACTGGCCCGTTCGGGCGCGCGTATTGCCATCAATTACGCGGGCAACGCTGAGGCGGCCGCCGAAGCGCTCGTCTTGGTGAAGGCGGCGGGTGGCGATGGCTTTATTGTGCAGGGCGACGTCGCCGTCGCGGCGGACCGTGAGCGACTGGTGGCCGAGACGCTCGCGCAGTTTGGCCGGATCGACGTGCTCGTGAACAACGCGGGCGTGGCGCCGAAAGTCCGTGCTGATTTACTCGACGCAGGCGAGGAGAGTTTTGATCGCCTTTTTGCGATCAATTTGAAGGGGCCGTTTTTCCTGACTCAGCTGGTGGCGAAACACATGCTAAAACAGGCGCCTGACCCAGAAGGCTTTCGCGGTCGGATCGTCAATATTACCTCGATCTCCGTCTACACGGCGTCGGTCAATCGCGGCGATTACTGCATGGTGAAGGCGGGGCTCGCCATGATGACGAAGCTCTTCGCTGATCGTCTCGCGAGCGACGGCATCAACGTTTACGAGATTCGGCCCGGCGTGATCGCCACCGACATGACCGGTGGCGTGAAGGAAAAATACGACAAGCTCATCATCACCGACGAGCGCGGCATCACGCCGATCCGCCGTTGGGGAAAACCCGAGGATATCGGCCGCGCGGTGCGGGCGATCGCCGAGGATCGCTTTCCGTTTTCGACCGGCGCGTGCTTCGACGTGGATGGCGGGTTTCATCTGCAGCGGCTGTGAGATCGGTCGCGGTTGGCGGGTGTGGTCTTTCCCGAAGACAGGCCGGGTCCAAATGGGCACTGCGCGTTTCTTGATGCGCATATTTTCACGTCGTCCGGCCAGATTCCTCGCTGATCGCGAGTGAGAATGGGGACTGATTTGCGCCGCCGTGGAATCGCGGCGATGAATCGCAATAATAACTTGTTGGCCACAACAGGTAGCGGTTGACGGGGATATTATCCACAACCAGTAGTGGTCCCCTGCGGTTTTTACACCTTGGCGGGTGGTGTCGTTCGCCCGCCTTTTCACGTCCCTTCACTCCACCCATGTCTGCGCACACCCATCCTGTCTCCCATTCGGCCAACGGTCTCCAAGACTTCATCGCGATCTCTCGTTACGCCCGCTATTCACCCGAAAAACGGCGCCGCGAAACGTGGTCCGAAGCGGTCGCGCGCGTGCGCAACATGCATCTCGCGCATTTTTCCGATCGCTCACTTTCCGATGCGAAACTGGTCGCGTTGGAGCACGGGGACGTCACGCCGGAAGAGCTCGCCGCCATCGAGCGCCTCGGCGGCGGACTGCACGCGGCGATTCGCGTGGCGTTCGACGCGGTGGCGCGGCGCGAAGTGCTGCCGTCAATGCGGTCGTTGCAATTCGGTGGTGACGCGATCCTCACGAAACACGCCCGCGTCTACAATTGTTGCTTCACTTACATCGACCGGCTCGAAGCGTTTCGTGAGACGCTCTATCTGCTGTTGTGCGGCTGTGGGGTGGGCTTCTCCGTGCAAACCCACCACATCGCGAAGTTGCCCGTATTTGCCCCGCGCGATGAGACGAAGCCCGGGCTCACTCATGTCGTGGCCGATACGATCGAAGGGTGGGCCGACGCGCTGCACGCGCTGATGGCCAACGCCGTCGCCGGGCGGCAGGTGCAGTTCGACTACTCGCAGATTCGCCCGGAAGGTGCGCCGCTGCGCACGTCGGGCGGCAAAGCACCCGGCTCCGCGCCACTCTTCCACACGCTCTCGCGGGCCGAGCGGATTGTGCGCGCGGCGGCCGGGCGGCAGCTGCGCCCGATCGAGGCCTATGATATTTTGATGTGGGCCGCGAAGGCCGTGCTCTCCGGCGGCGTCCGTCGCTCCGCGACGATTTGCCTTTTCTCGGTGGATGATGCCGAGATGGTCGCCGCGAAGACGGGCAACTGGTTTGCCCATCAGCCGCAGCGTGCGGCGAGTAACAACTCCGCCGTGATCGTGCGCGCGACGGCCACACGCGCGCAATTCGACACGCTCTTCGAGGCGCAAAAACAATTTGGCGAGCCCGGATTCTACTTCGTCGAAGACCCGGAATACGGGGCAAATCCCTGCGTGGAAATCGGCCTGCACCCCCGGCTCACCCTCGACGCCGCAGCCATCGCACGGTTGCGGGAACTCGGTCACACCGGCGAACTGCGCGTGGGCGAAGAGGTCACCGGCGTGCAGTTCTGCAACCTCTCTACGATCTCCGCCGCAGCGGCGGAAACTCCGGCGGATTTCTACCGGCTGTGTGCGCACGCGGCGCTCATCGGCACGCTCCAGGCGGGCTACACGGAGTTCGGTTATCTGTCGCCCGTGTCGCGCGTGATTACGGAGCGGGAGGCGCTGCTGGGCGTTTCCTTGTGCGGCATCCTCGACCGCCCCGGCGTTCTCCTTGATCCGCTGGTGCTGCGCGCCGGGGCTTTGGTGGTGAAGACGGTCAACGCCGTCGTCGCCCGCGCGCTCGGCATTCGGCCCGCGGCCCGCACAACCTGCGTGAAACCCGAGGGCACGGCCAGTTTGCTCTTGGGCACGAGCAGCGGGCTGCATCCCCATCACGCGCCGCGATATTTTCGCCGCGTGCAGGCCAACGTCCACGATCCCGTTTACCTCCACTTCCGGAAAAGCAACCCGCACATGGTGGAGCAAAGTGTTTACGACCCGAACGGTCGCACCGAGGTGATTACGTTTCCCGTCGAGGGACCCGATTTCGGTATTTACCGCGAGGATCTCTCCGCGGTGAAGCACCTCGAGTATGTCCGGCTCGTGCAGGAGAACTGGGTGCAGGCGGGGCGTCGTCACGAGGACACTTCGCCGGGTCTGCATCACAATGTTTCCTGCACGATTTCCGTGCGGTCCGACGAATGGGCGGCGGTGGCGGACTTTGTGTGGGCGCACCGCCATGCGTTTACGGGGATCGCGATGTTGCAGGATTGCGGCGACAAGGTCTACCAGCAGGCACCGCGCGAGGGCGTGGTCACGGTCGCCGATATTGCCAAGTGGAACACCCTCTCGCACCAGAAGGTGGATTATACGACGCTGGAGGAATCCGAGGATATCACTGATCTCAAGCAGGTGGGCGCGTGCGCCGGCGGGGCGTGTGAGGTGGTGTGAGGTCGATGCCCGCGTCGAGGCAGCGCTTGCGAAATGAGAGGGCCTTATTACGGTGCGCACCCTATGAAAAAACTCATTACCCTCCTCTCCTCGCTCTGTCTCGCGCTGGCGGTTTATGCCGGCTCGGGCAAAGTGCCAGACATCTCGCACACGGATCTCCAAGCTGCGATTGCCAAGAAAGCCGTCACCGTCCTCGACGTGAACGGCAGCGAATCGTTCGCCGAAGGCCGCATCCCTGGTGCGATCGATTTCTCGGCCAGCGAGAAAAAACTCGCCGCCCTTCTGCCCAAGGACAAGAACGCGCTCGTCGTGGCCTACTGCGGCAACGAGCAGTGCAGTGCCTACCAAGCCGCCGCCAGTGCGGCCGTCGCGCTCGGCTACACCAATGTGAAACACTACGCGCCTGGCATCGACGGCTGGAAGAAATCCGGCGCCAAGGTTGAGAAGAGCTGAGCGACTATCTTGTCCGTGCGTCTCGGTGAGATCGGCCCGGGCCATGCGCCCGGGCTTTTTTGCGCTCGCGACCAGGCGGCAGGCGGACACGTTCGCGCGGATGTTGCTCACCTGCCAATCCGGATTCGAAACACTGCTCGGGCGCGAGCTGGCGGATGCCGGCGCGCCCGTTGTCGAGCAAGGGCCCGGCTGGGTGCGGACGGACGGCGCGGTCGCAACCGAGTCGCTGGCGTTTCCTTGGCTTACATTCCGTGATCCCATCGAAGTGAAAGGAGAGTCGGTCAACGCCCTCGCGTCCCGCGTGGCCGAGTATTTTCTCGCGAGTTTACGCGGGGAACGCATTGAGGCGGCTTGGCCGAACGTGTGGCTCGGGCCGCAAGCAACCGTGGGCTTGGGACGGCGGCTGTCGGCGGTGGAGTCGGCGTTTGGCGAGTTGTTGAAGAAAAAATTGTCCCGCGTGGCGAAACTCGCCGTGGCGGACGTGCCACGGGGCGTGAGCGCGCCAGGCACCGGGGCGCGCGGGCTGTGGGTGTATTTTGTGGATTTCGGCCGCGCGTATGTCGCACGCGAGGCCTTCGTGCATGGTCAGCGGCGGATGGCGGACGACGACCTTGCACCGTCGCGGTCGTATCTGAAAATCGAGGAGGCCTACATTTTGCTCGGCCGCGAACCGGGGGAAGGCGAGCGCGTGTGCGATCTCGGCGCGGCGCCCGGCGGCTGGAGCTACAGTGCGGCGAAACGCGGCGCGCGCGTCGTCGCGATCGACAACGGTCCGCTCAAGGGCGGTGCGCTCGGCCACCCGCAGATCGAGCATTTGTGCGAGGATGCGTTCAAGTTCACGCCGCGCGCGGGTGAGACGTTCGACTGGATGTTTTGTGACCTGGTCGAGGAGCCGCACCATGTGCTGCAGCACATTGTCATGCCTTGGCTGGCGCAGGGCTGGTGCCGGCGTTTCGTGATCAATTTCAAGATCGGCCGGGTGGACGCCGTGGCCTTGCTCCGCGAGCTGCGCACGCCGGATTCGCCCTTCGCGAAACACGCCCCCGGCTTCCGCATCCGCCATCTCTACCACGACCGCGAGGAATTTACGGTGGTGGGAGCAGTGCTGGCGCGGTGAGTCTTCGAATGAAGGATAGGTAGGCGGGCGGCTGTGGCACGAAGCGACAAACTTGGCGTTGCTTCCGGTGGTTGTGATGATTCTTGTCCGTGCCGTGTCGACGACCTTGCTCTCGAGATTTCGGCTATCCCGGTCGGCCCGATTCGCGCTCTTGGGGGCACTTGTTCTTGCGCTTCCACCGCTGCTGCTCGGTCCCTGGCTTCCGTTCGTCGATTTGACGGCGTTTGTGGGGATGAGTTCGTATCCGACGCAGCTGTCCTACGGACCGTTTCACTATTACATTTTTCAGTTCAGCTACATCGGGCACTATGCGCTGTGCCGGTTTCTTTCCGCGTTGCACCTGCCCGTTTCGTCGCAGGTGGTTGTGCTCTACCTGCTGCAGGCTGGAGTTTGTTTCGCGGTGATCTGTCGTTTGATGGAGCGTATGGTCGAAAACGTTTGGCTGCGCTGCTTGGGAATCTCGCTGGGGGCCTTGGCCTGTTGGGATGCGCAGTTTATTTGGGGTGGCCCGCTGGCTTTTTCATTGGCGGCCATGAACCTGACGATCGCGATGTATTTCACGCTCCGTGAAGCGGCGGAGCCGGCTGCAAGGTCGACGGGGTGGGTCGTCGGACTCTTTGGATTTGCGGGTTTGGTGTGCCATCCGTTTGCGCTCCCGTTTGCCATGGCGCTCTGTGCATTGCGGGTCCTGCTACTCGCAGGACGTCGTCTGGAGAACACGGGAATGGCCGCGGCGCTCGCGCTGTTTGGTTGGGTGATTATCAAAGACAGCCCGGCGGGAGAGAGTTTCAGCGCCTCGCGGTTAAGTGAGTTGATTGGGCTCAACGCCCCGGAGATGGGGGATCGGCTAGTGGGTTTGTTTACACAAGACGCTCAGGCGGCGCAGTTCTTGTTCGGCTTCGCTCCGACGGGACTTGGCCTCTATTTCGTGATGCTCGGAGTGGTTCATTGCATCGGTTTCTGCACCGCCCCTTTTGTCGCCTGCTACGCCCGGGAGTCGCGCCCATTGCGCATGTTGGCGCTCCTGACGACGGGTGTGGCGGTGCTGTATTTCATCGGTCGTGACGTGCCGGCGGCACCCATCCCGCAATGGCCACAGCGCATTCTCACATTCTACAGTCCGTTTACGTTTCTCGCCGGGATCGTTGGACCGGCCTATCTGATCAGGCGGTTTTGGCCGCCACGGCTGCGAGTGGGAGATCGTTGGGGTAAGGTGGGATGGATCGTTCCGTTGGCGATACTCGGCTGTTTGGCCTTGGTGCAGCTTCCGGTGTTCCGCCTCGGCGAGAATATCCGAAAAAGCTACGAGGCAACTCGTGCCGAGATTCTGCGCTCTCCGGTGAAAAACGCCTTCTTGGTGGTATCGAATGTCGACAGCATTCGTCCTTTTTATCTGCGGTGCATCCCGTTTCTCCTTTTCAGCGATCCCGAAATTGTGGCGCGCCGCATTACCATTTTCACTGAGTGGCACTTTCAGCCGCGCCATCCGACACGTTTGACCGAAGACACTTTCAACCTCGGGCGTGCTCGATATCTCGCCAATTTCTCTGTCCATCGCGGTTTGCTGGAGGTGAAGATCATGCCTCACGCGGCTGATACCTTTCCGGTCGCGGAACATACCCGAGCGGCCGGCTTCGGAGAGAATGCGAATCTTGCGGGAAAGCAGTTCCAACAGGGGATTGATCTGTTTCAGGCGGGGGCCAACCGAGACGCTTACGAGCACTTTCTGACTGCCGTGCGATTGCTGCCGACCTACGCCGAAGCACACAATAATTTGGGTGTAATTCTGCTCGATGTAGGTCGTGGCGCCGAGGCGATGGAGCGTTTTGTTTTGGCCGTGCGGATCAAACCGGATTTCGCCGAGGGTCGCTCAAATCTCGGGGCATTGCTCCTCGATCAGGGTCGGCCGGCAGAGGCGATTGAGCACCTTGAAGCGGCGGTGCGGCTGTCACCGAATGCTCCGGGACCACCCGCGTTGTTGGCGAAAGCCAGAGCTGCCGTGGCGAAGTAAACGATAACCCAAACTTTTGTTTGGTTTCAGCGCGCTTGGTCGGTCAGGGTGGGGGCATGGCTCACAATCCACGGCTTGGTTTTCGTCCTTCTCTCGCGGCCCGGGCTGCGGCCGCGCGCGATTCGGCCAAGGCTGCACCGGGCAGCCAGCCCGTCCCGGTGGTCCGCGAAGAGCTTAAGGAGCTGCGACTCTGCGGAATCGCGGCAGTACAAGCGCGGTTTGCGCGCGATCCGGGGTCAATTCTGCGTCTTTTTTACGAGGCGGCGCTGGGGCAGCGGGTGGGCGCGATTTGCAAGGTGCTCGCGGGCGCGAAGAAAATTTATCGGCAGGTGGAGGCGGCGGAGTTGGAGAAGGTCGCCGGTTCGCTGCACCACGGCGGGGTGGTCGCGGTCGTCACGCCGGATGTGGTGCGCGTGCCGACGGCGGCGGATCTGCGCGAGTGGGCGCAGCGGGGTGAGGCGGTCCTCGTGCTCGATCGCATCGGCAATGCGCACAACCTTGGTGCGATCGCGCGCACGGCGGCGTTTTTCGGCGTGGCGCGGATCGTGATTCCCGATCACGCGAACGCGGCGAAACCGACCGAGTCGGCCCATCGCGTGGCGGAAGGAGGTTTGGAGGTCGTCGAAGTGTGGCAAACCCGCGATCTCGTGGGGTGCGTGCGTGAACTCGGCGCGGCAGGTTACGATGTTGTGGGTGCAGCGACGCGCGGTGGAAGGCCCGAGGTGGGGCAGGGCGCGGCGCGCAAGCCCCTAGCGCTTGTATTAGGTAATGAGGAGCATGGCCTCACGCCGGTGGTCGCGGCGTCCTGCGCGCGACTCGTGACGATTCCGGGCAGTGGGAAAGTTGAATCACTCAACGTCTCCGTGGCTGCGGCGGTCTTATTGTGGGAGTTGCTGGGGCGGCGCTCCGGCTAGTCGGTGTTGAGGAAAAACGTGAGCCAGATTAGGCGGCCGTTACACAGACCGAGGGCGGCGATCGCGAAGGTAAAGGGTCCGGCGGTGGCCTGATTCATCGGGTGGCTGGCGACCCACGCGATGGTGCCAAGCGGAAGGTTAATCACGGTCAGCCAGAGCCAAAACGCACGGAGACGGCGTTGCCGGGGCGTTCGATGATTCGGATCAATTTTGACGTCGTTCAGTCCGGCGGCGTTGGCGACGGCGAGGTTTTCGCGGAGGATCGTGTGCACGTCATTCTCCGGAATCGGCACCGGTGGCGTGTGGAGCGGCGACAGACCGGTGGCGGCGAGGCGGTTGAGTTCACGCACGTCGATGCGATGGTCGTCGACACGGACGATGCCCGGATCGGGCGCGGAGGGTGATGCCGTGGGCGCGGGGAGGGTGCCTGGATTGGCGACCTCGAAGGTGGTCGGCTTAAAGCCGTAGAACTTGCGGGGAGGATCAGGTTCGTCGGGCATGGGCGGAAGAGGGCGATGGGCTCAGTAGTCGTCCATGACGAACCACATGATCCAGGTGAGGCCGACGTTGAAAATGATGAGGCCGGCGCCGGCGAAGATCGGTGAAATCACGAGTGCGACGGCCAACAGGCTGTTGCCGATTGCACAAGAAATCCAATAGTCGCGTTTGCGGCGGCTCGGTGGTTTGGGCGTGAGGTCGACGTCGTTGAGGCCGGCGGCATTGGCGCGGTCGAGATTTTCGCGCAGGATCGCGTGAACCTCGTTCGGCTGCGGCGCGGGGCGCGAGCCAGCGATGGCCGCAGGGCTCGCGGCCGCACGGGCGAGGTCGCGGACGTCGATGCGGACTTTTTCGGTGGGAACGATGCCGGGGTCGGAAGGTGGCTGGGCCTCGTTGGGCGGAGTGTCGCGGCGCACGCCATTCACATTCTCAAATTCAGCCGCCTTAAATTTGTAGTGCTTGCGCGGTGGGTCAGAGGCTTCGGGCATGGCGGGGAAGTGTGCGTTTTTCGGTGCCGCCGTCGAGCCCGTGGGTTTGAGCTTTTGTCGACGGCTCGTCGCGCCCACGGTGGTGTCAGATCTATCGAACCGAGTTATGCTGATGTCCGAATTTTCGCTCCGTGGTTGAACCCGATCCAGTCGACGCTGCAGCCGAAGCGGCCGAGGCGGAGTGCCTGCGCCGTGCTCAGTCGGGAGACGAGGGGGCGTTCGGTGAAGTCGTGCGTGCGCACTACGAGCGCGTTTTCCGACGAGTGGTCGGTATTGTCCGCAACGAGCACGATGCGCGCGACGTCTGCCAGGAGATCTGGGTGACGGTGTGGAAAAAACTAAGCGACTATCGTGGCGAGGCAAAATTCTCCACGTGGCTCTTCGCGGTGGCGACGCGGCGGGCGATCGACCACCAACGGAAACAGCAACGGTGGTTCGTGCGTTTCCTGCCGTTTCTGGTCAACGACGGGACGGGCGAGACGATCGAACCGGCGTCGACGGCTCCGGGTCCCGGCGAAGAGCTCGAGGACGACGAGCGGGCGCTGCGTTTCGAGCGTGCCATCGCGGCGCTCCCGGCGAAACATCGGGCCGTGATCACCCTGCGCGAAGTCGAAGGTCTTTCTTACGAAGAGATCGCCCAACAACTCAACTGTCGGCCCGGCACCGTGATGTCGCGGCTGTTTAACGCCCGCCGGCTGCTGGTGAAAAAATTAGGAGAAACTCCATGAAACTAAAATTCCTGAACCTTGGTTTGTTGGCCGTGCTGCTGCTCGGTGTGCGCGGCGTGGCCCTGGCGGCCGAGGGTGCCCACGCGAACGTCCGCGCGATCCTCGTGCTTGCTTCGAATGAAAAGGGCGCTTCGGACGGACGCCTCGCGGCCTACGAACCGACGCTGCGGCGCATTTTACGCTTCGAGAGCTACCAGCTTGTCGGTGAAGGCTCGGCCGCTCTGACGGGTGCCGGCAAGACGTCGGTGAAGCTGGGGCGTGGCCACGCAGTGGAGCTCGAAGCGGAAAAATCTGACGGAAAGGGCGTGCGTCTAAAGGTCAACTGGCAGGATAGTGGGCGTTCACTGATGAACACCGGGTTGGTGTTGCGACCCGGCGTGCCCGCTGTGCTCGGCGGCCCCGCCCATGGTAAGGGAGGGGAAGTGTGGGCGGTGATTTTGGTGGCGGATTAGGTGTGTTATCTGAACGTGGTGGGAGGGGCTTTACGCCCCGATGATGGGTTGGCCGAATCGGGGCATAAAGCCCTTCCGACAGTTTCCGGAGCGATCTTCGTTAAAATCGAAAGCTCCTTGGGTGTTCGGTTTCAGCGGGATACGGCGGCGCCGAAATTTGCGGAGAGAAAAAGTGAATAAACGCCGGGCGAGTTTCGTCCGAAGGAGCGAACCCAAATAACAACCATGAAGACCACATTCGCTCTCGCTTCTGTTTTCGCCGCCCTCAGCGGCTTGGCTGTGCTCGCCAACACCGCCAGCGCCGGGACTGACTTCCATCTCAATATCGGGATCGGCGCCCGGCCCGGTCCCGTGATCATCGCACCACGTTGCGAACCGGCGGTAGTCTTGCCGGCGTCACCCGCGTATGGTTACGGCTACGGTTATGGTCTGCCGGCACCGGTGCCCGTTTACCGTGAGGCCTGCCCGCCGCCCGCACCGCGTGGTTACTGGGCCGAAGTTCCGGTGAAAGTTTGGGTGCCGGCGGAATGGATCGTGAGCCGGAGCCATCATGGCCACGAGGTGCGCACGCTGCGGCCCGGCTACTTTACCTATCGGACCGACCGCATCTGGGTCGCTGATGCCGGACGGATCAGTGAATTCGGGCACGGTCGCGGCGAATTCGGCTACGGTCGTGGTCGGGGTTGAAAAGCTGCGAGCGACGAAATTGATTCGAGAAACAATTTGAGGAAATGAACTGCCGCTCCGCCCAACGATGGTTGTCCGCCGCGCAAGACGGCGCGCTCGCCGACCACGAGCGCGCCGGTCTCGCGGCGCACGTTGCGGAGTGCACGGAATGTCGGCAGTTTCAATCATTGCTCGGGACGGTGCAGCAGCATTTGCAGGGGGTGGCGACGCAGGTTGCGGTGCCAGACGGGGAGCGCGCTTGGCAGGATATCCGCCGCGAAATCCGTGCGACCCGGCCGGTCGCTCCGCGCGCTTGGTGGAATCTCGGGCGTTGGGCGCTGCCGCTGGGCGCAGCGGCGGCGCTGGCGGCGGTCGCCGTGATCGGTCCGAGTTGGACGGATGACGACGGACCGCAGACGGTGGCGCGCGCAGAATTTGTCGAAGTGTCCGGCGATGCTTCTTCGGTCGTCTACGTGGACGACAAGAGCGGCTGGCTCGTCGTGTGGGCGTCGGACGTCAAAAGCGGGTAACGAGGCCGCTTAGCGGCCCGCGAGGCGCAAGACGCCGACGCGCAAAATAAACACGGCCGCGAGGGCGAAGAGCAGGACGACTGCGACATTCAGCAGCGTGGCCGCCCAGTAGCGCAGAGGGGACTCGGAGCGACGAATGGGCGTGGAGCGGTGAAAGAGCGCGCGGCCCCATTGAGTCTCTTCGGTCGCGATATCA
>Ga0209829_10000889_pt1 | contig 25700 bp, 31 predicted proteins | sample C_140205_EF_Meta_FD_187311 | JGI IMG/M metagenome (GOLD analysis project Ga0209829, IMG submission 187311) | Freshwater microbial communities from Lake Croche, Canada to study carbon cycling - C_140205_EF_MetaG (SPAdes) (version 2) | ecosystem: Environmental > Aquatic > Freshwater > Lake... | reverse complement strand
CGCGTTCTAGCTCATTCCGACAGCCAATACATTGGCAGCGTCCGTATGCAGATAGCCTATAATGAGACTCGCACAGCAATCGTTAAAAGCGGCATTAAAACAGAAGACGACATCACGGGAGCCATAGTTTATCTTGCTATATCACTTGCTTATCTGCTAAATGTAAAATAACACCAATTTTTATGTCAATTACACCCCTTTCATTTCCTGATTTTATCGACACAACTGCCGATGAGCAGAGGTGGCAGATATTTAACGCAATCTCATCTGGTGGAGGAGGGAGTGGTGGCGTTGTTACAAACAATGGCACATTTGCAGTACAGAATACAGCGGCTACTCCTGCTGGAACTAATTTCATTGGAAGCGTAAATCCAGATTCTACTGGAAGCGGCTCAGTAACAACTAGCACACCATTTGTAGTTACCGTTACTAATTTTGGAACACTTGCATTTCAATCTAATGCCGTAGCAACTGGAACAGTAACTATTGAGGCATCTGTTGATGGCACAAATTATACTGCCACAACTTATACTGCACTTACGAGTGGCAATACCTCTTCTAGCTTTAATGCGGCAACTGCAACCATTGGTCAGATTGATTGTATTGCTTTTAGAAACATTCGTTTTAGGTCTAACACTATTGTTGGGACTGTTGGAATTACTTACAATTTGAGCGCAAATGTCAGCAATTTCATGCTGGATAATCCGCTTCCTGCTGGAACTAATGTGATTGGTGGGGTAAGCACACAAGCTGCAAACGGATCACTCACAATGACCAACAGCTCGGTTGGTACATCGTCTGCCACATTGCTTGCCGCTAGTACGGCTACCAAAACGCTTACCATACAAAACACTTCTGCTAACACGCTGTATGTCAGCACAACTACACCAGCAACAGCATTGAACGGAATCGTTATTGGTGCAGGGGTTGGCTACCAGTTCCCATACGTCCCGACTAATGCTTTGTATTGCTTGGGATCTGCCGCAAGCACGACCTACACGATCTGGTACGCTTAATTCTTCCGAAAGATGGGTTTTATCCTCAATAATAAGGTAAGTCAGTCAGGATATGGGGACGGAGGATTTCTGAATCTGAATGTCAGCTCTGGGCCTACCTACCCATCATTTTACGACTCAACACTAATCCAAGGATTTAGTTTTGAAACTGCAAACAATGTGGTTACTGGGTCTAGTGATTCTTTAACCTTTGACAATGGATCATTGGTAATTGCGCCTGTGAAAGTTGGCACTAAGTCACTTTATTCAGGATCAACAGGATCTTCGGGATATGGGGCATCAACTGCCGCCTTGGATTGTGACGAATTTCACGGGAGCGTAGCATTTTGGTTTAATATGGGATCTGCTCAGGCAGGGGTATTTGTCCAAGGAACTTCTGTTGCTTTTAATTTAGGAACAGTAAATTCTGGAGGGCAGATTTATCTAAATGCCTATGTTGGCGATTCTGGGAATTTAGGCTCAGGAGCTATTAATAGGCTGGTGTGGAATCACATGGCAGCCACTTGGAATGCTGACACGGGCAAGTTCAAACTATATTTAAATGGAAACCTTACAGGGACAGATAGTGGTTTTTCGGATTCATTTGGAACAACTTGCGATGCTAATCTTTTTTATGCTCTTGGGATGGCTGTTTATGCAAACATGGACGAATACTATTTCTGGACAAGAGAACTTACAGGATCAGAGATTACTCAACTCTACACGTTGGGCAATGCAAACAAAACATACCCTTGGGCAAGCTAATGCAATCATGAACAACAGTACAACCACCTCAGACGTAGGGCCAACTTCTGCCATTGTCTCACTTGTTTCATTTGTCATTAGTTTCTTTGACGCAACCCATGTGTGGCTTCAAAACCTCACACTTCTTGTGTCGCTAGCGGCTGGTATTATTGCCATCTACGCAGGAATTAAAAGACTATCAAAATGAACAAACTTCTTATTGTTTGTGCGTCCATGATTCTTATTGGATGCGCCCACAAGCAGGAGCATTTCACTCCACCATCCAGCGTTGCCATACAGCGTAATGTGGCTCGTATAGCCCCCCACATCAAGCCAGAAGGGCAACAGGCATACATTGACCTCCAGAAGTCTCTGGACGATTACACAGCAAAGGTAGACGCACAGACGCAACTACTAGCGAAAGCTCAGGAAGAGGCTTTATATTGGAGGCAGAAACAAATCAAAGCTTTGAGGGAACTCTGGATGTGGCGTGGAGTTACCATTTTATCTATTGCCGCAGTATTTGCCTACATTGGTATTAAAACAGCATGGAAATTCCGTCCTTAAAGAAAGTAGTATCACAAAGGCTGCTAATCAGCCTTATCGGTATTGCTCTTATTCAGATTAGTTGGAGATGGGCCGTTGCTCACTTATACTCTCTACCTCACGAGGCATTGGCTGGGTTTGTCAGCATCACAACCAATACCCTCTACATTACTGGGGCTATCGTGATCTTCATGGTAACTGGAAGGTTGGTTTACGATTGGAAGATGGGAACAAGTCAGATTCAAAATGTGGCATCTTCCGTTGAAACCATCAAGGAAGAGATTACTCAAAGAATTCAAAAACCAAAACATTTCGATGACGAGACTATTTAAGGATACGATCATACCTTGGATCTTCAAGTGGGAGGGAACTACCTACGAGAACGATCCTGATGATCCGGGTGGGGCAACCAAGTTTGGTATCGACCAACGCTCTCATCCAAAGACCGATATAAAGAATCTTACGGCAGAGAAGGCCATGGAGATTTATTGGAACGAGTATTGGATCAAGTGTGCTTGTGATGACTTCGATTGGCCTATGAGCTTTATCTTCTTCAATTGCTGTGTAAACTGCGGTGTTGGCAGAGCAAACAAGATACTCAAGCTAACAGGCAAGAATCCAAAGAAGTTTTTGGATGAACAGGAGGCTTTCTACAGGAGGCTTGCGGAGGCAAGGCCAACATCTAAAAAGTATCTTAAAGGCTGGTTGAATCGAACAGAGGATCTAAGAAAGATTACAATCGGCGCATAATTAGCAAAACGCTTGTGTAAAATCATCTACATGATATAAAGTCAAGACTCATGCAATTTCCACAATCACAATGTTGCAATAACGCAAGCTATCAAGCCAATGATTGCTATTCTGGTTGTGGTCAAACAATGCCTATAGTTCCGGGGACAAACCCTGCTTTGCAAACTTGGAATGGGCAAAACTTTGTTGTGGCTGATGGATCAAACACCAGCCCGATTTCCCTCCCTTTTCTTCAACAAACCACCAAGGCAAATATTCAATTTGTTGTTGGTGTAACAGCACAAGGAACCCTTGCTTTAGTTCCTGTATCATCTTTTGCTTAATATGCCTTGTTTTAATACAGTTCCAATTAGTATTATTCCTCCTGCATCACAAGGAGTTGGCCCTATTTTGTGGCAGAATGGCAATCAAATTACTCGGTTAAACATACCATTAAATCCATCTTTTCTTGTATATGATGGAAGCAAGACTCGTTGGGGTGATGGATCAGCACAAGCCCCTGTTTATTTGCCTAATATCCAAGAGGTGAATAGCCCTGCGGTAACTTACGTTGCTGGCATTACTTCTACAGGACAGCTTGTTAAAACCCTTGGAGCATCTGGAACCGCCCTTATTGGTGGGGTGGCTGGATCAATACCATATCAAATAGCACCTAGCACAACGGGATTTACCGTTGCTGGAACAAGCGGTCAATCACTTCTCTCTGGAGGAACTGGTTCTCCAACATGGGGGACTCCAGCACAGGCAACAAATATTGTTGGCGGTACTGCTGGCTCAATCCCTTATCAAACAGGAGTAGGTTCAACTTCATTTACGGCTGTTGGAACATCTGGTCAGGTTTTTACTAGCAATGGTACTTCTGCACCAACTTGGTCAACCAATATTAATGGCAATGCCGCAACTGCCACAACAGCAAGTGGTGTTGCCGCTGGATCTGTTACACCAGCGGGATTATCTTCTAGCGTTGGAGCAAATGCTTGGTTGATTAGAACATCTGGCTATACCGCCCTTGCTGGTGATCGCATATCCGCTAATACTACTGGGGGAGCATTTACAATTACTCTTCCAACTTCTCCAGCATCAGGAACCATTGTTACTATAGGAGATGGTGGAAACAATTGGAGCACAAACAATCTTACCGTTTCCCCCGGTGGAGCTAATACTATCAATGGAGTGGTTGACAATCTTATTTGCAATGTCAGTTCTTATGGAGTTGTGTTATTTTACAATGGGACAACTTGGAGTATTCAAGTATAAGTGTTGACTGAACTATAAATTTACCCTACACATTTTTAATATATGTCTTGCGGATGCAATAATAATAGTTATGGAGGATGCGGTTGCCAAGGAACTGTTCAATACGCACCTCCTGCCTGTAATCCTAATTTTCCAACAACTTGCACATCTCTAGGTGCGGGAACAATTGTTCGTGTAGTTGGCGAGGATTCTAGCTCCTGCAAATATACCGTTCCTACGCTTTCTTCCAATAGCATCTTGTTTTACAATGCTTCTACGGCAATTTTAAGTTGGGCAGATGGATCAGTAGGAAATCCTATTTTTCTTGGGAATGGATCTAGCCAAGTTTCTTCTGCTACTGTTGGTGGATTGCAGGGAACTACCCCTACTGGACAGCTTGTAGAGTTCAATCCATCCACTTCTGCCAAAGCTCAATTTCCTGTTGTTACACCTAGCGGAACTACAACTGGATGGGGAACGGTAGATAGCATCATTCCAAACCAAGGTATTGTTTACAAGACAGGCAATGCAATTGATGGTTCGCTTGCCGCTAATACGGTTTATCAACTTGCTGGACTTCCGAATCAATTCCTTACTTTTGATTCTCTTGGCAATCCTGTTGTTTCATTCACAAACAAATACACGCTTAAAACCACTACATATTCGGCTGCTGCTGGTGATCTTATTGCCGCAGATACTACTGGTGGTGCTTGGACTCTTACTCTTCCATCTAATCCTGCAACTGGTGACATTGTTACCGTTATTGACGCTGGATCTTTTTGGGCTATTTTTAACCTGACTGTTGCTCCTGCTGGATCTAGCACGATTCAGGGACAAGTTCAGAATTTCATTTGCGATAGATCCCATTGGTCGATTACATTCTACTTCAATCAAACAACTTGGAAAGTCCTTCTAACCTAATACTATGGCTCTTAATCTATCTACACTTCTTTCTGGTGGCCCATATCCTTACTTGGAATTTGGCTGGGTAACTGCTCCCAACACCGCAGGGCAGAGCATTACTGCTAACACCATCACGACGTTGACAATCGACACGGAGGTCGTAGACACAGGCAACTTTGGTAGCATCTCCAGCAACCAGATCACGCTTGCTGCGGGAACGTATTATTTTAAGGCAATAGGCCCAGTATTCTTTACATCGGCAAACGATCTTGGTTGTGTATTTTCTTTGTTTAACGTTACAGACAGCACTTATGTATCGCGAGCCTCTACTACCCCCGCAGCAAGTGTTTACAATGCTGCGCTTGCATTAGAGGCGCAATTTACCATTGCAGGCACCAAGACATTTGACCTCCGTTTAATATGTTCCGCAGCAGCATCTATTAGGTCTGGCGGTTTAACTGCATTCACCCTCGCCACCGCAGGCGCAGACCAGCGCACGACAATCAAACTTTGGAAACTCGCCTAATACCATGACTAAAGAAGAACTACTCAAAACCGTTTGGGGACAAGCCTGTGCTAATCTAGGCTATCCTGTAAGCAATGCCTATTTCTATCGTGAAGAGGGATTCCCTGCAACGATTGGAGATCAGCAGATCATTAATGAATGCCAGAGGATAGTTGCAGAACAGCAAAACCCTGTTGTTCCAGAACCAGTACCTCTTGCCTCCATTCAAGCACAACTTAAATTAATTATTAAACAACTTGCCGCATTAAGTTCTTCAAGTCCAGCGGCATAAAGCTGGAGTAAATCATGGCACAAGATGGACGGGTTTACGATGGAACAACAACGACAATTGCAATGGATGCCGAAACGCATCCTTCAATATTGCCGCCCACATATGTTTCGTCTTGCGTAAATCGTTCATTTCGTCAGGGAGTTAATTCTACCCGACCTCCGTTTACCGATTTAGAAATCAAGGTAGCTTTCGGGTACGATCCTTCTATCCTTAATGATTTCCAAACTGGAAACTTCCAAGGAGCTTGGCCCTATAAGGCAGTAAAGGATGGTTCAGTTGATGGCATTGTATGCTCTGTTGCAGGAGTAATTTACTTCCTGTCCATTGTAAACAACGTCTGCACTCTTTATAAACTTATTGATGGCAATGATCCAACCATGATGCATACATGGTTTGTTCAAGCACAGGATTGGATCTATGTACAGAATGGATACCAAGATCCAATTGCATGGAATGGTGACATTACTGGAACTCCAACCAATCTTCAAGCACAGGGACTAATCACAAATAACATTAACCTTACTTGGACAAACAATGCTCTAGGGTATATTGGAACAGAAATCCAAGTCCAATATAATGGCAGTATTTTCAATGATGTTACTACGGTAAATGAAAGTATTTCTGAATATACTTACACGGCTACTGGTCTGAATATCCAATCGGCAACACGCTATCGCACATCCAATGTCGCTTATATTACCACTAAAACTGCTCATGGTCTTGTAACTGGTCAGAGTGCCATAATTCAAAACATGAGTAATTCCGGTTACAATGTTAAAGGAATTACTGTTACAGTTACTTCAGATACGGCATTTAATTATGGAAATGCAGGGGCTAATGAAGGTTCTTCTGGTTCACCTATTGTTGATACGCAAGGAAATATTGGAAAGCAGTCTGCTTCTACCGAATACTCTTTCCGAGTAAGGAGCTTGTTTCCTGATGGTTCTGCAACCCCTTGGTCAAACATTGCTACCACTTCTGTAACCAATCCTACCATTACTACAGCACAGCCCAACGCTTGCTTTAGGCTTAACCCTGTTAAGCAACAAATGCCAATTGGGACTATTATGGCATATGCCTATGGTCGTGTTGCAGTAAGTGATGCAAACAATAATATCTACATATCGGATATTATCTATGGCAATGGGTTCACTACTACTTCCAATACTCAAAACTTTACAGAGCAAACCTATTGGGCTGAAGGAGGATCTTTTACTCCCCCTGCTAATCTTGGATTGATTACGGGAATGAGGGTCATGCCATCCTTGAACATCAATGTTCGTGGGCAGGGTGAATTGGTTGTATTCTGTGAAAACGGATCTTTCACGCTTGATCTTTCGCAAAACAGATCAACTTGGCAACAGGTCAACATCCAAAAGGTATCATTGATTGGAAGAGGTTGCAGATCACCTTGGAGCATTACTGGTGTTAACAATGATGTTTATTTCCGTTCTGATGATGGATGGGCATTTTATAACAACGCACAAGTTGACTTTTACCAAGCCCTATCATTTAAGAAAGTTAGCCGAGAAGTTCAGCCTTGGGTAAATTATGATACTCCTTGGTTGAGGCAATTTGAGTCAGCCATCTACTTTGACAACCGCATTATTGCTACGGTTTCCCCTTTCACAGTTGCTCCTGCAAACCCTGCAACATCTGGATTGCATCGTCCTAGCAGGGCAATGATCGTTCTGGATGTGGAACAAGAAAGCAAGATAGATCCACAAGCCGCTATGCCTAGCCGCTGGAATGGTCTATGGGAAGGGCCACAGCCAACGCAACTACTTACTGCACAAATTAATGGAGTTCAGAGGGCATTTGCTTTCTCATTTGATGGAGACAATGTGAATCGCATCTATGAGCTTCAGAACAGCAGTTCCCTTGTAACTGGTGTAGATGACTACTCGCAAGTATACGGAAGCGTTCCTATCAAATCATACTTTGTTACCAAGAGGTTTGATTTTGTTCCAAATGCTGGAGCCAGCAAGTTTGTTAGGAAGCAACTTGTAGGTGGAGAGGTTTGGGTATCAAATCTTAAAGAAGCAGTTCAGGTTGGTTGTGAGTTCCGTCCTGACTCATACCCTTGTTTTGTCACGCTTTCTGAACCAATAACCATTGGTCTTAATGAATGCACTCCTATTGTAAATGGTTGCAAACCAGCAGTTTCTCAACCTCGCTACCAGCAGTTAAGGTTTCCAACTCCTGATATTGATCAATGCGAAACATTTAATCAAATCCCTATTCAAGAGGGAGCAGAGTTTCAAATTAAGGTAAAAATTACTGGAACTTGTATTGTTGACAGATTGAGGCTTGCCATCATTTTCAATGACAAGATTGATCTGCCACAGGGATATTGCCCTGATACATTCTATAATGACCCTACTCCTGTAGAGTGTTCATGCCAGCCAGACTTGGATTACTATAGAATTGTTCCACTTTCTAACTCCGTTTCGTCAGTTGCTAATTAAAATACTTGCTAGAAACTTAAAACATCTCTATAAATTAACCATCTATGGACAATCAAAGCTCCCCTGCACAACTGCTGTTCCCTACAGTACCAGCGGAATATTGTCCCGAAGGTAGATGGAGCGACATTTTTAACAGCTTCATTACTCTTTACCTAAACAATGGTACGGTAAATATACCCGGGCTTGGTCTGGTTACGCCACAACAGATCCAGACAATCAATCAAAACATTCAGAACCTCCAAAATGAGGTTGATGCTCTTGGTATTAATACTCAATCTGGCACTCAATCTGTTGCTAATTCTGCTTCTGCACAGACTTTTACGATTTCCCTACCAAAATCAATGCCGAATGCCAACTATCAGATCAACATATACTTTGTTGCTACTGCTGGAACTGGAACTGTTGCACCGCAATGGGCTTTGATTGGAGGTAGCAATACTACTACTGGTTTCCGAGCTTGGGTTATCAATAACAACTCTGATATTAATTCTTTCATCTGGACAGTAACCAACATCACCACAACAACCTAACCCCTAACCCCAAATTATTATGGCAAAGGAAATCAATAGGGCTACACAGCCCAAGCTCCAGAACGAGGGCTTCAGCACTCGTGGAGACATCAAAGAAGGGATGAGCAATCACCCCAAAGGGCCAGAGTTTAGCGGCATTTTTTATGCTGGCAAACTTCAGCCTGAACCGACCTCCCCCGGTCGTGGTTCATCCAAGAAGTAATATGGCATCTCACGGAGTCCAATACACGGTGGATCACACCGAGCGTGGGATTGTTTCTGATCATGCTACTCCTCAACCCATGCAGGGGATGGCATTGAAGAGCAATATCCCTGCCATTCGTGCGTACAAGGATGCTCGTACTGCTCGTATCAAAGCCGTTGGCGAGAAATCACAGAGTGCATTCTCTGTTGGTGGCCCAGCTAATGAGACTACTATGGGTCGCGGGACTCCCTTTAATAGCGATTTCCTTTAATATGGCTACCCAAAAAGGGATGAGGAAGAAGATGCTCAAAGCGAAGTCTTCTCCCTCTCTTAAAATGGGAACCAGAAAGAATGATACTGGCCCTTCTAAAGCTGTTGCTCGTGGCTATGCCACAGGCAAAGGCATGGGTCGTGGCAACTAAATAGATCACCATATGCTTTATGATGTAGCGTACATATTGAATGCAATCCGTCCCTATGCAGGGAATAGCGGAACTTGCAATCAAGCTACTCAATTGTCTTATATGAATAAGGCAAGGTCTCTTTTATGGAACAAAGTAGATGGGGATAGTCTTTGTGAGTATGTATGCGTTGCTTGCGTCAACCAACTACTAACACTACCAAGTCTTTATAAGCAAGTAAGGCTTGCATGGATTGATGGTGTTCCTGTTTCTTTAGGAAACGAGTGGTATCAGAGTATCCCGCAAGATACATGGGGAGATGCAAGCTCTGGAGGATATGGGAATGGCAATGGATGGGGTCAAGCATATGGATGGAATGGTGGCAATAAGAAGTTCATTGAAGTGGGTGGCAAGCATGTTACCTATCAGAACTATGAAATGGCTCCGTACAAATTGTGCGTCGAAGCCGAATCTCCGCTTGATGCTGGAGTAGAAGTTACTTTTTTTGGTGAGAATACCTATGGCACAAGGATTAGCGAGACTATTACCTTGGGTCTTGCTCCAGCTTATTCTTATTCTACCAATTTCTTTAAGAGTGTATTTCAATGCACAAAGCCTCAAACAAAGGGTAGGGTGAGGCTTTACGCTTACGATACTGATGCTCCTGCACAGATGCTTCTGTCAATCTATCAACCCTACGATGTCAATCCTAGCTTCCGTAGATATGCTATTCAGGGGCGTGTAAAGGATTCCGTAATTCTTTATTGTAAGAAAAACTACCAAGATTTGTATGAGCTTACGGATCAAGTAGAGTTTACTCCAGAAGCAATGATTTCCGCTGTAATGGCGGTTGTTTATCGTGAGAACAAGGGTAGCGATCAGCTTTATGCTGCGTCTCTTCAGAATGCCATCTTTGAGGTTAATAGGGAGACCGCCGACAGGGAAGAGCCTACTGGAAGTGCAATTAGGCAATTCCCAAATAACATGATGCTTAATGCTCTAGTTCCAACATATGCTTGGGATGATGGAGCAACATGGCCTTATTGATATGGAAGAGATTGTTGAAATATCTGCTATTGATAGGATTGAGGCCGATCTTGCAAATTACCCGCAAGTTGATTTACCTTTAGAGCATTTTTTCCCAAAGGGATTGTATGTGCGTAAAATCTTTATGCCAGCAGGATCAATGGTTGTGTCCTTAAAACACAAAACAACTCATCCATTTTTTATCCTTAAAGGAAAGGTTGCTGTTTTAAAAGAATCCGAAAACGGAGGTTTTGAACAAGAAGCATTGTATGAGGGTGGAGATATGGGGATGACAACCCCAAATACAAAACGGTTTCTTTGGAATGTAGAAGACACAACTTGGGTTACTTGTCATGCTAATCCAAATAATATTGAAGATCCTGACGAAATAGTATTAAATATTGCTGAAAGAACGGATAATCCTTTGATTGATAGCAATTCTCCAAAATTTAACCAATGGAAAAAAGACATCAGCCCTAGTTTAATTCATACAACTAAAGAACTTGAATTTCCATGCGTTTCCTAATCCCTCCACAAACAATTTCTGAATATAGGCATCAACAAATGCCTATATATGAAACCATTGCCGCTGTTGGGGCAACAACTATTATTGGAAGCCTTACCGTTGGAGGGCTTGCATCAGCCGCCGCTACTGCTGGTGCTGGTGCATTGGCTTCTTATGGTGTTAGTAAATTAATGGGCGGTGGAAGTAGCGGAAGAGGGGGGGTAGGGGGAGGAATGCCGTCTTATGGTTATAATGCACCAAGTGGAACAGATATATTTAAAAATGCCGCAAATAATGCCTTGGAATATGCTCCCGCTTTTACGCAGTCAAACATAGATTTACAAAATAAAGTAACTCCGGGTTCTTCAGCACAAAGAGAAGCCGCGCTTCAACAGATTAACTCATATATCCAAGGACAAGTTCCTCAAGATGTTCAGCAAAATACTCAAAGAGCAATTGCTCAATCATTTAGTGGTGGATATAATCCATTTACAGGGGGAGGCCAAGCCCCTTCTGCATTTGCTAGAAGTATTGGACAGACTAGCGTGGGGCTTTCGCAATATGGATTAAGTGCGGCTCCCACATGGCAGCAGCTTGCTAATTCAATGGTAACTAAACCAGATGCTTTGATGGGTTTTGGAATTCAAGCAGAACAACTTTCATTAGGGGGAAATTTGCAAGCTGCTGAAAATCAATACCAATCAGGCATGAATCAATACAAAGCAAATCAATTGCAAAATCAGCAAAATCAACAAATGATACTGCAAGGAGCAAATTCTGGTTTGGATATATTTAAATCAGCAATGAAAGGTGGTTATTTAAATAGTCTTTCACCTTCTGGTCAAGGTGCAGTAGCTACATTAGGTGCGCTTCCTAGCGCATCAACAGCTAATTCTTATATAAATGATTTGGGGTATAATCCAACTTCATTTACTGCATTACCTAATACTGGTGCAGGAACAGCATATCCATTTGGATAAAAATCAAACATAAAAATATGGCAATTGGATACGCAAATTTTGGAGACATTCAGCAAGGCAACCAGCAAGTTGTTAATTCAATGGCTGGTCTTGGGCAAAGTATTTCTAGTGCTATTGAAACTCATGCTGCTACGCAATCTGCAAAGGCTATGTTGCCTATGTTGCAAGAACAGTATCAGCAAGGAATGCAGAAGATTTCTAATGGAGATCCTAACGGAATGGGAGAAATCTATGGTGCGGCATTGACTGCATCGCAAAATCCATTGCTTGCTCCTATGGCAAAGAATGCCATTGCTACTGCTCAGTCTGCAAATATCCAAACCCAACATGGTTTAAGGACTTTGGCAGCACAACAAGGAATGATGGATCGTTATTCGATTAGGTATGGTCAAGGCGCACAACAAAAGCCAATGACTGAATTTCAACAAGAGCAAGTATCTAAAAATTCTGCAACGGCAAAGAATAATCAGATTAATGAATATTCCTCTTTGTATGAAGGTGATCCTTCAAAAAACATAGAAGGGATTGGTGGGTATGCTACCAAGATTAATGATGCCATTAAAAACAATGAAGATGTTTCTCCAGAAGATTTAAGAAAATTTGCTAGTATGTATGGTGTTTATAAACAGAAACAAGCCGCATATGGTAATAATGCTGTTAATAATGAAAGCATTGACCAAGCATATGACGATATTAAAAATCACCTTACTACCGCCAAAATGGATGTAGATAAACAGATTAAAGCATTACCAAAAGGATCTAATCCATCGGAAGTTTCTGTGCCTAGCAAATGGTTTGGAAATATATGGCCTGATAAAAAGAATTTGTCTTCTGTTAAAACCAACCTTGATGAAACTCTTAAAAATATGGAGAAGATTCATAATATTGGAAAACAAGGAAACTCTGGTGGAGCATCGTCTATCAAGAGTCAAGATGCCTTGATTGAGTCTGCTAAGAAGGCTATTCAAAATGGTGCTGATCCCAAAGCCGTTAATGAAAGATTGAATCAAATGCTTCAACAGATGCAAACTCCAGCAAACCCACGCACTAGCATGATCCCTGCCGCTTCTGGAATGGGGGGAATGCCAGCAGATCAAGAAGAAGAAGATTCAGTAGATCCAACTGTAGGGGTTTAATCTATGGACGATCCGTTCTCCGACCTTATTCCTCAAGGTGGGTCACAACAAGGTGGTGGCATTCCTGTAACCCGATACAGCATTCCCAAGAGTGCTTTAGGTGGTACTCAAGGAGATGAGATGTCTGATCCTAACACGGCTAGAGGTGTTGGTATTTCAGAAAATGAATTAGGGCCAGCGGTCGTTGCTGTAAACCCATCTGTATATCCATACGGAACAATATTCCGTAATACTCAGACAAATGAAGTATTCCTAGCTGGAGACAAGCATGGTAATGAAAATCCAAGAGTAGTTGATTTATACTCGACTCCATCTGCTTACAAAAGAGAATCTGGCACGATGCCATTGGTTCCAATTGATAGGATAGCAACAAATCAGATACCTAAATCCTATAGCGGAGTGAGTGAGTTGCTTGCTAATTATGGCAAGGTTCCAGAAGGCGAAGGTGCTTACACAAGCCTTGGCAAGACGCAACAACAAGAAGACCCATTTGCTGATTTGATTCCGCAAGCACAAGGGACAAATGCTCCTGCACAGGCACAGGCACAAGAGCAAGCCGCTGATCCTTTTGCTGATCTTCTTCCTCAACAACAAGGCCAAGCCCAACCTAATCCTGATGCTGCTTTCTTAACTTCTCCAACTCCTACACCAGAACAAACTGGAAAAGCAATTAATTTGCCAGCAATTCCTAGCCAAGAACAACCAAAAATTGAAGGCCAAGTCGAGGCAGGAAACATTGATATAAACAAGCGTCCTGTTGTTAAAAATGCTGATGGCACAATCAGCACAGTTCGCTCAATAAGCATTGGAACTGACAAGGGAGAAACTTTAATTCCAACAGTTAGTGAGGATGGCAGGATAATGAGCAACGATGAGGCAATTGCTCAATACAAACAAACTGGCAAAAATCTTGGTACTTTTGCAAATGTTGATGCTGCTAACAATTACGCCCAACAGCTTCATACTAATCAAGCCAAGCAATATGCTGAAACTAAACCAGCGCAACCTTCTTATAACCCAATTGAGAATGCTTTAAGGAACTTTGCTAATACTACCGCAACATTAACTTTGAATACTGTTGGGGGTGCTGTTCGTTATTTCAACAACGCACAACAGAAAGACCTTAAAATGGCTCAAGAGGAGCTTGCACAAGCACAGGCAAGTGGAGAGTCACCAGAACAAATTAGCGAGATACAAAACAGAATAAACAGCTTTAATGAACAAATTCCAGAGGTTCAAGAAGCCGTTAAATCAATTACTGATTTATCTAACCAGTATCCAGAAGCATATGGAGTAAATCCAAAGGATGAATCCACTTCTGCTCAAATTGGTAGGGGATTAGGTCAAGTTGCTTCATTCATTCCCACTATGGCACTTGGCCCTGCTGGTGCGCCACTTGGTGCATTACAGGGTGCTTCTCAAGCATATGAGGGAACTTATCAGCAAACCCTTCAGAGTCTTGAAAGCCAAGGTGTAACGGATAAAGCCTTGATGGAAGATAAGGCTCAAAGAGAAGCATCTCTTGCCGCTGTTAAATCATTACCACAACTTGCAACATACATGGTTGGAGGAAAACTAGCATCTGCTGGTGTATCAAAACTCCTGTCTACTCAAAAACCCTTAATACAAGGTGCGGCTGGAGCCGTTGCTGGTAGCATAATGAATACTGCCGCTGGTGCTACAATTAGGAAAATCATGGGTGAAAGCGTGATGCCAACTGTGGAATCGCTTACTCAGGATATTGCCTTTGGATTATTTCATGGTGTTGGTACTGGAGTGGAAGCTCAACAAAAGCTCCGATTTGAAGAACAAAAGAGAAAGCTAGAGGAACAGAAGCTAGGTGGCCCTACGCCAAAGGTAGCCCCATCTACTAATCCAGAAGTAAACAAAAGGGAGGCTGAAATCCTTGCTAGTGCTGATGCACAAGCTCCTGCTCCAGAAGTTACTCTTACTACTGACCGTAAAACAACTACACCTGATCTTAATAGCCTTATTTCAGAACAGCTTTTCCTTGATGAGGGATCTCCAGAGTATGCGGCTATCCAGAAACAGATTGATGAGCTTAATAAGCCAACTGAAACTTTTACTCCTACTTCTGATTTAGATAAACAACTTCAAGAGCTTACAGATGAGCAAAACAGGATTGTAATTGAAGAACTTCCTAAATATCCAGAGGGGAGCATTGAAAGAAGGCAAGCTCAAGCTAGAATTGATGAAATCCGATTACAACAAGTAGAACTTGGCAAACAAAGAGAGCTTGTAATTTTAGAAGAAACTAAACCCGTTGAAGCTACCGCCGAAGCACAACCTAAACAACCAAATGCCGTTCAAGTCACAAGCACAGAGGAAACTATGTTACGCACTCAAGGCGAAGGGCAAGGCGAAGTCGTGGAATTGCCAAGAGTGGGAGAGCAAAACGCCAAAGTCCCTACCGAAGAAGCTCAAGCCCCAAAAGAAAAAGTAGCTCCAATAGAGGCTATTCATTATTCTTACGAACCTTTTTCTTTGTCTAAAGAAGGATATAAAGGAAAACTTAAATATGGTGATAACCCTGTTTTCGGAGAAGGTTTTTATGCAATGCTTCCAGAGTCTGAGAAAACTTGGACTACAATGGATAGGCTTATTCTTGGAAAAAACAGGAATGAGGTAACTATTGATGCTAAAAACCCTCTAATTGTTACGCCTGATAATTTAATTGAATTATACAATCAAGCTAAAAAAGAAAATAGCGAGAAAATATTTGAATCTTGGCTTTCAGAAAAAGCTAAAAAAGAAGGCAATGATGCTTTGTTTATAAAGGGGTTTTTTGATAAATATCCACAAGAACTCAGGGATAGTAATTTTGTAAAAACAGAAAAAATACTTAGAGATAATTGGACTCCGCAATTTGAAGAAGGCAGAACTGAAGGTAGGTTTCTTAATGGAGAAGAGTTTGATAGAGCTAATGAAAAAGCTGTAAGAGAAGTATGGGGAATGACTCCTGACGAATTAAATATCGTTCTTACAATGCAGGATCAAATATTTGTTTCTCCAGAAAATTCAGATATTGTTACAAGGAAGGGTGGTAAAGAAGAAGTAGCTCCTAAAAAGCTAGAAAACCCCTATAAGGACATTGAAAGGCGTTACGTCAATCCAGATGCCGATGCTTTCAAGTCAACTGAAGAACTTGTAATTGCTGTTGAGGAAATAGCCAATACCGAAAATAATCAATTCCTTAAAGATGCCCTAACCAAGTATCGTGATGGTATGGATATTGGTGAAGATCCTGTTGTTTTGATTGCTGATCTGATGGCTGAAGTCGAGCGTGAAGGTAACTATAGAGAGCAAGGAGTTAAGCCTAACGAAAGAGGATTACCAAAAGCCGACAAGAAAGGCCGTGAAGGATACTTCATAAGTAGTGATCCTGTAATAACTTACCTTAACGAAAACAGGATTCGTTCTAAAACAGAACAGGCTAAATATGCTAAGTCACGAGGTGAAAAGCTAGGAGGTGAGTATAATGATGTTCCTCCACTCCCTCCATACCATGCCGCTGCAATTTACGGAGGAAAACAAACTATAGATCAAGCTCATCAGGCATTAGTGGATCTTGGAAGAATGCCTGTAGATTCAAAGCCTCGTGACCTTTGGGCAAAGATTGAAGAAGCATCTAGGTCAGCAATCAATGCTGAAAAAGCCGAGGCTGAAAGAGATGCCTACGAAAAGGAAAAAACAAAGAAAAGCAAGGAGCTAGAGGAGTTACGCAAGACAAACCCCGAAGCATATAAGGCTCAAGAGGAAAAAGACCTTCAATCTCACTTCAATAGGATGAGGCGCAGAGAGGGTGGATTCCTTGAGTTCCCACAACCTATACAAGAAGCTGCCATTAGATTTGGAGAATCTGTTCGCAAAGCAGGAATGGAGTTCCGTGAGTGGGCTAAAGAAATGACATCACGCCTTGGAGAAGGCGTTAAAGGTTATTTGCGCCAGATTTGGAGAGCTATTTCTACTGGTGGAGGTCGTTTCCTTGAACGTAAAGCAGAGCGTGGTGCTGTAGATATTGGTGCTGAAGACCGATTTAAGCCTAAAGCTCCAACCGAACAGGAGGCTTTTGCCAAGAAAGCCGTCGATGCTTTTCAACGTGGTCGTGGTACACCTATTACAGAAGAAGAAATGGGTAGCATCCTAGCTAGGAAGTTCCCCGGCATTAGCCCTAATGAAGTAAGTGATTTGTACGCAACCGCATCTGGCAAGCCGAAGCCTCCTACTCCTTACGCTGGACAAACAGTAGCTCAAGAAACTCCAGAGCAGATTTCCATTCGACGCAAAGATCAAGAAGATCAAGTGAGGCGTGGAATACTTACTGCTACCGTTCCTGCTGGAGAGGGAATGTCCCAAGTAGAAATAACCGAAAAAGGAAAACAGAACCTTGCACAAGGTGCAGATCCACTACAGGCATTGGAACAGGCAAAGGCAGGAAATCTTGAGTCATTGATTACTGCTCGTGCATATTACGAGGGTCTTCAGAAGCAAAAGAGTGAGATTTTAAGGAAATTTGGCCCTAACTCACCAGAATATAAGAGGATTGCTGATGAAGCCCAAACATACTATGAGGGATTGCGTGAAGCTGGAACCGCCGCATCTACAGCGTTAAGCACATTTAAAGGTCAGAATGATCTATCTGATGCCGCCGATATTGCTACTGCATATAGGTCTATTACAGGAGAGGAACCAACTCTTGCGAAACATGAACAGATTAGAAAGGTTGCTGATAAAGTAGATAGGACTATCAAAGAATCAGATAAGGCTAGTGAGGATCACAAGATAGCAATGGATGAGGGGCTTGCTGAAGTAGAGGTTCAAACTCCTACATCTGTTGAGGAAGGTCGCCAGCAAATAGCTGATCTTTCGGATGCACAAGGAAAGAAGGCAAAGGATGAAATTGATCGTCTCAACAATGAGCTAGAACAAACCAAGAAGGATCTTGAGGAAGTAAGGCAAGCCAAGGCTACTGGTCAAGATGCCGAATCTCTCAAGGCCTACTATGAGGCAAAGCTAAAGGATTTACAGGGCCAACTTGAATCAAAACCGAAGTTTGGAAAAGAGGTTTTAGATCAAGCCCAAAAACTTGTTGATAAATGGAGGGCTGATCGTCTTGAGGCTGAGAAACTACTAGCAAAGCAATTATCGCAATTGGGATCATTCCCCGATGTCTCCATCATAGGAACAATAGCTAGGATCATGCGTGGTCATATTAGCGAACTTGGGCTTGATTTCGCTAGATCGTCCAAGATGATCCTTGATCAATTTGGCCCTAAAGCAGAGAAGTATTTGAAAGAGGCATGGGCTAAAGCTGATGCTCTTATTAAGGGCGAAGATGGAGGAGAGAAAGCAGTTAAAACTGTTCGCAAAGCTACTACTAAAGCTAAAGCAAAGCCTGTAGCTAAGATGACTCCAGAAGAGAAAGCCGCCGAATCTCTACGCAAGCGTATTGCTCAAGCCGAAAAGAAGATTAACGATTTAAATAGTGGCAAAATCACAACTCCTAAAGATGTCGAGAAAGTTACTAGCGACGAGATTAAGCGTCTTGAGGATGAATATAACCAAAAGAAAAAAGAACTTGCTGATGCTCGTTTGAAGGCGAAGCAAAGGGAATTGTTTGAGCAGGGAAAGGTTGGTGATGATCTAAATCCAGAACAAGTAAAGACTCTTTGGGAATCCGCAAAGAGATTCTATTTAGACAAGGGAGAAAGCGATTACGACAAGATGATTTCAGACTTAGCTAGTGATTTCGGACTCACTACGCAACAAGTTCGCAAGGCTTTTGGAACTCCCAAGGGAGCCAAGAGAGCTTCTGACGAAATGTACCTAAAGCAACGCAATAGGCAAATGGCTTTGGATGAAGCGAAACGCTGGTTGGTAAACCAAAAGGCAAGCTGGATTGGCAGGGTATTTGGAGCCGCCGCCGAAAAGACATTCAAACTTGCTATCTTTGGTCACGGAACTGCATTCATTGGAACTCACGCACCACAAACACTTTACACTAATCCAAAACTAGCATTGAAGGCATGGCTCAAGGGTTTGTCTTATAGCTTTACTGGCAAAAGCGGTCGTATTCAAAACATTGTAGATAATAAAGATTTAATTAATCGCCCAAGCTGGATCGTTGCACGAAAGGGTGGGCTTGAGAATGATCCTAGAGAGATAAGAAGAGAGGGGGCAACTCCATCAAGAAGTGATTCGGCTCTTGCTAAAGCATTGGATACAATAAGCGGAGGCCGTGGATTTGATGCTCTGTTCCACTTGCGTCAAGATATGTTTGATCAGGCATGGGAGCAATTAAGCGTTACCCAAAGGACTCCAGAAATGGCAGAGATGTATGCCAACGCAATCAATAACGCTACTGGATTTACCAAGGGGGGTAGAAGTTCTGCTGGAATCCTTCAAAGCCCAATAACCAAGATTCTTTTCTTTGCTCCGAAACTTATTGCAAGTCGCTTCAAGTGGTTGATCCAAGATCCTATCCGTATGCTTGGTACTTTTGGCAAAATGGCTAATCCATTCCTTAAGGTATCTCCAGAGGAAAGGATGAGTGCTATTTATGAAGCAAAGAACAAAGCAAAGTTCTTGGGTGTAATGACAGGTACATTGCTTGCAAACCAAGCATTGTTATCTCTTACTGGAAGCAATCAGAGTGTAAACTTCCTTGATCCAAAGAAGCGTGATTGGCTTGCTTACAAGGGATTTGGTTACGATCTAGCAACCATAGGAGCTTTTACTAGAATATTCCGATTGGTCGCACAGGAATATAATGCAGTATTTGGTGAGCTATCCAGATGGCAGAAGGCAAAGGGTGGAAGGGAGCAAGCAATGAAAGATGCCGTATATACTTATTTGAGGAGTGGATTTAGCCCCATAACTAGAGATATTATCGTTGCATCAACTGGTAAGGATTATGTGGGAAACACTGTTCCTTGGTCAAAGGAGCAACCTGATCGTGGTCGCAGGAAGCTTACTTGGCGTGAGCTTATCCAAGAGCAATTTGCTCCAATCCCAATCTCTGAAGCAGCAACTCAAAAAGAAGCCCTTCCTGCTGTTGTTAAGGCTAGTTCTGCTGCATTCTTGGGAACAAGGCTTGAGACTCCAACGGATATTGAAGAGTACGAGAAGTCTCTTAAATCAAAAGCAAGCTCCAAGTCTTCCAAGCCGTTTTACCAAAAAAGTTCTCAATCTAAAAAGAGCAAGCCGTTCTACGCAAAATAAGCCCTTGCCAACTATTGGGTAATTCCGCATAGTTCATTTTCACCGTAGCAACCACAAATATGAAACGATATATTATACCGCCGTCCCTTAAATCTTCATTTGAGGAAGATCCAGTTCTCAAGCAGATTCGCCAGCAGGGTGAAGAGAAGAAGATGCCAGAGGTATCATTCTACCAAGCTGTTGTTCTAGCATTGCTTGAGCAAAGGAACTATTTCATGGTCGAAACTTTCCGTTATGCACAGCAACACGGACAACTGCCACCACTAGAAACCAATGGAAACGACACAGCAACCACAGAAGATATTGAAGCAGAAACGGAGGTACCAGCGAAGGAAGAAGGCTTTGAACTCAAAGCCCTCCCACCTCCCACAGAGCAACCAAGAGTCAAGTTTAGCAAGACCTATTCCGATGACCCCCAAAGCTGATTCCGTATCAGATATGGATAAGTCACTTGCTTGGTGTGCGATTATTACAGGGCTTGCTGCATCTGGAGAACTAAGCCCCGAAATATTGGCTGAAAAAGGTGGCGATACTCGTGTGCGTACATTGTGCGTACACGCCGCAAACTTGGTTAGTCATTTCCATTCCGAATTTGTAAGGGCGAATGGCAAAGGTACATTGTAATCTCGGACGTTATGGTGATGTCTGTGCGTTTCTACCTGTATTAAAGAACGAGTTTGACGAGACAGGGGAGAAGTCAAGGCTAATCATTTCTAGGGATTATGCAGACATCCTAGAGGGTGTTTCGTATGTCGATCCTATTGTTTACCAAGGCAAGTTTGAGGATATATCAGGGGCATTGAAGTTTGCCAAAGGAATAGAATTGGATGTGGTAACTAGCCAAGTTGTAGGAATCCCTGATGTTGTAGTAAGTCAAGTATATGGGGATGCTCACGCTCCAAAGATTATCTGCGATAGCTTCCAACAGGATGCTTGGCGACTTGCTGGCAAGCTGGAACTCTGGCCTAAACAACCTAAATTGGTCTTTGATAAGCGAGACAAGAAGAGGGAAGCGAAGCTATTCAAAGGCATACCAAAGGATAAACCTTGGATTGTAGTAAGTTCTGGAGGTAATTCCTCACCATTTCCTTACAACAATTTGCTTTGGGAAGTGTTAAATCACTCTGTGCCAGAATTTCATGTGGTGGATTTGAGTAAGGTAAAGGCTGAAAAGTTCTTTGATTTGCTAGGAATAATGGATCATTCCAATACCGCAGCAATGATTTTGACTGATAGCGGCCCTCTGCATCTCTCATATGCCACAGAAAAGCCTGTTCATGCTATTGCAACAGATTCTCCTAGCCTATGGCATGGAACAGCGTGGAGACCGTTTTACGCCTCCTATACACGCTATAGTAATTTTCCAAGGGATCTTACTAGGATTCTGGATCTAATCAGAAATCCCCCTGCCAAACCAAGGCATGAGAATATCATTCATGTTTATCAGCGAACACCTTGGGCTACAGGAGAAGAGAAGAGGCGTAATGAGGTAGCCGCAAAGTCTTGGGAGGGTATCGGATGGGTAGATTGCGGATTGGATGATAATTGCTTTGTAAGAACTGCCTCCGAAATGGTTTCAGAGGAGACAAAACGTATTCCAATGATTAAGGATATGTTGCGTTTAGCTTGCGTGGGTAGGGATGATTCAGATGTTTTGATCCTCACCAATACGGATACTTGTGTGGCTACAAACTTGTTACAAAGAATACAAGGAACTCTTCCTGCTTACGCATATCGAAATGACTTTACTAGGCTAGATTCCCCAATTCCAGATAACGAGATAACTAAAGGAAACAAGTATGCAGGGTGTGATTTCTTTGCCATGAGGGTAGGATGGTGGAGAAAGAACCATGAACTATTCCCTGACATGATCCTTGGAAGGCACTCATGGGATAGGATATTTAGGGAGCTAATCAAGATCGCTGGAGGAAGAGAGATAGAAAACCTTATCTACCATGAGAGGCATCCTTCTGGATGGGAAGATCCACAGAATATAAATCGTGACCCTAGCAATTTAAGAAACTGCTTACTAGCAAGGCAATGGTTGCAGGAACGCAAGATGCCATTGCTAGAGATAGAAACCCTAAACTACGAGGGGAAGTTTAAGCGTCCAGATTTCAGCAAGCTGAAAACGTAGCGGTAATATCCCAACGAACAGAATCCTCTTCTCCGATTGAGGTAACGATATTGTATCCTAGTTCGACCAAGGGATTGTAAATGTCTGCTTTAGAATATCCTGCTCTTTCAAGCATCTCTGGATAAATCTCACAAATAATTACTGGCTTGTGTTTCTTTATAATATCCCTTGCACCAATGATTACTGGAGGCTCATATCCCTCGCAATCAATCTTGATTAGATCAATAGATTTATATGTAGCAAAATAGTCATTGAGGCGAATGGATGGTTTGCCTACAATATCTGCCTTTACAGTTCTAGTTCCGGGGTTTCCATTCAAAGGATCTTGGTTTGTGGAAACTGAATCTCCATTACCAACCGCAGAGTGTTCTGCAACTATGTTTGTGTAGTCCTTGGTGTTATACTCCATGCAGAAATAGGCATCTTCTTGTGGTTCAAAGGCAACAACCTTTGCTCCGTTCTTACCAAAGATAAGTGCTGTATCTCCTATAAATCCTCCAACATCAATAACTACATCTCCAGTTTTAAGGGATTGTACCTCTGGAAGATTGGCAATGGAATGTTCTAAACAGATTGTTCCATGCTTGATTGCCTCTGGTACAAGGTTTTGGTCATCAGTAAGGCAAATCATCTTCTCGTTGATACGAGTTACTTTATATTGGTTCATAATTTAAGCATTTGTAGCATGATTACTGCACCAAAGTCCATGTCTGCCATAGCCGTTCTTTCTGCTGCATTGCCAATTCATATCTGTTTTGCACTCATGCACAATCCAACCGCATTGTGATGGATCATATGATTGGCCTTTAGGATACTTTGCAGTAACTCCATATCGGAATTTAGACAATCCAGCTTTGGTTTTAGGTTGTTTACTCTTCTGTGACATCTACGGAAATGGTTGGCTCTACAAAATCATAGGATATTGGACGCTGGATGTTGTTATAAACAGGCATGGGTGTGATGCTTATGTATTCACCACACTTAGCACCATCAGTTTCAGATAAGTTGGCAACGTAATAAGTCTGAGGAACAATAGGTTGTGTGGCAGTTACGCCAGCAAATAGTACGGATTGTAGTAGATTCATAGTTTTTTCTTATTATTAACGCTCGACATATGGTAATTGCCTTTGATGATGTCGCATTCGTAGGCTCGTAGCATACCAGTTCCTCCAAACCCCTGCTGGAGCCTGTGTTTTATAGCGGCATCGCATTTGGAAGCGGAAGTAAAAGCAGATTTACCGCATCCTTCGCACTTCTTTGGCTTTTCTTGTCCTTTGATTAGCCCCATTTCAAATGCTTCACGCTTATTAATGGGAGCAATATCAGGAGTTTCTAGGCCAATCTCTTTTAATATATGATCAATGCAGGATTTCATTTGCGTGGTCTCTGTTTATTATAATGCCATTCTGCTTGTTCAAAATACTCACACTTATCTTTTCCTTCTTCTGGAGAAAATGCGGAATAGTATTGGTACTCTGATGCTGGAGCAAGATACCTCCAACATTTCATATGTGAAGGGCAATCAGTATTATTGCATTTAGATATATCCGTCATTGGGCTATGTCTTTTTTGAGTTGCGATAGATCCTTGGATGTCTTTCTGGCATCTTGAGGTGTTTCCCACGACATTATTGCATCGCAAATTGCTACTGCACGATCACGTTCATCATTGGAACGATCTAGCTTTTCCTGCATGGTTGCCTCTGGCTTTGCTTGCTCAACAAGAAATGCCTCTACAAAGTGTTTAATATCCTCACTCATTCTGTAATGTCGATTGCAGCATGAATAGCTTCGTCGATCTTTAGGGTCTTACCTAAAGCATTAAGCATCTGGATCTCGGATAGAACAGATTCAATATAGCTGATGCGCTTTTTTAGGCGTTCAATTACTTCTACCATAGGGTCTTGTGGTGTCATATGCGTGGTTATTTAGTTATGCTTTTAAGGTACTCTTTCTGAATTGATTTAGGCCAGTTGGAGAATGGAAATGTATTCCAAGTAGGATTGACTAGCATTGACTCAGGATATACCCAACAACGCCACTCAAACGCTTCCTGCTCGTTTACTCCGAGGCGTGATGTGATCGTAGGTTTGGTGGTCTTTAATGCCTTGTAATCCATCCCTTCATCTTCATAGCGTCCTTGGTTTAGCCAAGTGCTAGGGTTTGGGATAAACTTTCCTCCGTCTTTCTGCCAATCTAGTGAAGCAATAGACTTCTTTAATGCTGGCATAACAGACTCAATAGATAGCTTCTTACGCATCCATATGTCTCTGCAATAAGGTTTAGCTGTCTTCTTTGGGTAGGCTAACCAGAACTCTTCAAAGTCCTTGCTAGAGGCTTTCTTGGGGCTTACAGGAACATCCTGCAAATCGTATGGGCGGTTGCAACAGGGGCAAATGTCGGCTTCTTGTATTGTTTTCATGTTAAAATTCCTCAAATACCCAAGTCTTTTTTTTATACTGAATAGCCACAAATTTAAACCACGGATGATTCTCTGCGGCGACTTTTATTTTTACACGACCATTCCCCATCCAATGCCCCTTGACTTCATGGTATTCTATCTCTCCATTGGAAAGTATCACGAAAAAGTCAGGAGTGTATGTAGTCAACTTGGCAAGTTTCAAAGCCATAGCCTCAAACTGATAGTGATGAATCTCTCCTGATTGTTTGCGTTGCTCTAGGAGTGCGGCATAGGCTTGCTCAGTTTTATTCATCTGACCAACAACTCGCCTTGCGGTATTAGCCCTAGCTTTGAATCTCATTGAAGTATTGGTGTACGAATTTCTTGGTGGTTCCGTGTGTTGGCATTTCCATATAAACAAAGCTGAGTAGCTTTCTAATAAAGTCGTGCAATTTTTTGCCTTCGATAATCAAGGATCTGGCTTCTGCTAGTTCGCGGCATAGCTTTTCGATCTCGACCTTTGATGCGGCAAGCTCTCGCTCTAGTTGCTGGCTAGTCATCATAAGCTCCATTGGGTCGCGGCTTGAAAAACTAGCGGCATCAGTTCGTGGTGTGTCGGTTGGGTTCATTTGTTTTCAAGGGCTTTGAGTTGGCGGAGCGCAAGGTTCACATTCTCAAAATACCCACCAGTCGTTCCGTCTCTAAAGAGAAGGCAGATGG
>Ga0209829_10000888_pt1 | contig 25702 bp, 14 predicted proteins | sample C_140205_EF_Meta_FD_187311 | JGI IMG/M metagenome (GOLD analysis project Ga0209829, IMG submission 187311) | Freshwater microbial communities from Lake Croche, Canada to study carbon cycling - C_140205_EF_MetaG (SPAdes) (version 2) | ecosystem: Environmental > Aquatic > Freshwater > Lake... | reverse complement strand
GAGAACGCGATGTTGATCGACTCTTCCGAGGTCGGATAGCGCTGCTCGTGCGGGTAGATCAGATCGCTGTCGGATTCCTCGTCCCACCACATGTAGCCGATGTAGCTGTTCATGACCGTCGTGCCGGGATGGATGTGGCAGACGATGCACTGGCTCGTGGGGATCCCGCTCCCGGGGGCGAAGCGGTGCTCGATCGGATGGCCGCTCTCCCCGCGCGGGATCATCGGATCGACCGAAAAGCTCTCGCCGCGGTTGCCGAACTTCGCGTACGGCCCGGAATGGACGGGAGAGCGGTCGTTGGCGTAGATCACATGGCAGCCGGTGCAGCCGCTGGAGCGGTAGTCGCCGGGATGGTCGTTGGTGCCGAGGAAGTTGAGCGTCGGATCGAGGAGGCGCGTTTTCGTGAGGCTCACGAACACCGGATCGGTCCGGTTCTCCGTTCCCAAGCCCCTCGTTCCCAGCCGGGACCGCGGCCGCCCCGGCTCCTCGAGGCGCTCGGGGTTGCCGGTGTCGGCCCGGAAGCGCCCGCCGCGCTCGAAGATCCGCAGGATGTTCCCCGGCTGCATCCGCTCGAACCGCGGCAGGGGATCGAGATAGCGGACCATCCCCTTGAAGTCGAGCTGCTCGGGCGTCGGCGGCGGCACGGTTTGCAACCGCTGGCCGACGCCATCCATGCTATAGCTCTCGCCGTAGGCGGCGTGCTTCATGGGGATCGCGCCGTTGTTGTAGAGGGCGGCGCTCCAGAGCATGCAGCCGTGCGTCATCATGCTTTTGCGCACCTGGAGCACCTCCGAGGAGTGGCATCCGCCGCAACTGATGTGCGCCACCCGCAGATCGCCCGGGTTGACGAAGCGGATGAACTCCGGGGTCTCGTGGTTGAGGAGCGTGTAGGAGCGGATCGGATTGGCCGACCCGGGCCATGACTCGGCCTCGCAGGGGTGGATGTGGGCCCGCTGCTTCGTGAGCGCATCGGCGTTGCCGCCGTGGCAGTCGGTGCAGCCGATCCGCACGTCGGGGCTGCGGTGCATGTCCCCCACGCCGGCGTGGCAGGCGACACAGCCGTGGCTCTTCCGATCAGCTTCCACCCGGGTCTGCTTCGTCAGATCGATCCCCAGCAAGTGCTCGGGGAGGGGGAAGGGATTGGCCGGGTCGGCGCCAGCGACCGGCGGCGTCCGCTTCGCCACCGGCGCGGGCGTGTCGGCGGCGGAAGTGTCGGCGCCGGGGGCCGCTGTCACCTCGGTACGCGGCGGCTGGTCGGCGAAGGCATTCGTCCGCCCCGGCTTGTCGGCCAAGACGGTTGACCCGAGGGCCGCGGCGAGGCCCACCAGGAGCGCCGCGATGGCGAATCCAGACCAGTTCGAACAGAAGCGTTCCATGCCTCGGGCTCCGTCGGCCGGGACACTGCCAACGGCAGCGGCACACCTTCCCTGGCGGCGGCCCCATGATGCGATTCGACGGGGACAACAGTCAACGAGAGATGAACCCGCCCTTCAAGGGAACACCATTGCTTGACAGTCGGAGCCGAACGGCCGAAAGTTAAAACTCGCCCTCGTTCCCGCCCCCTCTTCGGCCGATCCTTCAGGGTCCGACCATGCCCGCCCAAGTCCGCGTCGACGTCTTCCGGGCCGAAACCCGGCTTTACACCGCGGTATCCTCCGGGGCGATCGACATCGGCCGGGTCGACCCCGGCCCGACGGTAACGCCCCCCGAGATCCTTGGCACGCCGCTGGTCCAGGTCGACGGCACGACCCGGTTCCCGATCGCCGAGCCGGGGGAGACGGCGATCTCCCGCCACCAACTCCTCATCCGCCCGCTCGGCGCGGGGAGCGTCGAGGTGGGGAATGCCAGCAAGGAGATCGTCGTCCACTTCCGCAACGACCGTTCCCGGCTCCTCCCGGGGACGACCGTCGAGCGGAAGCTCCCGGTGCAACTCGAGATCGCCCTCGACCGCGACCGGCTCCAGGTGAATCTCGCCGATGCCAACGCCGGCACCGCCCCGCCGTCGATCAACGACACGCTTGTTCCCCTCGCGCACTCGACGCTGTTTGTCGACTCGGCTCCGGACAGCGCGGGGAAGCAACCGCTCGGCGACGTGCTCGCCTCGATGGAGGAGTCGTCGGTCCACCAACTCGTGGAGTGGTGGAAATACGTGATCGCGGTCCTCCAGAGCGCTTCTGACTCCGATCAATTCTTCGACAAGGCGGCCGAGGCGGTCTGCAGCCTCGTGCAGCTCGACGTCGGCGAGGTGTTTCTGTATCGCGACGGCCGCTGGGTTTCGGTGGCGAAGCGGGCCCAGACCGGGGCCGCGACCCACAGCCATTCGGTGCTCGAGAGCGTCCGCGTGTTGAAGCAAACGCTGCGGAGCCGTCCGCAGGCCGAAGAGGACATGTCGAAGAGCCAGGTCCGCCTCGAGGCCTATGTCGCCTCGCCGATCGTCGACGGCCACGATGGCAATGTCATCGGCGCCCTCTACGGCCACCGTTCGCGCGGCTTCGGCGGATCGGAGGGGAGAGACATCTCGCCACTGGAGGCCCTCCTCGTCGAAACGCTCGCCTGCGGCCTGGCGACGGGCCTGGCGCGGGTCAAGGAGAAGGAGAAGGCGGTCGCCGAGCGGGTAAAGTTCGCCCAGTTTTTCACCCCCAAGCTCGCCGCCCAGCTCGAATCGCAGCCCGACCTCCTCACGGGGCGCGACGCGGCCGTCTCGGTCCTGTTCTGCGACATCGTCGGTTTCAGCAGCGTCGCCGAGAAGGTGGGAACGGCGATGACGATGGAGTGGATCAGCGACGTCCTCACGGAGCTGTCGAGCAAGGTGGTTGAGACGGAGGGGGTGCTCGTCGATTACGTCGGCGACGAATTGATGGCGATGTGGGGCGCCCCGACGGCCCAGCACGACCATGCCGAGCGTGCCTGCCGGGCGGCGAAGGCGATGCTCGACGCCCAGGAGGCGATCAACGAGCGCTGGTTCGGGCGGATCCGCGCGAAGACGACCTACAGCATCGGCGTCAACTCCGGCAACGCCCGGGTGGGGAACACCGGCTCGACGATGAAGTTCAAATACGGCCCGCTGGGGAACGTCGTCAACCTCGCCAGCCGGGTGCGGGGAACGACGAAGTTCTTCAAGGTCGACGCGATCATCACCGGCGACACGCGCGACGAGCTCCAGAAGGGCTTCCTGACGCGGCGGCTCTGTTCGGTGCGCGTCATCAACATCGACACGCCGGTCGAGCTCCACGAGCTCGATCCGGGCGACGACCCGCGCCGCCGCGAGCTCTTCGATCGCTACGACGAGGGTCTGGCGGCCTTCGAATCGGGCCAGTTCGCCAACGCGACGAGGATCCTGGGGCAACTCGTCAACGACCACCCCGGCGACGGCCCGAGCCTCGTGCTCCTCTCCCGCTCCGTCGACGCGATGGTGAACCCAGACAAATTCTCGGCCGTCTGGGATCTTCCCGGCAAGTGAGCACGCCGCTGGCGAGGGGTCGCCCGTGTTCCGCGAGCCGGCCTCGCCGGTAAGCGCAGGATAGGAGGGCGAAAGCGCCAGCGGCGCGGAGAGAGCCGAGGGCATGGATGCCCGAAGCGAACGTCCGGCGACGGGACACGGGCGACCCCGAAGCTCCGTTTGAGCCAAGGATCAGAGAAGCCCAGTAGGCCCCGGACCTGTGGGCGGTTCGTCGGCGGGGCCGGCAAAAGTTTCGTCGTTTCTCGGAGGCACCTCGTCACTCCTCAAGCGTTCGCCGATCCCCGCCTCGCCTGTGCGCTGGCAACGATCTGCAACGACCTGCAACAGATGGCGGTCGCTGGCGATCCCGAAGCTGCCGCACCTGGGTACGACCGAAAAGTAGAAGACCGTCGGCCGCGGGGGTATCATCCGCCCCGCACCGGCCAATGAATCCGGCCGGGGAATCGAGGCCGATTCTCTCGGCCCGATCGCCTTCCCCCGCCAGGAGCCCCCCGTGATCGACTCGACCGCCCGGTCCGACACCGCCCGCATCGAATCGGTCGTGATCCTCGGCGGCGGCACGGCCGGGTGGATGGCGGCGAGCTATCTGAAGAAGGCGTTTCCCGACATCCGGATCACGCTGCTGGAGGCGCAGGGGCTACCGAAGATCGGGGTCGGCGAGGCGACGATTCCCAACCTTCAGTCGGTGTTCTTCGACTTCCTGGGGATTCCCGAGCAGGAATGGATGAGGGAGTGCAATGCCTCGTTCAAGTGCGGCATCAAGTTCAAAAACTGGCGCCAGCCGCCGGCGGTCAACCCGCACGAGTCGTATTACCACCTCTTCGGGATCCTCAAGGCCTGCGACGGCCTTCCCCTCTCGCACTACTGGTCGCTCAACCGCGAGCGAGGTGACGATGAGCCCTTCGCCTACGCCTGCTACCGCGAGCCCCGCCTCCTCGACGCCAAGCTCTCGCCGCGGACGCGCGACTTCCGGCGAACGATGTACTACGCCTGGCACTTCGACGCGCATCTGGTCGCCGCTTACCTCTGCCGCGTGGCGACCGGCTGGGGCGTGGAGCATGTTCAGGACCGGCTGACGAGGGTCGAGCGGGAGGCCGACGGCGCGATCGCCGCCCTCCACACCGAGCAGGGGCGGCGCCTCAACGGCGACCTCTTCATTGATTGCTCCGGCTTCCGCCGGCTCCTCGTCGGCGAGGCGCTCGGGGAGCCATTCCTCGACATGAGCGACTATCTCCTTTGCGACGGCGCCGTCGCCAGCCCCGTTCCCCATGACGACGCCGCCAACGGCGTCGAGCCGTTCACGTCGTCGATCGCTCGCGACGCAGGATGGACTTGGAAGGTGCCGCTCCTGGGCCGGTTTGGATCGGGGTATGTCTACTCCAGCCACTTCGTCAGCGAAGATGGTGCGATCCTCGACTTCTGCCGGCTGTGGGGGCTCGATCCCGACACCACGCGCTTCAACAAGATCCGCTTCCGCGTCGGCCGCAACCGGCGCAGCTGGGTGCGCAACTGCGTCAGCATCGGCCTCTCCTCCTGCTTCCTCGAGCCGCTGGAGTCGACCGGCATCTACTTCATCTACGCTGCCCTCTACCAACTCGCCAAGCACTTCCCCGACCGAACCTTCGATCCGGTCCTCGCCGAGCGATTCAACGAGGCGATCGAGCTGATGTATGACGACAGCCGCGACTTCGTCCAGATGCACTACTGCTGCTCGCCGCGCGAGGACACCCCCTTCTGGCGGGCCAACCGCCACGACCTGCGGATCTCCGACTCGCTCCGCCACAAGCTCGAGAGCTATAAAGCGGGCCTACCGGTGAACATGCCGATCACGGATGTCGACGGCTACTACACGAACTTCGAGGCGGAGTTCCAAAACTTCTGGACCAACGGCAGCTTCTACTGCATCCTCGCCGGACTCGGCTCCCATCCCGACCGGATCCTGCCGCGCCTCCGGCATGCCGTCGGCTCGCAGCAGACCGCGGCGGGGATGTTTGCAACGATCAAGCGCGAGTCGGCTGAGTTGGCGGCCACGCTGCCGACGAACTACGATTTTCTCATGGAGTTTCACGGCCGGCGGCCGGCACAGCCCGCCGGCAGCGAGCTGGCCGGCATGGCCCGCTGACCGTCCTGGCGACGAAGGAGCGCGCGATGCGGGCACTGATCGCGGTTTTCCTCGTGCTCCCGGCGCTCCTTGCCGTCGGCCCGGCTCGGGGTGAAATGCCCGCAGGGATCGAGGTGGCCCCCGGCGTCGTGGCCCCGCTCCCCGAGGCCACGATCCGCTTCGACCGCGATCAAGACGCCGCCGCCCTCCGGCCGCTCGCCGGCACGATCGAATGGGAGCGCTTCAGCGCCGGCTCCGTCTCGGCGCCAGTGGCGATCGTCATCGAGCCGTTCCCCGCCGACGGCCCGCGACTCGGCCACCGGGTCCACACAGCCTTCACCCTCCACGCGCCGCTCGAGCGGATGCGCGCCGACGAGACCCTGCGGCGGTCGCTCGACGCCGGCGACGATCGAGAAGGCACGCAGGCCCGGCCACTGACGAACGAGGAGTTGGAGGAGGCGGGAATCACGGGCATAGCGGAGGGGGACCGGCCGGTGTTCCTCGATCTGCTTCTTCTCAACCGGGTGCGGATCCGCGGGGTGGTGCGGGCGACGGCGAGGGAGCATCCCGACGGCCTCGAGGTCGGCTGGGACTTCGACCCGCGGTTTGCGGAGCATCCGCGCTGGCGGCCGACCTGGGCGCGCCTCGAGGAGACCGACTTAGGAACTCGCGTCGAGGGGAGGCCCCAGCCCTACGGTGGCTCCGGCGGCATCGTCGCCGTGCGGAAGATCGCCTCCGCCGACGGCACCGAGCTGGTCGTCGTCGAGTCGCGGATGGTGATCGGCGAGCCGCAGGAGTGGTTTCAGGGGAGCAACCTGCTCCGCTCGAAGATCCCGATCATCACGCAGGACGGCGTCCGCACGCTCCGGCGCCGGCTTGCCGCCGCCCGTTGACGCTCATCCGCCGGCCGCGGCGGCGAGGCTCGTCTCCGGCTGCCACACATAGAGGAACGTCGGCAGCTGGCTGCGGTCGAGGCCGGGAAGATTGAGCGGGATCAGCGCCGACTGCTGCGGGGCATTCGGCGTGACGTCAAACGCCGTGTAGGCGCGATCGTTGTCGCGGCGGAGCATGACGACGGCTGCATCGGCGCTGATCCCGGCCAGGCCGCGGGCCTCGGCGAGCGCATCGTCGAGGTAGCCGATCCGATCGACGAGCCCGGCCTTCGCCGCCCCCTCGCCAGTGATCACCCGGCCGTCGAAGAGCTCCGCGTCAACGGCGACCGCCGGCCGCCCGTCGTGGATCTGGCGCTTCAGCCGGCCGTGAAACTCGGTGGCCATCCCCTGGAGCATCTGCAGCTCCTCCGGCTCCAGAGGGCGCACCGGCGAGGCGGCGTCAACGAGCTTCCCCGCCTTCACCGGCCGGGCGGTGACGTTGAACTGCCCCATCGCCTCTTGGAGGTTGTAGGAATTGAGGATCACGCCGAGGCCCCCCACGACCGTCGTCGGGTGGGCGACGACCGTGTCGCTCGCAGAGGCGAGCAGGTAGGCGCCGCCGGCCCCCACGTCCATCAGGCAGGCGACCACCGGGATCCCGCGACGCTCGCGGAAGGCCCGCAGATCGCGCGTCATGATGTCGCAGGCGGTCACGCCCCCGCCTGGGCTGTTGATCCGCAACACGATCGCCGCCACGCCGAGGTCGGCCTCGAGGGCGTCGAGCTTCTCGCGGAACAGGGCCACCGGATTCTCCCCCATCGAGCCGAAGCCGCCGATGTTGCGGTTGAGGAGGAGGCCGTCGACGTCGACAATGGCCACCTTGCCGCACCCGGTCGCGCCGCGGCCGATCGTCACCGTCGCCAGCCGCGAAGCCCGGTTGTCGGTGCGCATCGAGGTCGTGAGATCGCCCGACATGCCGAGGTCGCCGGTCATGTTCATCGAGCCGGCCATGTTCATGTCGCCGTTCATGTTCATGTCGCCGTCCATGCAGACGCGCATCGGCTTCGAACGGCAGCCGGCCTGGAGGCTGGCGAGGAGAAGGAGCAGCGGCACGAGCAGGAGCCCGAACAGGAACCGATCGGGTCGACGCATGACCATTCCCCCCGTGCCGCGCAGGCCTCACGATCGGCTTGATCGTCATTCGCGGCGGTGGAATCCGCGCCACCGCCCGATCGAGGCACAGCTCACGTTCCTGCCGCACCTTCCACAGCCCCCCTCCGGCCACGCTTCCCCTCCGGCGACGCGTCTCCCCTCCCCTGCCCCCCTTCCCTGAAGCCCTTGCCATGCCCCCTCCGCTACCCCTTACCATGCCCCCTCCCCTGCCCCTCCCCGCCGCTTCCCCGTCGGCCGAAAGCGTGCTCCGTGTCACGGTCGTGGCAGTGCCGCTGGGGATCGGGGCCGGGGAGCGCGGGGCGCTCGAGGCGATCCTCTCCGCGGCCGAGCGCGACCGGGCCGCCCGGCTCGTCGAGCCGGTCCGGCGCCGGTTCGTGGCCGGCCGGGGGCGACTGCGGCGCGTGCTCGGGGCATGGCTCGGGGCCGACCCCGGCCGGCTCGTTTTCGAAGCCGGCCCCGAGGGAAAGCCGATCTTGGCCGGCCCGCACGCCGGCCGCTGTCACTTCAACCTCGCCCATTGCGGCGACGCGGCCCTGCTTGCCCTCTCCGCCGATACCGCCGTGGGCATCGATCTCGAGCTCACCGCGCCGGCTCACACGCCAGCTTGGGCCGAGCGGATGGCCGGATCGATCCTCGCCCCTGCCGAACGCGCCGCGTTCCTCGAGCACCCCGTGGGCTTGCGGCCGGCCGCGCTCCTGGCGGCGTGGGTGGTGAAGGAGGCGGTTGTGAAGGGGACTGGCGCGGGGATCGGCGCGGGGGTGGGGCATCTGGTCATCGCGGTGCCGCCGCCGCACGCTTCACTCGTCACCGGCACGTTGCCGCAGCGAGTCGACCTCGCCCCCGTGGCTCCCCCGTGGCATGTCTGTCTGCTTGACGGGGCGGTCGGGGCACTGGCCGCCCTCGCCTGCCCCGGGAGCGTCTGCCAGCTGCAGGTCGAGAAGTACGGCGGCGGCGATACGTGGCCGGGCCGCAGCCCCACGGCCGAGTGCTGACGCGCGATGCAAGGGAACAACGGCTGGCTATTTCCCAGCTTGGCCGGCGGCGCGGAGGGTCTCGAGGCCGCGGTTGAGCTCCACCGCCAGGCTCCGCACCGTCTCCGGCGGGTAGGTCCGTCGCGCGGCGACCTCCCGCAGGGCCGGCGACCAGGGGAACGGCTGCCCCGGTGGCATGTCGAGGAGCGCGAAGGCGCGCATCGTCGGGATGCCGAGGACGTACTCGCTGGCATCGACATGGATCGCCCGATCCTCACGGGTGCCGGGGGAGAGCCAACGGGGCTGCTCGTCGACGGCCGTCAGACTGCCGTCGGGGCGTTTCGTGAGGAGCCAGACGCACGCTGAGCACTCCCCTGACACCGGCTCCACCCAGACGAAATGACGCATGGAATAGTCGCCGTGTCGGCCGTCCCGAAAGAGGATTGTGTCGGCGTCGAAGATCTGCATCGTCCCGGCGCCGCCGACCGTCTGGAGCCCGACGAGCGTTTTGCCGTTCTGGGAGAGCATCTGCCGGCCGATAAAATCGAGCTCCAGGCGCGGCGGCGGATTCTCGGTGTCGACGACGGTCAGCCGCCCGTCGAGCGGGAGGGCATAGCCGGCGCCGAGCTCGGCCAACTCGTGGCGCAGCCCCTCCGGGGAGGCAACGGCGCGGACTGTCGCCATCAGCACGAGGGTGAACTTCGGCAACTGCGTGCGGACGGCGGACGGCAGCGTATCGACATCCCCGGAAGCGATCCGCGGCGAGGCGAGGAGGATCAGCCGGTTCCAGCGGACGGCGTCGGGGGGGTCGACCGGCGTTCCCGGTGGTATGGTAGAGAGCGTTCGTGCTGCTCCCGGCTCCGCCGACCAGGCCAAAGACCCGAGCCGGCCCGGCGCGGCCAGCGCGGCCAATGCGACCAGTGTGGCCAATGCTACCGTAGCGACCGTAGCGACCAGCGTCGCACCCGCCCCGCGGAGGAGGCGGCGACCGGCGACGGGGGCGTGGCGGTGGACGGAAGGCTCCATCGGCGTCTCCTGGCGCGGGCCTGACTTCAAGCGGCATCGTGCGGGATTCGCTCCATGGAATCAAGACAAGCCCCCGCCCCGATCGAGCCGCTGGTCGAGCTGCGAGACGTTGTCAAGATCCACCGCGACGGCGCCGTCCGGGCCCTCGACGGGGTGTCGCTCGAGATCCCCGCCGGCCAGTCGCTGTCGATCGTCGGCCCCAGCGGCTGCGGGAAGTCGACCCTCCTCAACATGATCGGGGCCCTCGATGCCCCGACCTCCGGCGAGATCCGCTTCCGCGGCGTGCCACTGCCGGCGATCCGCGATCCCGACCGGCTCCGCGCCCGGGAGATCGGCTTCGTCTTCCAGACCTTCTACCTCCTCCCGAACCTCACCGCCCGGGAGAATGTTCAGATGCCGATGTTCGGCGACGGCCGCAGCGACTCCGCGCGGGTGGAACGGGCCGAGACGCTCCTGAAGCTGGTCGGCCTCGCCGACCGGGCCCGTCATCTCCCCTCCCAGCTCTCGATCGGCCAGCGGCAGCGCGTGGCGATCGCGCGGGCCCTGGCCAACGAGCCGGCGCTGATCCTCGCCGACGAGCCGACCGGGAGCCTCGACAGCCGCAGCGGCGCCGAGGTGATGGATCTCCTCGGCAGGCTCCACGCCGAGCATGGCACGACGCTCGTCGTCGTCACCCACGACGCCGGCGTGGCGGCTCGGGCCGAGCGCGTCGTTCGGATGCTCGACGGAAAGATCGTCGCCGACGGTGTCAGCGGCTGACAGCGGCGATCGGCCCGGCCAGGGCGGCATCGATCGCCGCCGCGAGGGCCACGGCGTGCGGCAGCGCGACCATGCTGTGGTGGTGCCCCGGCACCATCACCACCTCGACCGACCGGAGAAACCGGCTCCACCCACGGTCCTCAGGCCCGCCGCGCTCGAAGGGCACCTCCATCGGCCGGAAGACCACCCCGTCGATGGGGCACCACTGGGGCTGGTGGCGCTGGCAGAGCGTGACATGGTGGGCGAAGAGCGTCCGCAGGTCCCCCAGAACCCGGTGGACGAGCTCCGGCGGCGTCGCTTCGTCGATCAGCCCGAGCTTGCGGGCATGCTCGAAGAGGAAGGGGAGCTGTGCCTCCGGCTCCATCTGCGCAAGCTCCGCCAGATCGACGTCGAGGCCGTATTCGCGGCCGGCGTGGAAACGCTCATCGCCGGCCTCCGCAGGAAGCGCCGACTCGGGGATCGCGGAATCGAGGAGCAGGAGGCGGCCGACCCCCTTCCCCGCGGCGACGAGTTGTCGGGCGACCTCGGCGGCGATCACCCCGCCGAGCGACCAGCCGCCGAGGAGGTAGGGCCCCTCGGGCTGACGCGTGCGGATCGCCGTGACATACTCCGCCGCCATCGCCGCGAGCGTCGCGGGAAGTGCTTCGTGACCATGGAGCCCGCGTGACCGAAGGCCGTAGAGGGGCCGCTCCACGGCGAGGTGGCGGGCGAGGTCGCGGTAGCAGACGACGATCCCGCCTGGGGGATGGATCATGAACAGCGGCGGCAGCGCCCCATCCACCTTGAGGGGAACCAGGAGCGGATGGAGCGCGCCTGACTCCCCGTGCGGATCGTTGCCGGCCGACGGCTCAGCGTCGTAAGCGGCGACCGACTCCGAACCGAAGAGCGCCTCCATCTGCGGGCGGTGGAGCTGGACGAGGCGGCGGGCGATCTGACCGACGTCGGCGAGGTCGAAGAGGAGCGCCGTCGGCACCCCAACGCCGAGCTGTTCCCCCAGACTGGCCGTGACGATCGCCGCCTGGAGCGACGTTCCGCCGAGATCGAAGAAGTTCTGGTGGAGTCCGACGCGGTCGATGCCGAGCACCTCTCGCCAGGCGTCGGCGAGACGCCGCTCCAGCGCCGTCGACGGCGCGACAAAGTCCCCCGCGACGGCCTCCTCCGGAAGCTCGTCGGGGAGCCGGGAGCGGTCGAGCTTCCCGCCGGACGAGATCGGCAGACTGTCAAGGAAGAGGATCGTGGCCGGCACCTTATAAGCCGCGAGCCGCTCGGCAGCGAAGCGCCGCAGTTCGGCGGCGAACCCCGGCGGAGCAGGGCGATCGGGGCGGAGAACGACGAAGGCGACGAGCCGGGCCTGGGGTAAATCTCCCCCGAGGACCTTCGCGGCGACGCCGGCCACGGCCGGATGGCCCCGCAGCGTGCTCTCGATCTCCCCCAACTCGAGCCGGTAGCCGCGCAGCTTGACCTGGTCGTCGAGGCGACCGAGAAACTCCAGCGCCCCGTCGGCCCGGCGCCGCACCCGGTCACCCGTCAGGTAAACCTCAAGCCCGTCGGAAGCGGAGGGGAGGGTGACGAAGCGTTCGGCCGTCAAGCTCGGCTGGCCAAGATAGCCGCGGGCGAGCCCAGGCCCGGCGATCGCCAGCTCCCCCGGCACGGTGTCGGGCACCGGGTGCCGGTGGGCGTCGAGGACCAGCAGCCGCATGCCGGCGACGGGATACCCGATCGGCACGTGGCGGGTGGGATCGCCGGCGGCAACGACGCAGGCCGCCGCCTCGATGCTCGCCTCGGTTGGCCCGTAGAAATTCATCAACCGCAAGCCAGGGAGGCGGGCGACGAGATTGGGAAGCCCCGCCGGCATCGCCTCCCCCCCGGCCCACACCTGGCGAAGCGTGACGCATTCGGCAAAGCGCGGATGCGAGGCGACGAGCTGGAGCACCGCCGGCACCGTCGGCAGGACGGTGATCCGCTCAGCGATGATCTGGTCGATGAGGCAGGAGATGTCGGCCCGGGCGCGGTCATCGCCCATGACAAGGGTCGCCCCCTGCGTGATCGCCGTCAGCGCGATGCCCAGCGCCGCGTCGAATTGGTGGGAGAGGAGGAGGAGAACGCGATCGTCGGCCGCCAGCGGCACCGCCACGCGCCGCCAGGTCATCGTGTTGCCGATCCCGCGGTGATCGACGAGCACCCCCTTCGGTCGGCCACTGGAACCACTCGTGTAGATGCCGTAGGCGAGGTCGCCCGGCGCCACCGGTGCGGGGAAACATGAGCCGGGAACCGCATCCCCACGGAACTTCAAATCCCCGACCGCGATCCTGTCGATGCCGGTCGCGGCCCCGAGCCACGCCCCCTCCCCGGCGACAACGACCGCCCGGGCCCCGGTGTCGGCGAGGAGGTGGAGGGAGTCGACCGCCGGCTGGCGGACATCGATCGGCACTGCCACCGCCCCGGCAAGGATCGTCGCCACCGTCCCCAGGAAAGCCTCCGCCCCCTGGCCGACAACCGGGACGAGGTCGCCACGCCCCACGCCGGCCGCGGCGAGCGCCGCCGCAAGCGCCCCGCCGACGGCCGCCAGCCGGCCGTAGCTCCAAACGCTATCGCCGGCGACAAGCGCAGGGCGGTCGGGCGCCAAGGCAATCACGCGGCCGATCATCGTGCCGAGCAGATCCTCTCCGCCGGCGACGGCCGGGCCGGGCGCCGGCAGCCCATCGAGCGGCCAGGCGATCCGGTCGATCGGGGTCGCGAAGTCGGCCACGAGGGTGGCCAAGAGCCGCTCGAAATGGCGCGCCAGCAGCCGCATCGAGTCCGGCTCGAAGAGATCGCGACAGAAGGCGATCATGCCGCGCAGCGAGCTGTCGGTGAGCTCAAAGATCAGCTCCATGTCAAACAGGCACGTCCGCTGCGGCACATGGAAGCTCTCCTGCCGGAGGCCGCCGAGCATCGCCACCTCGGCGCGATCGGGGAAGAGGAAGCCGGCCCGCCCCTGCTCCGCGCGGAGCTGCGCTTTCTCGAACGTGCACGACACCTGGATCAGCGGGCTGCGCGACGGGTCGCGGTCGGGCACGAGGTCGTGGACGATCGACGCGAGGGGGTAGTCCTCCTGATCGAGGGCGGCGACGAGCGTGGCGCCGACGCGGCGGACGAGCGTGGCGAACGTCGGGGCGTCGTCGAGCCGCGCCGGGAGCGGCAGCATGTTCACGAAGAAGCCGACAGTGTCGGCGAAACGCTGCTGGCTGCGGCCGGGGAACGGCGTACCGATGACGAACGACGATCGCCCCGAGTACCGGGACAGGAGCACCTGAACAGCGGCGAGCACGACCGCCGACGGGGTGACCCGCTCCGCTGCCGCCAGCCGCGCGACCCCGGCCACGACGTCGGCAGGAAGCTCGAGCGCGACCGAATCGGCCCGGCCAGTGAAGCTGCGCGGACGAACCCGGTCGGTGGGGAGCTCGAGGACGGTGGGGATCCCGGCGAGCTGCTCCCGCCAGACGCGTTGCAGCTCGGCCCCGCGGGGCCCGGCGAGGATCGCCTCCTGGCGGCGAACGAACTCGGCATAGTTGCCCGGGCCCGGCGGCAGATCGGGAACGCCGCCGGCCGCGATCACCGGATAGATCCGCCCCACCTCCTCGAGAAGAAGGATCAACGACCAGAAATCGACGACGATGTGGTGCGTGGTGGCGAGGATGAGCCAGTCGTCATCGGCGCGACGGTAGGCCGACATTCGCAGGAGCGGGCCCTCCTCGAGGTCGAAAGGCCGAGCGGCATCGGCGACCATCCGCTCCCGCACCACCTCGAGGTCGGTGCCGGCGACATCGACAACGAAGATCTGAGGAGGCAGCGCCGGGTGGACCCGCTGCCGCAGCTCGCCCCCCTCGTCGGTGAACGTCGTCCGCAGCGCCGCATGCCGCTCGACCACCAGTTGGAAGGTCCGCTCCAGCGCCCCAACATCGAGCGGCGAGCGCACGCGGGCCGGGAGGTAGACGTTGTAGGGGGTGCTCGACGGATCGCGCCGGTAGGCATACCACAGCCCCTGCTGCCCCGCCGACATTGGAAACTCCGTCTCCCCGGCGGCGACCGGCGCCGCCGGCGCGGCATCGTCGGCGCCGAGCATCGTGTCGATCGACTTCGCCAGCGCGTCGACCCCGCTGCTGCGCATCAGCGTTGAGATCGGCAGGCCGATCCCCGCCTGGTGCTCGATCCAGTTGCGGAGCTCGACACTCATCAGTGAATCGAGCCCGAGATCGAGGAGCGGCCGGTCCGTCTCCAGATCTGCCTCGACGCCCCCGAGGAGCCCGGCGATCTTCGCGCGCAGAAAGCGCTTCACGACCGGGAGCCGCTCCCCCGCCGGCATTCCCCGCAGCCCTTCCGGTGAGATCACCGTCTGGCCGCCGTCGGCGGCGTCGGCCTGGGTCGCTCGGAGGAGGTGAGCGAACCGGGCCGGCACGTGGTCGGTGACCCCGAGCCCACGCCACAGTGTCCAGTCCATCCGCAGCACGCTCACCTGCGGCTCGCGCGAAACCATCGCCACCCCCAGGCACGCCGTCGCCTGCTCCACGGTGAAGGCGAGCACCCCCTGGCGCTCCAGCCGCGAGGCGAGCGTGTTCCGCCGGGCGAGATAGCCGACCTCCCCCAGATGGCCCCAGTTGATCACCGTCGCCGGCAGTCCGAGACCGCGACGGTGGTGGGCAAGGGTGTCGAGGGCCGCGTTGGCGGCGGCGTAGTTGGCCTGGCCGGCGTGGCCGAAAACGCTCGACAGGGAGGAATAGAGCACGAACCAGTCGAGCTCGAGGCCGAGCGACTCTTGATGGAGGTTCCAGCCCCCGAGGAGCTTCGGCAACAAGACACGGTCGAGGGTGGCATGGTCGAGATCGAGGAGGAGCTTGTCCTCGAGGACCATCGCGGTGTGAAAGATTCCCTTCAGCGGCGGCAGCTCGGCGCCGATCCGGTCGAGCACCCGCCGCACCTCCTCCGGCCGGGTGATGTCGGCCGGCATGGGTACGACGCGCGTGCCGCCGCGCTCCAGCTCAGCGATCGTCGCGGCCGCTGCGGGCGCCACCCTGGCACTGCGGCCGCCGAGGACCAGCGTGCCGGCGCCCCGCGCCGCCAGCCAGCGGGCGGTCTCGAGGCCGAAGCCCCCGAGCCCTCCCGCGACCCAGTAGGTAGCCTCGGGGTCGAGCGTCACGCGCCCCCCCACCGGCGGCCGGGCCCGGGAGGGGCGCTCGTCGTAGGCGATCACCACCTTGCCGATGTGCCGCGCCTGCTGCATCGATCGGAAGGCCGCGGCAGCGTCGTCAGCACGGTGCACCGTCACCGGCAGCGGCTCGAGCTCCCCCGACTCCAGCCGCGGCACGAGGGCCTCCAGGGCCCTCCCCATGCGCTCTGGCTGCTGCTTGAAAAGCTGGTCGAGATCGATGGCAAAGAAGGCAATGTTGTTGCGGAAGGCATGGAGCCCGAGGGGGGCGTCGGCGTAGATGTCGCGCTTGCCGATCTCGAGGAACCGGCCGCCGATCGCCAGCGCCTGGATGCCGCGCGCGATCGCCTCCCCGGGGAGGCTGTTGAGCACGAGGTCGAGCCCCTCCGGCACGATCCGCCGCGACTCGTCGGCGAACGCCAGGCTCCGCGAGCTCATCACGTGCTCTGCCCCGGCGCGGCGCACCCACGCGCGTTTTTCGTCGTTCCCGGCCGTCGCCAGGATCCGCGCCCCGGCCAGCTTGGCCAGTTGGATTGCGGCGAGCCCCACCCCCCCCGAGGCCGCATGGACCAGGAGCGACTCGCCGGCCCGGATCCGACCGCAGTCATGGAGGGCGTGGATGGCGGTCAGAAACGCGATCGGCAGCGCGGCCGCTTGGTGGTGCGAGAGGTTGGCCGGCTTGCGGGCCAAAAGCGCCGTGGAGACGACGACGTGCGTGGCGAATCCCCCCGGTGCCACTGCCATCACCGCCTCGCCAACGCGCCATCGGGTGACGCCGGGACCGACGCGGCTGATCGTCCCCGAGACCTCGCTCCCCAGCGCCACCGGGCCGGGAGGGAGACCCGGATAGAGATCGAGGGCCTTCATGACGTCGCTGAAGTTCAGCCCCGCGGCGCAGACCTCGATCTCGACCTCACCGGCGTCGAGGGGCCGGGGTTGGAAGAGCCGGTGGGCGAGATCGTCGATCCCTGCGGTGTCGGTCACCTCGAGGCGCGCCGGGAGCGTCGCCCGGGCCGCCGGACAGGCGTCGAGGTCACGCAGAGGGTGGAAGCGCCGCACCCACCGCCCGTCGGGCCGCAGCAGCACTTCGTCTTCTGCCGACCCGGAAAGGAGCTCGGCAACGAAGGCGTCAAGCGCCGGCAGGGGCAGCGCCGGCAGATCGATCAGCCTCGTCCGCAGCCGGCCGACCTCGTTGGCCACGACCCGCGCCATCCCCACAAGCGCTCCTTGCGCCACCTGGAGCGGCTCAGGGGCGCCGGGGGAAGGCTGGGCGCCTGCGGTCACAAAGCAGCAAAGGGTGGGCGCCGCACCGGCCTCCTCCCAAGCCTGAACAAGATGGAGCGGCCCCCGGCAGGTCAGCACCGCGCTCGCCTCGAGGGCAGCGGTCGTGAGGCCCTCGACGGCGGGGGCGTCGAGGCCCCACAGATAGACGACGCCGGCGAGCGGCTCCTCACCGACAGCGGCGAGAAGGCGGGTGAAGTCTCCCCGGTTGTCGGCATCGATGACAAACTCCCCGTCGCCCCGGGCCGCCAACGGCGCGCCGCGGTGGACGACGATCGGCGCGTCGCCGCGCGCCGCCAAGCTTTCGGCCAGCGCCCTCCCCAAGCCTCCCTCGTCGGCGAACAGGAGCCAGCGCCCGGGCGGCGCCGGGCTTGTGGCCGGCGCGGCGGGCTGGGGCGTCCAGTCGAGTCGGTAGATCAGATCGCTGGCCGACTCGGTTGGCGCCGAGCCGGCGACGCGGTGGCTGACGAACCCGCGGATCGTGACACTCGGCCGCCCGTCGCCGTCGAGGAGATCGATGTCGGCCTCCATGACGTCGCTGGTCCGGGCCACGATCCGGGCATGGACGGTGCCCCGGGTGCCAGGGGGCTTGAGGAAGCGGATCTCACGGATCTCGTGGGGGAGGAAAAGGCCCGAGACGGTGTGATCGAAATCGCGGTCGGCGGCGATCATCGCGTGGAAGCAACTGTCGAGGAGACTGGGATGGACCAGATACTCCCCCCCCTCGGCTTCGACGTCAGCCGGGAGCACGACCTCGCCGACCGCCTCCCCCGCGCGCCGCACGCCCGCAACGAGCCCCTGAAACCGTGCCCCGTAGGCGAGACCGAGCCGCTGGCAGTAGGCATAGAGCCGCTCCCGATCGAACGCTTCCGGGCACCGTCGTCGTACGTCCGCGATCGGCTCTAGCGCCGCCAAGCCCGCCTCGGTGTCGGTGGCCAGGCCGATCGTGGCGAGTCGGCGCCAGTCGCCGTCATCGACGCCGCGGTGGGAGAAGACAAGGCTGCGGCGGTCGGGCAGGTAGTCGCATTCCATCCAGCGCGGCTCCCCCTCGGCATGAAGGCAGGCCTCATGCAGCTGGAGGCGCTCCAGCCGCACCGGCCCGGGCTCCCCGCCAGCCAGATCGCGGGCCGCGGCGATGGCCGCCTCAACCAAGCCCGCGGCGGGATGGAGGCAGGCGCCGCGGACGCGATGATCGTGGAGATAGCTCTGGAGCTTGAGATCGATGCGGCATTCCCAGCGCGGCGTCGGGCCGTTGGTGCGGACACCGAGCAGGGGGTGCGTCATGGCGGCAAACCGCGACTCCCGGGCCTCGAGCGACTCGCTGTGCAGCGGCTGCGGCTGAAACGGCTCCGGCGGCAGTGGCAGGCGGCGGCGCGGGCGCCGGTGGAGGCGCGACCATTCGATGTCGAGGCCGAGCGTGTGGAGCCGGCCGAGACTCCCGAGGAGCCCTTCGACGTCGTCAACCTCGCGGTGGAGCGAGGGGATCACTTCGACGGGGAGGCCGGCGGCCTGGAAGCACTCGTTGATCGCGTAGGCGAGGACCGGATGGGGCCCCACCTCGATGGCGACGCGCGTTCCCGCCTCCGCCAGAACGCGCATCGCGTCGGCGAACAGCACCGGCTGGCGGACGTTGCGCCACCAATACTCCCCGTCGAGCTCCCCGCCAGCGATCGCCGCGCCGGTGACGGTGGAGACCAGCGGAATCGCGGCCGGCCGTGGGTGGATGCCGGCCAGCGCTGCAAGGAGTTCGTCGCGCACCGGCATCATGAGGGGGCTGTGGAAGGCGTATTCGACCGCCAGCCGGCGGCAGAAGATCCCCGCCCCCTCGAAGCCGACCGCGAGCCGCTCGATGACGGCGGCCGCGCCCGAGAGCGTCAGCGACGTCGGCCCGTTGACCGCGGCGATCGAGACGTCGTCACGGCAGTCGGCCAGCCATGGCGCCAGCTCCCCGGGCGCCAGCCCGACGGCGATCATTCCCCCCTGCGACGAGGCGAGATCCATCGTCCGACCCCGGTGGTAGGCGACGAGGCAGGCATCTTCGAAGGAGAGCACTCCCGCCTCGTGGGCAGCTGCAATCTCCCCGACGCTGTGCCCCACACACCGCGCCGGCACGATGCCCCACGAGCGCCACACCGCGGCCAGCCCCGCCTGGATCGCGAAGATCGCCGGCTGCGCGATCCGCGTCTGCTGCATCCGCGAGGTGGCGGCATCCCGGCCGAGCTCCGTCAGGAGCGACCAATCACCGCAGCGGGCGAACTCGGCGTCACAGCGCTCGAGCAAGGCGCGGAAGAGAGCGTTCTCCGCGAGGAGTCGCCGCCCCATGCCCCACCACTGCGGCCCCTGCCCGCTGAAGACGAAGGCGATCGCCGCCGGCGACAGCGTCCCCTCGCGGGTCGCCGGCGGATCGGCCGCGGCCGCCAGCCCGCGCAGCCCCGCCACGAGGCCTTCCCGGTCGGCGGCAACGACGCTCGCGCGGGCCGGCCCGGCGGCATGGCGATGGGCCAGGGAAGCGGCGATTTCGTCGAGCTCCGCGGCACTGGCGGCAGCCCAGTCGGCAAGCCGGGCGGCGAAGCTCTCCAGGGAGCGGCGGTTGCGGGCCGAGATCGGCACGATCGACCGCGACATCGCCGGCGCCACCGGCTCGGCCGCGGCGGCCGGAGGCGGCGCCTCCCCGACGACGACATGCGCGTTGGCGCCGCCATAGCCGAAGCCGTTGATACCGGCCAGCCGGGGCGGGCCCGCGGGCCAATCGATCGTGCCGGTAGGAACGCGCAGGCCGAGCGCGGCGAAATCGATGGCGGGATTCGGATCGTGGAAGTGGAGGTGCGCGGGGATCCGTCGATGGTGCAGCGAGAGCGTCACCTTGATGAGGCTGGCGATGCCGGCCGCGGCCTCGAGGTGGCCGATGTTGGTCTTCACCGAGCCGATCCAGCAGGGACGGTCGGCAGGACGGCCCCGGCCGAGCACTGCCCCCAAAGCATTGGCCTCGATCGGATCGCCGACGGGCGTTCCCGTGCCGTGGGCCTCGACATACTGAATCTCCGCCGGATCGACCCCCGCCTTCCGGCAGACGTCGCGCACCAGCGCCTCCTGGGCCTCGCGGCTGGGGACGGTGAGTCCGGGGGTCCGCCCGTCCTGATTCAGCCCCGTCGCGCGGATCACGGCGTAGATGAGGTCGCCGTCGGCCAGCGCGTCGGCCAGCGGCCGGATCAGCACCATACCCGCTCCCTCGCTGCGGACGTAGCCGTTGGCCCGGGCGTCGAAGGTCTGGCAGCGACCATCGGGCGAGAGAACACCGAGTTGGCTGAAGGCCACGGAAAAATCGGGCATCAGAATCGCGTTGACACCCCCGGCCAGCGCCATCCGGGCCTCGCCACGGCGCACCGCCTCGCAGGCCAGATGGACGGCGACGAGCGACGACGAGCAGGCCGTGTCGACGGCCACGCTGGGGCCGCGGAGATCGAAGCAGTAGGAGATCCGATTGGCGGCGATGCTCGACGAGCCGCCGGTGTTGCTGTAGGCGTCGATAACACCCCGGTCGCGGAGGCTGAGCGTCGCCACGGCATGATCGAAGCTCGAGATCCCCACCATCACGGCCACCGGCTGGCCGGCGATGCGGCGGAGGGGCATGCCGGCATCCTCGATCGCCCGGTAGGCCACCTCGAGGAGCATCCGCTGCTGCGGATCCATGCCGGCCGCCTCGCGCGGGGAGATCCCGAAGCAGTGCGGGTCGAAGTCGTCGATGCCCGCGACATGGCCCCCCCAGCGGCCCTGAATCTTCCCCGGTCTGGCGCGCCCGGCGGCGAAGAACTTCGCCCGGCTCCAGCGGTCTTCGGGCGTCTCGACGACGGCATCGCGCCCCTCCTCGAGGAGCTGCCAGAAGGCAGGCCAGTCGTCAGCCCCGCCGGGAAACCGGCAGCCGATGCCGACGATCGCCAGTGGCTCCTCGCCCGGGGTGTCGCCGCCGGTCCCGGCGGGAGAGCCGTGCCGCCCGTTCGCGGCGGACGCCTCGTGCGTCGCGCGCCGGTCGTTGTCGTGCTTCATGATCTCGTCGGGGGTCACGGCTGTTCGCGGAACGCCTCGGTGGGGAGCAGCCTGGCCGCACGCCACGCCGGGAGCCAGGCACCGAGCAGGCCGATCCCGAGGGCGATCAGAAAACCCCTGGCGAGGATCGAGCCGTCGATGGCCGGCGCCAGGATCCCGGCCGCCGCCGGGGCCCGCGCGAGGAGCCCGGTGAAGACGATGGCGGCGAGGGCCCCGAGGAGCGCGGCGCAGACGGCCAGCGCGCACGACTCGAGGAGGATCATGGCAACGACCCGCCGCCGTGGCCACCCGATGGCGCGGAGGATGCCGATCTCCTTCGTCCGTTCAAGGACGCTCGTCATCATCGTGTTGAGCGTGCCGATCCCGCCGATCGCGATCGCCACGATCGACGTCATCCAGGCCATCGCCTCGGCGAGCTTCATGCGCGTATCGGTCTGGACGAACTCCCCCGTCCCCAGGGCCAGCAGCCGTGGGTCGAGGGCGTCGATCTGAGCCACCGCCGCGTCGAGCCCGCCGGCGGCGAGCGGGCGCCGCAGCACGACGTTGACATACGTCACCTGCCCCGGTCGGTCGGCGATCCCCTGGAGCGTTGCCAGGGGCATGATCATCGAACCGTTCTCCCACACGCTCGGGCTGTGAAACACGCCCGCCACCCGGTAAGCCTCGTCGAACAGCGTCAGCCCGCCGCCGGCCCGGACGCCCAGACGCGCGGCGAGATTGCTGCCGAGGAGGATCTCGTGCGCGAGACTGAAGCGCAGCGGCGCGGCGTTTTCCCCAGGGCCGGCAGCCGGGGCGAAATCGGCGAGGAGCCAAGAATCGGGGGCAATCCCCATCGTGGGGATGCCATACACCCCCTCCTTCTCCAGCGAGAGCGTGTCGAGGAGCACTCCCGCCGCCCGATCAACAGCCGGCAAGGTGGCGATTCGGGCCACGACGGCCGCGTCGACCGCACTGCTCAACCGGTCGGCCGAGCCCTGCCGGGAAACGACGACATCGACGGCATGGGCGTCGTAGACGTCGGCGAACGACTTTCGAAAGCCGTTGGCGATCCCGAGGAGCGAGACGATCGCCGCCATCGCCGTCGCCAGGGCGAGGAGGGTGAGCCCGGTGCGAAAGCGTCGCCGCGTGATGTTGCGGAGCACCAGGGACGGAAAACGCATGGGATGGAGGGCCGGGTGGGGGCAGCAGACGCCCGTGACAACCAACCCTTCAATTAACCCTCGCCGTGGGGGCATTGCAAATCCGCGCGGAACGCCGCTCCGGCCGCGCGCCGGGGAGTTCTACTCCAAGCCCGGCAGGCCCCCGCCCCAAAAAAAGCGGTGGTTCCTAACCCGGGGGAATCGATCAGGCCCCCGAGACCGGCGGAACGGCGGCGTCCTTGATCGCCTGTCGCAGCAGCCGGTCATGGCTGGTTTGCATGCACTGCGGGTGGGTGCCGCTGCGCGAATAGGTCGCCATTCCGCAGACCGGGCAGCGTGGCCGCGGTACAGCGCCAGCGGGCTGGGGGGGGACAGGCTTCTTGTGGGACATGCGAGCGCTCCAGGGAAATGGTGCGGGACGGGGATCACGAAGCAACGACCGCCCTAGCGCCCTGGCTGACCGCCGAAAAATCATCCATGCCCAACCCGGTTGCGCGGCAGCCGGGGGTATCAATCCGCAAGGATCAGCACCGGAAAAGCCGGTGGCCCCAGGATGACAGTCGCCACGTCAAGCGGCGGGCCACCCTCAAATGCCGGCCAGGGGACGGCCGAGAAGACCGTCCCCTGGCAGGCTAGACCCTTGTCAATGGTTTAGCGGCGGCCGCCGAACCCACCCGGACGCTCTTCGCGCGGCCGAGCCTCGTTGACGACGAGCCGGCGGCCGTCGACATCGCGGTCGTGCATCGCAGAAATCGCGGCCTGGGCGGCCTGATCGTCAGCCATCTCGACGAAACCGAAGCCCTTGCTCCCGCCGGTCTCACGATCCATCACCACCTGGGCCGAGCGAACAGCGCCGTATTCGGCAAACAGGCTCTCCAGGGAGGCGTTGGTGACCTTGTAGTTAAGGTTTCCAACGTACAGTTTCTTCGCCATGCAAAAAGGCTCCAAATGCTCGAGTATCGTCCCGGCAGCCCGAGAAAAGTTTCGGGCCGCGACCGTCACTGGCCAACATGGTGGCCCACCAAGCCGGGATGGCGAGAACTCAAGGCACCGGGCCTGCCGATTCAAAAACCGGCGCGGGGCGTTTTTTCAAGACGCTGCGAGCCGGCGAACCGGAGGGACACGGCCCCCAACAGGGGAACTGCATTCCAGATCCCTGGATCATACACGGAAACGGCTCCGGCCGCCCGGTTTGGGCGAAACTTCGCTCGAGCGGCCGCCAAAAGCCCTGCGACGGCCGCGCTTCCGGCAGCGCTCTCCCGATCCCAGAAAGACGATGCCGGCTCGGGGGCCCCGGGGCGGCCGTTCAACGGTTCCGATTCATCTCAGCGCTCTCCGCAGCCCCCCGACCCGATTTCTCGACCCGATTTCTCGACCCTGGCGATCGCCACCGACAACGCCTTGATCTCTGGGCATCCGGGCGAACACCACCCTTCAGAGAGGGGCCGGAATCGGGTCCGATCTGCTAGGCTCCGACCCTCGGGTTCCTGTCGCCGCGTGTCCCTCGTTTTCATATCTCCCGCCCTGAGAGGTGCCACCATGCTGATCACGATCATCGTCGGCAGTCACCGCAAAGAGAGCCAGTCGAGCCGGGTTGGCGCCTACATCGCCGACGACCTCGCCCGCATCGATCCTTCCGTGACCATCGAGACGATCGATCTGGCGGGCAATCCGCTGCCGCTGTGGGACGAAAGCCTGTGGCAGGGGGAGAGCGAGCTTGCCGCGCTCTGGAAGCCCTGGCGCAACACGATGCGCCGGTCTGACGGCTTCGTCATCATCGCCCCCGAATGGGCCGGCATGGTGCCCCCGGCCCTCAAGAACTTGCTCCTGTTTGCCGGTCCGAAGGAAGTCGGTCACAAGCCGGCGCTGATCGTGGCCGTCTCGGCGTCGCGCGGGGGGAGCTATCCGGTCAACGAGCTCCGGACCAGCGGCTATAAAAACAGTCGGCTGCTCTACATTCCGGAGCACGTCCTGATCCAGGACGTCAACGACGTGCTCGTTGGCACCACGCCGGCGAGCGATCGCGACGCCTGGCTCCGCCGCCGGATCGAGTTTGCCGAGCGGATCCTGCTCGAATACGCCACGGCCCTCGCCCCGATTCGCAGCAGCGGCCTGACAGAAAACGCCGAGTTTCCCTACGGCATGTGAGCTGAGCCCGGGCTCACCTCCATCCATCGCAAGGCACGGCCATCCCTTGGGCGCATCGCCATCCACCGGGAGCACTTCCATGAGCAAGTCGCGCCGCAAGAAGAGCAGCCGCCGGAAGAGGTCACGGGCCCGGATCGACGCCGAGCCGACGTATGTCTGCGATTCCTGCGGCGAGGAGATCGTCGTGCCGATCGACATCTCCGCCGGAGCCCATCAGGCCTATGTCGAGGACTGCCCGGTCTGCTGCCATCCGATGACGTTGCGAGTCGAAATCGACCCTGACGGCGAAGCCCGGGTCGAGGGGGAGCACGAATAGGTCGGGCGCCCGCGATTGAGGAGGAGTGCCGGACGCCGCGCCCACACGTTGGCTCTGTTCCGCGGCCTGACGTGGTGAATCCCTGCACCTCCGCCGTGGAACGCGGCAGCGGGCCATTTCAGCCCCTGGCGATGATCCGCGGAGGCTGACTGTGGTATCCTGTCGCCCCAAACCGCGCCCCCCAGCGCAGGTCGACCCGATCCAGACCACCAACGGCCAGCATCCCATGAAAGACCCCACCGTCCGCGGCGTCGTCCACCTGATCGAGGAGACCAAGTCCTTCGGCCAGAAGGGTTTCCGCAAGCGTCTGGTCGTGCTCGAGCAGTCGAAGGGCGCGTTCACGAACTTCATCCCTGTCGAGTTCGTCAAGGATGGCTGCGACGCGGTGGACGATCTTTCCGAGGGGGAAGAGATCGAGGTCACCTACCGCTTGAGTGGCCGCCGCTGGCAGCGGGACGCCAGCAGCGAGGTCAAGTTTTTCTTGAGTGCCGAGGGGATGTCATTCAAGAAGGTGTCCGGGAGCGGGCGGGCCAGTGAGGGCCCGGATGACGCCATCGACGTCAACGACGACTATTCGCAGGCCGGCAACGACGACGTCCCGTTTTGAGTGATCCTGCGGTGCTCGCGCCGCGGCGTTCTGATTCCCCTCTTCCGTTCCGCGCGTCGCGGGCAACCGCGCCGGTCGGCCGCTATCGCCCGGGCTTCAGTGCTGCTCATCTCCCGAGCGTTGTGCCTTCTCCGCTTCCGCCGCTGACTTCCTCCGCCACTTTGTTGCTTCCTCGGTGTCGCCGACGTCGGTAAACGCGTCGGCCACGATCGCGTAAGCCTCGCCGAGGAGCTGCGGATCGCGCTTGTCCTGCGCTTCCAGGAAGCGATCGAAAAATTTGTCCATCTTCTGGCTCACCTCCGGCAGCGCGAGGATCCGCCGCCCCTCGCGGGTGGAGCAACCGAACACGACGCCGGCGAGCTTGTCCCAGTCGCCGAGCTTCTCTGTCCCCAGTGCCTGAAGATGGAGCGTCGCTTCGCTCGTTTCGCCACTGGCGAGACTCACCCGCACAGACCGATGGCCGAGGATCACCGGCAGCTCATAGGCCTCGCTCTGCACGACCAAGCGTTCTTCACCGGCCGGAATCAACAGCGTCGCCTTCCCCGCGGCATCGGTCTGGCCTGTAAACGGCTCGGCGCGCGTCGTGGTGTCGGCCGCATCATTCCAGCCCCGCAAGAGGA
>Ga0209829_10000887_pt1 | contig 25746 bp, 24 predicted proteins | sample C_140205_EF_Meta_FD_187311 | JGI IMG/M metagenome (GOLD analysis project Ga0209829, IMG submission 187311) | Freshwater microbial communities from Lake Croche, Canada to study carbon cycling - C_140205_EF_MetaG (SPAdes) (version 2) | ecosystem: Environmental > Aquatic > Freshwater > Lake... | reverse complement strand
AGTTCATTAAACCTATGAGGGGAAGTACATGAGAATTTCACGAATCGCGAAGGTGGCATCAATGGCACTCGCGTTAGCAATAGTTGCATCAACTCCTGCATTCGCAACAGATCTATTGGGTTCTGGAGCATCTTTTCCAGCAAACTTAATCGAAGCTTGCAAAGCCGGTTACGCAACATCTGGTTCAAATAATACTTATACATATGCATCTTCAAGTTCAGGAACAGGTCAAGCAAACTCGGATAAGTCAACTGGTGACTTCTGGATGTCAGATTCCCCTTACACGGCAACCACACGCCGCGCCACACTTGTTCACATCCCATTAGTAGCAGCACCAATTGCAATCTTGCACAATCTTCCTGGTAGCAAGACATTGCAGCTATCTGCGAGCACAATCGCCGGTATTTTCGGCGGAACAATCACCATGTGGAATGACCCAGCAATTGTTGCTGATAATAACAAGACAACAAAGACTGTTTACTACAAGAAAGACAAAGCTGGAAATCCTGTCAAAGTAAATGGCGAGCTAGTTGTTTTGAAAACTGTTGAAGTAGCTCCTCATTACACGCTGCCAAACAAGAAGATCACAGTTGTTTATCGCAATGATTCTTCAGGAACAGTAGATAACTTCACCAAGTATCTTTACAAGAGCGCACCAACTGTTTGGACAAAACCAAACGGTAAAGTGTTCACAACTTCATTCCCAGGAGACATCAATGATCCAGCCAACATTGGTCGTATCGTTGGACAAGGTTCATCTACAGGAGTTGCTCAGTTGGCTGGTAAGACCCCTTACTCAGTTACTTTTGCTGAAGTGAGTTATGCAACTGCCAACAAGTTGAAGATTGCTAACATCATCAATCCTGCAGGAAGCTCTGTTGTGCCTAACTCAGTTGGTGTTGGAGCATTCCTTGCAAGTGCAACTCAAGATGCAAACGGATTCCTTACCTATGACTATGCGACTCAAGAGGCAGGCGCATACCCACTAGGTATTGTTTCTTACATGCTTGCAGATACTGCTTATCCAGATAAGGCAAGAGCAGCAGCTGTAAAAGATGTAGCAACATACTTGCTCAGCCCAGCATGCTCTGGTGACAAAGGAGCTGCACTTGGCTTCAGCGTTATCGACGGAGCACTTAAGGCTAAGTCTTTGGCGCTCATCGCAAAGATTGGTTAAGTTAATAAAGTTCTAAAAGGCCCCTCCAAGGCTAGGGAAGCGGTCGGCGAAAGCCGGCCGCTTCTTTTTGTATTTATTTACTCAAGATCCAAAAGATTAGGTAAATGAAAACTATGTGCGCCTGGCAGGAATCGAACCTGCGACAACCGGCTTAGAAGGCAGGTGCTCTATCCAACTGAGCTACAGGCGCTGGATTGGCTTTGTCGATGCGTAGTCTACCCATCCGAGACGATAAGGTTTCCTCTTATGGCTGAGTTTATTTACACAATGAAGAAGACGCGCAAGGCGCATGGCGAGAAAGTAATTCTCGATGATGTGACTCTCGCGTTTTATCCAGGCGCAAAAATTGGTGTGGTCGGCCCAAACGGCGCTGGTAAATCTACTGTCTTGCAGATTATGGCTGGATTACAGCAGCCATCAAATGGAGAAGCGTTTCTTTCACCCGGTTATACAGTTGGAATTTTGTTGCAGGAACCACCTTTGAATGAAGACAAGAATGTTTTAGAAAACGTCCAAGAAGGCGTTGCAGAAACGATGGCATTAATGGCGCGCTTTAATGCTGTGAGCGAGGAAATGTCTAGCCCTGATGCTGACTATGACAAGTTGCTGGCAGAGATGGGTAACTTGCAAGAGCAACTCGATCATAGAAATGCGTGGGATTTAGATTCACAGCTTGAGCAAGCAATGGACGCACTTCGTTGCCCGCCACCAGATGCAGATGTAACAGTGCTTTCAGGCGGAGAGCGCAGACGCGTTGCTCTTTGTAAATTACTTTTGCAACAACCAGATTTGCTATTGCTCGATGAACCTACAAACCATTTAGATGCAGAGTCCGTCCAATGGCTGGAACAACATTTAAGTAAGTACCCAGGCACAGTTGTAGCAATCACTCACGATAGGTACTTCTTGGATAACGTTGCAGACTGGATTCTCGAACTCGATCGCGGGCGTGCGTATCCTTATGAAGGAAATTATTCGACATATCTAGAGACAAAGTCGACCCGTTTGAAAATTGAAGGCCAAAAAGATGCCAAGCGTGTCAAGCGTCTGACTGAAGAGCTCGAGTGGGTTCGTCAGAATTCTAAAGGCCGTCAAGTGAAATCAAAGGCACGCCTTGCTCGCTACGAAGAAATGGCGGCAGAAGCCGACAAGATGCGTAAGTTGGATTTTGAAGAAATTCAAATTCCACCGGGACCTCGTCTTGGAAATATTGTTGTTGAAGTTGAAAACTTATCAAAAGCTTTCGGTGATCGAGTATTGGTAGATGATCTGTCATTTACATTGCCACGTAACGGCATTGTTGGTGTTATCGGGCCAAACGGTGCGGGTAAGACGACTTTGTTTAAAATGATTATGGGCGTTGAGCAACCTGATTCCGGTTCTATCAAAGTCGGCGAGACAGTAAAGATTGCCTACGTTGATCAGTCACGTGCTGGCATTGATCCCAAGAAAACACTATGGGAAGTTGTTTCCGATGGATTAGATTTTATGAAAGTGGGACAAGTAGAAATGCCAAGCCGTGCATATGTTTCTGCTTTTGGTTTTAAAGGTCCTGATCAGCAGAAAATGGCTGGCGTTCTTTCAGGTGGAGAGCGAAATCGTTTAAACCTCGCCTTAACTCTCAAAATGGGTGGAAACTTATTACTCCTTGATGAGCCAACGAACGATTTAGATGTTGAAACATTGGGCTCGCTCGAGAACGCACTCCTTGAGTTTCCAGGTTGCGCGGTAGTTATTTCCCACGATCGTTGGTTCCTCGATCGTGTAGCAACACATATTTTGGCGTACGAGGGCGAATCAAAGTGGTTCTGGTTTGAAGGTAACTACGAATCTTATGAAAAAAATAAGATTGAAAGACTAGGAGTGGATGCTGCAAGGCCTCACCGAGTTACATATAGAAAGTTGACCCGCTAATGAGACATCACAATTCAGTTCACGTTCGTTGGGCGGACCTTGATGCATTTGGGCATGTAAATAACGCCTCATACTTAACTTTCGCTCAAGAGGCACGCGCTGATATGACGTGGTATTCACGCCAGACACGTGGGTTAACGCCGCTCTTTAAAGACATGGTTGTTGCGCGTGCTGAATTAGATTTTGTAGAAGCGGTTTACGAGGGTGGCATCGAGTTAGATGTAGCAATTTGGGTCATGCGTATTGGTAATGCATCCTTTGAATTGGGTTACGAGATGTCCCGCAATGGTGTGCTTCATGCCCGGGTTAAGACGGTGCAAGTGGCTGTCTCGATGGAAACTTTTAAATCCCGTCCATTAACTCCGACTGAGCGCGAATTCTTAAACGAGTATTTCGAAGAAACTCCTGCAAATAAATAATGAATCAAAAACCGCCAAGCCTTGAAAGAAGAATTCATCCGGGCTGGATTGCGGCTTCGGTTACCTTCTTAACACTTGTTGCAACGGCAGGTTTTCGTGCAGCTCCCTCTGTATTAATTGTTCCCTTAGAAGAAGCATTTGGCTGGGGTAGAGATCAAATTTCACTCGCAGTGTCAGTCAATGTTTTGCTCTTTGGATTAACCGCCCCATTTGCAGCAGCCTTAATGGAAAAATTTGGAATCCGTAAAGTCGTCATGACCGCGCTAGCAGTTGTTGGTCTTGGGGCGGCTTCAACAGTATTTATGTCATCACCTTGGCATTTAGTTCTGCTGTGGGGAGTAGTTGTTGGTATCGGTACAGGGTCGATGGCACTTGTCTTCGCAGCCACAATTGCTAATCGCTGGTTTGTTGAAAAACGTGGAATTGTTATCGGTCTCCTTACAGCCGCAACTGCAACAGGGCAGCTAATTTTTCTACCTGGCTTATCGATGTTGGCAATGGATCACGGCTGGAAAAGCGTTTCGCTTACTGTTGCTGCTGGTGCTTTTGTTATGGTGCCGATCATTTGGCTCTTCTTAAAAGAAAAGCCATCAGATCTTGGCTTGCTGCCTTATGGAGCGCCAGCGAATTGGCAACCACCAGCAAAGAGTGGAATGAGCGCCGGCAAGTTAGCTATTACAACTCTTAAAGAAGCTAGCAAAGTAAAGGATTTTTGGTATTTAACGGGTTCATTCTTTGTTTGCGGATTATCAACGAGCGGCCTTATTGGTACTCACTTTATTCCGGCAGCACACGACCACGGCATGATGGAAGTGGCAGCAGCTAGTTTGTTAGCTCTTGTCGGTGTTTTTGATGTGGTCGGAACAATTTTTTCAGGTTGGCTTACAGATAGATATGACCCAAGAAAATTGCTTTTCTTTTATTATTTCTTTCGGGGAGTTTCACTATTCCTCTTGCCTTCGATTCTCTTTGCTTCGGTACATCCATCAACGTTGGTATTCGTAATTTTCTACGGACTTGACTGGGTTGCAACTGTTCCGCCAACAATCATGCTCTGTCGCACCGTATTGGGTCCCGATAGAGCAACCGTTGTCTACGGATGGGTCTTTGCCGCACATCAAGTTGGAGGATCTATCGCAGCTATTGGAGCAGCAGTAGCCAGAGTTAAATTAGGAAATTATGCGGCAGCTTTCTACGTCAGTGGCCTGATGTGCATTATTACTTCTTATTTTGTACTTCGCATTGCGCGGGGAATAAAGACCGCAGACTTGAAACGATAAAGAATGGCTGAAATCGAGACGTTCTACGAACGCGTTGGTGGATCTCCATTCTTTGCAGATTTAGTTTCGCAGTTTTATGCCCGGGTGAGCATTGATCCAATTTTGGCTCCGATGTATCCAGATAAAGATTTCAAACAGGCGGCGCAAAGATTACAAATGTTTCTTGAGCAATATTGGGGTGGACCCGGTACGTATTCCGAAACTCGGGGTCATCCACGTCTGCGTATGCGCCATGGCAGTTTTCATATTGATTCATCTGCGCGCGATGCATGGTTGTCATGCATGCGAGGCGCTGTTGATGGCGTAGATATCTCACAAGATCTTAAAGATGAATTGTGGAAGTACTTGTATTCAGCAGCGATTCACTTAGTGAATCAGCCTGATTGAGAGTGATTACCAACTTTTAATATCTCACCATTTCGCAGATACCAAAGTGTGCCTGCTGAGTCACGAATGGTTGTAATTCTCAGCCCAACTTTTTCGACAGTTCCGGATATATCAAGCACCTCTACTTTATCTCCGACGCCATATTGATCTTCGACCAGCATAAATAAGCCAGATAAAACATCGCGGACAATAGTTTGTGCTCCAAGACCCAGTGCAACACCAATTACTCCAGCTGATGCGATAAGTGGGCCAAGATTTAATCCAAACTCTCCAAGAATCATTCCTAAAGTGATAACCCAAATCACAGCGTTGAGAGTGCTCGTTAGAACTGTTCCGGTTGTTTTTGCGCGCTCTTTCTGGCGAGCTGCCATGTTGCCGGGACCGGGAATTAAATCGGCGCTAGCTAATCGATTCATAGTCTTGGTAACTGCTCGCGAGCCAAGGCGCTGAGCAATGAGTGCAATAACGAGAATTGTGATGATGTGTAAAGGCGAGCCGCTAAACCAGTCCCAAATCCTGTTGGTTCGATCAGAAAAAGAAGATGTCTGATGCAAGGCCACAGAGTGAATTCGCGCGTACATAATGAGCCGACTCTAACTTAATCGCCTGTAAATGCGCCCACGGGGGCCAGTTTTCGGGCAAGATATGCCAATCGGTGCGAGCCACGCACCTGATCGGAGCAGGTATGTCAGGCACTCTCGTCCTTAACGCAACTTACGAGCCGTTAGGTGTTGTCTCAGAGCGTCGCGCCTTAATTCTTGTTCTTAATTCCCGAGCAACAATGATTGAAGACTCGGGCGTTGTTTTACATTTTACAGGCGGAGAAATTTCACTTCCTTCAGTTATTAAACTCAATCGCTATGTGCGGGTTCCTTACCGACATGCTGTTCCACTTTCCCGCAGAGCCCTTTTCGCTCGCGACGGTGGACGTTGCGTGTATTGCACCGCGCCCGCAACATCTATTGATCACGTTGTTCCTCGTAGTCGAGGTGGCGGGCATACTTGGGAAAATGTTGTCTCTGCCTGCCACAAGTGCAATCACTTGAAAGCTGATAAACCTCTTAAAGATTTAGGGTGGAGATTGCGTTCTACTCCGCGCGAACCTGTGGGTGCCGCGTGGAGAGTTCTTGGAACAGGACGCGCGGATGCACGCTGGGTGCCTTACCTGGAGCCTTTTGGAGTCAGTTCAGCAACTGCTTAACGTGCATCGCACGCTTGCGCATTGAGTGCACGAGCCATTGCATCTCTGTTCTCGGCCATCACTCGGCGCAAACCTGAAGGAGCATCTGCACCTTCTCCGGTTAACCATTTATGCGTTAACTCAAGAGTCTCCTGCGTAGCGATGTAACTTGGATAAAGTCCAGCAGCAACATTTTTTGCGATTTCATGTGAGTGCGAATCCCAAAATTCACGGACTACGGCGAAATACCGAGCGACAAATGGCGCTAGTAACTCTCTTTGTAATGGACGTTGCATTCCTTGAATCGTCGAAAGTTGAATGTGGTTACTGAGGTCTTCGTTGATAACTGAGTCAAACGCCTTGGACTTAACCTGTGCATCAGGCAAAGCGGCTCTAGCAAATGCTGCATATCTCTGACCATTAGCGGTGTTATCAATGACAAGTTCTGCATCAATATCAGCGTTGGTCGCTAAACCGCGTTCAACAAGAGTGTTGAGAATGTGCCATCGCAAATCTGCATCGATTGTTAGACCTTTTATATTGCCATTGAGTGCGCCACGAACGTGATCGGTCTGTTCCTTTGTTACTGCGCGACTTGCAAATGCCCTGGCATATTGCAACTGCAGATCACTACCTGGCTCTGAAGAATTAAAGAGCGCTTCAACACCGTCTGCAACAAATTTGCGCAACGGCGTGCGATTAGCTTCAGCTGTGAAAAGCTCTACAGCTGTCTCTAGTTGAATAAGTGTCATCGAAACAATTGCAACATCCGATTCTCCCGCTAAGGCTTTAATGACCATCGGTACGTAATCGCGGGCTGGCAGCTCGCCATCTCGCAACATGTCCCACGTCGCAGACCAGCAAAGTGCTCTGCTGAGTGGATCTTGAATATCTCCGAGATGGTTTTTAAGGGTTGCAATGGAACGTTCATCGAAACGAATTTTTCCGTAGGAAAGATCATGATCATTAAGAAGCACGAGATCGGCAATTTTCTCTCCGTTCAAACCACTAATTGCGGTGCGTGCACCGGCAACATCTGCTTCCACACTCTTGCGACGTATAAGCGCACCATCTTTGAGGTCATAAAGTCCCACTGCCATACGGTGAGGTCGAAGTTCCTTTGAACCTGCAGGCATGAGTGGAGCTTCTTGAAGTACTGAAATTGATGAATATGTATCACCCGAAGTTTCAATGTGCGCACGGAGCGTATTTACGCCGGCTGTTTGCAACCACGTCGAAACCCAAGGCTTTAGGTCGCGACCGCTTGTTGCTTCTAATTCAACAAGTAGGTCATTGAGTGTTGTATTTCCCCAGGCATGCTTGGCAAAGTATTGACGCAAGCCCTTAATGAATTGCTCTTTACCAACGTGGGAGACAAGTTGTTGCAAGACGGATGCACCCTTGGCGTAAGTAATGCCGTCGAAGTTATTTTTGACTGCCTCAAGGTCGTGCATATCGACAACGATTGGGTGAGTGGAAGAGAGTTGATCTTGGCGATAAGCCCAGTTCTTGCGCTCTGCGTTAAAGACGGTCCATGAATTTGTAAAACGCGTCGCTTGAGCAAGTGTGAAGTACGAAGCCCACTCTGCAAAAGATTCATTGAGCCATAGGTCATCCCACCATGACATTGTTACCAGGTCACCAAACCACATGTGTGCCATTTCGTGAAGAATCACATTGGCACGCCAGTTGTAATTCTTATCCGTTACCTTGCTTCTAAAGACAAAGTAATCTTCAGCGAAAGTGACGCATCCTGCGTTTTCCATCGCACCGGCATTGAATTCAGCAACCGCTAGCTGGTCGTACTTATCAAAGGGATAAGCCAATCCAAACTCTTTTTCATAAAAAGCAAAACCTTGCTTTGTGATTTTAAATATCTCATCTGCGTCGAGGCTGGGTGCTAGCGATTTGCGGCAATACAATGAAAGAGGAACTTTCTTTTCTCCAACGTATGTGTCATCGACTCGGTGATAAGGACCAGCCACTAACGCAGTGAGATAAGTTGGCAGTAGTGGTGTTGTTGTGAAAACCCATTGCTTAGTACTGCCCGTTTCCGTGACTGTTGCAATTGGATTATTTGAAATTACTTGCCAATGAGCTGGAGCCTTTGCAGAAATAGCAAAAGTAGCCTTGAGGTCTGGCTGGTCAAAGCAAGCAAAAGTTTTACGCGCATCTGCAACTTCGTGTTGCGAGTAAAGATAAACTTCATTATCTGCCGGATCTACGAATCTGTGTAGACCTTCACCGGACTTTGAGTACATGGCTTCAACTACAACCTTGAGTTCGTTCTTGGCTTCGATAGCTGGCAAAAAGACGCTCTCACCATCGTAAGAAGAAGTGTCGAGTGCTTTGCCATTGAAAGTTGCCTCAATAATCCTTTTGCCGACGACATCAATGAATGTTGAAGCGCCTGGTGTTATTGCTTCGAAAAGTATTATTGTGGAAGAAGTAAACGTTTCAGTCCCGCTGGTGAGGTCTAAGTCAATCTCGTAGCTACTGACTTTGATCTGGCGCGAACGCTCATTTGCCTCTGACCGAGTGAGATTTACTCCTGGCACTTTTTACCCCTTTTGGTGGATTGTTGATGTTCTATCCAATCATGAAATGCTGTCTACGTGGAAAGCCCAACTATTAAGAGCTTCAAATTGCGTGGAACTCGGATTACCTCTGCCCAAATTGACGCACGCCAAAGGTTGTGGAGCCAATTCGGAGTTACTTACAACTCTCAACTAATCGACCTCAGGAGCGCTTTTCCTCTTGCAGAAAAAGTTGTGATGGAAATTGGCTTTGGAATGGGTGAAGCCACAATTGAGATCGCTCGCAATTTCCCCACGACTGGGTTCTTGGCAAATGATGTCCATCAGCCAGGCATAGGAAAATTACTTTCATTGATCGAGGAAAATTCACTGGGCAATGTGCGGGTCATGGATGAAGATGCACACTTAATTTTGTCCACGATGATTGAGGATCACTCTCTAGACGGCATCAATCTTTTCTTTCCTGATCCGTGGCCAAAAACAAGACACCATAAACGCAGAATCATTAATCAGGAATTTATCGCCCTTGCAGCTTCGAAGTTAAAGTCAGGTGCCATATTCAATATTGCTACTGACTGGGAACCGTATGCACACTGGATGGTTGAGGCGTTTGCAACTTCACCAGATTTTCATGGAGGAATTGTTCCTCGGCCACAATGGCGACCGCTTACAAGATTTGAAGGCCAAGGTTTACGCAAAAATCACAAAGTAAATGACTTGAGTTACTTGAGGAAATAGTTTTACTTTCCACCTTCGAAAGCACTTATTTTATTGATACGACGAATATGTCGCTCATCTTGTGAAAATGGCGTACTGATAAACGCATCAAGAATTTGAATGCAGACTTCTTGAGTGTGCATGCGCCCACCCAGCGCAATCACGTTTGCATTGTTATGTTCTTTAGCTAATTTCGCAGTTTCAACAGACCAGCAGAGAGCAGCCCGAATTCCTTTTACTTTATTGGCTGCCATTTGTTCGCCGTTTCCGGAACCACCTAGAACAATTCCAAGCGAAGAACTATCTTTTGCAGTTGCCTGCGCTGCAGGTATACAAAAATCTGGGTAATCATCTAGGGCGTCGTATTCGTGCGGTCCATGGTCTGTTACTTCATGTCCTTGGGATTTTAAGTGTGCGACAAGTGTTGCTTTCAGTTCCAGTCCGGCATGGTCACTTCCAATATGAATGCGCATACCTAAAGTCTCTCATGCGTTGATTGTTTAACAACGCAAAAACCCGCCACCATAACGGTGACGGGCCCTTGAGGTTTTGTATTACGTAGTTGGAATGGCCGGCGCTAGGCCACCTGCCATTGGACCATGATCTGAATCCATGTCACCCATTCGGCCGCCCATGTGTCCACCCATTCGGCCGCCCATGAGGGGACCTTTGTGATTGACCGCAGCAGTGACTGTGTCAGTGAGTTTGGATTTAGCAGTTGTTGCTTGAGCCGCAGTAAGTTTTCCAGCTGCAACAGCTGCATCAATTCGTGTTGTTTCATCTGCAACGAGTGCTGTGATCAGCGCAGCAGTTTTTGCACCAGCAATTGTTGCCAACGAATCTCCCGCACGTAGACGAGTTTCTAGTGTTGCTACATCTATACCAATCGTTGTAGCAACCAAAGTTTCACGTGCAGATTGCTTGGCATTCATTGGAGGCTTTGCTGCGTTATGTGCAGCAGTGAGTGCGGCAGTAATTGCATCTGCTTGAGCTTGTGTGATCGTCCCTTTAGTGACAAGTCCTGCAAGAACTCCTGCCATATTTTGACCAGCACCTGGTGTCCCACGTCCCGGCATATTAAGGCCTGCCGCTTTTGTTGAAATTCGCGTTACAGCAACTTTAGATTTTGAGTTTGCTGCAGTTGCAATTCCAACGCTACCAAGGGAAAGAGCAATGGTGGTTATCGCAACTGTAATGATTTTCGTATTCGAAGCCATTGTGATGCCTACCTTTCATCTCCGAAGAGATTTTATCAATCAGCAATTGCTGTTGACTAGTTGTAGACAACTCCTCAATACTCAAGAATTTCCCTAGCGAACCTTAAAAATGGGTCAGAGTTTTGAACCTGGGAGTAAAGGTGAGCGCATTTACAGGGTAAACCTCGGGGAGTGAGCCCCCAAAATCTGGGGTTTCCTTATTGAACCCTGAGTTTGGCCCTACGACACTGATTTTGCGGAGACTGAGCCACTTGGAGTCTTCATGAAAAGTTGGAAAATTCAATCAAAAATCTTTATCGCAATTCTCGCAATTGTTTCTAATATTGCCTTTGCACATCCTTCATATTCCGCAATTAAAAGTGTCAAGCCACAAGCTGCTGGGCGCACAGCCACATCATTGAGTAACACCATTTTGAACGGTGTTCTTGCACCTAAATCAACACAAGGAATAGATGGTGATTTCTTTATCGATACAAAAGCTCTCAATATTTATGGACCAAAGACAAATGGACGTTGGCCCACTGCAATTAGTTTGCGTGGCACACAAGGTGTTGCCGGAGCGACCGGTACTAGCGGATCCAATGGAACAGATGGTCGTAATGCGCAATCAGCTTCAGCCGTTGTTGGAGCACAAGGCGCAACGGGTGCTGCTGGAGCCGCTGGAATTAAAGGTGAAGCAGGTGTTGCAGGAGCAAGCGGAGGTGCAGGTATTGCAGGCACGGCAGGTGTTGCAGGTGCACAAGGAGTAGCTGGTGCGGCTGGAGCTGCAGGTGTTGCAGGTTCACAAGGAGTTGCGGGAGCAACTGGAAACACTGGCGCACAAGGAAATATTGGTAACACTGGAAACACTGGCGCACAAGGCTTAAAGGGCGAAACAGGAACAGCAGGTGTTACAGGTAGCAAAGGTGAAACAGGAACTGTCGGAGCTGCTGGTCCTTCGAGTGCTTTGGATTTGCCAATTCCAACTTGGGTGCTTTCAACCGCAACTGCTGGAGCTTGGAATGATTCAGCAATAATAAAAACTCTCGCCGCAAATACCGCTTATAGAGTTTCAATAATTGTTCACGGGACGTCTACCCAAGCAGATGGATATTTTGGGTTTGAACTCATTGGTTGTGATTCCGCATGTACATCAAAATACGAAATCACAAATTCGTATGGAAAAGTATTTCTCCCGCCGTCTGTGGCAATTCGTTATACCTTCGCTATCGAAGGCACGATTATTGTTGGTGGATCTGGTGCAACCATCTCGGTTAGAGCAATTGATGGAATGGCTGTCACATCGCTCAAACCTCTGACGCTTAGTGGTCGCGCAATATTTGTAGAAATTGGAACCGTCACGCAAACTTCGTAAAACTATGGAGCGGGTGACCGGGATCGAACCGGCATGGCCAGCTTGGAAGGCTGGGGCTCTACCATTGAGCTACACCCGCGAGGTTGTTACTGGGCCGAGTGGGCCTGGTAACAAGGGCTAACGGTATCGGGTCGGTACGAGAAGGGGAATTTCTCCTCTAGACTTCCAACTTACGCCGCGGGGCGTAGCGTAGTGGCTAGCGCGCCTGCTTTGGGAGCAGGAGACCGGAGGTTCGAATCCTCTCGCCCCGACCACAATATTTTAACTCTTCTTTATTACTGTTCAAAACCAACGATTACTTAGGTAGGAGCTCAACGTGAAAAGCACCGTGGAGACGCTTTCCCCAACTCGCGTGCGATTGACCATTGATGTTGAGTTTGCAGAGATGAGCACGCACCTCAGCGATGCATACAAGAAGATTTCTACTCAAGTAAATATTCCAGGATTCCGTAAGGGCAAAGTTCCTGCAGCAATGATTGATCAACGCGTTGGACGCGGAACGGTATTGGATGAGGCAATCAATTTAGCTCTTCCTGATTTCTATGGCCAGGCAGCTCGTGAGCACCAAGTTATGGTCATTGGGCGCCCAGATGTTGATATCAAGGAATTCGTCGATAAGGAAAAACTCTCATTTACTGTTGAGGTAAGTGTTCGTCCAGAAGTTTCGCTACCTGATTTTTCAAAGATTACGATCAAGGTTGATGACGTTGTCGTTAAGGACGAAGACATTGCAGAGCAAGTAGATGCATTGCGCGCTCGCTTTGGAACTCTCAACGTTGTTGAGCGAGCAATCGCTAATGGAGATTTTGCAACTATCGATCTAGTCGCACGTATTGATGGTGAAGAAATTGAAGGTGGCACTGCTTCAGGAATTTCTTACGAAGTTGGTTCAAACCGCATGGTTGATGGCCTAGATGATGCGCTCGCTGGGTTAAAGGCCGGAGAGAGCAAGATATTCCAAACACAACTTGTCGGAATGCAAGAAGGCAAAACCGGAGATGTCGAAGTAAATGTGCAAGCTGTTAAAGAGCGCGAGCTTCCGCCCCTTGATGATGCATTTGCAAAGATTGGTAGCGAATTTGATACGTTGGCAGAATTGCGCGCTGACATTTCAGAGCGCTTGACTCGCGTGAAGCAGATGGAACAAGGCGCGCAAGCCAGAGATTTACTTGTTGAGAAATTGCTTGCAGATATTGAGATCCCAGTTCCTGAAGAATTTGTCACGGCAGAAGTTGATGATCATCTACAAGGTGAGAGCCGTATGGAAGATTCTGAGCACCGTGCAGAAGTTGAGGGACAAGTTCGTAGTTCACTGAAATCAGATTTCTTGCTCGATGCTGTTGTTAAAGCCGAAGCTGTAGAAGTAACAGAAATTGAATTAACCGAGTACCTCATTAGAACCTCTTCACGTTACGGAATGGGTCCTGAGCAATTTGCACAAGAACTTTCCAAGGCGGGGCAAATAAGCCAGTTGGTCGCAGAGGTTGCGCGCGCCAAAGCGTTGGCCTCAGTTTTGAGTCGAGTCAGTGTTGTAGATGCTTCGGGTAAGAGCGTTGATCTTGAAGCCCTTCGCCCACAACCTGCAGTCGCCCCCGAATAATTCTGCGCTAATAGCGAACATCGTCAAAAATCACCTGACATTGACGCTCAATACTTAACTTCTCTATAAATTAGGGAAGCATTTGGCGAGCCAGGTTGTTAAGGTCAATACAAGAAGTTTTATCTAGGAGGATGTCAGTGGATTTAATTAGCCCCAAAGGTGCCGAGATTATTTCTCGTGCGCAACAAACTGGTGGACTTGATGATCAGGTCTATAACCGTTTGCTGAAAGAACGCATCATCTTCCTTGGCTCCGTTGTAGAAGATTCAATGGCCAATGCAATCTGCGCGCAGATTTTGTTACTCGCTGCTGAGGATCCAGATAAAGACATATTCCTCTATATCAACTCACCTGGTGGCTCAGTCACTGCAGGTATGGCTATTTACGACACCATGCAATACGTCAATAACGATGTTGCAACTGTCGGTATGGGGCTCGCAGCATCTATGGGCCAATTCTTATTATGTGCAGGAGCCGCAGGAAAGCGTTACGCAACTCCACATGCACGGATCATGATGCACCAACCTTCCAGCGGAATCGGTGGAACAGCAACTGATATCAAGATTCAAGCCGAACAAATCGGCTTTACTAAAAAGAAGATGGCAGAACTTATTGCTATGCATACTGGGCAAAAGCTAGAAACCATTACTGCCGATTCAGACCGTGACCGTTGGTTTACTGCAGAAGAAGCAAAAGAGTACGGATTTGTTGATCACGTTGTTCAATCTGCAGTTCAAGTTTCAGGTCGTGGAGGCACAGCATGAGAAACGAATTCGATCGCATTAATGAAGTAACTAGCCGTTACATCTTGCCTGTATTTGAAGAGCGCACCAGCTATGGCATGAAGCGCCTTGATCCTTACACCAAGTTATTTGAAGAGCGCATTATTTTCTTGGGTCAAGCAATTGATGACACGGTCGCCAACGACGTTATGGCGCAGTTGCTCACACTCGAATCAATGGATTCAGATCGCGACATCATGATTTACATCAACTCACCCGGAGGCTCATTTACTGCTCTGACAGCGATTTACGACACGATGCAATTCGTGCGCCCAGATGTGAGCACCATTTGTTTAGGTCAAGCTGCCTCTGCTGCTGCAGTACTTCTTGCAGGAGGTGCCAAGGGCAAGCGTTACGCACTAGAACATTCACGTATCTTGATTCATCAACCTTCAAGCGAAGGTGGGGGACAGGCTTCGGATATCGAGATTCAAGCTCGCGAAGTTATGCGTATGCGCACACTCTTGGAGCAATTAATTGCTCGTCACTCAACTCGCAGCACAGATCAAATCGCGCAAGATATTGAGCGCGACAAGATTTTGACCGCGGAAGAAGCAGTTGAGTATGGTCTCATTGACCAAGTGCTTGCTAGCCGTAAAGCCAAACCTTCCAACTAATTTTTCTGTTGGCAGGCAATCGCTTGGAGAAATTCTTCTAAGAGCGAACGCACTTTGCGCTTATTAGACCGCTCCTTAGAAGGCTTTCAATCTACCCTTAGCCATCGCCCTCTTCCCCAGGGCCAAAAGGAGTGTCATGACCCGCATCGGCGAAACTAGCGATTTGCTGAAGTGCTCTTTCTGTGGCAAAACTCAGAAGCAAGTAAAGAAACTTATTGCCGGTCCTGGCGTTTACATTTGCGATGAATGTATCGAACTGTGTAATGAAATTATTGTTGAAGAACTTGCTGAAGCCGGAACACTGGGCCTTCAAGAACTTCCAAAACCTCACGAGATTTTTGACTTCCTTAATCAATACGTTATTGGCCAAGAACGCGCAAAGAAATCCCTTTCAGTTGCTGTTTATAACCACTACAAGCGAGTGCAAGGTGGAGACGGTAAGCGCGAAGATGGCGTAGAGCTTGCAAAGAGCAATATCTTGCTTTTGGGTCCAACTGGCTGTGGCAAAACTCTTCTAGCCCAAACACTTGCACGCATGCTCAATGTTCCATTTGCTATTGCAGATGCAACTGCCTTAACTGAGGCCGGCTACGTTGGCGAAGATGTCGAAAATATACTTCTCAAGCTCTTGCAAGCTGCAGAGTTCGATGTGAAAAAAGCCGAAACCGGAATCATTTATATCGATGAAATCGATAAAGTCGCCCGTAAATCTGAAAACCCATCGATCACACGGGATGTTTCAGGCGAGGGCGTGCAGCAAGCACTTCTCAAGATTCTTGAAGGAACAGTTGCATCGGTTCCACCACAAGGCGGACGTAAGCACCCACATCAAGAATTTATTCAAATTGATACAACAAATGTTTTGTTTATTGTTGGCGGAGCATTTGCTGGCCTTGAGAAGATCATCGAAAGTCGTAAAGGTTCTGCAGGCGTTGGATTTAATGCAACTTTGCAATCAGCCGAAGATCGCGATAAGGCAGATATTTTTGCTGACGTGATGCCAGAAGATCTCTTGAAATTTGGAATGATTCCAGAGTTCATTGGCCGTCTTCCTATTGTGACAAGCGTTGAAAAACTAGACAAGCCTGCGCTAATGGAAATCCTGACAGAGCCAAAGAACGCTCTTGTTAAGCAATACGCAAAGCTTTTTGATCTTGATGATGTCGAGCTCGAATTCACACCTGAATCTCTCGATGCAATATCTGAACTCGCGCTGAAGCGAGGCACAGGTGCACGTGGACTCAGGGCAATTATGGAAAGCGTCCTTTTGTCAGTGATGTACGACGTACCAAGTCGCACTGATGTCTCTAAAGTCATCGTGACTCCCGAGTGCATCAATGACGGCGTTCCTCCAACCTTTGTTAAGCACACGGGCGATATTCCAAAGCGCGGACTACGCCAACAAAAAGGTCAAGAGGAGAAGAGCGCGTAATCTAGACTCAGCCCTATGAGAGAACTTCCATCGGCGTTTACGCCAGCCGAAATGGAGGCACCCCTATATAAGAAATGGATTAAAGCCGGTTATTTCACGGCCGATGCTAATTCAAAAAAGCCACCTTTCACGATTGTTATTCCACCTCCAAACGTAACCGGAAGTTTGCATATTGGTCACGCGTTAGATCACACATTGCAAGACACGTTAACGCGAATGAAGCGCATGAAAGGTTTTGAAGCGCTCTGGTTGCCAGGTATGGATCACGCAGGAATTGCGACTCAAAACGTTGTCGAAAAACAATTAGCTGCACAAGGATTATCTCGACATGACTTGGGACGCGAAGAATTTGTTAAGAAAGTATGGAGCTGGAAAGAAGAATCTGGTGGAGCAATCTTGGGACAGATGCGACGCCTTGGTGATGGCGTGGACTGGACCCGTGAAAGTTTCACCATGGATGAAGGATTATCCAAAGCAGTACTAACGATTTTCAAACGTTTATATGAGGCAGAATTAATTTATCGGGCAGAGCGAATAATTAACTGGTGCCCTCGTTGTTTAACTGCGCTATCGGATATTGAAGTTGAACATAAAGATATCGATGGTGAATTTGTATCAATTCGATATGGTGATGGGGATGCTCAAATAACTATTGCAACTACTCGTCCTGAAACAATGCTAGGCGATGGCGCTGTTGCTGTAAATCCAAATGACCCTAGGTACAAAGACATGATAGGCAAGGAAGTCTTATTGCCTCTTGTTAATCGCATGATCCCAATCATCGCTGACGAATTAGTTGATGCTGATTTCGGTACTGGTGCGGTGAAAGTTACTGCAGCACATGACCCTAACGATTTTGAAATGGCTCGTCGCCACAATATCCCAATGGTAAAAATCATGAATGAGCATGCGGTTATGGATGGCTCTGGTACTGAATTCGATGGGATGGATAGATTTGTTGCTCGTAAAGCAGTAATCGAGAAATTGCGCTCTATGGGTCGCGTTGTTGCAGAAAAGCGCCCGTACTCACACTCGGTCGGTCATTGCTCGCGATGCGAAACTATTGTTGAACCGCGCTTGTCCTTGCAGTGGTTCGTAAAAGTTGCACCTCTTGCAAAAGCAGCTGGTGATGCAGTTCGCGATGGTCGCGTAAAGATTGAACCAGCAGAACTTGCACCTCGTTATTTCGACTGGGTCGATAACATGCACGACTGGTGTATCTCAAGACAACTGTGGTGGGGTCATCGCATTCCCGTTTGGTATGGACCAAATGGTGAAATCGTCGTGATGGGTCCAGATGAAGTTGCACCTGCTGGATACACACAAGACCCTGACGTTCTTGATACGTGGTTCTCATCAGCACTGTGGCCATTTTCAACTTTAGGTTGGCCAGATCAAAGCGCTGATTTGAAGAAGTTTTACCCAACCAGCGTTCTCGTTACTGGTTATGACATTTTATTCTTCTGGGTTGCCCGCATGATGATTTTCGGTTTGTTTGCAATGGATGGAATCCCACCATTTAATGTTATTGCGCTTCACGGTTTAGTTCGTGACAAATTTGGTAAGAAAATGAGTAAGAGTCGTGGCAACACCATTGATCCACTTGAATTTATGGATCGTTATGGATCAGATGCACTTCGATTTAGTTTGGCGCGCGGAGCAAACCCAGGTACGGATCAAGCACTTGCTGAAGAGTGGGTTGCTGCATCCAGAAACTTTGCAACAAAATTATGGAATGCCACTCGATTTGCCATGATGAACGGTGCAACGGTTGAAGGCGAACTCCCAGCATTCGAATCCCTTGGAGCAATTGATCGTTGGATTTTGAGTCGATTAAACGAAACAGTGACGGAAGTAGATGCACTGTTTGAGGCATTTGAATTCTCAAGAGCATGCGAAATGATTTATCACTTTGCTTGGGATGATTTATGTGACTGGTATCTAGAACTTTCAAAGGAGTCATTTGCAACATCTGACGCTAAAGATTCGAAAAGAGTTCTCGGTTTCGTGTTGGATCAACTACTTCGATTGATGCACCCAGTCATGCCATTTATTACAGAGGAGCTATGGGTTGCGCTCACGGGCGGCGAATCACTTGTGATTGCGACTTGGCCCGTAGCTCATCCTGAGCATGCCGATTCTCAAGGCGAAGAGCTCATTACTCAAGTTCAAGAAATAGTGACTGAAGTGCGTCGCTTTAGAAGTGACCAGGGAATTAAAACGAGTCAACGCATTCCTGCACGATTTGTGGCTCCTGCAACAATTAAGCCGTATGAAAGCGCGATGAGATTTGTATTGAAACTCGACCCAGAACCTGCCGGATTTACTCCAAGTGCGACAGTTGAAATAGGCAAGATTAAAGTGGAGTTAGATATCAGCGGAACGGTTGACCTTGTGGCTGAACGTGCACGCTTAACAAAAGATTTGGCTACAGCGCAAAAAGATTTGGCTACAGCGCAAGTAAAACTCACAAATGAGAACTTCATGGCAAAAGCACCAGCAGAGGTGGTAGTTGAAATCAAAGCACGCCTGGTTAAGACCCAAGAAGATATTGATCGCATTACATCTGCTCTAAAATCTTTGCCACAACAATGACAAGTGCCGAAGACCAAGCAAGACTAAAAGCTATCGAGGTAGCGCTGGAAACTCGTTGGCCAGAAACCGCTATTGAGCCAACTCTAGAAAGAATTGCGGCGCTTGTAGATATTTTAGGGTCACCGCAACTTTCATATCCAACAATTCATATTGCCGGTACAAATGGGAAAACCTCGACTGCCCGAATGATCGATTCCTTGCTTTTCAATATCGGTATGCGGACGGGACGTTATACAAGCCCCCACCTTGAAAGTTTTTTAGAGCGAATTTCAATTAATGGGCTACCCATTGATTCTAAGGATTTCATCTTTGCTTACAACGACATAGCTCTGTATTTAGATTTGATGGATAAGAAATTTGAAACTCCGATTTCTTATTTTGAAGCGATGACAGCGCTGGCATTTGTGGCATTTGCTGAATTTCCAGTTGATATCGGCGTTATTGAAGCCGGAATGGGTGGCGAATGGGATGCAACGAATGTTGTTGAGGCAGCTGTTTCAGTAATCACTCCTATTGGTTTTGATCACATGGCATACCTCGGGAATACCTTGACTGAAATAGCTAGAACTAAAAGTGGAATCATTAAAGAGGGTTCAAACGTTGTGTTGGCCCAACAGCAACCAGAAGTAGCTACTGAGCTCATGCGGCGGGTTGCCCAAGTCGGTGCAAATGTGGCACGTGAAGGGGTTGAGTTCTCACTCACTTCACGAAACGTTGCCGTCGGAGGACAGCTACTTACCGTTAAAGGACTCGGTGGAGTGTATGAAGATATTTTCCTGCCGCTTCACGGAAAACATCAAGGAGAGAATGCTGCCACTGCACTGGTAGCGGTCGAAAGTTTCTTTGGTGGCCAGGAGTTAGATCAAGAAGCGGTTCGCACAGGATTTGCCCAAGTTGCTTCACCTGGAAGATGCGAAGTAGTCCATCGAGATCCAACAATTATTCTCGATGCGGCGCATAACCCGCATGGAGCCAAAGCGCTTGCCCAGACCCTTGAAAATGAATTTACTTTCGATGAGATTATTGGCGTTGTTGGTGTTTTTGCAGATAAAGAGGTCGAGGAGATTTTGAGAGAGCTCGAGCCAATAGTGAATACTTTGATTGTCACCGAGAGCATTTCCCCGCGGGCTCTACCCGTGGAGGATTTAGCAAGAATTGCGATGAAGATTTTCGAGCCCGATAGAGTAGTAATTGAACCAAGACTCGAGAAAGCAATTACCACCGCGATTGCCTCTGCAAAGGGCGGCGCTAACAACGAATCCATCGGAATCGTCATCACGGGTTCTGTGACAACTGTGGGACAAGGCCGGGCAATTATTAAGGGGATCGCAAGCCAATGAAAGTTTTAGGAGCATCGGTTCTCGCGATGGAAAGTTTAGTTTTGGGTTTTGCACTTTTGCTTGCTGGAAAGAGTCAAAGTTCTCCTGTAATTATTTTCGGTGGGGTTGTAGCGGTTTTATGTATGGCACTTGCTGGGACTCTTCGGAGAAAGTGGGCATGGATTGTGGGTTCGGTTTTGCAGATAGTTTTATTTGCGTATGGTTTTTTCGTTACCCCAATGTTTTTTCTCGGAGCCCTCTTCGGAGGCCTTTGGATTGCAGCCATAGTGGTGGGAAGAAAGGGTGAGGCTGCGCGTGCTGCCCTGCTCAAGGCTGGTGTTTCGAAGCCCCAATAGAACGATTACACTCTGGGGGTGAGCATGGAGAGAACCCTGGTATTAATCAAGCCCGACGGCGTACGTCGTTCGCTTGTCGGTGAAGTTATTTCACGCATTGAATCAAAGGGATATTCCATTGTTGGAGTGCGAATGATGAATGCAGATCGTTCAATTCTTGAACGCCATTATGCAGAACATCAAGGGAAACCTTTTTACGAACCGCTTCTTGAATTTATGTCATCTGGTCCGATAGTTGCATTAATCGCAGAAGGCAATCGAGTTATTGAAGGCTTTAGATCACTGGCAGGTGCAACTGATCCAACTGTTGCAGCTCCCGGAACTATTCGTGGCGATCTTGCACGTGATCAAGGAACCAAAGTTGTACAAAATATCGTTCATGGATCGGACTCAGTTGAGTCAGCAACGCGGGAGATAGCAATCTTCTTTCCGGAGGGAATGTAATGAGTAACAGAATGTCCTTTATTGGTCGCGATATGGCCGTTGACCTCGGTACTGCAAACACGCTTGTTTATGTGCGTGGACGTGGAATCGTTCTGAATGAGCCAAGTGTTGTCGCTGTGAACCAAGATACAGGTGGCATCCTCGCCGTTGGCCTTGAAGCCAAGAAAATGATTGGTCGCACCCCCGGAAACATTGTCGCTATTCGCCCACTTAAAGATGGTGTTATCGCAGACTTTGATACAACAGAACGTATGTTGCGTTACTTCATTCAAAAAGTTCACCGTCGTCGATATTTAGCAAAGCCTCGCATCGTTGTGTGCGTGCCTTCAGGTATTACAGGTGTTGAGCAGCGTGCTGTTAAGGATGCAGGATATGCAGCCGGCGCTCGTAAGGTTTACATTATTGAAGAACCAATGGCTGCAGCAATTGGTGCCGGACTTCCTATCCATGAGCCAACTGGAAACATGGTTGTTGATATTGGCGGCGGAACAACTGAAGTTGCAGTCATTTCCCTTGGTGGAATCGTGACATCACTGTCGATTCGTGTCGGTGGCGATGAACTCGATCAATCCATTATTAACTGGGTTAAGCGTGAATTCTCGCTTCTACTTGGAGAGCGCACTGCTGAAGAAATTAAGATGGCGATTGGCTCTGCTTATCCAATTCAAGGAGAACCAGATGCTGAAATTCGCGGTCGCGATCTAGCAACTGGTCTGCCAAAGACCATTGTTGTTTCAGCTGCTGAAATTCGTAAAGCCATCGAAGAACCAGTGAACGCAATCATTAACGCCGTAAAGAGCACTCTCGATAAAACTCCACCAGAGTTGGCCAGTGACCTCATGGATCGCGGAATCGTACTAACTGGCGGAGGAGCGCTCTTGCGCGGACTCGATGAGCGCTTGCGTCGCGAAACCGGAATGCCAATTCATATTGCAGATCGCCCATTGGATGCAGTGGTTGAAGGGTCTGGAAAATGTATTGAAGAGTTTGAGGCTTTAGAGAAGGTCTTGATCTCCGAACCTCGCCGATAGGCTACTTCTATGCGATACGGCGGCGATAACAGAAGTCGTCTGTTGCTCGTAATCTTGATAGTTACTTCACTATTTCTGATTACTCTCGATCTTCGTGGCGTTCAAGTCATGCAAGGTGCAAGAAATGGTGCGCAAACAGTTTTGTCACCTTTCCAACGTGGAGCTAGTTTTGTATTTACTCCTGTGGGTAATTTCTTTTCCGATGTCGCACACCTGGGCAGAACACGTTCGAAACTTAAAGCTTTAGAAGACGAGAATGCACTTCTGCGTGAGCGAATTCTGACTCGTAGAAGTGTAGATACCGAAATTGGTCAATTGAAATCAGTACTCAACCTTGCAGGAAAAGCTAGCTATAAAATCGTCAATGCGCGCGTGATTGCGCAAGGTTCAAGTGCAACATTTACTCAAACAATCATTATCGATGCTGGCGCTAACATGAAAATTACTCGTGACATGACGGTGATCTCAGGAGAAGGTTTGGTCGGAGTAGTTAAAGAGGTTTATCCAACTACTTCACTTGTCATGCTTTCTTCAGATCCATCATTTCGCGTTGGAGTTCGTATCGCGCATTCAGAGCAAATTGGAATACTTTCAGGACAAGGCACTAACCATGCGGTTCTTCAATTACTAGATAGCCAAAGCAATGTAAAAGTTGGTGACGTACTTTTAGCACGAGGAAGTGAGGGAGATAAGCCCTTTGTTCCTGGTGTCCCTGTTGGGCAAGTGACCTATGTTGCCGATGCTGCTGGCGCTGTGTCAGCCACGGCTGAAGTTAAATTTTTTGCACACTTAAGTTCATTACGCATTGTTGCTGTCGTGGTGAAAGCGCCAGATGCAGACCCACGTGATGCACTTGTCCCACCTAAACCTATGCCTACACCGACTCCGACAGTAACGGTCTATGTCACGCCGTCTGCATCGCCAAGTCCAACAACAAAAAAGTAAAGTTGCATGCTGACCCGACGCCTTCTGCTCACTTCAACCATTTTCTTTACCTTATTCATTTTGCAAGAGTCGCTTTTTAGTCAGGTACGTTTACCACTCGGTGGATTTTCACTATTTCTTATTTTTACAATTTGTTGGTCAGCGTTGAGCACGCCAGAAGTCGGAGCTATAACTGGTTTTGGTGCTGGCTTATTACTTGATCTTGCTCCTGCCAATGATGGGCCGATTGGACAATGGACGCTTGTACTCATTGTCATCGGATATGGCATTGCTTTTCTTCGTTATGGTGACGACAGTTTGCGAGGAAACCCTTTTAGCCTTGTAGTTCTTGTCGCGGTCGGTGTCGTCGTGACTCTAGGAATTTATCTCACAACTGGCGTTTTATTGGGGTTAGATCTTGGTACCGGATTTCAACTCATGAAAATTCTGATGGGTAATGGAATTTGGACACTTGTGGTGGCACCATTTTTATTGCCGTTGATTTCCCGATTACATCGAGCGATATTTGAAACGCGTGAAACGCTATGAATCAACGATCTCGTTTAAGTTTAGTTGTCGTTCAGGCACTGATTCTTTCGCTCATGCTTGCGTTATTTGGACGTCTGTTTTATCTGCAAGTTGGTGCAGGTCCAAAATATCGTGATGCTGCGCTGAGCATTCAAAGTCGAGATATCGTGAATCCCGCAACAAGAGGCATGATCGTTGACTCTTCCGGTGTTCCGTTAGCACTAAATCGTGTGGGTCTAGCTGTGACAGTTGATAGAAGCATTATTGATCAACAGGCCGATAAAGGCGGTGCCGTACTGAGTCGGACGGCGAAATTACTAGGCCTTAGTTATTCAGATGTTTACCGTCGCACTCGTTTATGCGGTGAACTACCAAAAGGAAATCAACTGGGATGTTGGACGGGTACGAGGTATCAACCCATTCCGATTACAAAAGATGCTGATCCGACAAAAGCGCTTGCAATCGTAGAGAAAGCCGACCTATTTCCAGGTATTGATGCAATGCCGGTTGCGGTGCGCAATTATCCTGGCATCGATGGAGTGAATGCAGCACATGAGCTGGGATATGTGGGTCCGCTCACTGAATCAGATTTAACTGTAGCAAATGGAACTAAATATTATCGAAGCGAATCAATTGGCAAAGCAGGGCTTGAATATCAATATGATTCTTATCTTCGTGGAAAACCAGGAATTCGAACTGTTATTGTCGATCGAAAAGAAGCCGTTACTCGCGAATCCCAGAATACAAAATCCATTCCTGGGGATCACGTTGTAACAAGTCTGGATGTACGTCTGCAAGCATCCACTGAGAGCGCGCTAGCTGATGCTGTTATGCGCGCAAGAAGCAGTGGCTATCGAGGCGATGCAGGAGCGGCAGTTGTCATGGATGTGAAAACTGGTCGCATTTTGGCAATGGCTTCGTATCCAACATATGACCCGAACATTTGGGAAAAGGGTTTAACAGTTAAACAAGCCAAAGATATGTTTAGCGAAAATACTGGCGTTCCTGCGTTATCCCGTGTTTTGCAAGGTTTGTATGCACCTGCTTCAACGTTTAAAGCTGTTTCTTTAGTAGCAGCTGCGAATGCCGGATATGACTTAAATGGAACATATTCTTGTCCAGCCCAAGTAACTGTTGGAAACAGAGATTTTCAGAATTTCGAAAGTAAAGCTCAAGGTCGTTTGACGATGAAGAAAGCAATCGCGATTTCGTGCGACACAATTTGGTACCAAATTGCATTTGATGAGTGGATCAGAGATGGTGGACTTTCCCCTAAGAAGAGCGCCAATGACTACTTCTTTTCTGCTGCGCGTGGATTTCAGATTGCTCAAAAAACAGGAATTGATTTACCTTCAGAGTCCAGCGGGCGAGTGCCCGATAGACAATGGCGCAACGATTGGTATCAGCAAAACAAAGAGTATTTCTGTAATTATCAAGCGCGGGCTCAGAAGAACCAGTTGACTCCATTTTTAATTGCTTTAGCGAAGGAAAATTGTATAGATGGTGACAAGATTCGTGGTGGAGATGCTGTTAACTTCTCCATCGGCCAAGGAGACACTGTTCTTACTCCACTTAAGTTAACCCAGATGTATGCCGCAATTGCCAATGGTGGAAAAATTTGGCAGCCAACAATTGCTCAAGCGATTGTTAAGACAAATGGCGCAATCATTAAGAAATTTAAGCCAACTGTGATCGGAACACTTCCTGCAACGGCAGCAACTCTCGAATTCTTACGAGGGGCGCTACGAGAGGTTGTTGTTAGTGGCACTGCTGCGGGTGTTTTTAGCGGATTCCCAGTAGCGGTAAGTGGAAAGACTGGAACTGCAGAAGTCTTTGGTCTAAATAAAAATGGCACCAAGAAGGACAATACGTCTTGGTTTGCATCCTTTGGTCCAACTGATAAACCGCGTTATGCAGTTCTGATGATGGTGAGTCA
>Ga0209829_10000886_pt1 | contig 25755 bp, 17 predicted proteins | sample C_140205_EF_Meta_FD_187311 | JGI IMG/M metagenome (GOLD analysis project Ga0209829, IMG submission 187311) | Freshwater microbial communities from Lake Croche, Canada to study carbon cycling - C_140205_EF_MetaG (SPAdes) (version 2) | ecosystem: Environmental > Aquatic > Freshwater > Lake... | reverse complement strand
ATCATCGCTCCCAGCGCCCAGCGCAATCAGCTCCACACCAGTTTCACCAATGGCCGCTCGCCCTCGTGGGAGTTTGTCGGTGGCATTAAGATGAGTGACCCGGCTACGACACCGGTTCTTTATACGCGTGGGCTTACCAACACCGGAGTTTGGAACGTAACCAGTGGTGTCTACAAAGACTCGGGCGGTTATGTAGCGTTCCTCGGCGGAAACGTGGCGTTCTATCCAAACCTCGGAACCATTCAAACGAGCCCGCTCATCTCGAACAATCCAACGACCACCAGCCAGAACCATCCGATCGATATTCGTCAGGCGATTCCGTTTAACACCACCAACGCGAACCTCAGTGCCCGTATTTATGGCGTTCCGCCTCCAGCAGGTGGTGGTGGCATGCTCGGCGCAGCCAACGGCACGCTCGCCGGACGCGGGCCCTGATCCACAGCCTAGCGCCAGTTCCTTTGACCCGGCTACCTCGCGTAGCCGGGTTTTTTCATTTCCCGCTTCCCCCACCGGATTCAGGCCGCCATCCTCCCAGGCCGTTACATGACTCACGCCGCCCCTTCTTTTCCACCCGCAGCCACGACCTATGTCGTCGGCCATAAGAATCCAGATGCCGATGCAATTTGCTCCGCCATCGCCTATGCTGCGTTCAAGCAGGCGCGGGGTGAACGTGGCTACGTCGCAGCCCGCTGCGGCAATTCCAACGCTCGGATCGATACCATTCTTGCCCGATTTCACACCCCCCTGCCCCACTACCTAAGCGATGTCTCGCCCCGCGTGCGGGACCTAATGGCATCCGAGGTATTCTCTGTTTCTGAAAACGCCACGTGCGCAGAAGCCCTCGAGATCTTTGATCGCCACCATGTCCGGGTGCTTCCCGTCACCTCAAACCGCAAAGGCGTCTCGAGTGTCGCAGGCGTTATTTCCCTTGCTGGATTGGGCGGCATTTTCATTCCCCGCGTCAGCGACCCGCGCGCGACGCGCCAAGTAAACACCTCCCTGGCTAACATTACCCGTGCGCTCCACGCCCGCCCGATCCATGTGGTTGGCGAGAAAAAGCTCGAGGAGCTCTATATTCGCCTCGGAACGATGGACATCTCTTCGTTTTGGAGCGTTTCGGTGCGCGAGAACATTCCTGCCAACAAAGCCATCGTCATCGTCGGCGACCGCCACGACATTCAGCGCCGCTCGATCGAACTTGGGATTCGCGCCTTGGTTATCACCAGCAATCTCGAGCCGGACGATGACACAATCGAAATGGCCAAAGCCCGGGGCGTTAGCATTATTCTCAGCCCTTACGACTCTGCCACAACCTCTTGGGTCGTCCGCACCGCTTCGTCGATCGAACGGGTGATTGAAAAAGACTTTGTCACAGTGGGTGCTGATATGCGCATCGCCGACGTCCGAAAGAAATTCGCCACCAGCAATATTTACGCAATTCCGGTGGTGTCCGATGACGGTGGATTGATCGGCATCATTACCAAGACTGACGTCCTTAAACAGGTTTCAACGCGCCTCGTGCTCGTCGACCACAACGAAATCACGCAAGCCGTGCCAGGAGCCGATGAAGTGCCAATTGCCGAAATCATCGATCACCACCGCCTCGGAGCACTCAATACTTCACAACCTATCCTCTTCATCAACGAGCCGGTGGGCTCAACCTGCACGATCGTCGCCGATCTTTTCCGACGGGAAGGCCTCCAGCCATCACCCGACATCGCCGGCATCATGATGTCCGGACTCCTCCAACCATCACCCGACATCGCCGGCATCATGATGTCCGGTCTAATCTCGGATACCTTGCACCTGAACGGCCCGACGACGACCTCCAAAGATGCCATCATCCTTGCATGGTTGGCCGAGATCGCCGGCGTCAACTCCAAGCAACTTGCCGACGAAATCTTCAATTCTGGCTCGGTTATCCTCGCCAATCCTCCCGAAAAAATCGTCCGGTCCGACCACAAGATTTACGAGGAGGAAGGCCTTCGTTTTGCCGTCTCCCAAGTCGAAGAACTCGGCTTTGGGAATTTCTGGTCCCACGCGAAACCCATCGCCCATGCGCTGGCCGAACTGCGCGACGAGGAGCACCTGACGTTCGCTGCTTTGCTCGTGACCGATATCAACACCCAAAACTCGCTGCTGCTCGTGAAGGGCGATTCCGCGCTGATCCAGCGCATCAGCTACGCGCACGTCGAGCAGGACGAAATTTTCGATCTCCCCGGCATTGTCAGCCGCAAGAAACAGCTCATCCCCTACTTCTCCAGTCTGCTCAAGGAAATGGCCGCCGACGGCGTTTTACCCCCAACTCGGAGCAACCCTCCGTTCAAGAAGAAAAAAAGCGCTCACTAAGTCGCAGCCCCGCACCCGCCGTCAAAATTTACGCGCGGGGTCGTTTGGTCCGACGAGCCGATTCCTCCGCCTGTTCAGATATGAATCGCCTCGCCGGTCGTGGCAGCGGCGGCTTCCATCAGTGCTTCGCTCAGAGTCGGATGCGCATGGATCGAGTGATGCACTTCCTCGACACTTGCTTCCATGTTCATCGCGAGCACGTATTCCGCGATCAGTTCCGGCGCCTCGTTTCCGAGGATGTGGACGCCGAGGATCTCCCCCGTCTTCGCCTCGCTGATGACCTTTACGAAGCCTTCGCTGTCGCCCGAAGCCACGGCCTTGCCTGACGCTGAAAACGGGAATTTACCGACCTTGTAATCGATTTTCTTTTCCTTCGCCGTTTTTTCGGTAACTCCGACACTGGCGATCTGAGGTTGGCAGTAGGTCGCGCCCGGAAAGTTTTTCACCCGTCCACCGTGATGCAGGCCAAACATGGCACTGACCGCATTCACCGCTTCGTAGGTCGCCACGTGCGCGAGCCAAGGTGGCCCGATCACATCGCCGGCGCCGTAAATGCCTTTCACGCTGCTCTCGAAATTATCGTTTACCTTCAGATAGCCGCGTTCGAGTTCGAGCTTTACGTTCTTAGAGATCGTGCCTTCGAGATTCGGCACCACACCGATGGCCACCAATAACGTATCGACCTCGATCTCTGCGGCTGCGGTCTCGCCATTTTTCACCAACGAGAGTTTCACCGAGCCTTTCCCGACGCGCACGTTTTCGACCTTCGTGTTAACGTACACCGTGATCCCCTGCTTCTCGAAAGAGCGCTGCAGCGCCTTTGCCACTTCTTCGTCCTCGACCGGCACCACTTGGGGCAACATTTCGACCAGCGTGACCTTCGTGCCAAACGCACTGAAGAAATACGCAAATTCCACGCCGATCGCGCCTGCGCCAATAATCACCATCGACTTGGGCGGGCTCTTCCGGGGCACGAGTGCTTCGCGCGAGGTCATCACCCGTTCACCGTCTGGAGGCATCCCTGGCAATTGACGCGGCTTGCAGCCCGTGGCGATCAACACGTTCTTGGTCTTGAAAAACTTCCCCTTGTGCTCGCCTTCGGTGATTTCGACCATCCCGGGCACGGTTACTTGGGCACGGCCCACGAGGTAATCCACCTTGTTCTTGCGAAACAGAAACTCGACGCCCTTGGCCATTTGGTCGGCCACGCCGCGCGATCGCTGCATTACCTTGCCAAAATCAAATCCGATTTCGCCGACGGAGATACCGAAGGTGTCCGCCTTTTTCAGCGCCCGGTAGAACTCCGCGCTCTTCAACAGCGCTTTCGTCGGGATACAACCCCAGTTAAGACAGGTGCCACCCGCCCGTTCGGCCTCGATGCAGGCGACCTTCTTGCCGAGTTGCCCGGCTCGAATCGCACCCGCGTAGCCCGCAGGACCGCCACCAATGACAATGAGATCGTATTCCGGAGTTTCAGCCATACCGCCAAACTCACGATGGCCCCAAAACCGTCAAACGGAAATTTGTTTCCCGCCCGACCAAACCAATCAGCCCCCCCCGCCGACCCGACCTCAAATATCAATCACGTCGTCCGGTTTCGCCTTTGGCTGCGGCGTAGGCGGCTGCCCCCGCACCCGCACCGCTCCGCGCGTAAACCCACTCAGCAGCAGATTTGTAATGCTCACCACCAAGGCCCCCCAGACCGCCTGCCAGAATCCCGCTACGTGAAATCCCTCGACGAGTCGCCCCACAAACAAAAATAACAAGGCATTGATCACCAGCACGCCGAGCCCCAAGGTAAAAATTATGAACGGCAGCGTGAACAGCACCAGCAGCGGTTTCAACATCGCGTTAAAGAAGCTCAGGAGCACGACGACCGTGATCAACGCCCCTACACTGTCGCACGTAATGCCGTTCACCAGCTTGGTCGCCAAGGTCACGCCGAGCGCCATGACCAGCCAGCGGACCAGCAATTGAATAAACGGTGAATTCATTTGCGCCGACACTCATGCCCCGTCCGCGCGCCGAGCAATGAAAATCCTCGTCGTGCAAGACTACCTGCGCAGTGGCGGCACCGAACGCCAGTCGGTGCTGCTCGCCAACGCCTTTGCTGCCGCCGGCCACGCGACGACCCTCGTGACCTTCCGTCCGGGCGGCGCCCTCTCAGCCACCCTTGCTGCTGCGGTCGTCCGCCGCTCGCTTCAACCCTTTGATCTCGGCCTCGACTGGTTCGCTCCGGGGCTCACGCGCACCGTCAGCGATGCATCACCGGACATTGTCCTCTGCATGGGTCGGATGGCCAACTGTTACTCCGGCATCCTCCAACGCCACCGGCCCGCCGCCGTCGTGATCGCAACCATGCGCACCGGCAAAAGCCTGCCGTTTCTTTTCCGCCGTTCGCTCCACCTCGTGCGCCAGATCGTCGCCAATAGCCACGAGGCCCGCACCACCCTCACCACCCAGCACGGCCTGCCCAGCAACAAAATCTCCGTCATTCACAACTCGCTCGTCTTTCCTTCCCTTCCGTCAGCGTCCAGCTTGTCGTCAGCCCGCCAAGCCCTGCGCGCGCAATACGGTGCTAAGCCCGCGACCACCGTCTTTCTCAACGTCGCGATGTTTCGCCCGGAGAAAAACCAACGCGAACTCATCGAAATTGCCAGCGGCCTGCCGCGCTCACTCGACTGGCAGCTTTGGCTCGCCGGAGACGGCCCGGCCCGCGCCGAGTGCGAAACTCTCGTCGAGCGCAAAAACCTCTCCGCCCACATTCGTTTCGTCGGTTTTCACCGCGACCCGTCGCCATTCTATGCCGCGGCTGATCTCGCCGTGCACGCCTCCTGGAGCGAGGCACTTTCCAACTTCCTCATCGAAGCCCAAGCCCACGGCCTCCCGGCGGTCGCCTACGAGGCACAGGGCAACCGCGAATGCCTCATCCCCGACCGCACCGGCTGGACCATTGCCCGCCACGACCGGGCCGCATTTCACGCTGCGCTCGTGCGCCTCGCCGCGGAGCCTCCCGCGACCCGCGCCGTCCGCTCGACCGAGGCGCGCGCGTTTGCCCGCACGACCTTCGACCCCGTCCGCCAAGCTGCCGCCTACCTCACACTATTCCAAGCGCTCGTCCGTCATTCCCCGACATGACCAGTAAGCAACGCACCGACTTGATCGAGCGGTTCATTCGCGAGCACAAATACGCGGATCTTCATACTCTCGCGACGCGGTTCGACGGCTCGCTCTCAACGGTGCGACGTGCCCTCGATCACCTTGCGAACCTCGGCATCGTCCGGCGTCATCATGGAGGGGCCTCGCTCATTGAGACCGACGCACTTGCCCAAGAATATGACTTCATCACCCGCAATGAACGTCAGACCGCCGAAAAACTTGCGATCGCCCGGCTCATTGCAGCTCAGGTTGAAACCGGCATGACAGTCATCCTCGATGGTGGAACGACCACCTATAGTGTTGCCCACCTGCTCGCCGAAAAGCGCCTGCAAGTAATCACCAACTCGATCCCCATCGCCAGCCTCTTTGCGGAGATCGGTGCCGTGGACACGACGGTGACCGGTGGCAGCATTTACCGGCGGCTCGGCGTCCTCGTCGGTCCACTCTGCGATCAGTCGTTTGAAAATACTCACGCCGATCTTGCGATCTTGGGCGGCACCGGTCTCACCGCCGAAGGCATCTGGAACCTCAATCCGCTCCTCGCCTCCGGCCAACGCAGGATGATTGCCGCCGCCGAACGCACGATCTTCGGTTTGGATAACTCGAAATTCGGTCGCAGGGCCCAATCCCTCACCACGCCATTTGAATCGCGCTTCACGGTCGTGACCGATACCCGCCCTCCTTCCAACGTCGCTCGTGCCATCACTTCCAGCGGAGCTCAACTCGTGCTCGCCGCCCCTTAGAACCGATTGTCCTTTGGCCACTCCTGACACCGTCCTGTCACCAGCCCGCATTCATCTGAGACGCCGAGTTGCCTTCTCTCTATCCTTGTTCATCCGTGCCTTTCTGTGGCCAAAAAAATCTCTGCCTATCTCTCTACTCCTCTCGTTTCCTCGGTAAAGCCTGAGTGCATCCGTCTGCGTGGCGTCCGGCAGAATAACCTCAAGGGCTTCGATCTTGATGTCCCCCTCGGCCGCTATATCGCCGTCACCGGTCTGAGCGGGGCTGGTAAATCATCGCTCGTCTTCGACACGCTACACGCCGAAGGCCAGCGCCGCTACGTCGAGACGTTCAGCGCCTACACCCGCCAGTTCCTCGAACTCCTCGACAAACCGAAAGTCGACCGGATCGAAAACATCCGCCCCTCGATCGCCATCGAGCAGACGAACACCGTAAAGAATTCCCGCTCCACCGTCGGCACCATGACGGAGCTTACCGATTTCTTTAAAGTGTGGTTCAGCCACGTCGCGGAATGTTTCGACCCCGCCACTGGCGAGAAAGTGGAGGACGACAATCCGCAGTCCATCTGGGAGAAAACCGCCGCCGCCCACGCAAACCGCACGCTCCTGGTCTGCTTCCAAGTCACCAAGCCCGCCAACCTCACGTGGCCCGAGATCCTCACCAATCTAAAAAATCAAGGCTACGTCCGCGTGCTGGGGTCCCAGCAAGTCCACAAAATCGAGGACCTCCTCTCTTCCGCCGACTCCGGACTCTCAACGCTCAGCCCGCAACGCTCACCGCTCTCCTCCGTCCACGTCATTCAAGACCGCATCGCCGTCGCGCCCGCCAACAAATCCCGTTTCCTCGAAGCCACCGAAACCGCGCTTCACTTCGGCCAGAGCCAAGTTTACTTTTTCGCGGCCGACACGTTGGCCACCGCCGGGCACTTCTCCCGCGGCCTCCACTCCCCGTCCACCGGCCGCACGTTTCGCCCAGCTTCGCCGGCGCTCTTTTCCTTCAACTCGCCGCTCGGCGCCTGCCCGCAATGCCGCGGATTTGGGCGAGTTATCGAGGTCGACTTCCGCCTCGCGGTTCCCGACCAGTCCCTCTCGTTGGACGAGGGCGCGATCAAATGCTGGGAGAGTGAGATTTACGGGGAATCGAAGAAGGACCTCTACGTCTTCGCGAAGAAACGAAAAATCCCGACCCAAGTCCCCTTCGCTTCCCTCACGCCTGAGCAGCAAAGCTTCGTCATCGACGGCGAGCCCGGCTACGGTGAAGAAAATAAAAAAACGTGGCCGCAGTATTGGTATGGCGTGAAGGGGTTTTTCCGCTGGCTCGAAAAAAACACCTACAAAATGCACGTGCGCGTTTTTCTCGCGCGCTACCGCTCTTACCTCCCGTGTCCCGCCTGCGGTGGCCGACGGCTCCAACCCGCGGCCCTCTGTTGGAAATGGCAAAATCGCACGCTCCCCGAACTCTACCAACTCCCCGTCAGCGAACTCCTCACGCTCATTGACCCTTGGTCAACGGGCCAGGGTCATGCAAGCGGTTCCGCGCATAGCGCTGATCTCGCGTTTGACTCCATCCGGACCCGTTTACGCTACCTCGCCCAAGTCGGCCTCGCCTACCTCACCCTCGATCGCCAGTCGAAAACCCTCTCCGGTGGCGAAGTTCAGCGCGTCAACCTCACCTCCTGTCTCGGCACATCCCTGATCGACACCCTCTTCGTGCTCGATGAGCCCAGCGTCGGTCTGCACCCGCGCGACATCGACCGCTTGATCGCGATCATCCGCACGCTCACCGACACCGGCAATACCGTCGTTGTCGTCGAGCACGACGAGGCGATGATCCGCGCCGCCGACCACGTGATCGAGGTTGGCCCGGAGCCCGGCAGCCGCGGTGGGCACATTGTTTTCGAAGGTAACATTCCCGCCCTGCTCGCCTCGCCCACGAGTATCACCGGCGCCTATTTCTCCGGTCGCGAAACCATCGCTGCGCCCGAGACTCGCCGCGCGGTTACGCCCAATCATCCCTCCCTCCATTTTCGCAACGTCTCCAAGCATAACCTCCGCAACCTCGACGTCTCCATTCCGCTGGGGCGTTTTGTCTGCCTCAGCGGTGTTTCCGGTTCCGGCAAATCCACGCTCCTCGACCACGTCATTTATCAGGGCCTGCTCGCGCAACGACTGCAATTGACCGACGACCCGGCCGCCATCGAATCAATTACCCCCGCGCCGGCCGCCGCACCATTTTCCGAAATTCTCCTCGTAGATCAGTCCCCGCTCTCGCGCACGCCCCGGTCCAACCCCGCGCTCTACACCGAAGCCTGGGACCTCATCCGCGACCTCTACGCCGCCACTCCCGCTGCCTTGGCGTCAGGCTTCAGTCCTTCCTCTTTCTCGTTCAACAGCGGCGATGGCCGCTGCGATCACTGCCAAGGCCTCGGCTACGAACGCGTCGAAATGCAGTTTCTTTCCGACGTTTTCGTGCCGTGTCCCGTCTGCGAAACCCGCCGTTTCAAACCCGAAGTCCTGGCGATTCGCTGGAAGGACCGTTCCGTCGCCGACCTCCTCGCCACCTCCGTCACCGACGCCCTCGCACTATTTGCCGAGCACCAGACAATTCCCCTACGGCTCGCTCCACTCGAGTCAGTCGGCCTCGGCTACCTGACACTCGGCCAACCTCTCAATACCCTCAGCGGCGGTGAATCCCAACGCCTCAAACTCGTTCGCTACCTCGGCACCTATACCTCCGCTCCGTCCGGAGCCGCGAGCGCCCGCGAATCGTCCGGCGCCCTCCTCCTCCTCGACGAACCCACCACCGGCCTGCACCGCCACGACGTCAAACGTCTCCTCGCCGTGCTCCAAGCCCTCGTCGACCGCGGCCACAGCGTCGTGGTGATTGAACACAATCTCGACGTGCTCAAATCCGCCGACTGGCTCATCGAGGTCGGACCGGAAGCCGGCAGCGACGGTGGCCGCATCGTCGCCGAGGGCCCGCCCGAAACCGTCGCGCGCGCTGACACCGCCACCTCCCCTTTTCTCCGCGCCGCGCTCGCGGACCACGACCACACGCTGCTCGCCGCCGAAGCGCCCGCGGCCTATTTCGCCAACGCACCCCACGCCTCCGCAGCACTCGCGGCCCTCAATCCCTCCACCCTCCACATCGAGGGCGCCCGCGAAAACAATCTCAAGAACCTCTCCCTCTCCATTGCCCATCGCCAGCTAACCGTCGTGACCGGCGTCTCCGGCTCGGGCAAATCGACCCTCGCGTTCGACATCGTGTTCGCGGAAGGCCAGCGGCGTTTCATGGAGTCGATGTCGCCCTACGCGCGCCAGTTCGTCGAACAACTCCCGCGCCCCGCCGTCGATCGCCTCACCGGTATTCCGCCGACCGTCGCGATTGAGCAACGCGTCACACGCGGCTCGCGCAAGTCCACCGTCGCGACCATCACCGAGGTCGCCCAATACCTCCGCCTTCTCTACGCGCGGCTCGGCACGCAGCACCATCCTGACACCGACCAGCCCGTCACCCCCCTCTCACCGGGCCAACTCCGCGCGCTCCTCACCCGCGTCCTCGCCACTCCGGCCGCGCGTCGCGCCAAACACCTCTATCTCTGCGCCCCGCTCATTCGCGGCCGCAAGGGCCACCACCAGCCCATCGCCACTTGGATCGCCAACCAAGGCTACGAGCTCCTGCGCGCCGACGGAAAACTCACCCGCGTCGATGCGTTTCAGAAGCTGGACCGCTACAAGGAGCACGACATCGAGGTCGTTGTCGCCGATCTCAAAAAAGAACCGCGCCCCGGTCCCGCCCTCGACCGCGCACTTCGCGTGGGCAAGGGCGCCTGTTTTCTCCTCACTCCAACCGGCGACGTGCTCTCGTGGTTTTCCACCACTCGCACCGACATTGAAACCGGTGAAAGTTTTCCCGAGCTCGATCCAAAAAACTTTTCGTTCAACTCCCCCCGCGGGTGGTGCCCCACTTGCCGCGGCCATGGTCGCGTTTTCCCGTGGATGCTCGAACCGGTCGACGAAGACGACAATGACGACCCCGCCGCCCGCCTGCGCGAGTTCGGGGTCGACTCGGCCGAGGATGTTTCCGATTCCGGTTCGCCCTGTCCCGACTGTCTCGGTGCCCGCCTCAACCGCATCGGTCGCTCCGTCAAACTCCACTTCCGCCCGCCCGCGAAACAGGCGCCACTCTCGCTGCCCGGCCTCCTCGCCGCTACGCCGTCGCAACTGCTCGGACACCTGCGATCACTGGAACTCGATGCGCGCGGCAAACTCATCACCCAGGACATCATTCCGCAGATCGAAGAACGCCTGAAGTTCCTCGACCACGTTGGCCTCGCCTATTTGTCGCTCGACCGCCCCACCGACACGCTGTCAGGCGGTGAAGCCCAACGCATCCGGCTCGCTGCGCAGCTCGGCACCAACCTCGCCGGCGTCCTCTACGTCCTCGACGAACCGAGCATCGGTTTGCATGCCCGCGACAATGACCGGCTCATCGAGACCCTCCAGTCCCTCCGTGCCAAAGGGAACACGCTGCTCGTCGTCGAGCACGACGACGAACTCATGGCCCGCGCCGATCGCATCATCGACCTCGGGCCCGCCGCCGGCATTCACGGTGGCGAACTTCTCGCGCACGGCACGCCCGCCGAAATCCGCGCGAACGACCGCTCGCTCACCGGTCTCTTCCTCTCGAAAGGCATCCCGCATCCGCTCCTCGGTGCTTACCGCCCAATCGAAAATCAAAAATCAAAGGGCGAAACTCCGCTCACCCTCACCGGTGTGCAGTTCCGCAACCTGAAAAACTTCGACCTCCGGCTGCCTCCTGGGCGCCTCATTATGGTCGCCGGTCCCAGCGGCGCTGGAAAATCCACGCTGTTTCGCGACGTCCTCCAGCCCGCCGTCGCGCACGCCATCAAAACCAAAAACAAGAAACTCACCGGGCGTGAATTTACCCGCGCCACCGGTTTCGCCACGGAGGGCGCGCCCTCGCCGTTTGCCGTGCTCGCCGGCGCGAGCAATTTCCGCTCCGTCATCGAGGTCGACCAGTCCCCCATCGGAAAAACACCCCGTTCCACCCCGGCTACCTACCTTGGTATTTTTGACTTAATCCGCCAATTTTTCGCCTCGCTCCCCGAGTCGAAAATTCGCGGCTACACCGCCGGCCGTTTTTCGTTCAATACCGCCGGTGGCCGTTGTCCGACCTGCGAAGGCGGCGGACGCATCAAGCTCGCGATGTCGTTCATGCCCGACACCTATTTGCCGTGCGACGATTGCCGCGGTTCGCGTTACAGTCCGGACCTCGCCGACATCACTTGGAAAAACAAAACCATCGGCCAGGTCCTCCAGCTCACGTTCGAGGAGGCCGCACAGTTTTTCGACTTTCATTCCCAGCTGTCGCAAGTGTGCCGCCTCATGGTCGACTGCGGACTCGGCTACCTGACGCTCGGCCAGTCGTCACCCTCGCTGTCTGGCGGCGAAGCCCAACGACTCAAACTCGTCACCGAACTTTCCGCCGGACTCGCCACCTATCGCGAACGCTCGCGCGGCACGCTCCCGCGTAATCTTTACCTGCTGGAGGAGCCGACCATCGGCCTCCATTTGAGTGACTGCGAAAAACTAATCCGGGTGCTTCATTCACTGGTCGACCAAGGCCACACCGTCGTCGTGATCGAACATCACCTCGATCTTTTGCTCGAAGCCGATTACATCATCGAACTGGGCCCCGTCGGCGGACCCGACGGCGGCGAACTGCTCTACCAGGGCGACTTGCCGGGCCTGTTAAGCGTGAAGAATAGTCCGACGGCTCCCTACCTCCGCGCAAAGGTCCGCCGGTAACTCTCGCCACCACCGATCAGGTCACGGCGGCCCGGATGGCCGCCGTCAAATCCGCCGTCGCCACCGGTTTCAGCAGCACCGCCTTCAGGCCGGCGAGAGCCGTGCTCCGCGACAACAGCTCCGGGTTGATGTAGCCCGTCATCAAAATTCGTTGGGTCCGAGGAAATTGTCGCTGCGCCCGAATGAGAAAGGCGAGGCCCTCCTCGTCAGGCATCAAGTGATCGCACACCACCACATCAAATTCGCGCGTCGCCATCATTAACTCCGCCTCGTTCGCCGAGCGCGCCAACTCCACGTCAAACAAGACCTCCAATCCGAGACGCAAAACTTCACGAATCTCCGGCTCGTCGTCGACAATCAGGACGACCGGACGGCAGCGGGGTGAAATGTTCGGGGCGGCCATGTTTCCGCCGCCACCAAATTACTTGGCCGCCGCACTCACGTCGTGCGCTTTTACCGCATCCTGCACAACCTTGACGAGTTCGGCCATTGCCACCGGCTTCAGCAAATACCGGAACAACGCCGCTTCGTTTACGCTCCGCAGCAACATCTCGGGCTTCATGTAACCGGTCACCAAAATACGCTGCATGTGCGGAAACTCTTCCCTCGCCCGAACGAGAAAATTCATCCCATTACCACCCGGCATCAGGTGATCGGCCACGACCACCTTGAATTTCTTTTTCTGCAAAACAAAATCCGCCTCCCGCGCCGTGGTTGCAGTCGTGATCTCAAAATAAGTCGACAGTGCGGTCGAAAAAACATCCAACAATGCCTTTTCATCGTCGACGAGCAGCACGGCATCCTTCTTGGGTGCAGCGGGAGCCGCGACTTTGGGTTCAGCTGGGTTCATTGCGGCGAATGCTGGTTTCACCGTCCCTCAAGGCAAATCCAATTCTCCCGGGAGAAGAATAGCGTGAATTAACTCACGCGCTAGTTTGCCTCGCTCCGCCCACGAAAATCCTGTTTATCCCAGTCCGATGGAAACACCCGACCTGCATGAAGCTGTTCGCGCCGGCACACTCGCGGCCTTGCCCCCTTCCGCCCTCACCGTCGCGCGACTCATCGAACGCAATGCCGCCGGCAACACTCCGCTGCATCTCGCCGCCAAGCTCGGCCGCCTCCGCGATCTCCCCACCGAGACGCTGACCGACGAATCGCTGTCGGTGAAAAACGACGCCGGCTACACCCCGATACACCACGCCGCACTCGGCGGAAACCTCGATCAGATCCCCACTGCACGGCTGACGCCGGATACCCTCGCCGCCCGCAGCAACGCCGGCTACACCGTATTCCATCTCGCCGCCGCGCAAGGCACCCTCGCCCAACTCCCGGCGGACCTACTCGACGCCGTCATCATCCGGCGCAAGACCGACGTCGGTAATACTCTCCTGCACGAAGCCGCCGAAAACGGGACCCTCGACCGCATTCCGACTCATTTCATCACGGGCGAGTCAGTCGCCGATAAGAACCTCGGAGGCGAAACCGTGCTGCACGTCGCCGCCTTCAACGGCCACCTCGACCAAATTCCGCCGGCCCTGCTCACCACCGCCACACTGCGGGAAACCACGAGTGCCGGCGACACCGTCTTTCACGCCGCCGCCATTTCTGGCCACCTCGAGCAAATCCCGGCCGAGTTCCTCACCCACGACAATCTGGTGATTTCCAGCAAGTCCGGCTTTACCGCGATTCATGCTGCCGCCGAGACGGGTCAGCTAAGGAAAATCCCGAGGGATCAGCTGACCGCCGACCTACTGCTTACCCGCAACGATAATGGCGACACCCCCCTCCACGCCGCCGCTTACGAGGGCCACCTCGACCAATTGCCACCCGAGGCCCTCAGCGCGGAACGCATCCTGACCCGTAATTATGACGGCCTCACCGTCGAGGAGTTGGCACGCGACCGCGGCCACTATGAACAGATCCCCGTTGCCGCCCGGCCCAAGACCATGAGCCCGCTTCGTCGTTTTTTCCGCAATTTAGGCCGCTCCCGCGCACCATTCTGACCTGGTGGTAGAAAAGTTGCCTTTGGGCGCGCTACGCGTGCCGCGCGCCAAGCTTCCTGCGTCATCGGAAACTTTCGCCTTTCCCTCGGCAAGCGCCCTGCTTCACTGCTTCTTCCTGTCCAGATCGTCCGCGTCCGTTTTCTTCCACGTTCCATCAACATTTCTCTCATGAACACGACCATCAGCGCCATCACCGCCCGCGAAATCATCGACTCCCGTGGTAACCCCACGGTCGAAGTTGATGTTAAACTTGCCTCCGGCCACTTTGGCCGGGCTGCCGTTCCCTCCGGTGCCTCCACCGGCGAGCACGAGGCGATCGAACTTCGCGACGGCGACAAAAAGCGCTACGGCGGCAAAGGCGTGCAGAAGGCCGTCGGCAACGTGAAGGGCAAGATCGCCCCCGCGCTCCTCGGCTTCGATGCCTTCGACCAAACCGGCGTCGACGCCGCGATGATCAAGCTCGATGGCACGAAGACCAAAGCCAAGCTCGGCGCCAACGCCATCCTCGGCGTATCCCTCGCCACTGCCAAGGCCGCCGCCTCTGCGGCCGGCGTCCCCCTCTACAAATACATCGGTGGACCCAACGCCAAAGTTCTCCCGGTTCCGTTGATGAACATCATGAACGGCGGCGCCCACTCCGACGCCCCGATCGACTTCCAAGAGTTCATGATCGTCCCGAAGAACTTCAACTCGTTCTCCGAGGCACTCCGCGCCGGCGCAGAAATTTTCCACTCCCTCAAGAAGGTTCTGAAGTCCAAGGGCCTGCAGACCGCTGTCGGTGACGAAGGCGGCTTTGCCCCCAACCTCGCCTCCACTACCGACGCCCTCGACGCCATCGCCGAGGCCGTCAAGGGTGCGGGCTACAAGCTCGGCAAGGACATCTTCCTCGCGCTCGATGTCGCCTCCTCCGAATTCTACGTGAAGGAAAAGAAGACCTACGTCTTCAAAAAATCCGACCAGCGCTCCTTCACCGGCGACGAATTCGTCGCTTACTATCAGGACCTCTGCTCGAAATACCCCATCGTCTCCATCGAAGACGGTTGCGCGGAAAACGACTGGGCCACCTGGAAAAAGCTCACCGACGCCATCGGCGACAAGGTTCAACTCGTCGGCGACGATCTCTTCGTCACCAACGTCGAATTCCTCAAGAAGGGCATCGAGACCGGCACGGCCAACTCGATCCTCGTGAAGGTCAACCAAATCGGTTCCCTCACCGAGACCCTCGATTCCATCGAACTCGCGCAGAAGAACAAATACACCACCATCATCTCGCACCGCTCCGGTGAGACCGAGGACGTAACGATCGCCGACATCGCGGTCGCCACCAACGCCGGCCAGATCAAAACCGGCTCCGCCTCCCGCACCGACCGCGTGGCGAAATACAACCAACTCCTCCGCATTGAGGAAGAGCTCGGGGCTAGCGCAATCTACGGCGGCACCTTGTAATCGCCGAGTCGTCGCGCACTCGCGCGCCGCTCAAGTTCTTCAGGCCGGACGCGAAACGCCCGGCCTTTTTTGTGCCCCCACGGAACACCTGGCCGCGACTCGACGTCCAAACCCGACCCACGCTTGGGATGCACCCTTGAATCCCCGCCCGTTTCCATGCTTCGTTCCCCTCACAAAATGAAAGTCCTACTCTTCAGCACCGTTCTTCTTGCCCACAGCTTTGCGGCGACCTCCTTCGCCGCAGAGGAAGAAGCCGGCAAGAAACCGACGCGCAATGAAGCCATCCGGGCTCAAATGGTCGAGGACACCAAAAAGCAGGCCGCAAAACCCACCCCGCCACCCACAACCAAATCCACAACCGCACCGCAGAAAGCCGAAACACCGAAGGCGACCGGCACCGCCTCGACCGTTGGAGCCACCGCGGCGAATTCGACGACCACCGCCGAAACTGCCGCCGAGCCAGCGACTGTTCTACCCCAAATTGAGGTCAATCGAGGCAAGGTGTCGCCACTCGCCCGAGAACTCTTCGCAAAGGAAAGGGAACTCGATCGCGAGAAACAGCTCACCAAATCGAGCGAGTTGGACCAGGCCCTCAACCATCCCAAGGTCAGAACTCTTCGCAAAGGAAAGGGAACTCGATCGCGAGAAACAGCTCACCAAATCGAGCGAGTTGGACCAGGCCCTCAACCATCCCAAGGTCTCCGTCCCACTTTTCGGCGGTCAGTCGACCGCCTCCCGCTCCTCCATCGCAAGCGAGCGGGCCAGCCTTCTCCAGGCCGAAGCCGATCTGATTGAAGAGATCGGCCGCGCAAAAACCAAAGAGCAAAAAACCGAACTGCGAAAACAGCTGGACGAACTCAAAAAGATCCGCCGCGAACTCGAACACGCGATCCGCTAAGATCGATTATTCCGTCTCTTCATCATCGATCAAGCTGTCGAGCGTTGCGCCAAGTAACTCGGTCACTTGGTCCCGGGGTGATTGCTTCAAAAGGTAGCCAATCGCACCCAGCTCCTGAAAGCGTCGCACGGTTTTGACGTCGCTTTCGGACGTCATCACCACCACCGCCACTTTAGGATCAATCGCGAGCATTTTGACCATCAAGCCATCGCCGGCCATCATTGGCATGTTGATGTCCATCACGACCACCGATGGACGGTGCTCGCTGTATAGCGCCAAGGCTTCGGCAGCACCACTGGCTTCCCATACCTTGTTCACGCCTAGCGTTATGAGTAGCAAGCGCGTGTAGGCTCGAGCATGGGCTTCATCGTCAACAATGAGCGCGCTCATTGCTCCTCGCGCGGCGATCATCCCGGGTTTTGTCGCCGATCCATCGGCAGTTAAATTCATATCGTCGTTCATCGGCACAGCGTCTGAAGTCCTTTAGTTCCCCGCATGAAAAAAGTCACAAAAATGCCACAACTCTGTTGGAAGCTCATGGCAAATGGATCGCAGATTTCACGAGGGCGCTCTGCGGCTACTCGGCGCGGACGATGTAACCACGCAAATACTCACTCTCCATCATCGTGAGGAGCACCGGATGGTCGGGTGGCTGATGACTCCATTCCACGACCCGCACTTTGCGTTTCGCGTCGGTCGCCGCGTCGGCGATTACGCTGCGAATCTCCGCGTCCTGCATGTGATGCGAACAGGTATAGGTCGCCAACACGCCACCGGGCGCCAATCGCTGGAGCGCGCGCAAATTAATCTCCTTGTAGCCGCGCAGCGCCCCTTCGAGGGCGCTCTTCGATTTCGCGAACGGCGGCGGATCGAGCACAATCACGTCCCACAGCCCGTCGCCTGCGCGCACGGGGTCGTTGAACCAGTCGAACACATTCGCGACCCCAAACTTGGTCGTCGCCGTCACGCCATTCCGCTCGGCATTGCGCTTGGCCGCCCCGATGGCGTCGAACGCGCTGTCGATTCCGAGCACTTCGCGCGCCCCGGCCCGTGCCGCGTGCAACGCAAACGCCCCCTGATTGCAGAACGCATCGAGCACCCTTTTACCCGCGCAATATTTCGCCACCGCCGCGTGCTGCGGACGTTGATCCAAATAGAAACCGGTCTTTTGGCCGTTTTGCAGATCGAGCCAATAGTCGAAGCCATCGATCGTGACCCAACGCGGCTCCCACGTTTTTCCCGAGCGGGTGTGCACTTCCATCGGCAAACCTTCCAGCCGGCGGATCGGCGCATCGTTGCGAAAGATGATTTCGGCCGGCCTGATAACCTCGGCGAGCACATCACCCACGAGCGTCGCGCGCTTTTCCATCGCTGCCGTCTGAATCTGCACCACTAACGCATCGCCAAACTGATCGACCACCAGACCAGGCAGATCATCCGACTCAGACCACACCAGCCGGCGATTCCCGCCCGCCTCGCGTCGGGCCACCGCCCGCTCGATCGCCCCGGTCAGAAACGCCCCGTTCAACGCGGCCCGCTCCCGGCTGAATCGACGCCACACGATCTGCGACTTTGAGTTGTAGATGCCGCTGCCGAGGAACCGGTCGGCCCGATCACGACACTCGACGACGTCGCCGTCGTGTTCGGCGGGCAGCAATGCCTCCACTTCGTTGGCGAAGACCCACGGGTGTCCGCTGAGGACACGGGGCTTGGCGTTGGGCTTTAGTTTGAGAGTAGGAGTGCTGGCCACCGCGTCACCCTTGCGGGTTCACGCCGCGCCGCGACGAAAAAATTTCTTCGCTCAAAAATCGTCATCCCCATCGTCGGTCACTGCAGTCGCCCTCGACTCGGGCAGTGCCCTGACCAATCCGATGACAAATACGAGCACGAGGTAAATCACGATGCACAAGATTGCCTTCGTCCCTCTAAAATCGGCACATTTTTCGCCGCACTGGGCCTTTTCCCCCGGGTCTCCCTCCGTCCGGCCAGAAAAACGGATCTGCCGCCGCCAGGATCGGCCCAAGAAATAGTCTTCCCCCTTGGCGTCCCTCCCCTTTCCCTTGGACCTTACGCCATGTCTCCCGCCCAAGAAATCGCCCGCCGCCGCACCTTCGCGATCATTTCGCACCCTGACGCGGGTAAGACCACGCTCACGGAAAAATTCCTGCTCTACGGCAACGCCATCCACCTCGCCGGCACCGTCACCGCGCGCAAGAATCAGCGCGCCACCGCCTCCGACTGGATGGAACTGGAGAAACAACGTGGCATCTCGATTTCCTCGACCGTCCTCCAATTCGACTACGCCGGTTGCGCCGTCAATCTCCTCGACACGCCCGGCCACAAAGATTTCTCCGAAGACACCTACCGCGTGCTCACCGCCGTCGACGCCGTCGTCATGGTGATCGACGCCGCCAAGGGCATCGAAGCGCAAACCCGCAAACTCTTCGAAGTCTGTCGTCGTCGCGGCGTCCCGATCTTCACGTTCATGAACAAGTGCGACCGCCCCACGCGCAACGCACTCGAACTCCTCGACGAACTCGAAACCGTCCTCGGCCTGCAATCCTCCCCGGTGATCTGGCCACTCGGCAACGGTCCGTCGTTTCGCGGCGTCTTCGACCGACGCACCCGCGAGGTCCACCTCTTCGAGCGCACGCCCGGCGGCAAGTTTCAGGCTCCCGTCAACGTCACCTCCCTCGAAGATCCGGTGGTCCGCGAGAAACTCGACGACTACACCTTTGATCAGGTCACCGAACAGCTCGCGATGCTCGATGGCGCCGGCCATCCCTTCGATCTCGCCGCCGTTCGCGCCGGCCAGCAGACGCCCGTCTACTTCGGTTCCGCCGTCAATAATTTCGGCATCCAGCTCCTCCTCGACGGCTTTCTCAAAGATTCAATCCCACCCCAGCCGCACAAATCCGTCGGCCCAATCACGCTCAGTGCTCAAGCCACGCCGCCGGAACCGCGGATCATCCCGGTCGACTTCCCGAAATTTTCCGCCTTCGTTTTCAAGATTCAGGCCAACATGGACCCGAAGCACCGCGATCGCATCGCGTTTGTGCGCATCTGCTCCGGCAAGTTCGAGCGCGACATGTCCGTCGTTCACCCGCGCACCGGTCGCACCATGCGACTCTCCTCGTCCCACAAACTCTTCGGTCAGGAACGCGAGACGGTCGATGAAGCCTGGCCCGGGGACGTGATCGGCCTTGTCGGTCACGACAGCTTCGGTATCGGGGATACCCTCACGGAGGACAAAACGATTCTCTACGACGAGATCCCACGTTTCCCTCCCGAGGTGTTTACGTTCATCGCCAACCCCACTCCGTCCGACGCGAAGAAATTCCGCGCCGGCCTGGAACAGCTCCTCCAGGAAGGCGTCGTCCAGTCGATCAACCTCCGCGCCGGCATGACCAGCTCGACCCTTCTCGCCGCCGTCGGCGTCCTCCAGTTTGAAGTCGTGCAATGGCGCCTGCAGGCCGAATACAACGCCGAGTCTCGCCTCGATCCCGCCCCGTGGACCCTCATGAAATGGCTCGCGCCGGCTGACCCCACCCAGAAACTGCCCGACGCATCGCGGTTCTTGATCCCGAGCGGAGTGGCCTTCGGCACCGACAAACTCGACCAACCCGTCGGGCTCTTCCCCAATGAGTGGACGTTGCGCTATTTCACGGAAAAGAATCCCGATGTGCGCCTGCACGATCTGCCCCTCGAGCAGACGCGGTAACCGACACCGCCAACCGGACGGAACGCCAAGGTAGCGTCGGGACCTCCGGGCCCGACGATTTTTTGGCCGGTTCCCATCAGCCGAGCCCGGAGGTCCCGACTCTACCGGCCTTTGTTAAACACCCAAAAATCAGGTGGCGGTCGTAACCGATCACCTGATTACCGTCCGCTCGGGCTCGATGCGGATCACCCACGTCCAGCGCTTTCCCGGCGCGAGCTCGATCTGGCCGGACTGCGTGTTCAGCGAATTGTGCAAACCGACGAAGGGCTCGGGACAAAAGAATCCCTCGGCCGTGCCGCCATAGAGATTGAATTGGACGAAGGGCGGCGCCGGCGTGGATTGCGCACGGTGGGTCACCTTCACGCCAAGCCCGCTCGCGTCGGTCAGCCGAAACCATGGATCACCCTCGTAGGCGCCGACCGACATCGCGGGCATGAACTTCAGATCTTTGAGCAGCGACGAAGGAGGAAAACTTCGTTCGCGCGTCGAGCCATCGGGAGCGCCGTTCTTCCCGCGCAGATATTCGAAGCGGGACGGGCTCTCGACGGTAAACGACCCGGCCGGTGAGCCAGCGAGCAGCGGCACCGCAAAGCCGATGTGGTTACCGATCGAGAAAAACATCGGCGCCGCGTTGTCTGCCGCCGCCTTTACCTCGTGGTGGATTTCGACGCGGCCTTCGGTCACGCGGTAGGTCACGTGCATCGCGAAGCCGAAGGGATACTGCGCGCGGGAGTCCGCATCGTCCTTCAATACCAACTCAACTGCGGCTTCCGTTGCGTTCGTCCAGGTCCGCACGACCTGCCACGGCTTGAGCCGCGCGAAGCCATGCTGAGGCATCGGGTAGCGTTTACCCTGGTAGTCGTAGGCGCTTTCGATTTTGCCGTTCGCCGGAGTCGCATTCGCCGGGACACTCGACCCCACCGCCGGCCAGAGAATCGAGGCTTTGCCGCGAAAGCCCGCAGCAGTCCTGTAGTCGCGTCCACGATAGAGCAACTCGACCCAGCGGTCCTGAAACTCGACGGCCAGGCCGGACAGCTCGCCGCCTTGGCTCGGAGCGATGGCGGCCTCGAGGCGGCTCGTTTCATCGCGCAACACGAATAGCGGAATTTTTTCCGCCGTCGTCGTCTCGTGGAGCGAATAACGCGGCGGTGTCGCCGCCACCACGGGTGAAATCGCAGCGACCGCGCTCAGTACGAGCGCGCACCAAAAGTTTCCGGTCGCACGGGTCATCGGGTAAATGCCCTAGTCACGCGGCGCACGCGGCCGTCCTCCTTGGTCATGAAAAACAGATCGCCCGTTTGCTCGTCGTAGCCGATGCGGAGGTGCGCCCGCTTCGTGTGCGAGAGCGCGGCGATGCTCGTGGCGGCGCCGTCTCGCTCGACGTTCAGCTCGTAGACTTTCGAGTCCGACAACGTTTCATCCATCCGCATGAAGAAGAGGCGGGCCGTCACGATATCGCCGAAAATATATTTGTGCTGCAGCGCTTCGATCGGACCGGTGTAGACGAATCCGCCCGAGATCGCCTTGCCGTCGCTATGATCGTAGGCGCCGAAGGGCAGACAATACGGCGCGAGCTCGGCGGGCGTCGCGGGTTGGACGACCTTGGCGTCCTTCATGACGTCGACGCGGGCGAGTCCCTCGATTCTGTTCCAGCCGAAATCGCCGCCCTTTTCGATCAGGTTGACCTCTTCGGCATTCGATTCGCCGATGTCAGCCACGATGAGCCGTTTTCCATACGACAGGTCCCAGCACATGCGGTGCGGATTACGAAAGCCGTAGGCCCAGATTTCCGGCCGCGCCAACGGATCCACACTGCGTGCGAAAGGATTGTCGGCCGGAATTCCGTAGCCGCCGGCCGGGGCGTTTTTCCCGCGCGGGTCGATCCGCAGCAACGTGCCGAGCAGCGAGCGCGGCGTGTGGGCGAGTTCGGGCATCTTCAAATTAACCGAGCCGCCGTCGCCGACGCCGATGAAGAGGAGGCCGTAGTCCGGATCGTCGCGATCCGTCACCGGCGCGAACGCGATGTCCTGACAACCGTGCGCTGTCGTGGGCGTTTTGAGCCGCAGCACTTCACGCTGGGTCCCGGCAAACCGTTCGGCCGTCGGGTCGCTCACGTGCCACTCGGATAAGATCCAATAAAGCGGTGGCGTGCCTTTGTCGGGGATGATGACCTTTTCATACCAAGCGTCGTTAATCGCGGGTTTGCTCGGCGTGATCTCGGCGTGCGTGGTGTAGAAAAGGCCGTTGCTCAGAAATTCTGGATGAAACGCGAAACTGCCCAAGCCCGTGGCGATCCCCGGCTCGAAGACGAAGGCGGGGAACTGGCCGCGGATGTCGAGAAACACTTCGGGCTTCCGGTCCTTCACGCGGTAGATCACGCCCATCTGATCGCTGATGAACACCGCCCCGTCTTTGCGCGGACTGCTGCGCAGGGTGGCGATGCCCTTGTCGGGCCGGCGATTCGGTGCGAGCGGAATTTGCACCCACTCCTCCAACTCGATCACGAGTGAGGACTTTTCCACGGGTGGAATCAGCCGGACCTCTTTTCCCGTCGGCGGTGTGAGATCGACGGCGAAGGGCGTGAGCTTGGATTTCTCCGTCTCGTGATCGATGTGGGCCAAAATTGCGACGAGCTGTGCTTCCGGCAGAACCTCAAACGGTGGCATGACGACTTTGTAGCGGCGAAAGAGCGCGTTCGCGCGGACGTTGCCCGACTCAATGACCGCGGCGGGATTTCGGATGTGCCGCAGGAGCTCCGCTTGAGTGAGCACGCGCGTCACTCCGCCAAGGGGCGGCCCGATGCCATCGCGATCCAGCACATGGCATCCCGCGCAGAGCTGCGTGAAGAGCGTCCGCCCCTGCCCAAGCGTCGCCTCGTCGCGCGAATAACTCGGCGGCGGCGAGAGGAACTGCGGCGCTTCGGGTGCGGGAGCCTTGGCCGCGAAACAGGCCGAAGCTACGCCACCGAGGGCGACCAGTTTGCGAACACGATGCAGGAATGTTTTTAAAATCACGGGGTAAAATGGAGCGCTAACCGAGCCGGGCGCCCAAAACTCTCTTCGCTAATCCGGCCCGAACGCGAGCGAAACCAGCGGCGGAGCGCGGCCTTTTCCCCTGGAGTCGTTTCGCCGCTGACATTTTTCAGAACCTGGATGGAGGAACTGAAGCGCCGCGTGCCGGGGGGCGAAGAAGTGAAGTGCCTCGTTGTTTCCGGTCGGCAGGACACATGAACCGGTTGCGGCCACGCCGACAGGTTGCTCTCCTTCCGCTGATTTCGACAGGAAGATTACCGACAGGAAAATTCCCGCTCGTTCAGGATCGAAATTTTTCTATCCCCATCTTCCTGTCGCTGCCTCCGCAAATCCCAACATCGCTGGATTTCTGGAATTTTGGCGGATCGAGGTGGGGCCGGGACCTCCGGGCCCGGCCATGGGTGAGCGGCGGACCAAACCCGTCGGGCCCGGAGGTCCCGACGCCACCCGCCGCCGTCGATTTTCCACCCGCCGCAAGTCTCAGACGATTTCCTTGATCACTTTGCCCTCGACGAAGGTCAGCCGCTCGTTGCGGCCCAGGTGCGGGTAGGTGAGCGTGTGCTGGTCGAGTCCGAGTTGATTCAGGATCGTCGTGTGGATGTCGCGGAAGTGATAGGGCTTTTCCACGGCTTTCAGGCCGATGTCGTCGGTCGCGCCGACGACGCGGCCGCCTTGGATGCCGCCGCCGGCCATCCACATGCTGAATCCATAATTGTGATGGTCGCGCCCCATGCCGGCCTCGGCTTCGGGGGAGCGGCCAAACTCGCCGCCCCACACAAGCAGCGTGCTGTCAAGCAGGCCACGGCGCTTCAAGTCGGCGATGAGGCCGGCGATCGGTTTGTCGACGTGCGAGGCCATGCGCAGGTGATTTTCTTCGATGTCCTTGTGCGCATCCCAAGTCAGCTGGCCCGAGCCGCCACCGGAGACGACCGTGATGAAGCGCACGCCCTTCTCAACGAGTTTGCGCGCGAGCAGGCAGCGGCGGCCGTAGTCGTTGGTGGCGTCGGCCCCGACACCGTAGAGGTCGAGCGTTTCCTGCGGCTCGCGCGAGAGATCGAGCACGTCGGGCGCCTCCGTCTGCATGCGAAACGCCAGGTCGTAGGCGTTCATCCGCGCGGCAAACTCGTCGTCCAGCGGATCGGCGGACGAGGCGTTGAGGCCCCGGATGAGATCGAGTGTGCGCCGGCGCTCGGCGGGTGAGACGCCTGGCGGCAGATCCAGATTGAGCACGGGTTTCTTCCCGGGTCGGAACATGGTCGGCTGATAAATCGCGGGCAGAAATCCCTGGGCATACATCGGCTGCCCCGCCGGGAGCGCACCGTCGGGATCGGGCATCACGACGTAGGACGGCAGCGAATCCGTCTCCGCGCCGAGTCCGTAGGTGATCCACGAGCCCATGCTCGGCGCGCCGGGCACAATGCGGCCGCTGAAGAGCTCGTATTGCGCGGCGGAGTGCACGACCGAGTTGCCCTGGCACGAGCGGATGATCGCAAGATCGTCGACGCAGGTCGCGACGTGCGGAAAAAGATCGGAAACGTCGATGCCGCTGCGGCCGTATTTCTTGAACGTGCGTTTCGTGCCGAGGAGTTTCGCGGTCGGTTTGATGAACTGGTATTTTACGTCGCCGAATTCTTTCGGACGCGACTGGCCGCTGAGCTGGTTGAGCAGCGGCTTCGGGTCGAACGTCTCCATCTGGCTCGGTCCGCCCGCCATGAAGAGAAAAATGACGGACTTGGCCTTCGCCGGGAGCGGCGGAAGTTTCGGTGCGAGTGGATTCGTGGGGGCAGCGGCCGGCGCGGCGCGCAGGTGCTGCGCGTGGAGCATCGCGGCGAGCGCGAGCCCGCCGAAGCCGCACGCGGAATCGCGGATGAATTCGCGCCGGGTGCGGGTGGGGCGCTCGTGGACGTGACCGGGACCGGGGCAGCTAGGGGACATAGAGAAACGCGTTGAGGTTGAGCATCGCGAGGGCGAACTCCTTCAGCGGCGCGCCGCTGCGCAGGAATTCGGTGCCGATTTTTTCCTCCGCCACCGTCGGTGCGCGGCCGGCCGCGAGCCAGTAGGCGCGGTCGACGAGCTGGGCGGAAGAGGAGTCGGCGCCCGCCTCGCGGGCGAGCCGCTCGGCCAACGCGGCGGAGAGCTCGTTGGCGAGCTTGCCGTTCATCAGCTCGAGTGCCTGCGGCGCGTGCGTGCTCGCTTCGCGTTTGCCGCAGCTCGAAAGCAGATCCGGTTGATCAAATGTTTCCATGAACGGCAGGCGCAGATTGCGTTTGGCGATCAGGTAGATTGAGCGGCGGCGGTGTTCGGCGGCATCTTTGGCGACCTCCCACTGGGAGGGCTTGTAGAGGAGGTTCACCTGCTCTGCGTCGACGGGGACCATGATGCTCTCGCCGCCGCGCTTCACGTTGAGCTGGCCGGACACGGCGAGCAGCGCATCGCGGATTTCTTCCGCGCCGAGCCGGCGCGCGCGGACGTGCCAGAGCAGGCGATTTTCCGGATCGATCCGCGTCGCGGCAACGGCGTGCGGCGAGCGCGAAGACTGGCGATAGGTGCTGCTCAACACGATGGCGCGGTGCAG
>Ga0209829_10000884_pt1 | contig 25764 bp, 17 predicted proteins | sample C_140205_EF_Meta_FD_187311 | JGI IMG/M metagenome (GOLD analysis project Ga0209829, IMG submission 187311) | Freshwater microbial communities from Lake Croche, Canada to study carbon cycling - C_140205_EF_MetaG (SPAdes) (version 2) | ecosystem: Environmental > Aquatic > Freshwater > Lake... | reverse complement strand
CCAAGGCACCTTCACCAAGTCGGCCGGCACCGGCACGACCGACCTTGGCGCCGTCGTCAATAATTCCGGCACCCTCGACGTACAAACCGGCACCCTTGCCATCGGTGGCGGTGGCTCGACCTCCGGCACCATCAACGTCTCCGCCGGCGCCATCCTCGCTCTCACCGGCGGCTCGTTCGCGGTCAATAGTGGTTCCTCCATTACGGGCGCGGGCACGATCCGCGTCGCCGGTGGCACCACCACCTTTGCCGGGGCCAATACCGCCACCGCCAACCTCAGTATCACCGGCGGCAACGCGACCTTCTCCGGCAATACCACCACCAGCGGCGCCGGCAGCTTCTCCGCTGGCACATTTAACGGCACGGGCACCCTCACGCTCGGCGGACTCCTCACGATCTCCGGCACCACTCTGGGCGGCTCGGGCATCATCAACGCCAACGGCGGCGCGGCGATCCCCAACAGTTTCAGTTTCAACAACGGCCAAACGCTCAACCTCGCCGGCGCCTCCACGTGGTCCGGCGGCTACCTCTATGGCGGCGGTGCTTCCATTTTGAACAACAAAGCCGGCGCCACGTTCACCACCAATTTCGACGGCTCCCTCGGCGGCACCTACTACGGCGGCGGCGCGGCCACCACCGTCTTCAATAACCAAGGCACCTTCACCAAGTCGGCCGGCACCGGCACGACCGACCTTGGCGCCGTCGTCAATAATTCCGGCACCCTCGACGTACAAACCGGCACCCTTGCTCTTTCGAGCGGCGGTTCCAACACCGGCACCATCAACTCTGGAGCTGGCGCGACCACCAATTTCAATTCCAGTTTTACCGTCGCCAGCGGCTCCACCCTCTCCGGTGCCGGCACCTTTTTACTCAGCTCCGGCACCCTCGATCTCAGCAGTGCGCTCACCCTCGCCAATTTCACCCAATCCGGCGGTGTGCTCGGCACCAATGCGGCCCTCAGCGTCGGAAACTTCGTGCTCTCCGTCGGGTCCGTCGGAGGAAGTAGCCCGCTCACGATTACCGGCACCGGTTCGTCGTGGACCAGCGGCAACATGGCCGGCACCGGCACCACCACCATCGCCTCAAATGGCGCACTCACGATCAACGGCTACGTCACCCTCGACCGCACCCTCACCAACACCAGCACCGCCGGCTCAGTCTGGAGTGGCCCGGGCTACATCTACTCCAACATCAGCGGCGGCCTCATCAACAACGTCGGCCTCCTCACCATCCAAGGCGACAGCACGGTCTACTATGCCACCTTCAACAATTCCGGCACCCTCGTGAAAAACACCACCGCCGGCACCACCTACTTCAACACCAACGGCGGCTCCTTCAACAACACGGGCACCGTCCGCGTCGAGACCGGCACCATGCGCTTCGACGGCACCTTCACGAACACCGGCGGCTCCCTCGTGGCGGCGGGCGGCAGTTTCAGTTTCGCGAATCCGCTCAACCTCGGCACCGGCACCCTCGGCGGTTCCGGTACCATCACCGCTGCATCCGTCACCGCCGGCGGCCTCGTCTCTCCCGGTAATTCCCCGGGGCAGCTCAACCTAAGCGGCAATTTCACTTTGCTCTCCACCAGCACCTTTCTCGTCGAACTCGCCGGCACCACCCAAGGCGTGAACTACGATTTCCTCAGCGTCGGCGGCAGCGCCGCCCTCGCCGGCAACCTCTCCCTCGCCTTCCTCAGCGGCTTCCAAAACACTGTCACGCCCGCCAACACGTTCACCGTTCTCACCGCCGCCAACGTCTCCGGCGCCTTCACCAATGTCGCCAGCGGCCAGCGCCTGTTCACCGGTGATGGCTTCGGCTCCTTCCAGGTGAACTACGGCGCCGGCAGCTCCTTCGGCGCCAATAACGTCGTCCTTACCAATTTCGTTCCCGTCCCTGAGCCCTCCACCTACGCCCTTCTCGCAGTCGGCCTCGGCACCATCGCCCTTTTGGCGCGCCCTCGCCGCAAGTAGTCAACTCCTGCAGTCGGCCCGCTCCGCCGCCGCTTCGACCGTAAAACAGTCGCCATTCAATCACGCTCCTTGTCTGCTTTCACCTATGCAAGTGAGGTCCTCCCTCGCCCGAAATCGCTGGATGCCCCTGATCGCCGCGCTCATCTGCGCCGTGAGCTCAGTATCCGCTCAATTTGTCTGGGACGGCACGACGAGCCTCGCCGCCACCACCTTGGGCGGCAACACCGTTGGCCCCGGCGTTACCCTCGCGATCACCACAGCGGCCGATCACAATTTCCCTGCCACCGCGATCGTGAACAACGGCACCGTCACGTGGGTCGACGGCCGCCTGCGCAGCGGCGACGGCGGCTCCTTCACCAACAACGCCGCGTTCAACGACACCCTCGCAAGCAACACCGTGGTCAACGCCGACTACGGCGACCACGTCGCGTCATTCACCAATTCCCTCGGCGCCGTCTACCACAAGTCCGGCAATGCCGTCACGCACTTCGCCGGAGTGCCGTTTTACAACGACGGCACCGTCAACATCCTCGCCAGCACCTTTCAGCTCAGCGCCGGCGGAGGGAACTCCTCCTCCGGCGTCTTCAACACCGCCGCCGGCGCCCTCACCCTCTTCACCAACAACTACACCCTCGCCAACGGCTCCAACCTCAACGGCCTCGGCACCTACCAACTGAGCAGCGGCGCGCTCTCCGTCAGCGGCAGCGTAAAGATCAGTAATTTCAGCCAGACCGGCGGAACCCTCGTCGGCACCCAAACCTTCAGTAACTCCGCGCTCAATTGGACGGGCGGCGTCTGGAATAGCTCCGGCATCACCACGCTCGCCGCCGGCACGACCCTTACCATTGCCGGTGGCGCCGACCACGACTACAACGCCCGCGCCATCATCAACCAGGGCGTCGTCAACTGGAGCGGCGGCCGCCTGCGCAGCGGCGACGGCGGCTCCTTCACCAACAACGCCGCGTTCAACGACACCCTCGCGAGCAACACCGAGGTCAACGCCGACTACGGCGACCACGTCGCCTCCTTTGTCAATTCCACCACGGGCACCTACGCCAAGACCGGCGCCGCCGTCACGCACTTCGCCGGCGCGCCATTCACCAACGCCGGTTTCGTCAGCGTCCAAGCCGGCACATTACAGCTCGCCGCGGGCGGCGCCAATGCCGCCACCGGCGTGTTCAGCACCTCGGCCGGCGCCCTCACTCTTTTCTCGAATAGCTACACGCTCGCCGCCGGCTCTTCACTCAGGGGCTCCGGCACCTACCAGTTGAGCGCCGGCAGCTTCGTCGCCAACGGCCCCATTCGCATCAGCAACTTCAGCCAAACCGGCGGCACCCTCGTCGGCACCCAGACATTCTTCCGCACTGCCTTCAACTGGTCCGGCGGCAACTGGAACAGCGGTGGCGCCACCACGCTCGATGCCACCAGCACCCTCACCCTCTCTGGCGGCGACCACGACTACAACGCGCGCGCGATCGTCAACCAAGGTCTGGTCAACTGGAACTCCGGCCGCCTGCGCTCCGGCGATAGCGGCTCGTTCACGAACAAGGCCACCTTCAACGATAATGTCACCACCAGCACCGACGTGAACGCCGACTACGGCGACCACGTCGCCTCGTTCACCAATTTTCCCGGCGCCACCTACACCAAGACCGGCAACGCCCTCACCCACTTCGCCGGCGTGCCGTTTTACAACGACGGCACCGTCAACGTCCGCGCCGGCACCCTCCAACTCAGCGCCGGCGGCGCCAACTCCGGCACCGGCACGATCCTTACCTCCGCCGGCGCGCTCACGCTTTTCAGCAACAATTACGCCATCGCCAATGGCTCGGCCCTCACCGGTCTCGGCACCTATCAATTGGCCGGCGGCTCGTTCAGCGTCACCGGCACCGTCGGCGTCAGCACCTTTAACCAAACCGGCGGCACCCTCGTCGGCACGCAGACCTTTGCGAACACCGCGTTCAATTGGACCGGCGGCACCTGGAACACGTCCGGCATCACCACGCTCGGCACCGGCACCACACTCACGCTTTCTGGCGGCGTCGACCACGACTACAACGGCCGCGCCATCGTCAACCAAGGCACCGTCAACTGGACCTCCGGCCGCCTGCGCTCTGGCGACGGCGGCTCATTCACGAACAAGGCCACGCTCAACGACAACGTCTCCACCGCCTCCGACGTCAACGCCGACTACGGCGACCACGTCGCCTTGTTCACGAATTTTCTCGGAGGCACCTACAACAAGACTGGCAACGCCGTCACGAACTTCACCGGCGTGCCGTTTTACAACGACGGCACTGTCAATGTCCAAGCCGGTACGTTTCAGCTCAGCGCCGGCGGTGCCAACTCCGCCACCGGAGTTTTCAACACGGCCGCCGGTGCGCTCACGCTCTTCACCAACAATTACACGATCGCCAGCGGCTCCGCCCTCAACGGTCTCGGCACCTATCAATTGAGCGGCGGCGCGTTTTCCGTCAGCGGCACCGCCAGCGTCACGAACTTCAACCAAACTGGCGGCACCCTCGTCGGCACGCAGACGTTTACCAACACCGGGCTCAACTGGAGCGGCGGCACCTGGAACAGCTCCGGCGCCACCACCCTCGGCACTGGCACCACCCTCACGCTTTCCGGTGGCGTCGACCACGACTTCAACGGCCGCGCCATCATCAACCAAGGCACCGTCAACTGGACTGCCGGTCGCCTGCGCTCGGGCGATGGCGGCTCGTTCACTAACCAGACCACCTTCAACGACAACGTCACGACCAGCACCGAGGTGAACGCCGACTACGGCGACCACGTCGCCTCCTTTACGAACGCGCTCGGCGCCACCTACAAAAAAACCGGTAACGCCCTCACGAACTTCTCGGGTGTGCCGTTCTACAACGACGGCACCGTCAACGTCCAGGCCGGCACCTTCCAGCTCAGCGCCGGCGGCACCAACTCCGGCACCGGCGTCTTCCATGCCGCCGCCGGCACCTCCGTCGTCATCGCCAATAATTACTCGCTCGCCGCCGGATCGAAACTCACCGGCGCCGGCACCTACGTTTTTTCCGGCGGCACCCTCATCACGGCCGGCACCCTCAGCATTAGCGCGCTCCTTCAGACTGGCGGCGCGCTCGCCGGCACGGCGACCTTCAACAACTCGGTCATCAACTGGAACGCCGGCGTCTGGAATACCTCCGGCACGTTCACCCTCGGCTCCACCAGCATCCTGAATATCACCTCCGCCGCCGACCACGACTACAACGCCCGCGCCATCGTAAACCAAGGCACCATCAATTGGAGTGGCGGCCGCCTCCGCAGCGGCGACGGCGGCTCGATCACGAATGCCGGCACGTTCAACGACACCCTCGCCACCGCCACCGAAATCAACGCCGACTACGGCAATCACGTCACCTCGTTCATCAACAACGGCACCTACAACAAGACGGCCGCCGGCACGACCACTCTCGCCGTGCCCGTGACCAACACCGGCACCATCAACGCCACCGCCGGCACCCTCGCGTTCACAAGTTCATTTACCAATACCGGCGGCACGCTCAATCCGACCGGCGGCAATCTCGTCTTTTCCAGCCCACTCAACGTCGGCACTGGCACGCTCCGCGGCACCGGCTCGATCACCGCCCCGACCGTCACCGCAGGTGGCATCGTCGCCCCGGGCAATTCTGCCGGACTCCTCACGATCACCGGCAATCTCACGCTCCTCTCGTCCGCCACCAGCCAGTTTGAAATTGCCGGCACCACCCGCGGCACGCGCTACGACGCCCTCGATGTCAGCGGCGCCGCCACCCTCGCCGGCACCCTCTCGCTCGCGTTCATTAATGGCGGATACGCCGCCCTCCAGAACACCGACACCCTCACGCTCCTGAACGCCGCTTCTGTGACCGGCGCCTTCGCCAACATCGCCCACGGCAGCCGCCTTTCCTCGACCGACGGCAACGGATCGTTTCAAGTCAACGTCACCGGCTCCACGATCACGCTCACGCAGTTTCTTCTCGGCGCGAACACCTTCGTCTGGAACGGCGGCAATCTCAACACCACCGGCAACGTCGCTCCGACGCTCCTCTCCGCAAGCACGGTCCCGGCCGGTAGCCGCCTCGCGATCTACACCAACGCCGACCACGACTTCAACGCCACCACCGTCACTAATAACGGCATCATAGACTGGAACGACGGCCGTCTGCGCTCCGGCAGCAGCGGCTCCATCTTTAACGCCGGCACCTGGAACGACTCCGCGACGTCCGAGTTCAACAACGATTTCGGTGGCACCGCGTGGCAGTTCACCAACACCGGCACCTATCTCAAAACCACCGGCACCACGAACGCCCACATCCCGTTCAACAACTCCGGCACCGTCACCACCGCCTCCGGCGGCACCCTCCTCCTCAACGCCGGCGGTACCATCGGCGCCGGCGCGCTCTACAACGGCAACGGCCAGACGATCCTCAACTCCGGCACGTTCACCGCAAGCGGGCTGTTCACCTCGCTCAATCTCGTGCTCGGCGGCAGCGCCAATCTCTCCGGCAACTCCTCGCTCGACGGCACGCTCACTTGGACCAGCGGCACTTTCAACAACGGCAGCACCACCACGATCCCCGCCAGCGGCACGTTGCTGCTCTCCACCAGCTCCGACCACGACTTCAACACCCACGCCTTCGTTAACCACGGCACGATCAACTGGACCGGCGGGCGCCTCCGCTCCGGCAGCAATGGCGCAATCGTCAACAACGCACTCTTCCTCGACGCCGCGTCCGTGGAATTCAACAACGACTATGGCGGGGGCGCTTGGACGTTCACCAACGCCGCGACCGGCACCTATCGCAAGACCGCCACGGGCACCACTAACGTCCAAGTCCCGTTCCACAACGCCGGCACCGTCACCATCGCCGACGGCATCCTCGCACTCAACGCCGGCGGCACCATCAGCTCCGGCGCGCTCTACAACGGCAACGGTCAGACCCTCCTTAATGTCGGCACCTATACCGCCGCCGGCACATTCACCACGAACAACCTCATCCTCGGCGGCACCGCCAATCTCACCGGCAACGCGTCGTTCACCGGCACCCTCACGTGGACCAGCGGCAACTTTAACAACGGCTCCACCACCACCATTCCCCTCGGCGCCACGCTGCAAGCGGCCACCACCGCCGACCACAACTTCAACACCCACGCGTTCATCAATCACGGCACCTTCGAGTGGAACGCCGGCCGTCTGCGTTCCGGCAGTAGCGGCTCCATTTTAAACAACGCGTTGTTTCTCGACGCCACCAACTCGGAACTCAACAACGACTACGGCGGCTCACCTTGGATCTTCACCAATTCTGCGACTGGCACCTACCGCAAGACCGCCGCCGGCACCACCAACGTCAACGTTCCCTTCAATAACGCCGGCACCGTCACCATCGCCGACGGACTTCTTTCCCTCAACGGCGGCGGCACGATCAGCGCCGGCGCTCTCTTCAACGGCGCCGGCCAGACCCTGCTCAACACCGGCACTTATACCACCACCGGCCTCTTCACTTCGTCCAACCTCGTGCTCGGCGGCAGCGCCAACCTCACCGGCACCTCCTCCCTCGGCGGCACACTCGCCTGGACGACTGGTAATTTTAACAACGGCAGCACCTCGACCATTCCGTCCGGCTCCACCCTGAAGATCTCCACCGGCGCCAATCACGATTTCAACACCCACACCTTCTTCAACCAAGGCACCATCGAGTGGGCCGCCGGCAGCCTGCGCTCCGGCAGCAGCGGCGCGATCGTAAATCAGGCGCTATTCATCGACGCCGCGTCTTCGCAGCTCAACAACGACTACGGCGGCGCTGCGTGGACGTTCACCAATTCCGCCACTGGCACCTATCGCAAAATCGCCGCCGGCACCACCAACGTCGGCATCCCCTTCCACAACGCCGGCACCGTCACCGTCAACGAGGGCACCCTCACCTTCGATGGCGGCGGCTCGATCAGCCCCGGCGCCGTCTTCAACGGCCCGGGCCAAGCCCTCCTCAACACCGGCTCCTACGCCACGTCCGGATTATTCACTGCCACCAACCTCACCCTCGGCGGCGGTGCGACCCTCACCGGCAACTCCTCGCTCGGCGGCACTTTCACTTGGACCAGCGGCCATTTTAACAACGGCTCCACCACCACGATTCCCGTCGGCGCCACGCTCTCCATCGCCACCGGCGCAAACCACGACTTCAACACCCACGCCTTCGTCATCAACGGCACCGTCAACTGGACCGGCGGCGCGCTGCGCTCCGGCAGCAGCGGCTCGATCCTCAACGCCGGCACGTGGAACGACACCGCGAGCGCCGCGATTAACAACGACTACGGCGGGGCCTTCGCCACTTTCACCAACTCCGGCACCTACAACAAACTCGCGGCCGGCACGACCACCGTATCCATCCCGTTCATCAATCAAGGCAGCCTCGTCGTGACGGAGGGCACGCTGCGGTTTGCCTCCACGTTCCAACAGACGGCGGGCACCCTCAATCTCTCCAGCGGCACTAATCTCCAGTTCGACACCGGCCTGAGCCTTACCGTCGGCACGCTCAGCGGCACCGGCACCGTCGTCGGCAATATCAGCTCCGCGAGCGTCATCGCCCCCGGCCATTCGCCCGGCACGCTCAACGTCACCGGCAACCTCTCGCTGCTCTCGACGTCCACGTTGCTCTTCGAACTCGGCGGCATTTCGCAAGGCGACGACTACGACTTCCTCAGCGTCTCCGGTAACGCCGCCCTCGGTGGCTCGCTCCAGATCACCGTCATCAGCGGCTTCGGCGCCACGCTCAACAGCACGCAAACCTTTTCGATTCTGTCGTCGTCCGTCCTTTCCGGCGCCTTCACCAATGTCGCCAGCGGCCAGCGCCTCTACTCCTCGGACGGCGTCGGCTCCTTCCTCGTGAACTACGGCGCCGGCAGCGCTTTCGGCACCAACAACGTCGTCCTCACCAATTTCGTCCCCGTCCCCGAGCCCGCCACTTATGCGCTGCTCGTCCTCGGCCTAATAGTCGTCGCCGTCGCGGCCCATCGCCGCCCGAATTCCTGACCCACGCGCAACGGCGCCCAGCCCCGTCCGTCTCTCCGGGAGGATCATTGCGTCCCGCTGATCATCTCATGAAACGCCCTCGCCCCCGCTCGCTCCTGCTCGCCTGCTCCGTCACTCTCTTTCTGCCTCTCTTCGGCCCGATCGCCATTGCCGCCGATAGCCCGCCGCCCCCTCGCCTCACGCGCGCCGACAGCTTCCTCGGCATCCATTTCGATTTCCATGCCGGGCCTGACTGCACCGAAGTCGGCAAAAACACCACGCCCGCGATGATTCAAAATATCATCGACCTCGTGCACCCCGACTACCTCCAGATCGATTGCAAGGGCCACGCCGGCTACACGAGTTACCCGACCAAAGTCGGCCAACCGGTCCCCGGCTACGTCGGCGACTCCCTCCGCACTTGGCGCGATGTCACCGCGAAAAACGGCGTCGCGCTCTACCTGCACTACTCCGGCGTATGGGACAGCGTCGCCGTGAAAAATTCCGGCTGGGCCGCCCTCGACGCCGAGGGGAAACCCAGCACCAAGGCGACGTCATTCTGGGGCCCCTACAGCGAGCAACTCCTCGTCCCCCAGCTGCGCGAAATCGCCGGCACCTACGGCGCCGACGGCGTCTGGGTCGACGGCGAGTGCTGGGCCGCCATTCCCGACTACAGCCCCGCCGCCCTCGCCGCCTTTACCTCGGCCACCGGCTTCACCACCATCCCGCGCAAATCCACCGAGCCGCACTGGTTCGAGTTTCTTCAGTTTCAACGCGCAGCCTTCCGCGGCTACCTCCGCCACTACATCGCTGAGGTGAAGCGCACGAATCCCACGTTTCAGATCTGCAGCAACTGGGCCTTCACCGACCACATGCCCGAGCCCGTCTCGGTTCCGGTCGATTTTCTCTCCGGCGACTACTCCCCCGACGACAGCGTCAACTCCGCCCGCCTCTCCGCCCGCTTCCTCGTCCGCCAAGGCCTGCCGTGGGATTTGATGGCCTGGAGTTTTTCCAATAAACCGACCACCGGCCCGCGTCCGCAAAAAACCGCGGTCCAACTCCAACGCGAAGCCGCCGTCGTCCTCGCCCTCGGCGGAGGATTCCAAGCCTACTACAAACAGAAACGCGACGGCTCTATTTTCCCCGAGCAGATGCCCGTCATGGCCGCGGTCGCGAAATTTTGCCGCGAGCGCCAAGCCCTCCTCCACCACGCGCAACCCGTCCCCCAGATCGCACTCCTCTTCTCGACCGCCGCGCATTACCGCATGATCAACGGACTTTTTTCGCGCAATAATTCACGCATCGGCGGCGTGCTCCAGGCCCTCCTCGACAGCCAGCAATCGGTTGACGTCGTCACCGAAACCCAACTCGCCGGCCACCTCGCCGACTACCCGCTCATCATCGTCCCCGAGTGGCAATATCTCGAACCCTCCTTCAAAGCCGACCTCGTCACCTATACGAAAAACGGCGGCCACCTCCTCCTCGTCGGCCCACGCACTGCCGCGCTCTTCGAAACTGAACTCGACGCCCAACTCCAAGCCTTCGCCAAGGCCAACTCCCCGCTCCATCTCGGCCCCGCCGACGACGTCGTCACGGGCGACCGCCAAGCGGTCACACTCGGCACCCGCGCCGTCGCCATCGGCGAGATCCGCGCCGTGCCCGCCGCCAACGCCACCACCCCTCCCGCCGCTCCCTCCCCCGCCGCCTCCATCGCGCCGCTCGGCCGCGGCCAGATCGCCGCCACCTATTTCTCCTTCGGCGGTGCTTACACCAAAGAACCCAACGAACCCGCCCGACGCTTCCTCGCCGATCTCGTTCGGCAACTCTTTCCCACGCCGCTCGCCGAAGTCACCGGCTCACCCTTCGTCGACGTCAGTGTCGCCCGCAATCACGGCAAACTCCTCGTCAATCTCGTCAACACCGCCGGCCCGCACCACACGCAAGGCATCCTCGAAACAATCCCCTTGGTCGGCCCGCTCACCGTGAAAATTCGGCTCGCCGAAAAACCTGCGCGCCTCACGCTCGAACCCGGCACCCGCCCCCTCCCCTTCACATTCGCTAACGGCGTCGTCCACCTCACCGTCCCCACCCTCGCCATCCACGACATCATCACCGTCCACCCCTGATCCTGCCTTGTCAGTGCGAGGAGCGCAGCGACGAAGCAATCCCGCTGAATTTCCCCCGCGCTCCTCGCGCCCACCCGATTTTTCCCTTCTCTTCGTCTCCACTTCCCCTCTTCCGCTTTTCCACTTTCCCTCTTTTCCTCCCTTCCCCTCCGGCCCTCCTCATGCAAAACACCCGTCGCCAGTTCCTCCAACGTTCCGCCGTCCTTCTCACCGCACCGTTTATTCTTCCGAGCCGTGTCTGGTCGCAGACCACTGCCCCCAGCAAGCGCCTCACTCTCGGTTGTATCGGCATGGGCAAACAAATGGGCGGCCATCTCGGTGCCTACATCAATCGTGACGACGTCGAGGTCCTTGCTGTCTGCGACGTCGACACCACGCGCCGCCTCCACGCCAAGAAACGCGTCGACGATGCCTACACCAAAAAAGCCGGCGAAACCTATCGCGCCTGCGATGCCTACAACGATTTCCGCGAAGTCCTCGCCCGCAAAGATATTGATGCCGTCGTCATCGCCACCCCCGATCACTGGCATGCCTACATCGCCATCGCCGCCGTGCGCGCCGGCAAAGACGTCTACTGCGAAAAACCCCTCACCCATAACATCCACGAAGCCATTCAAATCGTGAAGGAGACGCGCAAGGCCAAACGCGTTTTTCAAACCGGCTCCCAGCAACGCTCCTCCAAAGAATTCCGCGTCGCCTGCGAACTCGTCCGCAACGGCGTCCTCGGCCGCGTCAATTCCGTCCACGTCTCCTTCGGTGATCCCGCCACCCCCTACGCCCAACCCGCCGCCGAGATGGAGCCCGGCCTCGATTGGGATCGTTGGTGCGGCCCCGGCCCACTCGTCGCCTACAGCCCGTTCCTCTGCCCGCGAGGCCTGCACACGAATTTCCCCGACTGGCGCAAGACTTGGGAATTCGGTGGCGGCATGATCACCGACTGGGGCGCCCACCACATCGACATCTCCCAATGGGCCCTCGGTATGGACGGCTCCGGCCCCGTCGAAATTCGCGCCCCGAAGGATTGGCAGACTGCGAAACGCGGCGCCCAACTCGTCTACGCCGACGGCACGATCCTCACCCACGTCAAAGGCAAAGGCGTCTCGTTCTACGGCACCCTCGGCGAATGCCACGTCAACCGCGGCAAATTCGAACTCATCATGGACGGGAAAACCGTCCACAAATTTTGGGACAAAGAAATCGACAAGACTACGTCGATGGAGCGCGAAGTCGTCCTCACCGAGCGCGAATTTCTCGCCGAGGCGAAGATCAAACTCACCGCACCGAAGAGCCACCTCCAGAATTTCCTCGACTGCGTGCAGTCACGCGAGATGCCCATTGCCGACGTCGCGATCGGCGCCAGCAGTGTCACCGCCTGCCATCTCATGAATTTCGCGTATCATTACGGCGCAAACGCGAAGTGGAATCCCGCCACCAACAAATTCGTCAGCGGCGGCGGCACCAAGTGGCTCACCCGCGACAAATACCGCGCCGGCTGGGTCGTGTAAGCCGCCACCTTTCGTTCTTCACCACGGAGCGGCGGTTTCCCACCGCCGTCAGCCCCTCTCGGCGCTCGCCATGTCCTCCCCGTCAACTCGCCCGCCCGCCTCTGCGCCCGCCCTCGCTTCGCTCACCCTCCGCGAAAAAATCGCCCAGCTCCTCAACGTCGGCTTCCGCGGCTGCCACCCCGCCGAGTGCGCCCTCATCCTCCGCGACATCCGCGAACACGGCGTCGGCGGCGTCATTCTCTTCGACCAGGAAATGGTCGATGGCTCCGCCGGCCGGCGCAACATCGAGTCTCCCGCCCAAGTCCGCGCACTCCTCGCGCACTTCCAATCCCACGCCCGCATCCCGCTCCTCACGTCCATCGACCAAGAAGGTGGCCGCGTGAACCGCCTCAAACCCGTCTACGGCTTCCCCGAGAGCATCTCCCACGAGGAACTCGGCCGCCTCGACGATTCCGCCGCTACATTTCGCCACGCCACGACCATCGCCCAGACTCTCGCCAGCGTCGGCCTCAATCTCAACCTCGCCCCCGTCGTCGATCTCGACGCCCACCCCGATAATCCGATCATCAAGGGCAAGCGCCGCAGCTTTTCCGCCGACCCGGAAGCCGTCGCCCGCCACGCCGCCGATTACATCCGCGCCCACCGCGCCCAAGGCGTCCTGACCTGTCTGAAACATTTCCCCGGCCACGGCAGCGCCACCGGCGACACTCACCTCGGCCTCGTCAACGTCACCTCCACCTGGACCGCCCGCGAACTCATCCCCTTCCAACGCCTCATCACCGCCGGACTCTGTGACGTGATCATGAGCGCCCACGTCTTCAATTCGCACCTCGATCCCGAGTTCCCCGCCACTCTTTCTCGTACCGTCATCACCGGCCTCCTCCGCGAAAAACTCGGCTACACCGGCGTCATCACGAGTGACGACATGGAGATGAAAGCCATCTCCAGTCACTACGGCCTGGAAAACTCGCTCCCCCTCGCGCTCAACGCCGGCATCGACGTCCTCTGCTTCGGCAACAACCTCAGTTACCATCCCGACATCGCCCCCCGCGCCATCGACCTCCTCGAACGCGCCGTCACCTCCGGCCGTATCCCCATCTCCCGTATCGACGAATCCTGCACGCGCGTCCTTGCCCTCAAGCACCGCCTCGGAAAGTAGGGCGTAGTCCCCGACCCGCCCTCTCTTCCCGCCGCCAACCTCATGCCCGCCACGCCCGCCACCTCCTCCCGCAATCCGTGGGGCTGGATCCCTTCGCTCTACTTCGCCCAAGGCATCCCCTACGTCGTCGTGATGACACTCTCGACGGTGCTCTACAAAAACCTCGGCGTCTCCAACACCGACATCGCGCTCTACACGAGCTGGCTCTACCTCCCGTGGGTCATCAAACCCCTCTGGTCACCGGTCGTAGACCTCTTTCGCACGAAACGCTTTTGGATCGTCACGCTGCAATTCGCCATTGGCGTCGCCTTCGCTCTCGTCGCTTTCACGCTCCCCGGACCGAAGTTTTTCCAACTCTCCCTCGCCGTCTTCTGGCTGATGGCCTTCAGCTCCGCCACCCACGACATCGCTGCGGACGGTTTCTATCTCTTGGCCATGCCCACCGGGCAACAAGCCGCTTTTGTCGGCGTGCGCAGCACGTTCTACCGCCTCGCCTCCCTCTCCGCCCAAGGCGGTCTCGTCTACCTCGCCGGTATGTGGACGACGTCCACCGGCAGTGTTACGCAGGCGTGGTCACTCGTCTTCGGCCTGCTCGCCGCCGTATTTCTGGTCGTCGGCACCTATCATTTCTTCGCCCTGCCGAAACCCGCCGCCGACGTTTCGACCGCCAGCGGACAAGACCACGGCAAAGAGTTCTTCGCCGTCTTCGCTCACTTTCTCCGCAAGCCCGACATCCTCACCGCGCTCGCGATGCTGCTCCTTTACCGCCTCGCCGAATCTCAAGCCCTCAAACTCCTCTCGCCGTTCATGCTGGATAAACGCGAGGTCGGCGGGCTCGGCCTCACCACGCAACAAGTCGGCCTCGTCTACGGCACCGTCGGCATCATCGCCCTCACCGTCGGCGGCCTCGTCGGCGGCTGGATCATTTCACTCTACGGCCTCAAGCGAATGCTCTGGCCCATGATTCTCGCGATGCACTCGCCCATCGTCGCCTTTCTGCTTCTCGCCCTCTTCCAACCGACCAGCCTCTGGATCATCGGCTCCGCCCTCGCCGTCGAACAATTCGGCTACGGCTTTGGCTTCACCGCGTATATGCTCTACATGATGATGATCGCCGACGGCCCGCACAAAACCGCGCACTACGCGATCTGCACCGGCTTCATGGCTCTCGGTATGATGCTCCCGGGCATGGCCGCCGGCTGGATCGAAGATCAGGTCGGTTACATCAAGTTTTTCACGTGGGTCCTCGTCTGCACGATCCCGTCGTTCATCGTCATTTCCCGCCTGAAAATCGCCCCGGATTTCGGCAAGAAGACGGCAGCCCCTTGATCCGCCGCGCTCAACCTCGCGAGGCGGACGGCAGCGTAAAATAAAATGCGGCGCCGGCGTTCGGCTCGGCCTCCGCCCAGATGCGGCCACCGTGGCGGTCGACGATCCGTCGCACGGTCGCCAGGCCGACCCCGGTGCCCTCGAACTCGTGGGCGTGGTGCAAGCGCTGGAAGAGCCCGAACAATTTCTCCGCATCCCGCATGTCGAAACCGACCCCATTGTCGCGGACAAAATATACCGGCGGCGATTCGCCGGCCACCCCGGTCGTCCCCACCTCGATCACCGCAACGTCACAGCCGCGCGTGTATTTCAGTGCATTGGACAACAGGTTGTTAAACACCACCCGCAACAGCGCAGTGTCGCCGTCGGCGACCGGCAGGGTCCGGAGCCGCAGCTCGACGCGCCGCTCGCCTCGCTCGTTCGCCAGCGTCTCGTAGGCCGCGCGGCAGACTTCGTTCAGATCCACCGTCCGCCGGGTGAGTTCCTGCCGCCCGAGGCGTGAGAATGTCAGCAGGTCGTTGATCAGATCGTTCATCTGGCCCGATCCGTCGCGGATCATCCGGATGTAGCGCTGCGCGTTTTCCGGCGTGATCTGGCCGCGCGGGTCGAGGAGCACGTCCGCGAAACCGGTGATGGTGCGGAGCGGTGTGCGCAGGTCGTGCGCGGCGGAAGAGCAGAACGCCTCCAACTCCGCGTTCGCGGACTCCAGCTCGGCTGTCCGCTCGAGCACGCGTTTTTCGAGCAGGTCGTTCTGCTCCTGAATCTGCGTGAGCATGTGGTTGAAGGCATCGGTGAGCATGCCGAGCTCATCCTCGCCGTGCTTGCGGGCGCGCACGGAGTAGTCGCGCCGGTCCGAGATCGCCCTGGCCGTTCCTGCCAGCGCCAGAATCGGCTGTGAAATTTGGCGCTGCAGCATGCGGGAGAGCGCGTAGGCGACGGTCGAGGCGAGGAGCACCACGAGCGCGGCGATCCCGGCGTAGAGCCGCATGCGTTCATCCATCGCCGCCAGGTCCGAGTTCAGATAGAGCGTCCCGAAGCGTTCCTTGCCCGCCAGCTGCACCACCGGCGTGAAACCCTCGAGCTGTCCGTCCACAAACCGGTGTCCGTCCGGGAGCGGTCCGGACGGGAAAAAATGGTCGGGCGCCGTAGCGGGATATCGCGCAAAGACGCGTCCTTTCCGATCGTAGAGACACGCCAACGTGATCTGCCGCTCCGCCTTCAGCGCGGCCAAGATCTCGGTCGCGTCCCCCTGGTTGTCGAAGGCGACCGCCCCGGTGCTTTCCGCAGCGATGATCTCGCCGAGGGTTGCTAGCTGCCGCACGGCGGTTTGCCGAAAGGTCACGAGTTCGTAGCCGATGAACGCCGCACAGGTCAGGACGAGCACGACGCCGCTGATGCCGAGGATCATCGTCATCAGCTTGCGCTGGATCGGCATGTCGCGAAGCAGCGCCATGGGTCAGTCCTTGCCCTGGGTCACCACGGTCGCGGGCCGCAGAATCTTGGAGCTGATCTTCAGCTCGCCGGCCTTCGCCGCCTCGACGTTGATCCGCAGCCGGATTTTTCCGGCCTCCATGACAAACCGCACCATGCCGCCCTTGCGGCTAAACGAATCAAGGTCGCTCACGGTGAGCACACTCCGACCGCGCAGCGCCTCCAGCGCCGGGTCGAGCGCATCCACTTCTGAGCGGCTGAAAAACAAGATGTGACATCCGGCGACGTCGTCCGCCCGCTTGAGACGCTGGATCGCCAGCGGATGCGCACCGACTTTCTCGTTGCGGACAAGTTCGTCGAGGTAAGTGCCGAAGGGATCGTCCCCGATGACGCCAATCACCAACGGGGCGTCTGCCGTGGGCCACGCGCGCGCGGGCCATTCCACAAACTGCGCGAAGTTGAACAGAAAGACCGCCTTTAACTGAAACTCGGCGGAGGGCGCCTTATCCACCGCGGCCAGCCGCGGGCCCAGGCACAGCAGCAGGCCGAGGCCCACCACCAAGTGCCGGCGCCGCAGCCCGCCCCCGCAGAGCCGACGGACGATGTGGGTCAGAACCGCCATGACGCCTTGACGAAAATCGCTCGCTGCAGCTCGCGGCGAGCCCCGGGGGTGTTGAATTCCGCGTGGTGCCCGTGCAGCAAATTCTGGCCCAGCAGCGAAAGCTCCCACCCCGCTGTGGGCCGCCAGCCAATCCGCAGGTCGGCCTCCGTATAGCCGGGCACCATCTGATAGTTGATCGGCGCGACATAGCGCAGGTTGGCGTCGCACTCCCAATCGTTCGCCAGACTCAGAAATGAGCGCAGGCTCACCTGCCGGTTCGGATCCCGTGCGATACTGTCGCGCGTGCCTCGGTCGCCGTTCGCGCCTGACTGCGGCTCGCTGTGCACCCTCATTTCCGTCAGACCCGCCCTGAGTCGCCACCGTGCCGTAACGCGCCAGTCAGCGGTGAACTCCACTCCGCTCGACCGACCGCGCAGCCCGCTGCTGGCCTGGACGGGAAACGCCAGGGGCGGCGTCAGCGGTTCCAGGCTGCGGAGGTCGTCGTAGTCGTTCACAAAGGCCGCCGCAGACAGCGCGAGCGTGGGCACCAGCTGCACCCGGTAGCCGGCCTCGAACGCCAGCAGCTTTTCCGACACGACCTTCTCCCCTCCCTGGATGCGATAGGGTGGCGTCGCCGGGGAGAACAGGTCTCGATCGATGCGTGAGGGCGTGCGGATCGCGCGCGAGACCGCACCCCAGACGGTCTGCCGCTTGTCCGGTGTCCAAGCGACGCGGACGCTCGGCTCGACCTCGAATCCGGTGTAGTCATTATGCTCGATCTTCGCGCCCACCGTGGCGTGCACCCGGTCCTCCAGCAGTTCGATTTCGTCCTGGGCGAAGGCGCTGGCCAGGCTGCGCGCCACCCGCGGCGGCAGAAACGCGTTGGCCGGCGTATTGACGATGTCGTCTCGCACCAGCCGGTAGGCCAAGCCCCACACCAGGTCGTTCCGTGCCGAGGGCTGCCAGTGATGCTGGAAATCCAGATCGACGGTATCGATGTCCTGCGTGAACGAACCCGGGATGCGCCGATGAGTGCGGTCGTAGTAGGCCTGCACTTTCACGTCTGAACTTGGCGCCAACGAGCGCGTCCATCGACCGAGGAGGTTGCCGCCGTTGACGCGGATATTGTCCGGTCCCTGCTGCCCGATGCTGCCGTTGTAGAGGTCGCCCTGCAACGTGAGCGGATCCTTGCCGGCGGCTTCGCGGTCGATGCGAAACCCCGCCTGCGCCAAGTGCCAGGAATCGTACGAATTCCGACCGCTCGGCCGCACCGAATCGTCCCGTTCGGAATATTTCGCGTAGACCCGATAGTAGATCTCGGACGCAAGCCGGGCACCGTAACGCACCGCACCGGAGCTGCGCAATTCGGTCCCGCCGCCGCCGGCCACCAACGTCCCCTGCGTGTCCTTGGCGCTCGTGGTCGTGACGTTGATCACACCATTGACCGCATTCGCGCCCCACTGCGTCGCGCCGGGTCCGCTGATGACTTCGATGCGGTTGACCTCCTCGAGCATCAGATCCTGCACGTCCCAATAAACTCCCGCATAGAGCGGAGTGTAGACCGAGCGACCGTCGACCAGCACGAGCATCTTGCCGGCAAACACGTTGTTAAATCCGCGCGCCGTAATCGCCCACTGCCGCGCATCAACCTGCGCCACCTCCAGATTGGAAGCGAACCGCAGCGCCTCGGGCAGACTGGTCGCGCCGGAGCGCCGGATGTCATCGCCGGTGATGACCTGGACCGCCGAGGCCGCTTCCGAAAGTTTTTCCGGGCGCTTCGACACCGAGGTGACTTCGATTTCCATCAGCTGCTCGAGGCTCATTTTCTTCAGCGTGCCCACCGAGGGCAGCGGACGCTGGCTCTGCGCCGCGAGCGGGCCGGTCAGCAGCACGAGGCAGGTCACGGCGAGCAGGCGGTGCCCCCGGGAAACGGGGGGCGGCGGCAACGGTGATCCGTGGAGTAGGTTCATGACGATGGGGTCCAACTAAAGTCCGCGCTGCCGGTCCTGCCAAAGCACCGCCTCGCGCATCAGCTCACCCGCGTCGGTGAGGCCGAGCTTCTCCTTGATGCGCGCGTCGTAGGAGCCGACGGTCTTCACGCTCACCGCCATCCGGTCGGCAATTTCTTTCGCACTGAAGCCCTGCCCGCGGAGGCGAAAGACCTCCATCTCGCGGTCGCTCAGAAGTTCCTCAGGGAGTCCGCCGCGGTGGGCACCGCCGCCGAACATCCGTCCCGCGAGTTGCGAGCTGAGCGAGGGACTCGCGTAAAACTTGCCGTCGAGCACCGTGCGAATGCCGTCGATGATCTTCGGGCCCGACTCGCGTTTCACCGCATAGCCATGGGCGCCGGCACGAAAGGCCCGCTCCGCCACACTCGCCTCGTCGTGCATCGAGAGCACGAGCAACCGCACCCCCGGGAACTGCGCCCGCATGCCTTTGATCAGATCGAGCCCCGATCCCCGGGGCAGCGAAAGGTCCACCACCATGAGATCCGGCCGGACCTGGGGCACGGCCGCGAGCGCCGCCGCGGAATCCTCGGCGTGCCCGCACACCTCCAGATCCGCCTCCAGCGCGACCATGCTCGCCAGCCATTCGCGCACCAGCGGGTGATCATCGACAAAGAAGATCCGTCTGCGGGTCGGTTTGTTCATGGCGCGTCGGTCCACCATCGCCCAACTCTGGTTTGGCGCGAAACAGATCGGATAAAGAAAAATGGCCGGAAAAGAATCATGGCGACGGTCGAGCCGGGCGTTGCACTGCGACCGAGGTGAAGGGGGATGGAAATATCGCATCGTTTCCCGGCCCTAAAACAAGGCGAACCGCACACGAAAGGTTCAAATCCTTCGGAAACCCACCGCCACGTAGGGCGATTCCCTACACCGGAGTTCCCATCAGACTGGCAGACGGCGACCCGGTCCGTCGGGTAGCTTTAGGTCGTGACCCCGGCGCTCAACTTCAACCCCCGTGCCGACGCACTCAACTTCACTGCGTCCGCCAGCTCAACCCCCTCGTTCGGCAGCACCGTCTTAGGGCGGACCGATCGGACACCGTCCGTGGGCCGGGTGTCGATCAGCGCCACGATTCTCACGAAAAACAGCGGCCGCCTGCTGGCCCGCGTGCTGGCCGCACTCGAATGGTGCGATGAGGTCGTGGTGCTGGACACCGGCTCGACCGACGATACCCGCGTGATCGCCACCGCGTTCCCCCACGTCCGCTACTTCGAGCTAAGCGGACCTTTCCCCGGCTTTGGCCGCGCCCATCGGCGGGCCGTCGAGCTCGCCCGCCACGACTGGATCCTGTCGGTCGACAGCGACGAGTTCGTGTCGTCCGAGGCGGCGGCGGAAATCCGCGCGCTGCCGCTCCAGCCCGACACCGTCTACACGCTGCCCTTCAAGAATCATTTCAACGGCGTCCACATCACCACCTGCGGTTGGTCGCCCGACCGGCACGAACGGTTGTTCAACCGCCGGACCACCAATTTCTGTGCGAGCGAGGTGCACGAGCGCGTGCAGACCGCGGGCCTCGCGGTCGTCCATCTTCGACATGCCATCGACCACTATTCCTACCAGTCGACCGGCGACTTCCTGTCGAAAATGTCGGCCTACTCCCGACTATTCGCAGAGCAAAACTGCGGCCGGAAAAAATCCGGACCGTTCAAGGCCGTGACGCGTTCGCTGTGGGCCTTTTTCAAAAGCTACGTGATTGAGCGCGGCTGTCTGCAGGGCGCCGAGGGCCTCACCATCAGTGCCTACAAATCGCAGGTCGTGTTCTGGAAATACCTCCTGCTGCACGAGGCGAACCGCCAGCCGCTGTCGCGCGTATCCACCGCCAGTCCCCGTGCGCCAGCTGGCCTCGCCACCGGCGCACCTCCGACCTGAAAGTGAATGTTCCCGCCAGACCTCTGCTCGATCCTCGGGCCCTGATCGGGAGCCAAGCTCCGACCACGCCGTTGCCACCGGACAGTTTCTCTTTCCGGTTCTGCGATGATCAGGGCTGCGCTCCGGATGAATTCGTCACCCTGCTCCTCCTCCTCTGCCTCAACCGTCACGCGCGCCTGATTTATCGTCTCCGTCCGGAAGCGGAACTGTTCGCGGCAGACCGCGAACTGGCTCGGGCAGTCGCCCGCGCCGTCGCCCTGGACGAGGTGCGCGCGGCGATCGACGATTTCTGGAACCATCCGGCCAACGCCACCTGGCTGCGCCGCACGGCGGCATTTCGCCTGTCGACCCGCCGCCTGCGCCGGATCGCCCACGACTACCTGCCTTTCACCCGGCCCCGCACCGGTGCGCCCGGTCGGACATTTCCCCGTTGAGCCTCCTTGTTCTCATGTATCACCGGGCGAGTGCCGGGCAGCACGGTAATCCGCCCGCCACGCTCGACGCGCATTTCGCTCACGTTGCCGCAAATTATTCCGTGGTTGCCCCCGGTGACCCGCTGTCATCGGAGCGGCTCAATGTCTGCCTCACCTTCGATGACGGTTATTTCGATTTTTACGCCCGCGTTTTTCCCCTGCTCGAAAAACACCAGCTGCGCGCCGTTCTTGCCATCCCTCCGGCCGTGATTCGCGACGCAGTCGAAGCGACCACCGAGGATCGCCTCGACCTCGATAGCGCAGCAGCCTTCGCCGCGCCACAGCGCGGTGGATTCTGCACGTGGCCCGAGCTGACGTCGCTGGCCGAGAGCGGCCGAGTTACCCTCGCGGCACACGGCATGACGCATGTGCGCTTGGACGGCCCCGATGACAATCTCACGCTCGAAGTCGAATCCCCCGGCGTGCTGCTCAAATCGAGGACCGGGAGCGAGGTCGACAGCTTTGTCTTTCCCTTCGGCCGGTTCTCCGCCCCTGCGTTGGAAACGGCCCGGTCCCACTACCCCCACGTCTTTCGAATTGGTGGGGCGCTCAATCGCGGGTGGGGCGCCCGCGTCCTCTATCGCGTGGATGCGGACGCCATGACCTCCCCCGGCGCTTTGTTCGAGCCCGCGAAACTGCTCCGCTACCGAGCGCGCTACTTTTGGAATCAGCTCCGCCGCCGATGATTTTCCCGGCCCGCCACTCTTGGTGTCCTCTCGCAGACCTCAGTCCATCCACCGCCGACCATCCGGCCTTCACGCCCCCCGTTGGTTGAACCTGACTGAACCGAATCGGCCCGACACTACGCTGTGCACACTCACCATCGCCCACTCGGAAAACTCCTGACCTTGGTCGGCCGCTGCTTGGTGCCCGCGCTCCTCGCCGGCGCGACGATGATTTCCGCCGGATGCACGGCCACACGGGAAGACCGTGATGAACCGGCCCGCCAACAGTCTTTCACCACCGTGATGACGTTTGCCGTCCCGGCCACCACCCACGACATCCGCAGCGCCCTTTGCCGTTATCGCGAGCGCCACACCCGGTGGCTTCGTTTCACCGGCGATGAACCAACCATGACCCGGGTTCGCAACCTCGGCGGCGGCAGTTCGAAGCCAATCGGGTTCGCCTATCTGCACGGCAGTCATCGACCGGGCGGACACGATGGCACGGACCCGGAGGCCCCGCTCTGGTGGAATCACGCCGACGCACCACTGGAAATGGAGCAAATCACCCTCAGCCAACTCCAAGAGGGGAAGACCGCCGTGGCCACGGATATCTGGATCGACGAAAAAAAACGCACCGTTTTCGCGCGCCGCGTCGAGCTGGACTTAACGCCTTGATCGCCATGCCTCCCCACGACTCACGTTGCCCAATGGTCCGGCCCGGCGCCCTCTTCCAACGCGCCCGGCGCCTGTGCCACCCGCATTCCGGTCATTTGGGTCAACCTCGCCGCCGATGAATCCTCCCAAGCCCGCCTCCCCCCTTGTGCCGCCACCGTCCGAATCAGCCCAACCAACCTCCCCGCGCACATTCCTACCGTTCCTCACCCCAGCACGAATCTTCGAAGGCCTGCTGCTCAGTCTGATCGTAGTTAGCCTGAGTCTCGCCGTATCGTGGCTTCCCGTTGAGGAAAACCCCCGCGTTCCGATTGAGCTGACCCCCTTCTTGCCCTCGACCTCGACCGCGACGGAAGTCGCGCTACGCAATTCCTCAATGAAGTCGCAAAGCATCGTATTGCCCTACGCCGGCACGCTGACGGTCGAGGCCACGAGCAGCGGCGGAGCGCCTTTCAGTTTCTACCTCATCGGCGTGCAACCGAACAGCCAGCGCTCCCAAGGCAAAGAGTTCTTGATCGTGCCGGAATTCACCGCAGAGGGCGTGAGCTCGTATCAGCGAAAATCTCGGATCGAAAAGGGGGTCTTCCTCATCACTTTGATCAATTCATCGGGGGACACCAGCCGCCCTGACCCCACCCTGACGATCCACGCGCGGCTGGACCCGTAGACCGGTCCCACCCAGCCCGAACCAGCAAGGCCGCTACGAGGCCCCACCACACTCCCGTTCGCTTCGGTCGCGAGCCACTCGCTCGAAAATTCTCGCCGAAACAGGGTCTTACGCCGCCTCATCCCCCGCCCCACCGCCACCGCCCAAATATCTGATTTTGCTCAGTTTCGACCTTAAGCCGCCGCCTCTTCAGCCGATAGGGATAGGCTCCCCCATCATGCCATCTCTCGCGAGCATCACGGACACCAACATCCAAGACTTTATGGTCCGGGCTCTCGAGAGCGTTTCGAGCACGATGATTCATGAACCGGTCCGTCTGGTGGAGAAAACCACCGAAGCACTCTACGCCGGCTTATCCGACCGAGTTTTCGTGCTGAGCCGCGTAGGTTTCATCGGCGAGATTAACGGCTCGGTGCATCTCTGCATCCCCGACGAATTCGCCCAGCACGCCGCCGCCACGGTGCTCGGCATGACGCCGGCCGAAGTGGCCGAAGGCGGCCATGACCTCGTGCACGATGTGATCGGTGAAATCACCAACGTCACCGTCGGTGGCTTTAAGAACGCGCTTTGTGATCTCGGCTTCCCGTGTAAATTGACCCTCCCCACCGTCGTACGCGGAGACGGCATCCAAGTCGCCTCCCTCCAAGGCATGTCCCGCCATATTTTCCAATTTGACTGCGGCGCCCACCGCATCGTCGCCGACATCCAGATGAAGGACTAGACGCTCTTCCACCATGAAGAGCATTCTCCATATCGAGGACAGCCTAACCTCTCAGGTGATCGTGCGTCGAATGCTTGGCGATGGCTATGCAGTTACGGTCGCCGCCTCGCCCCGCGCGGCTCAAGTGCTGCTTTCCCAGCACAATTACGATCTCGTCATCACCGATATAAATTTCCCTCAAGGCGACGCTTTTCAGGTCATTGTCCCTCTGCGTCAGCGCCGTTCGGCCATTGAACTCCCGATCATTGCCGTCAGCGGCTCCATGGATGCGCCGCTCATGAATCGGCTGCTCAAGGCCGGCGTAAACATCTGCTTCTCCAAGCCACTCGTCGCCGCGGATTTTCGCTCCGCCGTCGAACGCATGCTGCTCGAACCCTTTATCGCGAAGCCGCCATCTTCGACCGTCTCCGTCGCTTGCTTTCGTTGGGTCGAAGCAGGCATCTACCACGAATATTGCCCCGAGGCCGACTGCCACCTGCATGGACCGGACTCGCTCGAGGTATCTCAACGGATGCAGGCAGTGCTCGCTGAACATGCCACCCAAGGTGGGGCCCTCGGCGATACGAATACCGAACACATCCACCATTACCGCGGAAAATTCGGGCCCAAGGAAAGCCCCCTCGCGACAACCGCGGCCGTTGCGACCGCTTAATCCCCTCCGCTGTTTCAATACAGCAGATACGTCTTCCGTTCCTCCCGGAACTTTTCCTCGCCGCCCCTCCACCCCGCGACGATCACTCGAAGTTATTTCCTGTTGGACCTCGCTTCATCAAACCCTGCGCTTGCCACGCCATCTCGTCGAACTAGCTTCGCACCCATGGAAACCAGCGCACCCACGCTCCTCCTCTCCGTCGAGGATTACCTCCGCCACGAAGCGGACGGAACGGTGCGGCACGAGTTTATCGGTGGCCGGGTTCACGCGATGGCCGGCACGAGCGAGGCCCACAACACGATCTCAGTGAATTTGGTCTCGGCCATTCACGCCCACCTCCGCGGCGGCCCGTGCAAGGCCTACATGGCCGACTTCAAGGTCCGCTTGGAAATCAATCGCGAGGACATCTTCTACTATCCCGATGTGATGGTCGCCTGCCAGCGCGTCGGCGTGGAGCAATACTTCCTGCGCTACCCGACCCTCCTCGTCGAGGTCCTCTCACCCTCGACCGAGAATATCGACCGCCGCGAGAAACTCCTCAACTACCCGCAGATTTCCACCGTCGAGGAATACGTCTTGATCGCCCAAGAAACCCGTGAAGTGACGATCCACCGCCGCTCCGAAGACTGGGCTCCACGCCTGCTCACCGCACCCGACGCCGTCGCCGAGTTTCGCTCGATCAAGCTCTCGCTTCCGCTCGCGCGCATCTACGAAGGCGTGCCTTAAGTTGGTCAAGGCACTGGATTGCGGCCCCCGCTCAATACAGCAGATACGTCTTCCGTTCCTCCCGGAATTTTTCCTCGCCTGCTCTCCACCCGGCGACGATCTCCGCCGCCGATCTCCCCGCCTGCAGCGCCAGCCGCGTCGCGTCCGTGCCGTTCACCTTGTC
>Ga0209829_10000883_pt1 | contig 25778 bp, 24 predicted proteins | sample C_140205_EF_Meta_FD_187311 | JGI IMG/M metagenome (GOLD analysis project Ga0209829, IMG submission 187311) | Freshwater microbial communities from Lake Croche, Canada to study carbon cycling - C_140205_EF_MetaG (SPAdes) (version 2) | ecosystem: Environmental > Aquatic > Freshwater > Lake... | reverse complement strand
TATTGTTCACTTAATTGAGTCAAATCCAATCACCAAGCTTACGAATGTCTATAATAACAAATTTTTGACGAAAATTCAAGAAAATTTTTCAGAAATGGAGCAACAATTGTTTGTTGCGTCGTGTTATTGTTATCTAAATTACAACCAAACCGCCGATTTTGTTATTGATTTAGATAATATATGGAAATGGTTGGGGTTTTCTACAAAACAAAACGCAAAAACATTATTAGAAAAATTTTTTAAAATAGACATTGATTATAAAAACTTGCTTATGTTGGCGCATAAGCAAGATTCAGGTGAAGAAAAAAAACACGGTGGACACAATAAAGAAACCATTATGCTTACAGTAAAAACATTTAAATTATATTGTATCAAAGCAGAAACAAAAAAGGCAAAAGAAATCCACGAATATTTTATAAAATTAGAAGAAATATTACAACAAATAATCCAAGAAGAAAGTAACGAATTAAAATTACAACTAGAAGACGCCAAAAAGGAAATTATACATTTAGAAGACAAAAAGACGCAAGAATATAATATAAAACTAGAGAAGCAAAAGATATTAGAAAGAGAAAAAATTTTGCTGAAGGAATATGCAACGGCTGGTGCCATTTTTTACGTTATAAAAGTTAAAACATTTGAAAATGGGCGATATATTGTAAAAGTAGGTGAAAGTCGTAAAGGAGTGTTGGATAGATATAAAGAACATAAAACTAAATATGAAGAATGTTTATTATTAGATTGTTTTATCGTCAATAAAAGTAAGGATTTTGAAACTTTTATAAAAGAACACGATCTCATTAGAGGAAGTAAAGTAAATGACTTACCTAGCCACGAAACAGAAATGGAATTATTTTTAATTGGAAAAAATCTATCTTATCAATCGTTATTAAATATTATTAACAACAATATAAAATATTTCAATAATAACGATACAAATAAACTAGAACTTGAAATTGAACAGTTAAAATTAATGCTTGAAATGAAAAATTCAAATAACGACAATTTATTGATTCAAGAATTAGTTAACACTATAAAACAACTATCGGGAAAAATAGATAACTTGGAAAACTCAAATAAAGATATTTCGTCCAAATTAAACTCATTACAAACAAAAACAACAACTAATTTTCAAGAACCATTAGCAACAGTGGGACTAAGATTACAACAAATAAATTCCGAAACGATGACAATAAATAAAGTATATGAATCAGTTGCTGAATGTATAAAAGAGTATAATTTCAAAGTAAAAAGACCGAGTATAGTTAAAGCTATCGAGGATAATACTGTTTATAATGGTTTTAGATGGGCATTTGTAGATAGAAATACAGATCCAAATATAATTGCAAATATTCTTCCAACAAAACAAACCAAAACACAAAATCTAGGATATATTGCGAAATTAAATAAGGAGAAAACGGAGATTCTCAATGTTTATCTGGATAGAAAAAACGCAGCGACAAGTAATGATTATGCGTCTAGTTCATCATTAGATACACCGGTTAAAAACGTGTCATTGACAAATGGACACTATTATATATTATATGATAAATGTGATAATGAACTAAAAACCGGATTCGTTCAAAAATACGGAGAGCCATTATTATATAAAGATGGTGTCGGTCAATACAATGTTGAAAATAATTTAGTCGCCGAATTCGTATGTAAATATGATTGTATCAAACAATTAAAAATGAGTGATAAAACATTGACAAAAGCTTTGGATAATAATTTATTGTATAATAATTGTTATTTTAAAAGTGTGGGTAGTAAATTAAAATGTGTGTAGAATCGAATCCTGCATATTCCGTCTACAGATTCCAATCGCTGACATTCACCTTCGGCTACGTTTTTCTCCAAAGTCACAAAATAAAATTGATTAGTAATAATATATACATAGTTACATATTATACTATTATGAAAACATTTGAAGAAGAAATTGAACAGAGCAATATTATTAAAAATAATTATGAATGTGATATTATTGTAAATGAAAATAAGCCATATACATTATATAATGCTTGCGATATAGGTAAAATATTAGGTATGAGTAGTATAAGGTCCATTATTAGATCATTTGATAATAATGAAAAAATAAATGTTTCAAAAACAACAAAAGGTGGAAGTCAAAATGTATCATATATTACTTACGATGGATTGATAAAATTATTATTAAAAAGTAGAAAACCCGAATCTATTGACTTGTCAATTATGATGGGGTTGGATAGAAAAACACAATTTTATGTATCTGTTGAAACAGATATTATTAAATGTATATTAACAACATTTGATGGTAATAATATGAAACCTCAATATAAAATTGACAATTATTATATAGATTTATATTTTCCTGATTATTTATTGGCTATTGAATGCGATGAATTTCATCATAACAATTCTAAAAATAAAATATATGATGACATTAGAACTATACATATAACTAAAACTCTATGTTGTAAGTTTATAAGATTTAACCCATATGATATCAAGTTTAATTTATTTACATTATTAAATGATATACATAGACATTTATTCATCTATAAAAAACAAAATATTGTTGGAGCGATCTGTATATGAAGTCGGATGTAAGCGACTGGACTCTGTAGACGGTGGAGTTGGAGCGGAACACTTCTGTTCACTTCGCTCACATCCGTGTTCCAGTCGCTCACATCCGCTTACGCTACGACTCGCTCCAAATTAATATAAAAAATTGAATTGATAATAAACAATAATATGACATACACAATAAAATGGAATATTCACGTTTAATTACAACTGGATTTAAGAATACTTATTTCAAAATAGTTTTCACATCAAATTCACACCAATATTTAATAAATCCACAATGGACAGTCACACAATTTATCGAAATTATGCGTCCGGTAGTTTGCCGAGATTTTAATTTAGAAAACTGTGAATTTGTCGATACAATTCAACAACATATACCTTTGGAGCGAGCCGTAGCCGAAGGCGCTGGTGAGCGAGGGAACTCCGTAGACGTTAGTCGAAGGATTTCCGAAAATGGTGCAGCACTTATTTATCAAAATAATGTCACACTTGCGTCAAAATACGGGGATGATTTAAATGTTGCGTTTTATATCAGACCTATTTCTATCCAACTAATAGAAATACCAGAAAATGATACTCAATTGCGATGTGTTATTTGTATGACACGGCAACGAAATATGTTATTTAATCCGTGCCGACATATTTGTTGTTGTTCTGAATGCGCATATAATAATATACACGAATGCCCGATATGCCGACAAGTAATATCTGAACAATTTGCAATATATTTATACTAATAATAAATCTAAAAACTAACATACATAAATAATAAATGAATAAGGAAAAATTATTAGACTCTAATTTAGAAAAATCATCAGGAAAAAATAACACACTGGACATATCTTATTCGTGTTGTGATTTTTTTTCATTTTTTAATTGTTGTTTGTTGTTAGATGGATGTTGTTTATTGGGCGCATAGTAACTCCATTCCATTGGTTATGGGTTTAGTCGCTTTTGTTGTGCTTAATATCGCCTACGTTTATTACAAACTCCTTCGACTAACGTCTCCTGAGTTCCCTCGCTCACCGGCGCCTTCGGCTACGGTTCGCTCCACTACACTCTTAAACAATAAATTCATATTTTTTACCTCAGGTTTATTCAAATCTTCATAGAATAATTTTTTAACAAATTCATCGTCTCGCAACCGAATAGAATAAGTTTGTTGGATATTATTTCGCCCAATACGACCGAACGCCTGAATAATTTTATCTTGTGTTAAATTCAAATCTTTACTTAGATAACCGTGACAAAATTGATAATTTGTTCCGTATATATAATCACTTGACGCGATAATTAAATATAATTTTTGTTGGTCCGCCAATTTTTTCATAATTTCAGTATAGTCGATATTAATATGATTAGTAAATACCCCGATACCCATAAGCAATAATATTTTCCAACTATCAGAAACATCTTTTAACAACATTATACTAATAATAGTATGTTCATCGATATCACTTGAAAATGATTTTATATTATCTAATTCATTTGTTGTCCATTTTCGTAAATGTAACTGTTTATTAGGGATAAAGGTTTCATTTAATTCTGCTGGTTTAATCATCGCGCGCAGTGATTCCAAATTAGAATTTATTTTAGTGGCAGGTATATTTTTATCAGATATTTCTTTTCTATCTGACGATGATCCACTTCCACTTTTTTTTGTTGCGTAATTTTTTCCACCGTGTTTTGAGCCTTCCGATTCTGCGTTCTTCATGCTATTCTTTTCTTCTAAATCTTCCAAATCCCTTTCCAAATCTGATATTTTATCATTAACACTATTGTTGAAATCGATTTTTTCCATAATATCACTCATTACTTTTGCTGGAATATTCGCCTGTTGTATACAAAATTTTGCTATTTTTTCAACATCTGTTGCAAGGAATATTGTTGGACCATCTGTTAATGTATACGCGTCTTTTGTAGATACATAAATAGCACAATCTCCTGATTGATTTTGAACTGGTTGTGTTATGGTGGGTAATATTTGTTCGCTTACCATTTTTTGGAGAGGTTTTCCCGCGTTTGCGTTCGCACCACTACTAGTCGACGTAGAATAACTAACACCTGGTCCAATACTTGAATATTTTCGTATCACATTACCAGCAGGATCAACCGTATTATTCGGTAAAATTTGTTTCTTTCTTGAAATTTTCAATGTAGTTGATATCGTAATCCAAGACTCGTCATTAAATTTTGTAAGTAAACTCAAATAATATAATTTAATGTGTTGCATATTTACATCATCCAATGACGCAAAATATCTATTTATTTTTAAATTTTTGGGAGCAAATCCAATTTGTTCTATATACATAATAAATTCAACGATTTCATTTAAATCAAAATATCGTAATAATGTCAAATTATTATTACAATGTGTTGCTATTTTTAATATTTCGGAATAATCATCACTTAAATAATGCGGCAATACAACATATCCATTTTTATCAATAATAGGAATAGATTTTTTACAATCGTTGCTTACAATATTGTGAATTTCAGCATTATTAAATTTCTCTTTAAAGTCGCAAATGGTATCAGTAAGCTCGTGTAATTTAGGCAACGTCGCCGACATTAACACCATATTTGGTATCAAATTATCTCGCCAATTTTTTTGAATAGTTTCGTGTAATTCGTGTGTCTCGTAGTCCATTGTAATAGTTGGTTCGTCCCAACATACAATAATATTTTCAATTGGATTAAATGATATCATATAATACATTGCAGGTAAATACGATTTTAGGTCACAAATCATAATTTCTACCTTGTCTCCAACACTATTATCTACTTTTGCAATTCTACCAGAACGTTTATTCACTTGATATTCTTTTGCTGCGAAATAGTGTAGTCTAATATCATCTGCGCTTGCACATCCAAACGCAAATGCTATTTTTTTATTAACTGAAATTGCAGATCTCGCCAAAGCTAATCCGACGTGTCTGGCCGCACATACAAATATAATACGATATTGTTCGGATAAGCCAATTGGGGTTAAGGTTTTTCCCGTTCCGGTTGGAGCGATATATAATGCTAATTTGGGATTTGGTTGTCGCATTACTGTAAATATTTGTTTTTGATGTTCATACAACGTCATATCTGAATATTTTAATATTGCCTCATTTTTTTCAATTAATTCTACGGATTTATTAATTACATTGGACATATTAATATCATCCTCAAATAATTTGAGAATTTGTGTAACAATAGATTTAATGTGTCGATTCACTAATAATATATGATTTTTATTCAATTTGGACAGAGTGTAATATTGCAGTACCCATTTATCGTTATCGTTTTTATTTTTATATTTTAATATTTTTTCGATGATTTCAATTAATAGACATTCGTATATAATGGTTGAGTTTATTTTTGATGAGTCGTTTTGATCTATACGAATTATATCTGCTTTTTTTATGATTGGTTTTGAACTGACATTTACATCGGTAATTCCATCTGGGTACTCTTTTTTTAGTTTTTTTATTTTATCTGAGAAATATTTATTATATAAATGATCTTCCATTGCTTCAGTATACTCAATTTTCAAATAAGTGAAAAGTGAATTGAAATTATTATATTTTATATTAACGTTGTTGTATCCTTTTATTATTAACGATAGAACATCTTTTTCTTCTTGTGAAACAGGAATTTCGATAGATTCCCATTCGGATTTATTTAATTTACGTTGTGTAAGATCCATTTTATACGGGTTGGTTTATTATAATGTATAAATAACTTTATATCTTTTTTTTATTTCAATTTTTAAATTTATTCCGAACACTTCTGTTCACTTCGCTCACCTCCGCTGACGCTACGGCTCGCTCCAAAAGGAGTTTATTTAAAAATTGAAATTAATAATAATCAATTACATTTACATATATCACATATTATCTATATTCTATATAAAACGATGGAAACTGCCACTAAAAAATTTATTTCAATTGAGGGAAATATTGGTTCAGGAAAATCTACGTTATTGGCGAATCTTCGTAAAGAACTCGTAAATGATAAACGTATTGTGTTTCTTAAAGAGCCGGTGGATGAATGGGAACAAATTCAAGATTTAGACGGGAACACAATGCTTCAAAAATTTTATCAAGACCAAGAAAAATATTCATTTTCATTTCAGATGATGGCATATATTTCACGTTTAGCCACATTTAAACAGGCTGTAAAAGAAAATCCAGAAGCCATATTATTTGTTACGGAAAGAAGTTTGGACACAGATAAATTCGTATTTGCAAAAATGTTATACGAAGCTGGTAAAATTGAAAGTGTAAATTATCAAATATATCTGAAATGGTTTCAAACATTTGCAGATGATTTTCCAATAAAACAAGTTGTTTATGTAAAAGCAAATCCTGAAATTTGTTATAATAGAATAGCGAAACGTTCAAGAATTGGGGAAGATAGTATACCATTGGAGTATTTAACCGAGTGCAACCTATACCATGAACGAATGATGGATAAAACATCTTCCGCGTGTATTTGTCAAAATCAATTAATTGTAGATGGGAATATAGATATATTTCAAAATAAAGAGAAATTGGCGGTATGGATTCATCAATTCAAACAGTTTGTACAATTAGAGAATTATTCTCACGAAATCGATATCCCGGTTCAAATGTAAATATTCCCCTCCATTTCAACAACCAACGGATAATGATCTGAATTGTATGTGCCACAAAACTCGGCATATGCCTGGTAAAAATATGCTCGTTTTATTTTTTTTTGTAGAAAGTCAGACACTAACACGTGGTCTATCATTGAAAATTCGTTCGGAGTAGAAACACAATTGTTGTTTGAATCCCACCAATCTGAAAAACGCGATGCTTTTGGAATCATTTCCGCAGCGCTATACAATTGATATTTTCCAGTATGAACTCCAAAATTTCCCTTTAGAATATCCAATGTATGAGAGATGGGTATATTATTATTTGCATCAATCACTTCTCCATCAAAATCATTAAAATCACCCATCATTATTATTTCATATCCGTTATCGGAATACTCAAAAATGACATTTTGTAAAACTTGGGCTTGCGCCTCTCTTTCAGCACATCTGGTCGTGTCTGTTGGATAAGCTAATAAATGTGCACCAATAAACACGACATTTTTCCCATACAACACAAATTCTGATATGTAATTTTTGCTTACACCGGAAGAACCGGGAGCTCCAGTATAATTACATTTAGAACCTGGAATCGGATAATCATACCTATCATCAGTTCTATCTAGGTCTCCTGTAGGGTCAACTCGAGTTATCATACCCACATTTTGTCCCGTTGCACTGTCGGTGCCTTTTTTTAAGTAAGGTACATATGCGCCTCCATTTGTATTTAAATTTTTAATAAGCATCATCAATTCATCACATCCTTCTACTTCGCATAAATTTATAATATCCGGGTTTATATCGTTGATGATTTTTGATACATAATCGAGATGGGTCGTTGCTTCACTTGTATTTTTCCACGAGCAATTAGCACCTGGACAATTTGCTTCACTATAATAATCCACAAATAACCATTCTACATTATATTGAACAATTGTAAATGATGATGTATTTACTCGGCGATCTAGAGGATATAACATACCAGGGCATTCGGGATCAGTTGCTTTAGCAATGGCACATAGAGTAGAAAAAAATAACAGAAAAGGTAGAAACATATTACTATTATATTATATTATATCAATAAAATATTTATATTTGTTTGATATAATAATGAGATCTGCATATTTATATGGCTGTTTTTTATTTGGAATAAGCATTTGTTGTATTGTGCCTTTATTACCAGAGATACAAAAAATAACTATTCCAAAAATACATATACCACAAATAGAATTTCCAAAAATATACGTGCCTTTTATACCCGAAATACCTGAAATACCTGAAATACCCGAAATACCCGAAATACCTGAAATACCCAAAATACCCAAAATACCGAATAATAATACGATCTAAAGTCCTTCGAACCTCATTCGACTACGTCTACGGAGTTCCCTCAGAAAACTTTGGCTTTTGCTGCGCTTAAGCCTCCGTTTTCATCCACCTTTGTTTTCTTCCAAAGTAATAAAATAAAATAAAAAACATAATTTATTATCTGAACTATTTGTAAATGAAATGGACAGATATGGATCATTCTTTTTGTGAAGAACATTTATTAGGACTTCCTGAATATTATAATTCCATATCTTCATTATTTATTGTATTTTTTGGTATATATGGTCTAATGAATGTTCGCAATGATTTATTTGTTGATATGTTGTTTGCTAGTTTAGCTATCGTGGGCATTGGTTCTACTGGATATCACTGGTATGGAAATATTGGATGGGCATTATTTGATGAGATCCCTATGATTATAACCGTTTTTTCTGGTATTATATACACAGATAACGTTTATTTTTTAACATATAATAATAAATACATAAGAGAAAATAGTGATACTGATTTAACTACATCAGTTAGATCAAGAACTGTATCTATGACTGAATCTGGATTAGAAATTATCAAACAAGATAAAAAATGGACGATAACACAAATGTATAATAAAAAATATAGATTATTAATGTATTTATTTGGAATGTATGTATTTATGATTAGTAATGTGATGACAGATTATAGACTTATGTTTCCCGAGTTATTTACGGGTGTTGTGGTATATTTATATTATAAAATATATAATTTAATACAATTATTAGATATACATTTCCAATCACAAATTAAAAGTAAATCTGTTAACTCACTACTTACTATCAGTATAAGTGGTGCTATTTGGGCGTGCACAGAAATAACATGTAAACACGTAAATAATCATATATTATTATTAGGACATCCTATGTGGCATTTTTTTATAGGGCACGGGTTTTATAATCTGATTCAAATCGTATATTTTATAAAATTACACGACGAAAATTATAAAATAAAATATAACCCAATATATTTATTACAAATTCATTCACTAGAACCATTCAATCGAATTTCGGATTCAAAATAAATTTGATTTATTATTATTTATTATTATTATTTAATAGCATATATAATATTATACAAAATGATAACCACTACTAATTATAATAATAATAATAATAATAACGAAAATGAATTTGTATCAGAATATGTTATGAAATTTGATGGTTGTTGTAAAGGAAACCCTGGCCCAGGTGGTTCTGGTGCAGTATTATATCAGAATGGTGTAGAAATATGGGCAGATAGTGTATTTATTGGTGACCGTGTTACAAATAATAAAGCGGAATATTTAGGACTTATTATGGGATTAATAGAAGCAACTGCTTTACATATTGATCATATTTTAGTTAAAGGAGATAGTCAATTAGTCATTAACCAAATGAAAGGAGACTTTCAAGTGAATTCACATAATTTAAAATATTTATACGCTGAAGCAAAAAAACTCGAATCAAACTTTATAAAAGTTACGTATCAACACGTATATAGAAATGAAAACACACGAGCAGATACATTATCTAACGAAGGACTTTTGAAAAGAACAGTGTAAAATCGACCCATTACATATTATCCATTTTCAAGGAGCGCGACATTTAGTTTTTGATGAGGTTTATATTTTAAAAAATCGAGTTGCTTCACAGTAGTTGGAAAATCCTCAAAACCATATATATCTTGCAGCATTAACCATTCGAATAATCCACCCAAATATACAAAAATATTTGCAAATCCCAAACCAACTAACTGTTTGTATTTATTGTATATTTTTTCATCATTTGAATTCCGACCATAAATAATAATTCGTACATTTTTATCGCCATTCATATATTTATTAATTAATGCCTCTTCTTGATTAATGTTAATAGTATTTAATATTAAACATCTCTGTTCTGATTGAGATAACGTATTAATTAATAAATATATTTCTGGATTTTTATATGCTATTTGAACATCTTCGAAATTTATTTTTTGCATGGACTGGGCATTCCCCATCATATAATTCATTTTATATATTTAAATTATATTTTTTCGGTATTAGATATATTCAGAACACTTCTATTCACTTCGCTCAAACTCCTTCGACTACGTCTACGGAAAACTTCGGCTGTTAACTCCGTTTTCCTCCAAACTCCTTCGACTAACGTCTCCGGAGTTCCCTCGCTCACCGGCGCCTTCGGCTACGGCTCGCTCCACTATGTGTGTCCGGATAAATATTATAACCCTGTAAAAATTGTTTAAAATTTTCATCACTATAATTATTCAAATATATTTTAACATATTTTACAAATATAGGTGATAACATAAACATTTGTACCATTTTTACAATTTTATTATGTTGTTTAGATAATAACTCACTAAATGTAGGTAAATTATAATGTGAAAAATAATATACCGAGTGAAAACAAATAAATGATATTATCTTGTAAGAAATTATTTGTTCCAAATATTCATCCCTATGATATTGGAAGAAAACGGAGTTAACATCCGAAGTTTTCTGAGGGGACTCTGTAGACGTAGTCGAAGGAGTTTGGTCGGATGATTCTTCATTATTATATAATTCGTTGAAAAAATATTTCATATTGGGGTATTTCATAAATTCTTCTAGAATACCATTTTCATAAGTAACCAATAGGTTATAAAAATTTGTATTTTCATTTTTAACCTCTTCCGCGTGATTATCTACTTGCACCAAAATAATATAGGTTGTAAGTAACACATTTAGCCCTACAAATAGTTGTATACCCTGAACGTATCTTCCATCTTTATGTAAATTATATTTTATAGAAACAAATAAAACTAGTATAAAAAATATCCATAGTAATATAATGGCTCTAGTCATTATATTAGACTGATAATATATTTTTTCTCAAAAATCATAAATAATATGTCAATATAATCATAATTGATGGTATGACTGTTGCAAAAAAACACCATAACTCCCCTACATTATAACTAAAATATTTCCAACTTAAATATAAAAATAAATAAGTAATCAAAAATACCGCGAATGAATATTTAAAATCGGTTAAATAGAACATATTGAGTGCTAACATTATTACGTACAAATTTGAATTAAAATATGGGACCCACTGCCATTTGATATGACCATTTTTATCAACACCTGATACAAGTTTACTATTATATAAATATTTCACATAATTTATTACGACATTGATAAAATATATAATATTTATGATTAAAAAACCGATTGCGGTTGGTGAACTCCTTCGACTGCCGTCTCCGGAGTTAAATCGCCCCCCGACGCCTTCGGCTACGGGTCGCTCCAAATTGAAGGAAGGTTTATAATATAAATTTTTTATTAAATAAAATATAGTTGGTGCGCCCGCGTTTATAATGGGAGCAATTATACTTGCTAATTTATTTATTCCATAAGTATTATGTAAATCAATCCAGAATACAAAATCGAAAAATTGCATGATCGATATGAAGAAAAATGATATACCATATACTACATTTTCATTATGATATTTATTATTACCGTAAAATATCCATAATCCAGAGGTAATAAATGATAATACAAATGTCAATAAAGACACTTTATAATTGAAACACATTTGTTATGCTATATATAACAAATATATAATATTTTAGGTATAGTGATTAGAAAAACGTAGGCGATAGTCGAAGTTTTTTGAGATGAAGGATTCACGGTAATAAAATTAATTTACTATTTTCTATACTTTCTTTTGAAAATAATATTTTATTTATCTCTCGTAATACTATTGATAACTCAAATTTACTATCATTTGGGTTAAATCGTATCATACTATTTCCTAACGATAGTATGTATTCTTCTCTAATTTTTTCTTCATTTTGATTTCTATCATCATGGTTATTTTCATCACATTCTATAACTAATTTATACTCTGGAAAATATAAATCAACTTTATATTTGTCAAAAATATATTGTCTCTTCGTATCAATCACCCCTTGAAAAGAATTTTCAATAAATCCAATAGTTTGATTTTCTATACACATTCCAATATTTATGCATTTTACATTTTCACTTATGTTTGTAATGTATTTATTTCTCAAATTATAAGAATTTTTTAATAATTCAAACGTATACTCTGTAAGCATATAATTCTTGTAATTATGACCACCACGAGCATTAATAGGGTCCTTAATATATGGTGTTTTATCAATAATATAATGATAATTTTCTTTATAATTTTTTATTAAGTGTCTAGTTAAACCAGATTTTTGAGATGTTAATAACGGAATTAAATCGTCCATTGATTTAATAAATTCACCCTCTATTTGTGTATTTTTGGTAAATAATACACATTCATCATCTAACGATTTTATAAATAATCTTTCCAGTTTAATATAATATTCGTGAATTTTATTAGAAACATCCGTATCAGCCTTTAAACAAAATAAATTAAAGGTTTTCACATTCATTAATAATACTTCTTTATTGTGCCCTCCTCTACCTTTTTTTTGCTGTTCGGTATCGAACAACGTTTTAATATAATCGGTATTTAATATAAAATGTTTTTCTAACAAATTCTTTGCTCTTGCTTTTTGACTAAATCCCAACCATTCCCAAATATTATCTAAATCAATAACAAAAATATTATTATTGTATATATCATTATTTGTAGATAAGACTTCATTAGAATTTATATTATCCACGTTATAACATATATTTGCGTTTTTATACATATCTCCTTTTGTCATTAACAATCGTTCATCATCCGGCGTCAACCCATTTTCAATATTTTTATGTGTTATTCCACATTCATAAAACACATAATCCCTCCCTTTATTATATTCAAATAATTTGACAAAATCCATTTGGTTCATTATAATATACACTATATTATTGTCTTTATATGGTTTTACTTTCAATAACGAAAATATAATCATTTAATAATGATTTTCACATCCTACCCATCAATTAAAATTGACTACAATTTCCACGACCTCTTTCTTGATGCTTTTGGTGGCGGACACAGACAATTCTTCTCTCTTTTTCCTCGTTTTCGTATTCGAATTATCCACACTAATATCCTTACGCTTCGACGTGCTATTTCGATTATTCATATCTTTCTCAATCGCATCATAATTTTCTTCGATATAATTGATAATTTTATTGTCCAACGACCATTTAAAGAAATTAAGCTGTCCGATGGTAGTTTCAATAAAAGTATCACCCTTATATGGTATGCTAATTCTATCCCACCGGCAAAAAGGGTCAAAACGAGCCTTACTGTAAGCTTTTAATTTTAATTTGTAATCTACGTAGACCTTAAATCGTCTGGTCGAACCATTTATATCTTCATAAGAATACAATGTATAATATTTTTTCGCGTAATTTGTGACAAACCAGTCAACAATTCGCAATGAAATTTTGGATTCGCCAGTAATAATCTTTAGCATACTATGTAAATTATCTTGGTTTTTATAAAAATCCATCAGATTTGTTAATAATAAATCATTTTGTGTGGTATAACTTGCGGTTGACATTAGTTTACTATTTAAAAATCCTTTTAAATCGTAATCATCAAATTTAGAAATATATTTTTTTGGAAAAATAAAAAAGTTTTTAATATAATTATATTGTATAATATGAATCTTACTGATTTATGCACCCCCGCGCAAATTTATTTTGTGTTATCGTTGATAAGTTTGGTATTTGTAATTATGAAAAGATTTCAATTTTCTGTTATTATGATTAAATTGTTAACTATTGCGGTTTGGACTTGGTTCTTGAACTTTTTATGTTCTAAAGGATACAAATCTGTTTCGTGGTTTTTGGTATTGTTGCCATTTATTGTGATGGCTTTAGGATTTATAATGGTTATGGAAACTGTCGCGACAAGAGCTCCTCAGCAACGTCAACAACAACAACAACAACAATATCACCAATAAATTATTAAACTCCTTCGACTAACGTCTACGGAGTTCCCTCGCTCACCGGCGCCTTCGGCTTCGGATCGCTCCATTCGCTATTTTTATTCTCTCTTCCGGACGATGTGCTAACTGGTTTTAAATAATTTTCTTGAACCATCACATCATTTATATAGTTACTATTTGAAAAAGGACTCATTCCGATTTGCCCGATCATTTCTCTCTCCGACATTTTATTATAAGTATCTTCTCGTTTGTTTAATGGTTTGTCTTCCATATTATTCATAGGGTCGTCCAAAGACCATATATCATTTTCAGACAACAGTGATTGGTGTTGGGCCATTTGTGCTATATTATGTTGTACATTGTCAGAATTTTGGGCTTGTTGTTGTTGTTGCTGTTGTTGTTGCTGTTGTGGATGTTTTTGAATCCTACATGATTTTTCGTAACGTCCACCATATGTCCATTTCCATTCCATCATTTACTTACACATATTATTTTTATTATGTGTAAATAACTAACCATCTTTTTTTTTCCCTTTTAATTATTTTTTTACAATTTTTAATTGTTTCGTAAATAAAAAAGCATCCTTGTTCGTTTTTCTTCGTTTTAAATTACATTCTAAACAAGAAATTAATACATTATCATTATTGTGTCCAATATCATTATTTATGCGATCCAACGTCCATTGTTTTTGTTCGCGTGATATTTCATATAATATAAATATTTTGTTCGTACAATAATAACATTGTAACTTACATTCGTGTAATTTATGAATAACTTCAACTAGAGTAATAAATTGAGTAGCATCATATCTTTTTTTTAATACATCTTGTTGTTTGTAGCTTACTATTTTTTTCTCTATTTGTCCAAGTATCACCTTTAAATGTATTGGATTTGTAATATAATTGTTACAAATATAATTGTATTTTATCCAATTGTCGTGTGCAACATTATTATATACAGACGATATAATATCATGTTGTTTTTCCTCCAAATAATGTTCGCTAGGCATATCCCATTTTTCTGTTTCTTTTCTTTTTTTATTAATTTGTAGCGACCCGTAGCCAAAGGCGCCGGGGAGTGAGTGAACTCCGGAGACGACTGTCGACGGAGTTGTAGTATTACCAATTATTAATTTTTTTATTTGATATCTGTTACTAATACCGCTAATATTAATTTTTTTATCGGATGAATCATTTTTATCGTCCATTATAACATGCATATATTATCTAAAAAATATATTATCTAAAAATCAATATAAAAATTTATAACAATATTAATACTTTGTGAAAGTGAATTAAACTTAACGTTATATAGTATAGTATTATGGAGACCGCTATAAAAGAAGAAGAATGTGTTGAACTAAAAAATCTAAAATATAAAACAATGCTTTTAAGTGGAGTCGTCTTTAAAGAATCCAAATCCACTCCAAATGATTTATGTAATTTGGAAAAATTTTTAGAGGATAATAAAAATAATACTCAAAATGAACCGTGGAGTAAATTGGATAAAACATTGAAAACAAAAAAATTAATAGTTTTTGCTGAAACATACGCAAAAGATAAAAATTTAACAAGTGAAGAAGAGTCACTTCTTGTAGCGTTTCTTAAAGATTCATTAGATAGAAAAAAATTCCAACGAGTAAAAGATGTAGATTATGATAAAACAACCGGTGAAATTAAAGATATACCTGCAATATTTTATAATAAACCTACTAAGCATTTTACATTGAAAAATACGGACAAAAGAGTGTCTACATTAAAAAGTTTACCTCCTAAAAAGGTGAAAGGGACTATTAAAAATAATAAGAAACAACAATTACAAGCAACGGACGCAGATGTAGGTTCCGATTCGGATAAAGAATGATTTACAGTGGAGCGAGCCGTAGCCGAAGGCGCCGGGTGTAAGCGTAGCGAAAAGCGATGGAACTCCGGAGACGACAGTCGAAGGAGTTTGAAAATAAAATTGATATAAAAACCATACAATATAGTATATAACAAATATAATATACTATGTTGTTATCAGATCTTGAAGAATTAGAAAATATAATAGACGATATTGTCGTCGAATTGGAAGAGGACAATTATGATACAGATGATGGTGACGATACTGATTCAATAGAAGATTTAAAATCACTTTTCGACACAGATGAGGTTATTAATGATTGTCTACAAATAATGTATGATTATGTAACAGATAATCCATCCGCTATCAGTGAACCAGATTTTCGAGATAATATGATAGACCATACTACAGAAATTATGAATATTATTCTCGAAAATAATATTTTATTAGATGATGAAATTGAAAATGATATAGATAATATGATGAATATCGCAGAAGATTTGTTTTATCTTCATTTTATGCCGTGTAGATCTTTTCCAAATACATTTTCTACGAAACCATCCAATATAAATAAAATGTCAACCAGACTAAAATATTTAAGCGAACTTCTGCAACCCGCACAAAGAACTCCAGAATGGTATGCGTTTAGACATCAATTAATTACTGCGTCGAACGCATATAAAGCATTTGAAAATGATAGTGCGAGAAACCAACTTATTTATGAAAAATGTCAACCTATAATTATAGAAACAACAACAACAACACCACCAAAAAATCAATTTGTAAATGTAAATTCACCAATGCATTGGGGACAAAAATATGAGCCTCTATCGGTTATGTATTATGAACACATATATAAAACAAAAGTACAAGATTTTGGTTGTATTCAGCACGAAACGTATCATTTCTTAGGAGCAAGTCCGGATGGTATAATAAGTGATCATACTCTACCAAATTTCGGACGTATGCTTGAAATTAAAAATATTGTGAATCGTGAAATAACCGGTATTCCTAAAAAAGAATATTGGGTTCAGACGCAATTACAGATGGAAACGTGCGATTTAGATGAATGTGACTTTTTAGAAACGAGATTTGTTGAATATAACTCGGATGACGAGTTTAACGCGGATGGTGACTTTTTAACAACCGATGGCGGAAATTATAAAGGGATAATAATGTACTTTTCAACAAATGAAGGTCGACCAATTTATGTATATAAACCATTATTAATGACGGAAGAATATTTTAATGATGTGTGGGAACAAAAAATGATAGAGGAAAAACAACAACTAGGATACACGTGGATTAAAAATCTATTCTGGAAATTAGAAGAAGTAAGTTGTGTACTTGTTCTAAGAAATAAAAAATGGTTTCGGGATAATGTTCATGTGTTAAAAGAATTATGGGGAATTATTGAAAAAGAGCGCATTAGCGGATTTGAGCATCGCGCACCAAAAAAACGCATAAAAAAAGAGGATGTAGTAGGATTAAATCTTGAAATAAATAGTTGTTTATTAAATATTGATAAGAGTAGTGGTAAAATTAGTGTTGGTAAATTTGGAGCGAGCCGTAGCGTCAGTGGAGGCGAGCGACTGGAACACGGATGTGACCGAACTCCTTCGACTAACGTCTACGGAGTTCCATCGCTTTTCGCTACGCTTACACCCGGCGCCTTCGGCTACGGCTCGCTCCAAAGTGAACAGAAGTGTTCGAATAGTATTTTGAATTCTAATATTGATACATCACCATCAATAAATCCAGGAACAAATATTGTCATCAAAATTAGAACGGAATCGTTTGATGAAACTAAGAAATAATTATTTGGAGCGACCCGTAGCCGAAGGCGCCGGGTGTAAGCGTAGCGAAAAGCGAGGGAACTCCGTAGACGTTAGTCGAAGGAGTTGTCGAAGGAGTTGTCGAAGGAGTAGTCGAAGGAGTAGTCGAAGGAGTTGATATATCCATAATATATTATATACAATATAATATATTTTATATTACTTATGGATGTAATAATGTATTTGATACAAACGTGTCCATGCAATCCATAAATTTAGATAACCCTTCTATCAATAATAATTTTAGGTTGATATTCGTATTCGCAATATCTGTTATTTCTCGAATATACCCAAATAATATATTTTTTCTATCAGTAGTCCACGAATCATCCAACAGATGATAAATATGTTCTTTGATTTTGAAAAGGGGAGTATCCTGGTTTATAACGGAATCTGTCCCAGCAGTATCGGAGGTTGTATCATCCAAAAATAGTTGAATGATATTTATGATATGCTCAATATTATATATAATAGGTGTTCCGGTATACGTTTGTTTCATATTTACAAGTCCTTCCATTGCGATTTTGAATATGGGAATATACGCACATCGGGTTTCTGTATTTTTCAAATAATTTAAACACGCATATAATACTGGGCACGTTAAAATAGTTATATCATTCTTGGTATCACCATTTATTTTTCGTATTATACCCTGAATATACGTGCTTTCCTGAATATATATTCTATTATTTCCTATTGATATTTTGGTGCCAGCTGGCTTATAAGAATAGATAAAAAGTTTTATAATAATAGACAATGGGTCTAATATATCATTTTTATTTGTAGTCGTTGTTCCAAAATGATTGATTGCGTCCATTACAACACAATAGTAAATTACTTTTATTATGTATTTCGAATAAAAGTAATTTTAGCTTTTTAAAAGGCGGGTAATTCCGGTCCAATTTGTGGACCAAGGAATAAGTTTTTATTAGTGGTGTAAAAATTAACGCGAATATTATTATTATCTACTACGGGAGCAGGCGGTAACGGTTTTGAAATATTGGACTCCACCTGTTTGTCATCATACATAGCATTACAAAATTCAGGAGTACGACACTGCGATTCATCTGGATTTTTCCAATAGCGTAAATTATTTGTAATTTGTGCAAATGATCCAACACCAAATACAGGGTAATCCTGCCATCTGGTATTATAATTATTATCACTTACTGTAGAACGACATGTGGAAGGATAGCTATCCGCTAGAAGTGTACCTACTTCATTAGCACTATTACCTGGCTCTTTATTTGCTAAATAATTACTGTATCCTTCTTGGAGCGATCCGTAGCCGAAGGCGCCGGTGAGCGATGGAACTCCGTAGGCGGTAGCCGAAGGAGTTTGAAACATAGATGTATTAATTATGAATGAAGAAGCCACAATAATTACTAAAATTCCAGACAGGAAAATTATGCCATTTGTGTTTGATGATGTCATTATATATAATTTTATATAATTATATTTTGCATAAACATATTATAACAAATAATTAATAAAATTTTTAATGCAATAAATATCCACACGTTCGTTATAATTTCATTTTGAGGTGTGATGAAATAATTGCTGCTGCTACTACTACTACTATTTATTTTTAAATCTTTTCCTTCTTTCCCAGTTTTTCTCTCTTTCTCTTCTTTCCCTCTTTTTCTTTCTTTTCTTTTGCGAGAACATATCATATTATTTTGTTCTAATACAGTGAATGGATAATCATCATTTGATACATTAATATACGATTCCATTGTTAATACGATTAGTGTTATTATTAAAATAATAATATTATTAACACATAATCCAATAATTAGTATTATAATTAATATAATTTTATGAAAAATCGAATAGTAATTTCCAAAATAATGATGAATGAATGGTGTTATTTTCGTAGATGACACGTCACGCAATACATTTTTATTCTTATTCTTATTCTTATTCTTATTCATTTTGTAATAATTTTATACTACAAATAAATTAGAATTTTATTTTTTTAATATTACTCGATACAAATTTACCAATAATATAATAACAATTTTACCTAAAATCATTAAAAAAATATTCATTAACGCGTTTATTTGTTTTTCATAAATATGTGTGCATTTACAAAATATTCCTAATTGTGAAACCCTGCGAGCAAAATCGTGTGTTGTACTGTTTTGTGAATATTTCTCTTCAAAACTAGTCAAAGGACAATCGTGGTTCATAATATTTTCAAATATATCCAATGCTATAATTATTGATATTATTGTTAAATACGTAACATTGTTACTAAATAATAAAATGGTGACAATAGTTGTCATAAATATAATGTGAATCAATGTATAATAACACCCGATATAGGCCGCGAATACCATTAAACAATACTAGCATTTTTATTTGTAAATTATTACATACATAATATTTCCTGTTAAAATGAATATAGACATTTTACATTACATTACATTATATCATACTATGGATAATACAATGGATATGCGAGTTATTAAGCGTGACGGGAAACTAGTAGATATTGCGTTTGATAAAATTCTAAATCGTATCAAGAAAATTGGTCAAGAAGTAAACATCCAGATAAATTATTCGTCATTAGCAATGAAGGTAATTGATCAACTATATGATAAAATTTCTACTACAAAAATCGATGAACTTACCGCCGAACAATGTGCAGGTATGTCTACACAACATCCCGATTATGGTATTTTAGCTGGTCGAATTGTAGTTTCAAATCATCATAAAAACACAAGCTCGTCTTTTTCAGACGTCATTTCTAAATTGTATTTAAATAACGACACCAATGGACTACATTCTCCGATTGTTTCACACGACTTGGCAAATATTGTCAATAAAAATAAAGAAGAGTTTGACGATTTGCTTGACTATAATCGCGATTATTTGATTGACTATTTCGGCTTTAAAACACTAGAACGTGCATATCTTTTCAAAATAAATAATGTAATTGTTGAACGACCGCAACATATGTGGTTACGTGTTGCTATCGGTATTCACGGGGCTCACTTAGAATTAGTTAAAGAAACATATCATTTAATGTCTCAAAAATATTTTACACACGCAACCCCAACACTGTTCAATGCAGGGACTTTGAAGCCACAACTGTCATCGTGTTTTTTACTTGGAATGGAAGAAGATAGTTTAGACGGCATTTATAATACACTACACGATTGTGCGAATATTTCTAAATGGGCTGGAGGTGTGGGTCTTCATATTCATAATGTTCGCGCGAATAATTCTATTATTAGAGGAACAAATGGAAAATCTACAGGGATTGTCCCGATGTTACGTGTGTTTAATGATACGGCGAGATTTATTAATCAATGTTTTACTCCAGACACGTGGGTTTATTCAAAGCAAGGACCAAAACAGATGAAAGATATTGTAGCAAATATAGATGAACTAGTTACACACGATGGAACTTTTAAAAAAGTAAATGGTGTTGTTAAAAATCATATTAATAAAGAAATATTGGAAATACGTGCGACAAATACATTATTTCCTGTAAAAGTTACAATGGAACACCAATTGTATTTAATTAAAAATCAAAAGAAAATTACAATTTATTCCAGTATCAAAAAAAAATTAGAAACAGGACTGATTAAACCCGACTTCTATAATGCGTCTGAATTAACTGAAGATGATATTGTGGGGTTTCCCATTCCTACTTATGTAAAAGATAATGATATAAATGACTTAGATTACTATAAATTTTATGGAATGATGTTAGGTGATGGACATATTTGTCGTAATAGAAATGAAGGTGGTATTACTTTAAACAATATTACAAAAAACGATTTAATTATATTTGTTAAACAATATTTAAATAATAAAAATATACATTTTTGGGAATCATCGCATCCAGGATGTACAAGTATTAAATGGACTTGTTGGGAATCATTACAATTAACCCGAGATATGTTATATGACGATAATAATGATAAATATATAATAGATAGTTTTTTACATCTTCCTATAAATAAGACATTAAAAATTGTAGAAGGATTATTAAGAACAGATGGGTCAAATTTAAAGGAATTAATGTTTTGTAATACTTCATTAAAACTTATAATGCAAATGAGATATTTATTTTTAAGATTGGGAATTTTAACTTCAGGTAATGTAAAAAATTATATAGGGTCTTCACACACCACTATACACGGAAGAACTATTACAACCAAAAAAATAAGTTATTGTTTAAGAATCCCAAAACATCCAAATTTATCAAGTATTATTCAATTTAATAAACCAGGAATATTTTTTAAATATTTTGAATGGAATGGAATATTATGGGGAAGAATTCGGTCTATTAATAAAATAAACTATGAAGGGGATGTATACGATTTTAATATGATTGATAACCATAATTATCTTACTGATATGGGATTGGTTCATAATTCAGGGAAAAGAAACGGTTCCTTCGCGATTTATTTAGAGCCGTGGCACGCGGACATTGTAGAATTTTTAGATTTGAAGAAAAACCAAGGCGATGAAGAATTACGATCACGTGATTTATTTTACGCGTTATGGGTTCCCGATTTATTTATGAAGCGTATTAAAGAGAATGGGAAATGGTCTCTCTTTTGTCCAAACGAATGTCCTAATTTATCCGATGTATATGGGGAAAAGTTTGAAGAATTGTATATGAAATACGAATCTTCTCCACATCTTATTCGCAAAACAATAAATGCGCGTGATTTATGGTTTAAAATTTTAGATTCTCAAATGGAAACCGGGACACCATATTTATTATATAAAGACGCGGCAAATAATAAATCAAACCAGAAAAATCTCGGAACTATTAAAAGTTCCAATTTGTGTGTGGCTCCTGAAACTAAAATTTTAACTAATAACGGATATTATGAAATTAAATCATTGGTGAATCAGCAGGTGAATATATGGAATGGGGATGATTTTAGTGAAGTAACTATATTAAAAACAGGAGAAAACCAAGAACTCATTGAAATAGAAACTAGCGATGGTTGTATTCTTCATTGTACTCCATATCATAAATTTTATATTCAAACAAAGTATAATAGTTCTAAAATATCAAAAAGTAATCCAAATATTCATATCACATTAGTAGAGGCGCAAAATTTAAAAGAAAATGATAAACTAGTCAAATGTGATTATCCAATTATTGATGGAATAGAAGATTTTAAATACGCATATACGCACGGATTTTTTTGTGGAGATGGCACATATAATCAGAATCAATGTGAAAAAGCAAAACAATGTAATAATGTGGCTTTACAAGGACATTCTTATTGTAAAAGACATATTGATTTTATGAATGATGAAAATAATTTTGATTTTCCTAAGCAAACATCAGATACAAATATAAAATGTTATGGAATGTCATATATTAAAAAACCGATAGTATCATTATATGGAGAAAAAAAACAATTATTACAATATTTAGATTATAGAAGTGTAGGTAATGAAGACACTACGGGTCGATTAAATGTATGTTTACAATTGGATATTAATGAAAAATTTGATGTGCCATTTAATGCTTCTATTCAAAATAAATTAGAATGGTTTTCGGGATATTGTGATGCTGATGGATGTATAACAAAAAATGGCACAAACGAAGCATTACAGATAGCTTGTATTAACAAAGATTTTTTAATGAAAACAAAACTAATGTTACAAACTTGTGGGATTAATCCCAAAGTGAAACTAATGCGTGATAAACGTAAACAAATGTTACCCGATTCAAATAAAATATTAAAGGAATATGATTGTAAGGCAATATATAGATTATTAATATCATCATACGATTTGCAAAAAATAGTTGAAATTGGGTTTTCCCCAAAACGTTTAAAAATTAACAACAATATGCCTAATAGAGATGCACGAAAATTTATAACTATTAAAAAGGTTTCTAATAACGGAAGAATAGATGATACATATTGTTTTAATGAACCCAAAAAACATTCGGGTATTTTTAACGGGATGATTACTTCACAATGCGCAGAAATTCTAGAATTCTCTGACGATAAAGAGTCAGCCGTTTGTAATTTGGCTAGTATTGCGCTACCTGCGTTTGTTAATGAACAAAAAAAATCATTTGATTATGAACATTTACATCGTGTAACAAAAGTGGTAACGTCAAATTTGAATAAAATAATCGATATTAATTTTTATCCCACTACCAAAACACGACGTAGTAATTTATTACATAGACCCATTGGCATTGGTGTTCAAGGATTAGCTGACGTGTTTATTATGATGGATGTAGCGTTTCATAGTGATGAAGCAAAAGAAATAAATAAACTAATATTTGAAACAATGTACCACGCCGCACTTGAGCGCAGTAATGAACTCGCGAAAGAAAGACATTTGGATATGATAATGATTAGAACACAACTCGGCAATAATATTGATTTAAGTACGTTGGAACCAGATGAATATGTCGATGTGGAGCGAGCCGTAGCCGAAGGCGCCGGTGAGCGAGGGAACTCCGGAGACGACAGTCGAAGGAGTTTCTCTAATTTACCGTCGGAATTAAAAAGTCGAAACCCTATTGTAAAAGAAATAACTGATTTAAAATTGGACCACGCGGGAGCATATAGTTCTTTTGATAATTCACCAGCGTCCGAAGGTATTCTTCAATTTGACATGTGGAATGTAACCCCATCTGGACGATACGATTGGTCTATTTTAAAATCGTCTATCATTGCGAACGGATTACGCAATTCTTTATTAATTGCCGCAATGCCAACCGCGAGTACATCTCAGATTTTAGGGTATAATGAATGCTTTGAGCCGATAACTAGTAATATTTATAGTCGTCGAACACTTGCTGGTGAATTTGTAGTAGTAAATAAATATTTAATGAGAGAACTAATTGATTTGGGGTTGTGGAATGATAAAATAAAGAATAATATTATTGCGAATAAAGGTAGTATTCAACAGTTAATTGATTTACCGGAACATATCCGAAATAAATATAAAATTGTTTGGGAAATGCCGATGAAACATTTAATTGACATGTCGGCTGATAGAGGTGCGTTTGTATGTCAGAGCCAAAGTTTGAATTTATGGTTAGAAGACCCGAATTATAATACGTTGACATCTATGCATTTTTATTCGTGGAAAATGGGATTAAAAACAGGTATTTATTATTTGAGAAGAAAAGCAAAACATCAGGCACAACAATTCACAATTGAACCCGAAAAAAACAAAGAAGCTGAAAAAGATGAGATATGTGAAATGTGCTCTGCATAGAGAATAGGAAAATAGATTGTAAAATGTATATAGAACCATTTTATTATACTATATTATCATATAGAGTAAATCGTATAATAGAATGGATCAAACTCTGTCGACTAACGTCTACGGATCACTTCAAGGATGTAAACATATTTTTGCAAAGGGTAAAAATAAAGGAAATCATTGTGGATGTATAGTAAAAAAAGATAATTTGTGTTCAAAACATAAAAAAAATGAGATGGATAATAATTTACAAAAATATGGAAATTATGGTAATCCAGATCAGGTGGAATTATGGGTAAAGTGGATAAACTCAGTCGACTAACGTCTCTGGAGTTTGTAAAAAAAATAACAAATATACATTTGTTATTTTTTGTTTGTTATTTTTTGTTTGTTATTTTTTGTTTGTTATTTTTTGTTTTTATTGGTTGTTTTTATTGGTTGTTTTTATTGGTTGTTTTTTATTTTTTGTTTTTTTTTAA